>Ga0116226_10002844_pt1 | contig 15183 bp, 11 predicted proteins | sample S1TSphfallax_FD_89692 | JGI IMG/M metagenome (GOLD analysis project Ga0116226, IMG submission 89692) | Host-associated microbial communities from peat moss isolated from Minnesota, USA - S1T2_Fa - Sphagnum fallax MG | ecosystem: Host-associated > Plants > Peat moss > Unclassified | place: USA...
ATAGGACTCATATTTGATTTTTGAAATATACGTAGGGTGCGTTAGCTATAGGCTAACGCACCATCATAAGGCTTTGGTGCCGTACTCTCGGCGATAACACAACGCCAGTTGCTACAACGGAGGTTCCCTCCGCAACGCACTGGCTCCCCTACACATACTTAGATTTTTTCATAAATCAAAACGGATTCCTATACTACTTTGTCCAGTTAGTTTTGAGGGTTTGTAGTCAATACTTTAGTGCTTAGAACAATCAGGACTAAAGTCCCTACTACAAACCTGAGTTCGATATAGTTGATTTTTTCATTATTCAGCCTCTTACGTCGAACTCAGGTAAGGTAATTAAACATTTCAATAAGTGGATGGTTACGGTGAAGAAATGTTTTTCTAACAGTCTTCAAACATCGGTTATAAGTTTAGGAATGAGTTTATTAACTACCTTATCTCAGAGTTGTATACCTGTAACAGCACAAACTGAAAATGGACAAATTTCCTTTACTAATCAAGCTAGTTACAGTTACACAGATGCAACTACTAAAGATAAATATCAAGGATTTTCTAGCCAACTCGTGGTGATTACTCAACCGTTGAATGACCCTTTAGGAAGAATTCTCGGTTGTAATGGTCAAGTTTTGCCAGATTATACAGGTTTTTCTGTCGGCATTTATAATCCATTGCCTGGTGATTCAACTCAGAGTGAATTAGGAAACTTAGTTTCTTTAACTCCCACACAATCATCTAATGGATTAAAGCCGAATGTTAATAACAGTAACCCCTATAATTTAAGCAATCAAGACCCCCGAGGTAGTTATAACTTTTTATTAGACCAAGGTAAGGGTCAAATTGATGCAGGTAAAACTTATATTCTGGTGATTAATCCACCGCAAAATTCTATTTATAGTCAGCGACGAATTAAGATTAAAATTCTTGGTGAAAATCAAAATGTAGTTAGTTATACTGCAACTTCTCTGGATGGTCAACCAATCACAACCACGGGAAATACCACTGTTACGAATACGATTACTGTAGTTCCCAACTCCCAAACTGTGGGGCTGGAGTTATTTGTACTGAATTTTAGTACTGGTATGTGCCAAGCCAACCAACTCCAGATTACCAAATCAGGCGATCGCGCTACTGCTCAACCTGGTGATACGGCAATTTATCGGATTTCTATCAAAGATGTGGCAGAAGTCGGGATGAAGGATGTGGTAGTTACTGATAGCTTGCCTTTGGGATTCAGTTTTTTATCTAAGTCTGTGAAAGCTGAAATTAATGGGAGTCCAGTAACTGTTACTTCGATCAGTAGTGGTTCAACAGTGACTTTCCAGACTGATGCAACTATTCCCAATGGAGAAGTTTTGAATATCGCCTACGCTGCCCAATTAAATGGTGATGCGGTACGTGGTACTGGTATTAATTCGGCTGTTGTCAATGCACAACGAGTAGATAATAGTTTCCCCATTAAAGATGGTCCAGTTAATTATCAAATCCAAGTGCAACCAGGAATTCTTTCCGATTGCGGCACGATTATTGGTCGGGTGTTTATTGATCGAAATTTTGATGGTGAACAGCAAGCTGGTGAACCTGGACTTGCTGATGCGGTGATTTATTTGGAAAATGGCAACCGTATTACTACTGATAAGCATGGTTTGTTCTCTGTTGCTAATGTCTACCCTGGTGTACATACAGGTGTGTTGGATTTAAGTAGTATTCCTGGTTATACTTTGGCACCTAATCATAAATTTCGTGAAGGTAACAGTCAATCTCGCCTTGTCCGTTTGGAACCTGGTGGTTTGGTCAGGATGAATTTTGCGGTCATGCCTATTTCGGGGAAAGAAGTAAAGAAATGAAGATTAGGAGGGGTGCGAATAGTTTTTATCTAAGTTTGATGGGGGTGAGTTTTTTAATATCTCCGACGATTGCTAATGCTCAAGCTTCTAAGTATGCGCAAAAACTGGATATAGACCCTCTTGTGACTAACAGGGGGAAAATTAAAACCTTTCAGACTTCGTTCCTTGACTCTGATCAGGAATGCACTTTCACTGGCTCTACCTGTGAACAATCCCAAACGGCACCACCTCCTAACTGTCATTCTCAAGCAGTCGGCTGGAAACAAGGATTGTGTATTGCCCAAGCAAGTACGCCAACTCAAATAGTCCAAATTCTCTCTCCTACGCCTGATACAGTAGCCGATGTACCTGCAACTACTGTGGTTGTACAATTTCCCACAGGAAGTCAGGTAGAGTTACGGGTAAATGGGGAGTTAGTTAACTCTTCTTTCATTGGAAGTACGGTTACAGATGGTAATACTAAGTTGGTAAAGCAGACTTGGTATGGTGTGCCTTTGAAAGAAGGAGTGAATACGATTTCTGCTGGGGTTATGGGTGGAACCGAAGCACCTATAACAGTAAAGGTGAGTGTACGAGGTGCGCCGAAGAAGTTGACTTTGGAGGCTGTAGAATCTCATATTCCTGCTGATGGGCGTTCGACGGCGACTATTAAGGGTCAATTACTGGATGACAATGGTAATCTGTCGAATCGGGATGGGGTAGTTACTTTAGTTGCCACTGCTGGAGAGTTTATTGGTAAAAATATTAAGCCTGACCAACCGGGATTTCACGTACTAGCAAAAAAAGGACAATTTACAGCAATCCTACGGTCAGACTTGCATGCCCAAACTGTACGGATTCATGGGGTTAGTGGAGATTTAGAGGCTTATACCCAACTAGATTTTAAAACGGCCTTACGTCCAAGTTTAGTTACTGGGGTAATTGACGTGCGGTTAGGGGCTAGAGGTACTGATTATTATGGTAGTTTTCAGAATTTTTTGCCGCCAGATAAAAACAATCAGACTGGATTAGACTTCCACTCGGCAATATTTGCAACTGGAAAGCTTGGAGATTGGTTGTTTACTGGGGCTTATAATAGTGAGCGCCCGATTAATGCAAACTGTGATTGTAATAATCAGTTATTTGGGACTCATCAATTCAACGAACAAAATTATCCTGTCTATGGTGATAGCTCAAAACTTGATGTTACCACCCCTTCGATTGATAGTGTTTATGTGCGTGTTGAACGTTCAAGTCCAGTTAAAGGGGCTAATCCTGATTTTGCGATGTGGGGTGACTACCACACAGAGGAATTTGCCCGTTCATCTCAGCAATATACTGCTATTACTCGTGAACTACACGGTTTGAAAGCAAATTATAACTTAGGCAATCTAGATATTACGGGTTTTTACGCTAATAATGTTGAAGGTTTTCAACGAGATACCATTCCTCCTGACGGTACTAGCGGTTATTACTTCTTGTCTCAGAGGTTATTAATTGGTGGTAGCGAAAATGTATCAATAGAGTTGGAAGAATTGAATCGTCCTGGTACTGTAATTAGTAGTCAATCGTTAAATCGGGGTGCAGATTACGATATTGACTACAATCGCGGCACTATATTATTCCATCAACCGATATTACGTACAGATATAGATCCAAATGGCAATGTCTTAGTCAGAAGGATTGTAGTCACCTATCAATATCAAGGTTCTGGTACAAGTAGTATCTATGCAGCAAGACTGCAATACAATCTATCTCGCAAATTAAATCAAGAGAGTTGGATTGGAACAACTTATTTTAAAGAAGCTCAGGGTGTACGAAACTTTGAATTATATGGCGCAGATGCCAAATTTGCTTTAGGTTCTCAAGGGAAGTTAATTGCAGAGTATGCTCACTCTACTAATCAGTCTGATGTTTTAGGGTTGGTAAGTGGTGAGGCTTGGCGTATCGAAGCTGGAAGTAAAATTCTTCCTGGTATTCAAGCAAATGCCTATTATCGGTTTGCAGATACAGGTTTTGCCAATGATGCCACAATCAGCTTTGTTCCAGGACAAACCCGTTACGGCGCTCAAATTATTAGTAAAATTTCTCAGACTACAAGTTTACGCTTTCAATATGACCACGAAGCCGACTTTGGGATTGCACCCCAACCTTTGACTACTACATTTAGCGACTTGTTGACACCGATCACTCAGCCGGTTGCTGGGACTCCAGTCAATAACTCTCTAACCACTATCTCTGCCGGTGTGGAGCAACACTTTGGCAAAGCTGATTTAGCGATAGATTGGATTCATCGCGATCGCCACGATTATATATCTCCTACTCTTAATAGTAACTCTGACCAACTGCAATCGCGTTTCACATATCCTTTAGCAAAAAACTTAACTTTCCTTGCCCAAAACGAACTAACTTTATCTTCTCAAGCAGACTCTGTTTATCCAGACCGGACTGTTTTAGGATTAAACTGGGCAGTAATTCCCGGCATTAATATCGGCTTAGGGCAACAATTTTATACACGTGGCCAATTTAGTGGTAATTCCATTACTAGCCTGAATATCAATGGGGAACAGAAAATTGGTGGAGGTACGACATTAACAGGACGTTACGAAATTTTAGGTGGTGCCAATGCCATAACAACTCAAGGAGCAATTGGACTCAATAACCATTGGGCTTTAGCCCCTGGATTGCTCCTGAACACTACTTACGAACACGTATTTGGTAGCTTTTTTGCCAATACTGCTGCTGGTCAACAATTTGCCCAACCCTTTGCACCTGGTCAAAGTGCCTCATCCATCGGTTTTGGGGGTGGCGATAGCTACAGTATCGGGTTAGAGTATACTAAAAATCCTAATTTTAAAGCCAGCGCCCGTTATGAGCATCGCACCTCTGCTGGTGGTGCTAACACTGTAATCACCATAGGTGCATCGGGTAAAATATCACCTGCCATCACAGCATTGGTACGATATCAACAAGCAAACGCTTCTAATCAGCAACTAATTGGATTGGCAGATACAGCCGATTTAAAAGTTGGTTTAGCGTATCGCAATCCCAACAGTGATAAGTTTAATGCCCTCTTAAGCTACGAAAACAGTAAAAACCCAAGCACCATTCCCGACACTATCCTCCTTGGTAGTGGGACGGGTTCAAAAGACAATACCTTTGCACTGGAGGCAATCTATGCTCCTAACTGGCAATGGGAATTCTATGGAAAATATGCCCTACGTAACAGCACCTCCTACTTAGCCAGTGACTTGGCAGGTACAAGTATGGTCAATTTGGCACAGCTGCGTGTAACCTATCGCTTAGGTTATAAATGGGATTTAACAGGCGAAGCTCGATGGATAGGTCAACAAAACTATTCAGAAACAGGCTTCTTAGCAGGAATAGGTTATTACCTCAGCCCCAACCTTCGCCTTGGGGTAGGATATGCCTTTGGCAAAGTTGATGACAGAGACTTTTCTGGTACTCGTTCCGCAGGAGGACCATACATTGGACTCACACTCAAAGTCAATGAATTATTTGATGGTTTTGGCTTACAAAAACCTTTACTAGCACCGCGTAGTTCTACTGTGCAAGCTAAAAACTGATAATACCATGTAGGATTTTGGATTCTAAAAATCCTAATTTATTTCTATTTAAGTTTCTAACATTATGCGTAAATTACATATATTGGAAATATTGAGGAATGTTAGAGGAGTACACCCACTCCGAAAGACACTGATCTCACGAAAATGCTTAAGTACTTTAGCACTTACTACCATCGCTTTATCATTGGGTTGCCAACTCAAACCAGCATTGAGCGAAGGTAGCCGTAACTTATACCCTAGTACCGCTCCGGGTGGTGCTACTAGGGCTAACCTCGAATGGCGAACTAATTTTTACGGTGGAATTGTTCTCCGAAGAACTTTGCTTAAAGTCTACGCCAACCAAGGCGAATATATTCTCCTTGGTTCAAGTGCAGAAGGAGTAGGTAGTGGTAATATTCAAGTTTTCAATCCAGGTACAATCACTGGCACTCCTGGTAATGAAAGCATTCCTTCTACAGCAGATTTTCAATGTGCAAACCAAGTAGGGAGTGGCTTCATTAGTAGTCGTGACCAGGAATTAGCGGGACCACAATCGATTGATGGTACAGGTAATACAAATGGATATATTCCTTGTTATTACCAAGCCCCATCTACTGGAGTTTACAATGTGGTTTTCTATGGACCTGCGGGAGGTAATTCTAGTGTAGATGGTGCACCAACAGGAGACATTAATCTCGGTAGTTCCACTAATTTTGACAATACTCAAGGATCAAGTGTTGCGGCATGGGATGTAACAGTACGCAGTAGTACAAGTTCTACATCTGACATTACAGGACGATTATTCTCCTACTATCTTGCTTTATTTACAGGTCTTAACGGTCGTCCTCTTTATTTCCCTATCTACCCAGTGACAACTGACGGATATCAATACAAGGTAGAACTTAGAGGCGTAGACCCGAATGGGTTTCTTATTTATGGAAATCAGATAGGTTTTTTTGATAGTGACGGTAAATCGCCACTTTATCATGACATAATTGGTCAGGATGGTAACGTTTCAAGTCCTGATGGTGGTGTAACGTTAGCCTATCCTCAATACCCAACCTTCTTTAACCTCCTTGATACCTCTACACTTTCTTTTCTTGACCGTTATGGGCCTAACGGGACTTTTGTTGGTACTGGTATTACCCCAACTCCCATACCTCCATCAGTTGGTTCTCTGAGTTTTAGCGGTACATTTGCAGGTAATACGAGTAGTTATGGTCAAGGTGGTACTTTTTCTTTTAACAGTAGCGTCGTCGGTAACTATCAAATAGTTATTAGCCGTGATGGAATTAATTTTGACCCTACTAACGCGAATAATAAAGTATTACGTGGATATATATTAATATCTGGTTCTCAAACAGTAACTTGGAATGGTAAAGATAATAGCGGTGTTTCTTTTCCTGTCGGTACTAATTATCTTGCACAGGTGACAGTCCATGCTGGGGAATACCATTTTCCTTTACTAGATGCAGAAAATAATGTTTCTGGTGGTCCAACAATTACATTATTGAATCAGACTAACCCTTTAGGAAACACCACCGGGTTTTATGACGATCGGCAATATACAACTGCTGGCGGAACTCAGGTTTTTGGTACTACTGGAACTTATAACCCAACTCAAGCACTTTGCGGTATAGATCCACCTAGCACTCCTAATAGTAATACTATAACAGGATTTGATACTTCAAATAATCAACGGGCTTATGGTCAAAGTGGTAATAATGGTAACGCTAACGTCCCATGCACAGGTTCTTTTGGAGATACTAAAGGATTAGATTTATGGACATATTATCCTAGTAGTGCTAGTAATACTCCTTTGAATATTGTCGATACACAAAGTATTGTTGGTACTTTGTATCAAGATAACAATGCTGATAGTATATTAGATAATAATGAGCCTGGATTAGCTCAAGGTATTATAGTTAAACTGATTAATAATAGTAATTCGGTTATCGCTACAACTACCACAGATAGTAATGGTAATTATATCTTCAAAGGACTGAGTAATGGTAATTATACAATCCAAGTTGACACAACTAATGCTAATATTCCCAGTGGATTTAATTTGGAAACAGCGAATAATGTTCCTGCAACAATAAATGGTACTAATCTCAATAATATTAATTTTGGTTTTACCAAAGGTAAAGCAGGTTTAATTTTAGTTAAACGAATTACTGCAATTAATGGAGTTAGTATTAATCAATATGTTGATGATCCGAAAACTACAGATGATAACAACTCTAATTGGCCCCCCCCCTTAAATTCTAATGGCAGCCTTGGGAGTACAACTATTAGCAGTTATTTAAAAGGTGCTATTAATGGTGGGCAAGTTAAGCCTAGTGATGATATTGAATATACTGTATATTTTCTCTCTGCTGGTAGTGGTAATGCTAGCAAAGTAGAATTGTGTGATTTAGTGCCAGCAAATACTACTTTTGTAGCAACTGTTTTTAATGGTGATACTCCTGGTGATGGTGGTTTACCAGGGGCAGATTCAGGAATTGCCTTAGCGATTAATTCTAATACACCCACAGCTTATCTAACCAATACAGCCGACTCAGGCGATCGCGGTACTTTTTATTCTGCGGGTGATGCTACAACACCTTCATCTTGTGGTAATAATACTAATGGGGCAGTAGTTGTGGATATAACTCGAAGCCCTGATTTACCTAATTTAGCATCTGGAACTTATGGTTTTGTTCGTTTTCATACAAAAGTAAAGTAAAGGGGGGAGCAATGGGATATATTGACCGACAAAGACTCATGATACAAGCCCCTAATGACCTTAACTTGTCACCAATGATGGGTAGCAGACGAACACTATTAGCAGTAAATGAAATCAAAGATTATCGACAGTATAATCTCTGAAATTGGAGATATTTTGGGCAAGTCTACCAAATTAGCTGTTATTTTGAATTTCGTCTAACTTGGCCCGCACAGCCTGGATATCCTGCCACATCAACCATTTCGGCGCACCTTTTTCTTTAGAAGGGTTACGCAACAAGTAGGAAGGATGAAAAATTGGCATACATAAACGCCCTTCCCACTCTAGCCACTGTCCGCGAATTTTCGTAATCCCCCGCTTATCGCCAGTGATGCTTTTGACAGCCGTTGCACCTGTTAGCAGGATGATTTTGGGGTCAACTAGGCGAATTTGTTCTAGTAAGTAGGGTAGACAAGCTGCCACTTCCACAGGGGTGGGAACTCTATTATCTGGTGGGCGACATTTATTGATATTGGCAATGTATACATCCTGCTCAGTAGTCAGATGCACAGATGCCAAAATTTTCTCTAGCAGCTGCCCCGATCTGCCTACAAATGGTAAACCTGTTTCATCTTCATTTTGACCAGGTGCTTCTCCTATAACCATAATTGGTGCTTTGAGATTACCGCGTCCGACCACAGTATGAGTGCGAGTGTCTCCCAATGGACAACGGTGGCAGCGATCGCAATGCTGTGTCAACTCCGTTATGGTGGAATATGTTCCGGGAGCGATCGCAATTTTCGCGTCTGTGGGAATCAGTTCTCGTTGGTTAAAGGTTGAGTCGTCGAAGAGGCTGAGTTGGGTTTCGATGCTCATGAAAATTAGGATTTTGGTGTCAGCACCATCTGTCTTATCTGAGTTCAATACTGCTCTGGTTGGAGATTTATCAGAATAAATAGATTTTTGCTGAATACTTATTATTTATACAAATCTTATTGTATCAGTTAATTTGAGACAAAATTCAGTCATGATAAAAGCAGTGCCGTCCTAAAATGCTGGGGGAAACCATGTCACATACCCCACTTTTTGCCGATCGCACCCATGCGGGTGAGTTATTGGCGCGAGTGATTCATGATATTTTGACTCAGCAAACTATTGATTCTGGAGTAAAGCCTGTACCAATTGTTTATGCTTTGCCAAGAGGGGGTGTACCAGTAGCAGCACCAATAGCACGTCTTTTGCATTGTCCCTTGACAATCGTTGTGGCGAAAAAGATTAGTCATCCAGAAAACCCAGAGTTGGCAATTGGTGCAGTTACTACTTCTGAAAATGTTCTTTGGAGCGATCAAAAGCTATTTCGGACTAAACATGATGCGCGATTCCGGGAAGTGGCTTTAAATAAAGCCATCAACCAAGCTAAGTCTCTTGAGGCTCAATTAATTCTTGCTTGTCCACAGGTGAATGCCGAGAATGCCACGCTCATTTTAGTTGATGATGGCATTGCTACAGGTATGACAATAGCGGTAGCGGCAACTGCCATCAAAACGCTTTCACCAGCAGCAGTTTGGCTATGTACTCCAGTAGCACCACAAAAATTACTACCTTGGTTAGAACAGTGGGGCGATCGCACAATAGTCTTGGAAACACCAGAACCCTTTTGGAGTGTGAGTAATTTTTACGCCCAGTTTCCCCAAGTAGATACATTAGAAGTTCTGGCATATCTCCAGCAACAAAAGACAATGGGGAAAACGGATCTATGTGAGTAATTTAAAATTTTGAATGATTGTTTCCCGATCTTGCTAACTATTTGAAGATGTTCCTTGCTGGTATTGCATAGCTTTGGCATAATCACCCAAGGCGTAGCAAGCAGTTTTCAGACTGGCAAGAGCTTGTTCTTCACTACGACGGTCTTTGATATTCCTCGCTAACAGCAAACGTTCTTCATAATACTTAATGGCTTTGTTATAGTCACCCAAAGCTTCACAAGCAACTCCTAAACTACCTAAAGACTGTTCTTCGCTACGCTGGTCTTGAATTTCTTTAGCTAATTGCAACCGATCTTCATAATATTTAATGGCTTGAGCATAATCACCTAAAGCATAACAAGCATTCCCCAAATTCTTTAGCACCTGAGAGGCACTGCGAACATTTTTTAAGGAGCGGGCTATGATTACACACTGCTGATAATAGGCGATCGCTTTTGGGTAATTGTCCAAAGCATACCAAGCATTACCCAAATTTTTGAGTACTTGTTCTTCGCCCCAGTTATCTTTGAGTTCCCGCACAATCTCTAGACTTTGCTGCTGATACTCAATAGCCCTGGTAAAATTGCCCAAAGCTTTATAAACCAATCCCAAATTATTTAGTGCTGCCACTTGACTCCGTTTGTCTTGTAGCTGTTGCGTTATTTTCAAACACCTTTCCAGAAACTCAATAGCCTTGTTATGCTCATTCAGATGACGGTATGAATTGCCTAAATGGGAAAGTGCTTGCATTTGCAATGCTAAATCTGAAGTGTTGTTGACCAAAGACAAACACTCTTGAGAGTAAGAGATAGCACCCTTGTAGTCTCCGGCACTGTAACTTACCAATCCTAAAAAAGAAAGTGCCTGCGCCTGTTTTTGCAAATCCCCAACTACCTGAAACAGCCCCAAAGACTGTTGTAAAGACTTCAGCGCCTCTATTAATTCACCTGCTTGCTGCTGTTGAATTCCTTCCCGTAGTAGCTTGGATGCTTCCGACAAATTGTCCTCACTTTCCTGTGGAGGTATTATTTCTGCTTGTGAACCAGGGTCAAATTCATGGGTAATAGTATTACGCTTCACTGGTTTTAAGTATGTTATGGGTAATTGCAAGGGAACTGTATTTTTCAATCTGTTATCCCATTCACCTTTAGACATCAATTCCTTCCTGCTAAGTCTGGTGGTAAATCTAGTGTTCCCCAAACCAGAAGTTATCTTTCATCAGGTGGGTTTAGCGCATCATTTAAGTAGTCGGACACAATTAAATTCATTGGTGGAGATAGGAAACAGGTTACAGGTTACAGGAAAAAACTGGTGTAATTAATTCAGTTAAGATAAGAAACATTAATAATGAATCCCCCCTTGACTCTTGAGAAAGCGTGGCTGTGTCCCCTATTTCTGAGAGTAATTGGGAGGAAATTCAAGAGATAAATGTCACTAATCTACAATTATTAATTATTTATTCAAAATTAAGTGTTGATTTAACCAACAGGTATAGAGACATTTGCTACAGAGCCATTATTTGGGATAGGTTGGCGGGTTTTTAAGTCAAATTTAAAGCCATGTGGCAAAATATGAAGCTTTGCTCCGAAAATTGCCAAAGACTCATCCTTCAAAATTTCGCCCATATTGTTGTAGGTAGCCTCTGATTCATCAACAATCGTAACCGCACCTTCACCAATCACTTCCACTTGGTTATCAGTTACAACCATAGCGGTATTCTCGTCAATACCAAATCCCAACACAGCAGGTTCTAGTATTAAAGCTGAAATTAAGCGTCCCAAGCGTCCACGCTGGGAAAAATGCTGGTCAATTACCACCCCTGGTAAAAAGCCTAAACCGGGGCCCATTTCGACAGTTTCAATTCGAGGATGTGTCTGCGAATCACCTTCCACGATCATTTTATCTGGCATCACGGCAGCGCCCGCACTTGTACCGGCGACAACTATACCTTCAGAGAATCGTTGATGAATCGCCGTATCGATTTCGGTGTCCTTAAGGATGTTGGTGATCCGAGCTTGGTCTCCCCCAGTAAAAAATACTCCAGTAGCTTTACTAATTGCTTCCAATGCGGTGGATGAAGATGCATCTTCGCGGGTTTCTGTATCAATGATGCGAACATTCTCGGCTCCCAGCCGCTCAAAAACTCTAATATAGTTTTCTCCCACTTCTCTTGGTAATTCCGTCGCCGCCGTCATAATCACAACGCGCGCCTTTGTACCGCCAGCGCGTCGCACAAAGTCCCGCAGAATTTGGGAATCTCCATCTTTATCTTCAGCTCCGCCAATAATTACCAATTGCCGTTTGGGATTACTTTCTACCATGATGCCCTCCTGATGTGAGTTAATAAATTTTACTAAACCATGACAATTAAACTATCAAATCATCCCTCTGGTAGATTACCTGAGACAAGGTAGGATTAGAATTTGCGATCGCAATTAGGCCAAAAGATTTTTTAGGAACATTACCTAAAAAATAAATCTCATCAAAATTTTTTTCACTTACTAAATAAAATTCCCAAGACCAACTGCCTCTAGAGATATTTTCTAGAGGCATTGTTGACTATGTTACTAATGGACGATTGGAAATTTATCGGGCAATTGTCGTCAATTATTTTTGACAGACTAATGGGGGCGGGTTGATAGATATGATCAATCATTCCACAAAGATATTGCTCAATCCGCCCCTAAGACCTCTGCACAAAGAAAAAGGTTCTGTTTGAAAAATCTGCTGAGAAATCCAGGTTAATGAATGTGACTTCTGTAAAGCAAGTTAGTTAAGAAAAAACGCGCTTGCTCTAGTGGGAGATGCCTGGGTTTGCCTTGATAGACAATTTGATACTCATTTACGTCTGGGCCATCACCATGTCCAGAGATCAGCTTTTGGTGAAAAGCTTCCTCAGCAAGTTCTCGAATCTCATCCCTTAGAGTAGCTTGTATGCTATTCATGCTTTGCTGTCTTTTCGATACCGCATATTTACTTATACAAATTCTGGGATGGGTGTTGCACCTTTCAAAGGTTATATATTTGACTATTCATAAGGATGAAGTGACTATTCTTTATTCTTTACTGAGGAAAGGGGATTTAATTATGCCTTGAGATAGTTAAAAATGCTTACTAATAGGGTTACCGTAGGTTCTGATTAGATCAATGGCTTTGCCATGAATGTCCAAAGTTAATGTGAATCAACCTACAATCAATAAGTCTGAGTAACCATAACTCAACATTGAAATTTCAGGGTGTTTAGCCAAAGGTTCGTAATCAATGGTTCTACAAAAAAGCAGTGATTTAGTCCGCATTAATGCTAGAAGAACAGATGTATTCGATATTTTCAACTTCAAGCATTATATTGGGCCCAACCCCTATTTAGATACAGGGGCGCTAGTATTCGATTTTGCTCTAGTTGACTCTAGAGAGCCTTTGCCCATTGAAGATTATATTGCAAGCATTGGCGATCGCTATCCAAATCTGAGTAGCCAAAGCTACGAATCCCATGCCCATCTATTTGCCCAAGTTGTGTCCGAAGCCGGAAAGCTGGACATGGATTTGCATCTTAATCATTGGAGTGTCAAGCCATATCCAGATTTCGTGCGAATTAGTGTCCAATCATTACATGAACGCACAACTAGAGAGGTAGTTTATTTTGTCTGGGATTGGTTTGAAGCCATTACCCAAGACGAAGACTTTAACTTTGATCAACAACTAGTAAGGCTGCAAAATAAATTCCGCGCATCTGTCTATGGTGGCCCCACAGTTTACGCCCTATTGCGAACAGCCTACGAAAAAGGTATTCCTGCCTTTTATTTGTGGGAAGAAGGATTAATGCAATACGGCTTTGGAAAAAAACACATCCGGGGAATAGCAACAACATTTAACTGTGATAGTCATCTAGATTCAGAGTTTACCACCCGCAAGGATGACTGCAAGGCATTTTTAAAAACCTTGGGTTTCCCAGTCCCTGAAGGCGATATTATCTTTTCTGAAAATGAAGCTTTGGCCGCAGCACGAAAAATTGGCTACCCAGTGGCAGTTAAGCCAGTGGTAGGTCACAAAGGAATTGGCGTTACGGCTGATGTACAAGACTCAAAAGAACTGGGATCTGCTTATCATAGGGCATTAGCAGCGATTCCTGAAGATCAGCTAACTCGGATAATTGTTGAGAAAAGTATTTCTGGATCAGATTTTCGCTTATTGTGTGTCAATGGCAGATTCGTCGCCGCCACAGAACGCCGTCCAGCATCGGTTATTGGTGATGGCTATTTAACACTTGCAGAATTAATCCGCCTAGAGAACCGCAAACCTGCACGTTTAGATACGCCTACCTCACCCATGAGTAAAATTCAGATTGATGAAGCGATGGAACTCTACCTAGAGGAACAGCGCTTATCATTAGAAAGCGTAATTGAGAAAGGACGGACTGTTTACCTGCGTAAAGTTGCCAATCTTTCCGCCGGAGGCATGAGCATTGATGCAACCCAGACAGTTCATGCTGACAATATTATCTTGGCGCAAGATATTGCCCAAAACTTCCAACTGACTTGTCTGGGGATTGATGTCATAACCAAAAGTCTCGCAGAATCTTGGAAATCCAGTAACTTCGCTATCCTGGAAATCAATGCGGCACCGGGGGTTTTAATGCATCTTAAACCTTCTGAAGGTGAAAGTGTTGATGTACCTTCTCATATTTTAGAAACATTTTTTGAGTCTGGTACAGATGCTAGGATACCGATTATTACCTTTAATAAAATCTCAGTTGAAGAACTGCAAGCAACAATTGACCATATCCTTTTGCAACATCCCGACTTGACAATAGGCGCTGTTTGTCGTGATGCGGTTTTCGTAAATCGCTCGAAAAAAGTATTAAGCAAAAATTACAACAGTAACGTCCAAACTTTGCTGCGTCATCCCAAACTTGATTTACTGATTGCCGAGTATGCGGAAGAAATCTTAGATGAAGAGGGGATGTTTTACCGGAGTAGTAATATCGTAGTTTTGGATAATCCCACCGAAACTGAGATGATACTGGCGCGGGATGTCTTTGATAGTTCTACTGTGGTGATTAAAAAAGGCAACGGTATTTCTGTCCGTCGCAAAGGGTTGATTGAAGATTATACTTTGGCTGAAGATGAACCATTTACACGGGTTTATTTGAAAGAAGCCGGAACGATTTTGTGAGCTAAGTAATAACGCTGAGAAGCCCACCCCCAACCCCCTGCCCGCTCTTCGAGAGGACAGGGTGGTTTCATACCATCAGAGAAAAATTAAAACCAGGTATCAAAGCCTCTCCCCCCGTGGGGGAGAGGTTTGGAGAGGGGTCAAAATCTATGGTTCAAAACGATAAA
>Ga0116226_10002845_pt1 | contig 15180 bp, 12 predicted proteins | sample S1TSphfallax_FD_89692 | JGI IMG/M metagenome (GOLD analysis project Ga0116226, IMG submission 89692) | Host-associated microbial communities from peat moss isolated from Minnesota, USA - S1T2_Fa - Sphagnum fallax MG | ecosystem: Host-associated > Plants > Peat moss > Unclassified | place: USA...
CTGCACATCGCGCCATCCTTGGGCGACGTCTGATACTGCACGACGTTCTGCGCCACCTTGGCCTGCGCTACCTTGACGGGCCCTGCCGTGACCGGCGCAGCACTCGCCGCCTTGGCAATCGACGTCGCGGCAACACCCGCGGCAACCATCGACAGTCCAGCACGCAAGACCGCGCGCCGCGCCTTCTGGTCGACTTGATCCTCACTCATATCTTGCTCCATGTGTTTCCCCGCACCGAACATAATAAGGGCGGACGCGGCTTTGACAATGATGGGGAATGACTTGATTTCAGCAAGTTGCGAGCGATTCGCATGAACACTCTGTTCGCCGGCGGACACATCGTCGACATCGTGCTGATGTTCACCCTGATCGAATGGATCCTGCTCGCCCGGCGATACATCACGACCCAAAAAGGCCTGGCACCCGTCCCCCTCGCCCTCGCTTTGCTGCCCGGCGTGTGCCTGATGCTCGCGGTGCGCTGCGCCCTGCTGCAAACCTGGTGGGGCTGGACCGCCCTGTGCCTGCTCGCCGCCCTGCCCGCCCACCTGGCCGACCTGAAACTGCGCCGCGCGGTGTGAGGGTGGTTGGGGTGGGGCTGTGTGAAGGAAGCAAGGAAGGCTGGGCTCTGCCCAGACCCGCAAAGGGGCACACGCCCCTTTGAACCCCCAGACTTAAGGGTAGGTGACGAAGGGGGCTTTCACGGAGGTTGCAACGTCGGAGTAAGCCCCCTTCGTCACCTACCCTTCACATCTAAGGTCCAGGGGCTTGGCCCCTGGCGGGTCCGGGCAGCGCCCGGCTTACTTGCTTCCTTCACACAACCCACCCCACCACGCTCAAGCCGCGCGTTGCAGGCTCAGTTCGCCCCAGATGGCGGACAGGGCGCCGATCAGGTGGTCGATATCGGCGTCGCTGTGCAGGGGGGACGGGGTGAGGCGCAGGCGTTCGGTGCCGCGCGGCACGGTGGGATAGTTGATTGGTTGGACGTAGACCCCGTACTGGTCGAGCAGCAGGTCGCTGATGCGTTTGCACAGCACCGGGTCGCCCACCATCACCGGCACGATGTGGCTGGGGTTATCGAGGTGGGGCACGCCGATTTCGTCGAGCCGGCGGCGCACGATGGCGACGCGGTCTTGTTGGCCCTGGCGTTCGCTGTCGCTCTGGCGCAGATGGCGGATGCTGGCCAGCGCGCCGGCGGCGACGGCGGGGGGCAGGGCCGTCGAGAAGATGAAGCCGCTGGAGAAGCTGCGCACGAAGTCGCACAAGGCCGCCGAGGCGGCGATATAGCCGCCGACCACGCCGAACGCTTTGGCCAGCGTGCCTTCGATCACCGTCAGCCGGTGGGCGAGGCCTTCCCGCGCGGCGACGCCGGCGCCGCCGGGCCCGTAGAGGCCGACGGCGTGGACTTCGTCAAGATAGGTCATCGCGCCATGCCGGTCCGCGACGTCACAGAGCTCACCGATCGGCGCGATATCGCCGTCCATCGAATAGACGGATTCGAACGCCACCAGTTTCGGGCGGGTCGGATCGAGGTCCGCCAGTCGGCGGTCGAGATCGGCGGGATCGTTATGGGCGAAGATATGGCGTTCGGCGCCGCTGTGGCGGATGCCTTCGATCATCGAGGCATGGTTCAGCGCGTCCGACATGACCACGCAGCCGGGCATGCGCGAGGCCAGGGTGCTGAGGGTCGCGTCATTGGCGACGTAGCCGGAGGTGAACAGCAGCGCCGCCTCGGTGCCGTGCAGGCTGGCGAGCTCGGCTTCCAGGCGCACGTGATAATGGTTGGTGCCGGCGATGTTGCGGGTGCCGCCGGCGCCGGCGCCGCAGCGATCGAGCGCCTCGTGCATCGCGCCGAGCACGCTGGGGTGCTGGCCCATGCCGAGATAGTCGTTGGAACACCAGACGGTGACCGGGGCCTCACCACGCTCGCGGAAATGCGTCGCCTGGGGGAAGTCGCCGGCGTGGCGCTCCAGATCGGCGAACACGCGATAACGGCCCTCGCGGCGCAGACCGTCGAGCTGTTTCTGGAAGAATGCCTGGTAGTTCATCCTCACCTCCGACGTTGACGGCGGCCTGTTCGGCCCATTGGCGTGGCTTTCACCCGATATAGGCACGTTTGATTAACAATCTGACTCATGACGATTTTCTCATACCGGCACCATCGCCATGCACGCGGCAAATGCCGCCTGGAGCCGGTCGCGGTCGACCCTGCGGCCGATCGCGACCACGCGGGGTTCCTCGCCCTCGTGAGGCGCGAAGGCCGCCAGGCTGGCGCGACCGCCGGCCATGTCGAAATGAATCCAGCCGGAGCCCGCGCGGGAGATGCCCTTGACGCGCTCCAGTTGGCCGAACGCGCCGCGCGCCGCGGCCTCCAGCAGGTCGCGCAGGCTTTGCGGGTCGCAGGGGCCGCCGAGGCTGGCGGTCCAGGCGGTGAGGTCGAGGTCGGCGGCGTGGCTGTGCGGCCGGGCGATGGCGTTACGGGCACGCGGCTGCACCCATACGGCCGCCTGGGCGGGCGCGACCCCCTCGGCGTGGCCGAAGCTGGTGGCCAGGATGGGGGCCACGGGATTGAGCGCGCGCAGCGTGTCCGCGATGGTGGCGAGATCGGCTGGCGTGGCGACGTCGGTTTTGTTGACCACGAGCAGCGTGGCGCGGCGCGCCTGGGTGTGAAAATAGCCTTCCATGCGGGCATAGTCGCGCAGGAACACCCCGGCATCGACGACCGCGGTGACCGCGATGCGCTTGACCAGCGGCCGCACCTCGGGCTCCCCGAGCAGGCTGAGCAACGGGTCGAGATCGGCGACGCCGCTCGGCTCGATCAGGATCTGCCGCGGCGACCAGCGTTTGGTGATCTCCGCCAGCTGCACCGCCACGTCCCGGCGCAGCGAGCAGCAGATGCAGCCGTTGGCGAGCTCCACCAGTTCGGCGCCGCGGCCGCGCAGCAGCGAGGCATCGACACCGACCGAGCCGAAATCATTGACCAGCACGACAGTGCGGTCACCGGGTGTGATGGCCTCGATACGGCGCCGCAGGAACGTGGTTTTGCCGGCGCCGAGGAAGCCCGCGACGATCTCCACGTCACACGCCGGCAGCATGCCGCGCGAGCGCAGGATCCAGGCCCACAAGGCCGCCACCGGCAGCGGCACCACCAGGAACCAGTGTTCGGCGATCGCCAGCACCATCATGGTGGCGACGAAACTCAGCGATGTGGTGGTGAAGGCCGACGCGCCGGCGGCGGCCGCGTTGCTGACCAGCAGGGCGGCGATCACGGTGGAGACGGTGATCGACACCGGGAACAGCAAATTCATCGGCCGGCGGCGGATGAAGCTGCGCAGGAACCGCAGATGCTCGGGCAGGAATTCCTCGCTGATGTTGGCGACGCCGAGGAACACGTTCAGCCGCGCGCTTTGATGCATCCAGCACAGCACCAGGAAGATCCAGACGGACCCCTGGTTGGGCGCACCCCAGGTGAGCGCGCGCACCAGCAGGCCGAGCACGATGATGGCGATCTCGTGATACAGGCTGACCATGACGGCATGGCCGAAATGCCGCCAGCCGGCGCAGCCCTCGGCGCACACGGTCTTGCGCGGGCCGGTGACGTAGCCGGTATAGAAGCTCATTTCGAGCCAGCCCCACACCAGCAGCCCGTAGGTGAACGCGGCATAGGCGCCCGCCGTGGAGGTGTCGTTACGGGTGCCATAGAGGCCACATAGCGAGACGCCGAGGACGATGGTGGCGCCCAGCATGCTCCAGCGGTAGGTGTGCCGCGGCAGGCCGTCGAGATAGATGATGATGCCGGTGCTGAACCACCAGGCGAACAGCGCGAACAGCACGGGCGCCGCCGCGGACGTCATCAGGCCCGACATCATGTGGGCTGGCAGCATGTGCCCGTGGCTCCGCCTTACCAGACGGGAGCCAGGCGGACCTGGCTCGGCATGGCGTTGGTTTGCGTCGGCAGCAGATAGAGGCGCACGAAGCCGGTCGCGGCCGCGGCGGTGTGACCCATGCGCTTCACCCAGCCGCCGAAGCCGCCCTGCGCGCGCGCGGCGGCGATGCCCTCGGCGGCGTGGCGCAGGCGCTCGAGCCCGGCGGCGAAGGCGGGATTGTCGAGGTCGAGCGCCACCGGGAAGACCTGCCTGCAGATCTCCTGGGTGATGCGGAACACGCGGAAATCATAATCCGTCGGCGTGACACCGAGCGCCTTGTGGAAGATCGGGCGGGCGTGGTCGCGCACATACATCGTGGCGAACACGGCGAGCAGGAAGAAGCGGATCCACAGCCGGTTGCCGCCGCTCAGCAGGCGGGGGTTGGCGCGCATCAGCAGCGCGAACGCCTCGCCATGGCGGAATTCGTCGTTGCACCAGTTTTCGAACCAGCGAAAGATCGGGTGGAATTCGCGCTCGGGATGGCGTTCCAGTTCGCGAAAGATGGTGATGTAGCGGGCATAGCCGATCTTCTCGGACAGGTAGGTCGCGTAGAAGATGAATTTCGGTTTGAAGAAGGTGTATTTCTTCGCCCGCGTGAGGAAGCCGAGATCCACGCCGACACCGAAATCCCGCAGTGCCTCATTGATGAAACCCGCGTGACGGGCCTCGTCGCGGCTCATGAACGAGAACAGCTCGTGGATGTCCTTGTTGGTGATCCGCTTCTTGATTTCCGAATAGAGCACACAGCCGGAGAATTCGGCGGTGACCGAGCTGATCAGGAATTCCAGGAACTCCTGCCGCAATGACGGCTCCATGGCGGCGACTTCGGCGTCGAAGCTGGCGCTGCGCACGAAATGGCCCTTGTTGGGGTCGCGGCGCAGTTCGGCCAGCAGCTCGTCCCACTCCGCGCGGACGGGGTTGATGTCGAGCTTATCCATCTCGGCGTAGTCGGTGGTGTAGAAGCGCGGGCTGAGCGGCGTGTCCCTGAGCGCCGATTGGGTCGCTTCGACGGAGGCGTCGTGACGGATGCCGTCGCTGCCACGGACGCCGGCGGTGGGATCGGTGGTTGTGCTCATGGCCGGTTCCTCATGATCTCGCGGGAATCGAAACCCACTTCATATAGCTCGGTCAGTTCGAACAAGGCGGTCAGCCGGGTCCATAGCCGCTGCAGGATGCCGGCGCGGGTGACGGTGGCGCGGCATGTGTAGGTGCGGCGCTCGCCAAAGCTGATCTTCTGTGTCTCGGCATGCACCAGCACGCTGTCGCCAGGGCGGATATCGATGCCCTCGGGCACCGCATGCACGTGAAAACTGTCGTGGGTCTGTTCGATATCCACCACGCAGGTCACCTCGATGCTGCGGCGGCCGATCATGAATGGCGGGTCCCGTCGATCAGCAGCTTGGCGAACGCTTCTTCGTTGGTCTGGCCGAACGCTTCCAGTTCCACGCCACGGCCGGTGGCGGGATCGAGCAACGTCAGGCGGCCGTCAGCCCAGCGGGTGAGGCGGAACGGGATCGCGGGTCCGGTGTCCTCACGCCGACGCTGCTGCGCGAAGCCCCTGACGGTGGCGCGCAGGAAACCGTTGGACTCCGGCATGATCTCGTCGATCAGACCGTTGGTGTCGGCGTTGAAGACATTGACGCCGCCATCGGCGCGATCCACGAATTTGAGGTTGAGGGCGGCCACCGCCGGCGCGGTGGGCATCGAGTCGAACGCATGGGTCAGACGGCCCACCGCGGCAAACGTGATGGTCATCACGATCAGGGCCGCGGCGGCGAACAGCGGCGCGCGGGGGAAGGACGAGCCCGACCGCGGTTGGATGGCTTGGGTGCTGCTCATGCGAAACTCCGGATCCAGCGATGGTGCGGAAAATTTATCAAGTCGATCGCGATTACGCCAACACTTCAGGCTGCCGTCCGGGCAGACGAACCGGCGGTTTGCCGGTGGCGGATCCGGCAACCGAGCGATCCACCATGACAGCCTCCTGCGGAGCGATGGCTTGCGCCAGGATCTGCGCCACACGAGCCGCCTCCGGCACCGAGCGTAGCATCGGTTCAGCGCGAGTGAAACGCCAAGGACGCACATGCGGCCACATAATCAGGTAGGCCACGCGCTGTCCCCGGACCAGCTTCACGGCGATGTCTCCCGTGCCGTCGGCGTGGCCGTGCAGGCCAGCCGATTCGAGCTGCTTGAACGGCAGGTTGAGGGTCATTGGCAGGGCCATCCCATAGCGGATCACGATGCGCCGACTGGTGATGGTGTAGATCGTGCTGCGCGCGCTGAGCCAGGCCATTACGGACAACACGGCACCGGCGGCAACGCCGAGCAGCGGCAACCAGAGCAGCGACCATGCGGTGATGCCGGCGGACTTGCCGCCGCCGGACAGCAGCGTGTAGGCGCACACCACGACGAGGACGGCGAAGTAGACCGCGACCTTGCGCAGATGGAAGGCGCGGGCGGCGAGGCTGCGCCAGGCGGGCGAGCCTTGCCACAGCACCTGCTCGCCAGCCGGCGGGCGCGAGGGCAGGCCGGGAATGGGCTCGAACTCGAAGTCGTCAGCCATCGCGAAATCTTCGCTCACAGCAGCGGTCCAATCCGGGTTGGGGTTGCGTACATGTAGCCGCCGGCGAAGTAGCCGCAGGTGCGGTCTTCCTCACGCAGCGTGACCAGGTCGGGGTCTTTGGTGACCGGCGCGGTGGCGAACTGGGCCGCCAGGATGGAGGCCACCCTGACCACGCGGAGCTTGTCGTCGATGCGCACCATGGTCATCGGCACCAGCACATGGCGGGGGCCGGTCGGCAGATCGACGGTGACCTCGATGTAGCGCGCGATCGCCTCGGAGCGATCCACCCAGACGTCACGCACCACACCGCCCACCAGGCGATCGGCGCCGAGCACCGGCATGCCGCGGGGATCGGGGTCCTCACCGGCCAGCAGATAGATCGGGTCGGCGCGCAGCGGCACGATCTTCGGCAGCGCGCCATCCCAGGTGAGATCCGGATGGTCGCTGCGCAGCGCGTAGGAAGCGGGACCGACGCCGTCGATCATCGGATTGCCGGTCGGATGCAGCGGGGCGCCGGGCCAGCCCGCGGTGGGCGTCGCGTGCACCACCTCCGGCGCCTCGAAGCGGGGCGCGCTGACGATCTCGCCATGTGGCAGCTTGAAGAATTTCGGCGCCGGCAGCGGCGGGAACCCCTGCACCTTGAGGCCGGTGAGGCTGTCCGAGATCAGCGGGTAGCCTTCGCGCTTGTCCTCACGGCGGAGATACAGGATGAGGCCGGCGAAGAAGATCCAGAAGGCGTAGAGCGCGAGCTGCGCGACGTCGATATAGCCTGTGATGGCGCCGGTATGCATGGCGAGACCTCGATCTTGAGAAGCCGGGAAAATACTAGGCGAGTTCCAGAGTGGCGGATGCGCGCAGGCCAGTCGTCATTCTCGGTCTGGCGGATCGGACCAGGGGGCCGATGGCAACCAGGGATGCCAGCAACAGCATGATCTCGATGACATAGACGACACCGTAGCCAGTGGCGGGGTCGGCGAGAGCGGCGCCGAAGACGCCGTCATGGGCGAGCACGCCGATGCCGTCGCACAAGGTGCCGCTGATGGCGATGGCGCCACCGGCGGCAACGGCCTGCACAGCGCCCCAGGCACCCAGAGCCAGACCGCTCTGGTCGCCCTTGGCCAGGCCCATCGATACCGTGAGGGTGCCGACCGCAAACAAGCCGCCGCCGAACCCGATCAAGGCGGCACCACAGCCGAACAGCACCGGAGACGACACGGGGGCGGCGAAAATCACCGAGATGAACGCAATGATGCCGACCAAAACGCCGCACGCGGCCAACCGGTACGGATCGATGTCGCGGGCCAGGGCGCGGGCCGCCAGCAGCAACCCGATCATGCCGCCGACCGCCAACAACGCCGTCAATGTGGTCGTGGAGCCGACCGACAAATGCAACACCTTGCCGCCGTAGGGCTCCAGCAGAATGTCCTGCATGCTGAAGCCGGCGGTGCCGAGACCCACCGCCAGCAGGCGGCGACGCGCCTGGCCCTCGGCGGTGTAGGCGCGCCAGCTTTCGCGAAACCGCGGGCGCTGGACCGCGGAGGGCTTGCGCGACGGATCACGCGCCTCCTGCTTCCACAGCGCGATGCCGTTCAGCACCATGGTCAGTACCGCCGATCCCTGGATCACCTGGATCAGCCGAATTTCGCTGAAGTTGGCGAGCACGCGGCCAAACAGCACCGCGCTGATGAACATGCCCACCAGCATCATCACGCACAGCAGCGCGACCACGCGGGGGCGCTTGTGCGCCGGCGCGAGGTCGGTGGCCAGCGCGAGGCCGACCGTCTGGGTGGTGTGCAGACCGGCGCCGACCAGCAGGAAGGCCAGGCCCGCGGCAATCTGACCGATCACCAAGGGCCCGTTGCTGTCACCGGACAGGATGATCAGCGCGAACGGCATGATCGCGAGGCCGCCGAACTGCAGCAAGGTGCCGAGCCAGATGAACGGCACGCGACGCCAGCCCAGGACCGAGCGATGGGTGTCGGAGCGGAAGCCGACCAGCGCGCGGAACGGCGCGAAGAACAGCGGCATGGAGACCATGATCGCGACCAGCCAGGCCGGCACGCTGAGCTCGACGATCATCACCCGGTTCAGTGTGCCGATGAGCAACACCACCGCCATGCCGACGGTCACCTGGAACAGCGACAGGCGCAGCAGGCGCGCCATCGGCAGCTCCACGGTGGCGGCATCGGCGAACGGCAGGAAGCTCGGTGTGAGACGGCTCCACTGACGCGCGAGCTTGGCGTTGATCGCCTTGGCGTTGACGGACCGGCTGACGCTCTGGCTCATAGCCTGACCAACTCCTGTGCCTGAGACTTGTAGAAGCCCGATTCGATGCGGGCAGTGCGGCGGGGAATCCAGTCGCCCAGCCCGGCCTCGGTGGACAACAGACGGTGCAGATGGGTCTGGCGCACCGGCTCGATTGCCGGCGCGCGGTCGCCGCGCGGAAACAGTCGGCCAACGGCGTGCATAGCCGTCAGCATCGCGGTCTTTGGCGCGAAGGTGAACAATACCGAGGCGCCGGTGCGGCTGGCGAACCCCGCCACCACGCGGGCGATGTCGGGGGCGGGATAATGGATCAGCGAGTCCATGGCCACGACATGGTCGAACTCGCCCAGGCGGGGATCGAACATGTCGCCGACGCGGTAATCGACGACGCCGTCGCCGATGCGTCCGGCGGCGCGTTCGCGCGCCAGGCCGACCAGGGTGGCGGACAGGTCGATCGCGACCACGTGCGCGCCGCGGCGGGCCGCTTCCAGCGCCAGGGCGCCGGTGCCGCAGCCGGCGTCCAGCAGGCGTTTGCCGTGCAGGTCGGCGGGCAGCCAATCGAGCAATGTCGCGCGCATGTCGTCACGACCGGCGCGGACCGTGGCGCGAATGCGGCCGACCGGCGCGTCCGACGTCAGCCGGGCCCAGGCGGCGACGGCGGTGCGGTCGAAATAGGTCTCCAGCTGACCGCGGCGCTGTTGATAGGTGACGGCGGCCATTAGTCGAACCCCAACAGGTCGAAAATATCTCGGTCGATCAGTGGCTCGGCCAGCAGGGGCTCGGTGCCGGCCCACAGCTTGGCGGCGAGCCGGAGATATTCCGCGGTGACGGCATCGGTCTCCGGCGAGGACTCCATCTCGAACAGCGTGGCCTTCTTGAGGCGGCTGCGGCGGATCACGTCGAGATCCTGGAAGTGCGCAAGCGAGCCCAGGCCGGTCGCCGCGTTGTATTTGTCGATCTGGTCGGTGCCCGCGCTGCGGTTCACGATCACGCCACCCAGCCGGACATTGTAGTTGCGCGCCTTGGCGCCGATGGCGGCCACGATGCGGTTCATGGCGAAGATGGAATCGAAGTCATTGGCGGTGACGATCAGCGCGCGATCGGCATGCTGCAGGGGTGCCGCGAAGCCGCCGCATACCACGTCTCCCAGAACGTCGAAGATCACGACGTCGGTTTCTTCCAGCAGGTGATGCTCCTTGAGCAGCTTCACCGTCTGGCCGACGACGTAGCCGCCGCAGCCGGTGCCGGCGGGCGGGCCGCCGGCCTCGACGCACATCACGCCATTATAGCCGGGGAAGACGAAATCCTCGACGCGCAATTCCTCGGCATGGAATTCCACGCTCTGCAACACGTCGATGACCGTGGGGATCAATCGCTTGGTCAGCGTGAACGTCGAATCGTGCTTGGGGTCGCAGCCGATCTGCAGCACCCGCTTGCCGAGTTTGGAGAACGCCACCGACAGATTGGAGGATGTCGTGCTTTTGCCGATGCCGCCCTTGCCGTAGACGGCGAACACTTTCGCATTGCCGATCTTGAGGTTGGGGTCGAGATGCACCTGAACGCTGCCCTCGCCGTCGATCGAGCAGCCTTTCGGCATCATCGAGGTCGGTCGCGTAATGATCGTCATGCCGTCACTCCCACATCGATACCTTCGAGCCGGTCTTCCAGCTCGTCGCCGGCTTGGCCGAGGGCGGCCAGCATGGCCTCGCTCGGCGTCCAGTATTTGCGCTCGTACGCCTCGCGCAGCCGATTGGCGATCTTCACCGAGGCGGTCGGATTGAGCTTGGCGATACGGTCCCGCATCACCGGGTCGAGCACGTAGGTTTCCGCCAGATCCTTGTAGATCCACGGGGCCACATCACCCGTGGTGGCCGACCAGCCCATGGTGTTGGTGACGTGCGCCTCGATCTCGCGCACACCCTCGAAGCCGTGCTTGAGCAGCGCCTCGTACCATTTCGGGTTAAGGGCGCGGGTGCGGTTTTCCAGCGATACCTGCTCGGAGATGGTGCGCACGACGCCATCGCCGCGGGTCTGGTCGCCGATATAGACGGCCGACGCGATGCCGCCGCGGGCCTTGCGAACCGCCCGGCTGATGCCGCCGAGCGTGTCGAAATAATGGTCGACGGTGGTGACGCCGACCTCGATCGAGTCGAGGTTCTGGTAGGTCACATCGACGGTGGCAAGCACCGCACCGAGTACCGCGTCGTGGCGCGCCGGCTTGCCGTCCACGCCATACGCGAAGCCCTTGCGTTTGACGAAGGCCTCGGCGAGTTCGTCCTCGTCGTTCCAGGCGCCTTCGCCGACCAGCGAATTCACGTTGGCGCCGTAGGTGCCGTCGGAATTGCCGAACACGCGGAGTGCCGCCTCCGCCATGCTGCCGCCATGTTTCTCGATATGCGCCAAAGCGTGCATACGGATGAAGTTCTGTTCGATCGGCTCATCGGCCGACGCCGCGAGCAAGGCGGCTTCGGCGAGCAGCTTCATCTGCAGCGGCAGCAGGTCGCGGAAAATGCCCGACAGGGTGATCACCACGTCGATGCGCGGACGGCCGAGATCGGCCAGCGGCAGCAGGCGGGCGCCACACAGACGGCCGTAACTGTCGAAGCGAGGGGCGGCCCCCATCAGCGCCAGCACCTGGGCGATCGGTCCGCCCTCGGTTTTCAGATTGTCAGTGCCCCAGAGCACCATCGCCACGGTCTGTGGCAAGTCGTGACCGTCGGCGATGTGGCGATCGAGCAGGCGCTGCGCCTGGCGGGCGCCATCTTCCACGGCGAACGCGCTCGGCAGCTTGAACGGATCGAAGCCATGCAGGTTTCGCCCGGTCGGCAGCACATCCATGGTGCGCAGCAGATCGCCACCGGGTGCCGGACGGATATAGCGGCCGTCGAGAGCCAACAGGATCCCGGGGATTTCGCTGTCGGTGGCGAGCAGCGCGTCATAACGGGCGCGGTCGGCGGGATCGCTCACGCCAGCTGCATCCAGCATCTCGCCGCGCTGCTCAGCGTCCGGGGGCGCGCCGACCACGTGCAGGCCATGCGGAATCAAGGTGTATTCCAGCTCCAGCAACTTCGCCGTGAGTGCCGCGATTTCGGCCGGGGCCGTGTCGCCCCACACCGGCTCCGTGGTGGCGAGATTGACAGCCGACGCCTGCGCCTGGACGAGGCCGGCGAGCGCAGCACTCTGGCCGATATCCGCGTCGGGTTCCAATGCGCGCCAGCGATCGATCGAGGCCTTCAGGTCCAGCAACCCGCGATATAGTCCCGCCGAGGAGACCGGCGGCGTGAGGTAGCTGATCAAAGCGGCCCCGGCACGCCGCTTGGCGATCATGCCCTCGGAGGGATTGTTCGACGCATAGAGATAGAAGTTGGGCAGATCGCCGATCAGGCGATCGGGCCAGCAGGCGCCGGACATGCCGGCCTGCTTGCCGGGCATGAATTCCAGCGCGCCGTGGGTGCCGAAATGCAGCACCGCGTGCGCGCCGAAATCCTCGCGCAGCCACTGGTAGAAGGCACTGAACGCGTGCGTCGGGGAAAACCCGTGCTCGAACAGCAGCCGCATCGGATCGCCCTCATAGCCGAAGGCCGGCTGGATCCCGACGAAAACGTTGCCGAGTTGTACGCCCAGGACGAAGATGTCACGGCCGTCGCTCTGCTGCTTGCCTGGCGCGGGACCCCAATTGGCCTCGATCTCGGCGAGCCACTTTGTGCGTTGCACATGCAAATTGGCCGACACGCGGGCACCAACATTGGCCGTGGTGCCGTGAAGTTCGCGATTTCCGTTCAGGATCATCTCGCGCAGCGCGTCGACGCTGTCGGGCACGTCGACGGTGTATCCAGCATCCCGCATGCTGGACAGGGTATTGAACAAAGAGGCGAAGACGCCCAGAAACGCGGCCGTGCCGGTGGTGCCGGCATTGGGCGGGAAGTTGAACAGGACGGTGGCGATCTTGCGTTCGGCGCGCGCGGCCCGGCGCAGCGCCACCAGGCGGGCGACGCGAGCGGCGAGCATCGCCGACCGCTCGGGATGGGTGACCATATCGCGCGCGCAGTTGCGGCCGTCGCAGCCGGCGCAGCGCTCGCTGGCCTCGGTGGCGCCGCAGCGGCCGCCGAACGTCATCGGCACGATCCCGCCATCAAGCTCGGGGATCGCCACCATCATGGTGGCTTCCACCGGCAGGAGGCCGCGCGGATCGGCGCTCCACTGTTTCATGGTCTGGAATTCGAGCGGATGCGCGGTGATGTAGGGGACATCGAGTTCGGCCAGGGCCGCCTCGGCCGCGTGCGCATCGTTATAGGCGGGACCACCCACCAGCGAAAATCCGGTCAGCGAGACCACGGCGTCGACGGCGGTGACACCGTCGCGTTTGAAAAACGCGCTCATCGCGGGGCGGGCGTCCAGGCCGGAGGCGAACGCCGGGATCACGTTGAGGCCGCGCGCCTCAAGGCTCGCGATCACACCATCATAATGCCGCGCATTGTTGGCGATGACATAGGAGCGCAGCAGCAGCAACCCGACCGTTCCATTGCGCCCCGCTGTGGGCAGCAGGTTCACGCGATCGACCACCCGCCCGTTGACGCGGGGGTGATACAGGCCGACATCGGGATAGGCCACCGGCGGTGCGATGCGCAGGCTGCCGGCCAAGGTGCGGCGCGCCCCGGCGGCGTAGCGATTGACCAACATGCCCACCATGCTGGTGAGGTTTTCCTCAGAGCCACCCAGCCAATATTGCAGCGCGAGGAAATATGCCCGCACATCCTGCGCGGTACCCGGGATGAACCGCAGCAGCTTGGGCAACTGGCGCAGCATGTTCATCTGACCGCGGCCGCTGGTACCGGCGCCGCCCGGCTTGCCGCGCAGCTTCTTCAGCATGGCGATCGGGCCGCGCGCCTCACCGGACATGGTGAAGCGGCCGAGACGGGTCAGCCGCATCACCTCGCCCGCCGACATGCAGCACAGCATCGCGTCACACGCATCGCGACGGGCGGTCAGCGCCGGCAGCACCGCGCGAATATGGTCATCGAGAAACAGCATGGTCGCAACGACGATGTCGGCGCGCGCGATATCGGCGACGCAGGCCGCAAGGGCCTCGGCATCGGTGCCCCATTCGTCGGCCGGATGCATGACGAGATCGAGACCCGGAATGTCGCGGCGCAAGGTATCACGGGCCCGATCCATGGCGCCCGCCAGGTGGCTGTCCATCGTGACAACCACCACCCGCACGGGGACTTTATGCACGTCAGCGACCGAAGTGCGCTTTTGCATCGTACAGGGTCTCGACTGTGATAAGGGCAACGGCGTGCTCCGCCGCGAAGCGCTCCGTGTTGCGACGAGCTTTGCCGCGCACGAAGAACGGAATTTTTTTCAGCTCGGCCTCGCCGTCAGCCGACCACACCGGCCCAGTCCCGGCGGTGGCTTCAACGGGCGCCTCCAGAACCGCGACGTCATGCGTGTCGATCGACATCGACGAGGGGGCGATGGAAGCAGCGGCGATGGAAGCAGGGGCGATGGAATGGCCGGCGCCGAGATGCGAGGCGGCGGCGCCATCGGCGAACTCGAAATCCTCGCGGAACATGCCCAGCAGATGTTCCTCCAGGCCCATCATCAACGGATGCACCCAGCCGTCGAACAGCACGTTGGCACCTTCAAAACCCATCTGCGGGGAATAGCGCGCCGGGAAATCCTGCACATGCACCGGCGCCGAAATCACCGCGCAGGGCACGCCCAGGCGCTTGGCGATGTGGCGCTCCATCTGCGTGCCCAACACCAGCTCGGGCTGCAGTGAGGCCACGTGCGCCTCGACATCGAGATAGTCGTCGCTGATCAGCGCTTCCACGCCGTAGCGCGCGGCGGCCTCGCGCACATCGCGCGCGAATTCGCGACTGTAGGTGCCCAGGCCGACCACTTGGAAGCCCAGCTCCTCGCTGGCCACCCGCGCGGCCGCGATCGCATGCGTCGCGTCCCCGAACACGAACACCCGCTTGCCGGTCAGATAATTGGCGTCCACCGAACGCGAGTACCAGGGCAGATTGGATGGCGCGCCGGCGAGCGCCGCCGTCGGATCGATCCCGCAGATTGCCGCGATCTCGGCGATGAAGTCCCGGGTGGCGCCGACGCCGATCGGCACCGTCTTGGTCGCGGGCTGACCAAAGCTGCGCTGCAGCCAGGCCGCGGCCTGGCCGGCGATCTCGGGATACAGCACCACATTGAAATCGGCATCACCGAGCCGCGCCAGATCCGCGGGCGTGGCGCCGAGCGGTGCCGCGACATTCACATCCACGCCAAGCCGGTCGAGCAGCGACAAAATCTCCCGCACATCGTCGCGATGGCGGAAGCCGAGAGCCGTGGCGCCGAGCACATTGCAGCGCGGCCGCGAGCCCGCATCACGCGCGGGACGCGGCGTGCCGGGCGGCGGCACGGCGGGGCCGGCGA
>Ga0116226_10002847_pt1 | contig 15176 bp, 13 predicted proteins | sample S1TSphfallax_FD_89692 | JGI IMG/M metagenome (GOLD analysis project Ga0116226, IMG submission 89692) | Host-associated microbial communities from peat moss isolated from Minnesota, USA - S1T2_Fa - Sphagnum fallax MG | ecosystem: Host-associated > Plants > Peat moss > Unclassified | place: USA...
ACCGCCCGGCTCCAGACGAGCGACTGGGTTCCCGCATTGGCGAGTGCGAGCAGCGTCCAGAGCAACGCGTAGGTAGTAAAGGTCCCGTCCTGACGACTCAGCGCCATGAAGCAGAGCCCGAAGGCGATCATCGCCGGCAGGGCGACGCGGCGCGCTCCAAACCGATCGGTCAGCCAGCCGGAGAGCGGAGTGGTGAAGAGAGCGAGACCCGCGGAGATCAGTGATCCACTCTGCAGTGCCGCCATCGACCAATGAAACTCGTGGCGCAGCGCGTCGGCGAACACGCCCGAGGTGTAGAAGATAAGACCCGAACCGCCGAGCGCGAACCCGACCGTACAGGCGAGAACCACGGTCCATCCCTGCCTGAACTCGCTGCGTACCGGGTCGATGGGCACGGCGCTCATGGGAATGCCGCCGCCGCACCAACTGGCGGCAGGAGCGCGGCGAGCTGGGGCAGCGTCGCATCGCGCACCCAGGCAAAAGCCACGATGTTCTCCAGCGCATGCTCGACATAGCCGCGCGTTTCGTTGTACGGAATATTCTCGATCCAGACGTCGGCATCGAGCGGCTTCGCAGGCTGCCACCGAGCCACCGCCGCCATACCCGCATTATAGGCGGCGAGTGCTTGATCGAGCTGACCGTCGTAGTGATCGAGTAGTTCGCGAAGATAGGCTGCGCCCAGAGTGATCGCAATCTGCGGCTCGAATAAGCCGCTCGGTGCCGGTCGCGGCAGATGCCAGCGCCGCGCCACGGCATCGGCCGTGGCGGGCAGAATTTGCATCAGCCCACGCGCATTCACGCGCGACACCGCATCGACGCGAAACAGGCTCTCCTGTCGCATCACCGCCAGGATCCAGTCGCTCGAAACATTCGTGAGGCCGCTCGCGGTGGCGATCGCTTCTGAATACGGGCGTGGATAGCGCAGGCGGACATCATCGAGATCGCCCGTCTGGGCGAGAGTAGCGATCGACTGGAAGTACCATCCCCAGGACGCCGCCAACCGCGCTGCCTGCACCTTGGTCGCGGCATCCTGGTGCCCGATCACGTCGGCCCACTCGGCTGCGGCGTCGTCAGCCTCGTCGCAGTCGAGCAGCGCGCGAGCACGCAGCATCCCCGGCAGGGCGGCGAGTGCGCGTTCCACGGCGAGGTCGACGGCGGTAGGCTTGTCGTTGAGGTCGTAGCCCCCGTGAATACGGTCGGCCGCCAGGTAGCCATAATAATCGCGTAGGTTCGCGATCTCGGCATAGACGGGCGCGGCCGCCGCGTCCCCAGCCGTCGCGGCGAGGGCCCGGGCGCGCCAGTATTTCCAACGCGGCTCGCTGGCGAGATTCGCGGGCATCTCGCGGATCCATGCCAGCGCCTGGAGGTAGTTACCCGTCCATAGGGCAGCGCGTACGCGCCATTCCTGCGCCGGCTCGTCCCGGGGGTCGATGGGCAGATCCACGAACGCTGCGACCGCCGAGGGTTCGTGATCGTAGGCGGCGCCGAGTGCCGCTGCGCGACGCAGGCGCAGCGACAGCGACGGATCGGCACTCGTCTGCGGACGAGCGAGAAGTTTGGGTAACAACGCCATCGCAGTCCCGGAGTTGATGCGGGCGAGACGCGTAAAGCCTGCCACTAGCGCGTCCGCTTCGACACCCAGATCCGGATTACGGGCGAGCGCTGTGACCGCGGCCTCGGGAGTCTCGAGCAGTTGCGCCCACTGCAGGAGTGGCGCCGCTTCGGAAGCGGCGACATCGGCTAGAAACTCCTTCGCGAGGCGCGGATTGTTGGCGCCGAGCGCTGCCCGGACGCGGGCCACGGCGAGATCGGACGTAATGAAGTGCTGGTCGCGCAGCCAAGCGAACACATCGCCGCAGGCGGGGGGTGGCTCCTGGGGGAGCGACCAGCGTGCGAGCGCCATCGGGGCGAGGCCGACGGTCGCGCCGGTAGCGAGCAGACCCTTCAAACGGGCACAGACCAACGCCGGATCGCTGACGTCACGCGACCGCGGCAAATACCAGTCCCAACGTTCGCGCTCGGCGAGGCTCTGGAGCCAGTCGTGCCGAAGGCCATGCGTCACCGGCGCGGCGGCGTGGCTGTCGAGGAAAACATCGATCCGTGCGTCGAGTTCGTCGCTCGCGCCCGCAGCGAGATCGCGACGCAGGCGCGCCGCCACCAGATAGTCGTAGATCACATAGGCGCGTAGCGCCGGGGAGTCCGGTGACTCCGGCAAGCGGAGCCGTACGCGATTCATCGCGGCAACGAATTGTTGCTGTGGGGTAGCCGCTTCGGGGGCGGGGGCGTCTGGGGGCGCTGCTGGCGCCGCACCCGAGGGAGGAGCTGCGAGGATCAGCAACCCTAGCGCCGCCCACAAGCATGAGGCTGAAAGTTTCACGGCATCGATTCTAGCGTGCCTCGCGGCAGGCGCTTCAAAGCCGCGGCAGCACCCGCGTACGCAGTGCCGTCAGAAACTCCTGTGGACGATTCATCGCGACGAAATGGTGGCAGCCTTCGAAGCGCACGAACTCCTTGTGAGGCGCTTCGATCCGCTCGAAGTACGCCGCCGCGAGCTCGACGGGCGTGTGCGCGTCGTGCGTGCCGTGGAAGCAGAACATCGGCACGGGGAACGTCGTCCCGAGCGACGGCAGATCCAGCGCTTCGAGGTCGGGGTAGAGCTGACGCCGAGAGTATTCCATGCCCTTCAGCATCGTCGGCAGATCATCTCGCGAGAAGTCCGCTGATCGCGGCCGGGGTTCCGGACCGAGCGGGTCGCCGTCCCCGCCGATGAGCCGGTCACCCCATTGTCGTAGCACCATCAGCGATCTCGGATCGGTGAACGGCGGCGCACCGATCGCGCGCAGCGCCGACCTAGCTTCGCTGTTACCCAGAACTTCAGCTTGCTGGAGCGTGCGTCGGTAGTTATACGCTTCATTCTCTCGAGCATTGACGAGCTGTCCCGTGCCGACGAAGGCCGATATGAGATCGGGGCGTCGCTTGAGGAGATGAATACCGAGCGCCGAGCCCCAGGAGTGCCCGACGATCAGCACCTTTGGCTGACCAAGGTGCCGGGTCAGGTACTCCAGCACTTCGACGCCATCGGCCACCATGCGCTCGAGGGATAGCGGCCCGCAGCCCGCTTCGCCGTTACGGGCGTAAGTGCGGCTAGACCCGCGCTGGTCCCAGTGCACCACCGTGAACGACTCCTCCCAGGGCTGCCACGCCGCGACCGCCGACGCCGTCGTCGCTCCAGGTCCCCCGTGGAGAAACAGCAGGATCGGCCGCACCGGCGCGGGCTCGCTGACCCGCATCCACTGTTCTATGCCGCCTATGGGTACGAACACGGGTGAACCGGGAAATCAGTGATCGGGCCTAGCGCGGATTCTCGAACGTAAACACGCCGCGCTCGTCATCGTAGGCGAACACTTCGGCGTATCGCCCCCAGCTCACGATGGCGCGCAGCGTCTGGTCGGCGCTTTCGCCCGTCATGTGATCCTCGAGCTCGTCGAGAAAGCGACTGGTAGGAGCGGTATGCGTACGGCGCTCATCGAGTACCCGGCGCACGTGCGCGGCGAGCGGTACGTAGGTGATGAGCTGCTGCGCGAAGATCTTCTTGCGCTCATCCACGTCGGCGTTCGCGAAGGTCTTACCAATATCGGCGAGTCTCAAGTCACCGCCCTCGAGCTCGGCAAAGCGCATCATCTGCAGCGTCTCTGCGACCGGAAACAGCTCGTCGATCTCCATCTGCAGCTGCGAGGCGATGACGGGTAGGTTCGCGTTGCCGTTGAAGGGCGCGGCCGCGACCGTCTCCATGAGTCCGGCGAGGAGGTTGGAGGAGACGTTCGGCAGTGCCGTGCCGATGCCGGTGCCGGGGAACCGCTCGTTCCGCGTGGCGATGGCCCGATCCTTTGCGCTCTGCGTCATGTCGACGTAGATACGCTCGACCAGCGCCCGGAATGCCGGGTCGAGGCGCGCACGCGGCTGCGGCAGCGCGACCTTGATCTCGCTCACGATGCGTCCCGGGTTCGAGCCGAAGAGGAGGATGCGATCGCACATCAGCACCGCCTCCTCGATGTTGTGCGTCACGAGCACGACCCCCTTGATCGGCATCCGTCCCTCGCCCCAGAGGTCGAGGAAGTCGGTGCGCAGCGTCTCCGCCGTGAGGACGTCGAGCGCCGAGAACGCCTCGTCCATGAGCAGGATGTTCGGATGGACGACGAGCGCGCGCGCGAAGCCGACGCGCTGGCGCATGCCGCCCGAGAGTTCGCGCGGGTACGCGGACTCGAATCCGTCCAGGCCGATGACGTCGATGCCACTCAGGGTCCGTCGGCGGATCTCTTCACGCGGCAGACCGCGCGCCTCGAGACCCAACGACACGTTCTCGTAGACCGTGAGCCAGGGAAAGAGCGCGAAGCTCTGGAACACCATGGCGATGCCTGAGACCGGTCGCACGACGGTCTCGTTCAGAAAGCGGACCTCGCCGGTCGTGGGGCGCGCGAGGCCAGCGATGATCCGCAATAGGGTCGATTTCCCCGAGCCAGATCGGCCGAGGATACCCACGATCTCGCCTTCGGCGACGTTCAGGTTCATGCCCTCGAGCACGACGAGCTCGGCGCCGTCCGCACGCGGAAACGCCTTCGAAACGCCTTCGACTTCGAGTAGGGGTGTGCTCATTCGGTGTTCTCCTTCCCTCGCATCGGCTCAATCCAATATCGGCTCAATCCAATCGATAGCGCTGCTCGGCGAACGCGTACAGCCGCCGCCAGAAGAAGCGGTTGATCAATACCACCATCACGCTCATCGTCGCGATACCGAGCACGATCTGGTGAAAATCCCCACGGTCGGTCGCATTCGCGATCCACGCTCCGAGCCCATGCGCCTCGATGTGCGTCGGGCCCCAGCTCGCCACCTCCGCCACGATCGCCGCATTCCAGGCGCCGCCGGAAGCCGTGATCGCACCGGTGAGGTAGTAGGGGAACACCGCCGGCAACGCGACCTTGCGCCACCAGAGCGTGCCGGTGAGCCCGAAATTACGCGATACGTTGCGCAGCTCCGCCGGAATCGCCGAGGCGCCCGCGATGACGTTGAAGAGGATGTACCACTGGGTGCCGAGGATCATGAGCGGGCTCAGCCAGATATCCGGGTGCAGGTGCCAGCGAACGATGACCACCACGAACACCGGAAACAGCAGGTTCGCCGGGAACGCGGCGAAGAACTGGGCGACCGGCTGGACGATCCGTACCCAGCGCGGACGCATGCCCACCCACACCCCGATCGGGACCCACAGCACACTCGCGAGCGCGATCAGTACCACCACCCTTATCGCCGTGATCCCGCCGAGGGCGAGCACATCCAGGAGCTCGGCCCGCGTGGTCTGCAGGAACAGCGTCCGCCCGATCGGCACCAAGGCCGCGATCACGACCAGCCACAGCACCAGCGTGCCCAGCTGATCCCGTCGCCGCGGGGTGCCCGGCAGAGCGACCGGCAGGGCCTGGGCAGGAGCAATGGTGGTACGCGTATTCCAGACGAGCCGACGGAAGACGACCACGAAGAGGCGCGCGATCCGCGAGCGGCGCAGCATCGTGTGCACCCACGAAGTGGGCGTGCGTTCGCCGGGTTCCTGCTCGACGCGGAACCGGTCCGCCCAGGCAACGAGGGGTCGGAACAGGAGTTGGTCATAGAGCAGGATGACGACGAACATCGCGCCGATCGCCCAGCCGATCGCGCGCAGGTTGCGCTGGTCGATGGCCAACGCAATGTAGGAGCCGATGCCCGGCAGAACGACGGTCGTGTGGCCGACGCTGATCGATTCAGCCACCACCACGAAGAACCAACCGCCCGACATGGACATCATCATGTTCCACACCAGCGCCGGCCAGGCGAACGGCACCTCGAGGCGCCAGAAGCGCATCCAGGGCGAGAGCCGGAACGAGCGCGCGGCCTCGGTGAGTTCGACCGGGACGGTACGCAATGACTGATAAAAGCTGAAGGCCATGTTCCAGGCCTGGCTGGTGAAGATCGCGAAGATCGCGGCGAACTCCGCACCGAGCACGCGCCCGGGCGCGAGCGACATGAAGAACACCACGGTCACGGAGAGGAAGCCGAGGATCGGAACCGACTGGAGGATGTCGAGCAGCGGCACGAGCAGGCGCGCCGCGCGTGCGCTCTTCGCGGCCCAGGTGGCATAAGTCAAAGTGAAAATCAGCGACAGGACGAGCGCGACCAGCATGCGAAGCGTGGTCCTTGCGGCGTACTCGGGCAGCACCGACGGGCTCAAGCTGATGGGCGCGACCCGCAGATGCTCGAGCGGCACGAATAGGCCGCGGCTCACTTCGCCCAGGAACGCGATGACGCCGATGACGATGACGAACGCCACCCCGTCCCAACGGGTGGCGGAGGTGCGCAGGAACGCGAAATAGGCGGGGCGACGCGGCATCGGCGGAGGATACCAGCCCGCCGCGTCGCAGCGATGTCAGGTGAGCAGGCTCCGCAGCATCCACGCCGTCTTCTCGTGCACCTGGAGTCGCTGGGTCAGGAGATCGACCGTCGACTCGTCACCGCCGCGTTCCGCCGTCGGGAAAATCTTGCGCGCGGTGCGCGCCACGGCCTCATGGCCCTTGACGAGCAGGCGCACCATCTCGAGCGCCGCAGGCGCGCCCTCGGTCTCCTCGATCGAGGTCAGCCGCGCGAACTCACTGTTGGTACCGGGAGCTGGAAAGCCGAGCGAACGGATGCGCTCGGCGACCGCATCGAGAGCATTCCACAGCTCCGTGTACTGATCCATGAACATCAGATGGAGCGTGTTGAACATCGGCCCCTCGACGTTCCAGTGAAATGAGTGGGTCTTGAGATAGAGCGTGTAGGTGTCGGCTAGCAGGCGCGAGAGGCCGGCGGCGATCTGCTTGCGCGCATCGAGATCGATTCCGATATCGATGTACGTCCCGGGACTCGCGACGGGGGCTGTTTTGCGGCGTGTCTTGGTGGCCATAGGCGCCTCTCCTTCAGAAAGATCTATGGCCGTAATTGTCCCCAATGGCGAAGCGACGCACCAGTCGCTTCATTCTATCGACGGCATAGCGGCCATCGATCAGCTGTCGTCGCGATCGCGCCGGATCCGCACCGCGAGATAGAGAAACGCGAAGGCGGCGACGAGCCCCAACCAGAGGTCGGCACTCGCGATGAGCCCGGTCGCATTCAACTTCGATTCGAGATCCGCCGCCGCAGGCATCGGTCCGCCGAGCGAGGTCACGGGGTGTAGGCCCAGGGCCGCGAAGAAGCCGACGCTGCGATAGGTGAGCAGATGCGTGAGATAGGCGGTACCAAAAACCCGGTACTCGAGGTAGGCGACTCCTACCGGTAGCAGCAGAACCCAGGTGTAGAGGTTGCGCCGGAACCACGCCGACGCGAGCAATAGCAGGGCGACCAGCGGCGCATACCAGAGCGCGGCGACCAGGGTGTCGGCCAACAGAAGCGCCTGCATCCGCAGCCAAACGAGCGTATTCCACTGCGCCAATCCGACCCAGGGCGTGCTCGAGAAGCGCTGCGAGATCAGCAGGTACCCGATGAAGCCCGTAACGAGCGACAGCACATAGGCCAGCAGGGGCAACACCAGAATCGCGGTCAGGAACTTCGAGGCCACGGTCTCGGCATCGGACACGGGCAGCGACTTCCAGAAGAGGATGCTGCGGTCGCGGCGCTCGGTATAGAGGCAGTCGAGCACATAGAAGGAGACCGTGACCAGCATGACGAGTAACTGCGGCACGAGAAACAGGCCGATCTGGACCCCGAACAGCTTGCTGCGATCCTGAGGGGTGAGCGAGTCGAGGAACAACTGTTCACGGCCGTCGAGCTGGAGCGTGACCCGTGGTCCGTGGCTCGCATGCGCGCCGAACGCCGCGAGCAGCACCAGCAAGCCCGCCACCGCGAGCGGCGTGAGCCAGAGCGAGCGGTGTTCCCAGAACTCGCGACGGATGAGCGTCAGCATCACGTTCATGAGGCGGCTCCGCGAGGCAGGGCCGGACTATCCTGCATCTTCGCGACGAACAGATCGGCGATCGACGGCGTGCGCAACTCGCCGAAGCCCTGGAGTTCGGCCGCCGGCCGACCCTCGAAGAGCATCACGTGCTGACCGAATATCTCGCGCTCGTAGAACGGCGCGAAGGCGCGTGCTGACGCGACACGATCGGGCCGTACCACGACCTGCACGTAGCGGGCGCCAAGACCCTCCACCGAACTTGCGAGCGTCACCTGACCGCGTTGCAGGAAAATCACGTCCGTCAGCAGATTCTCGATCTCCTCGATCTGGTGGGTAGTGACGAGAATGGTGCGTTCCTTGTCGAAGTAATCGTTCAGGATCGTGTCGTAGAACGCGCGTCGGTAAAGGATATCGAGCCCGAGCGTCGGTTCGTCGAGTACCAGCAGCCGCGCGTCGATGGCAAGAATCAGCGCGAGGTGCAGCTGCGTCACCATGCCCTTCGAGAGTTCGCCGACTCGGGCGCGCGGCCTGATATCGGTACGGGCGAGAAATTCCTCGGCCCGTATCCGATCGAACTTCGGGTGTACGCCGGCTACGTATTCAATGGCCTGCTTCACGCGCAGCCACTTTGGCAGCACCGCGACATCGGCGATGAAGCAGACGTCCCGCATCAGCGCGTTACGCTCCCGACGTGGATCAAGGCCCAGCACCTTGAGCTCCCCCTCGTAGCTCGTGAGCCCGAGGATCGCCTTCAGGGCGGTCGTCTTACCCGCACCGTTCGGCCCGATCAGACCGACGATTCGGCCCGCCTCGATGCGCAGATCGATCCCGGCGAGCGCCGCGGTGTCGCCGTAACGCTTGCGCAGACCGCGCGCTTCAATGATGGTCGTCATGATCGTCTCTTCCGAGTGAACCGGTCATGGCCGGGGCAGGGTTGACGGCGCCTGCCGCCAACAGCTCCGCCGCGGAGAGTCCGAGACGCTGAATGGTCGCGTAGACGCGCGGCCACTCCTCTGTGAGGAAGCGCTGCCGCTCGTCCTTCAGCAGGGCGGCTTGCGCCCCCTCGCTCACGAACATGCCGAGTCCCCGGCGCTTCTCGACCAGCCGCTCATCGACGAGCTGCTGGTAGCCCTTGAGCACGGTCAACGGATTGAGACGGTATTCGGCCGCCACGTTGCGTACCGACGGTAGCGGATCGCCCTCCTTCAAGATCCCCTCGAGGATCATCGCGACCACCCGGTCCCGCAGCTGGCGGTAGATCGGGAGGCTGTCATCCCATTTAGGGTCCATGGAGGGCTCCGACGTGGCTTGCAGCGGCGAGGATGCCCGAGGCGCCCGATCACCGCGAGCCGCTGGCCGACTCGACCAAGCTGCCGGCCACCTTACCGGCTGCGGCACCAGCCAGGTCCAAAGCCGCGCTGAGGGCGGAACCCGCCGCGCCGTCCGGCAGACGTTCGACGGACGTGGTGTGCACGAAACTCCAAGCGAAGGCGGCTGTCACCGCGAGGGCGGCGCTGGCGCTCGCGAAGGCCTTACCGGTGCTGGGACGAGGGGCCGAGACGACGACCGGCAGATGTGAGTGCTTCATAAAGATCTCCTCTATTGCTCTTGAGTGGACCGGCACGCTGCCGAGCCCTTACCTCAATGGTGTTGTAGTTTACTACAACACTAGTTCATGTCAACAGGGGATTCGCCGGCTGGGTGGCCGGGCGCTATTTGTCAGCATGCTGACAAATAGCGGCTGACCCTCCCCCACCCTCGTGCACCGCCGGCGGAGCGCCTAGAATCGCGCCTCTTTCAACGGAGTCCGTCATGAAGCAGCCCGTCAACGTCGCCATCACCGGTGCAGCCGGACAGATCGGCTATGCCCTCGCCTTCCGCGTCGCCTCGGGCGCCATGCTTGGGCCAGACCAGCCCGTCAACCTGCATTTGCTCGAGATCACGCCGGCGTTGCCGCAGCTTCAGGGCGTCGTCATGGAGCTGAACGATTGCGCGTTTCCGACCCTGAACAAGATCGTTGCCTCCGACGACGCCCGCGTGGCGTTCAAGGACTGTCACGTCGCGCTGCTCGTCGGCGCTCGGCCGCGCGGCCCCGGAATGGAGCGCAAGGACTTGCTGCTCGCCAATGCCCAGATCTTCTCCGCCCAGGGCAAGGCCCTGAACGACGTCGCGGACCGCAACGTCAAGGTGTTGGTGGTCGGTAACCCGGCTAATACCAATGCCCTGATCGCACGCGCCAACGCCCGCGATCTCAATCCTCGGAACTTCACGGCGATGACTCGCCTCGATCACAATCGCGCGCTGTCTCAGCTCGGCGAGAAGACCGGCACCCACGTGAGCCTCATCCGCCGGCTCATCATCTGGGGGAACCATTCCGCCACCCAGTACCCCGACGTGAGCCATGCGCTGGTCGATGGCAAGGCCGCGAAGTCGCTCGTCGACCAGAGTTGGCTCGATGAGTCGTTCATCCCGACCGTACAACAGCGCGGCGCGGCCATCATCAAGGCCCGCGGCGCGTCTTCGGCCGCCTCCGCCGCCTCGGCCGCGATCGACCACGTGCATACCTGGGTCAAGGGCACGGCGAGCGGCGACTGGGTGAGCATGGCCGTGCCGTCCGACGGCAGCTACGGCATCAAGGAAGGCGTGATCTATTCCTATCCCGTGACCTGCGCCAACGGCGACTACCAGATCGTGCAGGGGCTCTCGATCGACGCCGCGAGCCGCAAGCGCATGGATGCGACGGAGAAGGAACTTCTCGAGGAGCGCGACGGGGTGCAGACGCTCCTCGGCTGATCTCGAGAGCGAGTGCGGAACCCCTCAGGTGGGCTTGCGGCTGCGCACATAGTCGACGAAGTCGATACGCGGCTGCTTCCAGGCGCCGAGGTCGAAGATCGCCGGAGTCTTCTTCTCGAGGTTCGCGCGGATGACGGGCGACAGGTCATCGAGTCGGGCGAGCTTCGCGCCGAAGGCCTTGCCGTAAGTACGCCCGGGGTACTGGCCCATGCCGAGCCAGGGGTGGAAGGTCACGACGTTCTGGAATTGGGAAAACGCGTTCACGCGCGCGAGTGCGGGGTCAGCGACCTCCCTGATGGGGGCCGCCTGAACCGCGTGCGTGTCCCAGAAGAACTTCGGTCCCGACCACTCCTTCCTCCAGACCTTCGGATCGAGCGGATTCGGGAACGAGAACGCGGACTGACTCGGCACCAGCAGATATTCGCCGAACTGCTCCATACGCATCGCCACCGGCTTCACCGTCGCTTCCGGGCCCGTGATCGCGCCATCGGGCCCGAGTTCGATCGAGATCGGTCCACCGACGAACTCCCACACTTCGCGCTCCTCGCCAGTGACCGGATTGCGCCAGGTCTCGAGCAGCCGATCGGTATCGAACTCGGTGTAGACGCCGACCTCGTAGATAGTGCCGGCATAGTTACCGTTAGGCAGCGGCCTCCACTTCGTCGCGTTGAGGTTCGACATGGTGAACATCGGCGTGAGGTTGCCCTCGAGCGACATGAGATACAGATGCAGCCGCTCGATGGTGTAAACGGTTTCCTCGATCGTCGAGCCGCCCACCTTGGCGCGGATCCGAGCTCGCTCGCGCGGATCCTCGAGGTCCAGAGTCGGCAGGGCGGCAGCCGTCCGAGTGCCCGCGGACGCGAGCACCGGCGACCCCGCCAAACCTGCGAGCCCGGCGAGCCCGGAGAGCCCGGCGCCGAGAATGGCGCGCCGCGCCGGGTCATGATGAACCTCGTCGTGAACCATGCGTCGATCCCCCGGGAAAGCCGGTCTTCAGACTACGCTTCAACGGCCGATCCTACTCCGGATGCGGCGACTCGCCTGCATCGCTATAGTGTCCGGAACTGCGAGGAGTCCTCTTGCTCGGTGCGATCCTCACGCTCGCCGTGGTTGCCGCCGCGGCCTATGCGGTCACCCAGATCGGCGGCATCGTCACCCTGCTGTTCATCGGGGCGGTGCTTTATCTCGCCTACAAGCGCCTGCCGCTGGTCGTGTTCACCCTCACCTTTACGGTGCTGTTGCTCGCCTATACGGCCTTCGGCGCCCCCGCCGGAATATGGAAAGGCTTCCTCTGGCTGCTGCTCGCCGTCCTCTGGCTGCTGAACCTGCGGCCGCTGCGCAAACTGCTCATCACGCGGCCCTTCATGAAGGGCTATCTGAAGCTTCTGCCACCGATGTCGCAGACTGAGCGCGAGGCCCTCGAGGCGGGCACGGTCTGGTGGGACGGCGATCTGTTCAGCGGCTCACCGCGATTCGAGAAACTACTCGCCGCTGCCGCGCCGCGCCTGACCCACGAGGAGCAGGCGTTCCTCGACGGCCCCTGCGACGAACTCTGCCGGATGATCGACGACTTCGATCTCACGCATCGGCGCGGCGATCTTCCGCCCGAGGTGTGGGAGTTCCTGAAGTCGCGCGGTTTCTTCGCCATGATCATCCAGCGCAAGTACGGCGGACTCGAGTTCTCCGCCTATGCGCACTCCTGCGTGCTGGCCAAACTCTCGAGCCGCAGCGCCACCCTCGCCGCGACCGTCGCGGTGCCGAACTCCCTCGGGCCGGCCGAGCTCTTACAGCACTACGGTACCGAGGAGCAGAAGAACCACTACCTGCCGCGGCTCGCGCGCGGCGAAGAAGTCCCGTGCTTCGCGCTCACGGGGCCGCGAGCGGGCTCCGATGCCGCTTCGCTTCCTGACACAGGAGTGGTGTGCCGCGGGCTCTGGCAGGGTAGTGAGACGCTCGGCATTCGACTCAACTTCTCCAAGCGCTACATCACGCTCGCACCGATCGCCACCGTCATCGGTCTTGCGTTCAGGCTGTACGATCCGGACCGCCTGCTCGGCGACAAGCCCGATCTCGGCATCAGTTGCGCGCTGATCCCGCGAGGTACACCGGGCGTCACCATCGGCCGCCGGCATTTTCCGCTCAACGTCCCGTTCCAGAACGGCCCTATCCAGGGCAGCGACGTGTTCGTGCCGCTCGAGTCCCTCATCGGCGGCGCCAAGATGGCTGGCCAGGGATGGCGCATGCTGGTGGAGCAGCTCTCGGTCGGACGCTGTATTTCGCTGCCTTCCAACGCGACCGGCGCCTCCAAGGCGGCCGTTTTCGCCTCCGGCGCGTACTCGCGCGTCCGCCGTCAGTTCAACATGCCGGTCGGCCGCTTCGAGGGCGTGGAAGCGGTGCTCGCGCGCATGGCCGGCATCACCTACACCATGGACGCCGCGCGCTCGGTGACCGCCGGCGCGATCGACGGCGGGGAACGACCGAGCGTTCCTTCCGCGATGCTCAAGTATCACGTGACCGAAATGGCCCGCAAGGTCGCGAACGATGCGATGGACGTACACGGTGGTAAGGGCATATGCCTCGGCCCCCGTAACTACCTCGCCCGTGGCTACCAGGTAGTCCCCGTGGCCATCACCGTCGAGGGCGCGAATATCCTCACCCGCAGCCTCATCATCTTTGGCCAGGGCGCGATCCGCTGTCACCCCTTCGTGCTGAAGGAGATGAATGCGGCGCGCGATCCGAACCGCCGCCGCGGGGTCGAGGAATTCGACCGGGCGCTGTTCGGCCATATCGGCTTCACGATCTCGAACGCGGTGCGCTCGCTCGTGATGTCGCTCACGCACGCGCGCTTCGCGCGCGTACCCGTCGAGGGTCCCGTCGCGCGCTATTACCAGCACATCGCGCGCTTCAGCGCCTCGTTCGCGCTCGCCGTCGACGTGGCGATGCTCACCCTCGGCGGCTATCTCAAGAAGAAGGAGAACCTCTCGGCCCGCCTGGGAGACGTGCTCTCCTCGATGTACCTCGCTTCGATGGTGCTCAAACACTACGAGAATCAGGGGCGTCCGGCGGCAGACCTACCGATCGTCGAATGGGCATGCCGACATCTTCTCTACGAGGCGCAGGAACAACTCCACGGGTTCCTGCGTAATTTCCCGAACCGCGTGATCTCGGGGGCGTTACGTCTGTTCGTGTTCCCGCGTGGGCTGACTTATTTCGCGCCGGGTGACCGGCTGGGACGCACCGTGGCGGGCCTGATGCTCGCGCCCACCGACTCTCGCGACCGGCTGTGCGAATACATCTACCGGCAGGCGGAGCCGGGCAATGCCCTCGGGCTGCTGCACGAGGTACTGGTCCTGGCGCAGGCCGCCGAGCCGCTCGAGAAGAAGTTGCGGGTCGAGGGGGTGAAGACCGGCCGCGTGACCGCGCTCGACCTGCCCGGCCAGATCAGCCAAGCGCAGGCCTTGGGGCTACTCTCGGAGGCGGAGGCCGCGTTACTGCGGGAGTTCGATGCCAAGGTCATGGAGATCGTCCACGTCGACGACTTCGCGCCCGACGAACTCGGCACGCAGCGCTTAGCCGTCGGCGCCTCCGTCACGACTGCGGGCGGCGGAGTTCCGTTAGCCTCGGTGGCGGCAATGGACCTGCGTACGCCCCGACTCTAGAGCGGGGCCTGCCGGGCGCGCCAAAAAAGAAGAGGCCCGGTTACCCGGGCCTCTTCGTTCACACCGTCGATCAAGCAGGCAATCGACGCAGTGCGTCGAGGGTGCTTACCAGCGGCCACCGCCGCCGCCACCACCACCACCACCGCCGCCCGGACGGTAGCCACCGCCGCCGCCGCCACCACCGCCGCCCCGGAATCCGCCACCGCCGCCGCCACCGCCGTTACGGGGCTTATCCTGGGCCTCGTTGACGCGCAGCGGGCGACCGCCCATCGAATACCCGTTCAGGGTCTCAATGGCTTTGGTGGCATCCGCGCGGCTCATCTCCACGAAACCAAAACCGCGCGGGCGGCCGGTCTCACGATCGGTGGGCAGCGACACGGACTCCACGGTCCCATGCTGCGAAAACAGCGCACGAACAGCTTCTTCGTCAGCGCTGAAGGGAAGGTTTCCAACGTAAATCTTGGTCATCTCAATCACTTTCCAAATTAAGAACGATCACCGGCGAGCTCGAACCATGCATTGCCGCTCGGCGACCAAACAACTCAGGACCTCCCTCCCATTACTGGGCCGAGTATCCTGTCACCTGATCGTCGTCGATTCGGCTCGAAGGGGGCGACGCGCGTCGGACGCGACGTCTCCGGGGAAACGGAAGGGCTACGATCTCGGCCGAGTCTAGCCCAAGCGTTTGACCGCCGCCAATCGGTGTTCGTCTGACATGTGAGAGGTATCGCGATTGGTGGCGCCCGGGAGGCCGCCTGGCGTCCCGGATA
>Ga0116226_10002852_pt1 | contig 15167 bp, 9 predicted proteins | sample S1TSphfallax_FD_89692 | JGI IMG/M metagenome (GOLD analysis project Ga0116226, IMG submission 89692) | Host-associated microbial communities from peat moss isolated from Minnesota, USA - S1T2_Fa - Sphagnum fallax MG | ecosystem: Host-associated > Plants > Peat moss > Unclassified | place: USA...
AAATTTTTCCAAGTTACAAAACACATTTTTTCCTTTTTTTTTTTTTCTCTTTGGACCCTTCTTACTTTCAAACCTCATAACGTTTTTTTTTCTTATTCATTTTAAATGATTTAAAGTATTAAAAAAGTGCCCCCTGGAGTTCTACAAATCATCTTTGATCCTTAATAACAATAGAACAACATACAAGGGGTTTTTTAGGTTTTTGGGAACTTGCTTTTGTAGCATTCATCAGTTTGTTTTTTTGAGTTTTTGACTGCCTCTAGTTTGGGGGGCCATAATTTTTTCAATTATATTTCGTTTTTTAATGATTTTTAGTGCCCCAAAGGCGCCAATAAGAGGGGTTCAAGTTTTATTTGGACACTAGAAACAATGGAGCCCTCCCCTTAGATTTGGCATGCCTTGAACGCTTAATTGTTATAGTTGTAACTCAATTGGAACTTAATTTGCAATTAATGAACAACTAAGAGATTTAACCCATATGTTTTGTCTTCAAATCCCATGTTAAAAACTATATAAAGAAGGCTTGTTCTCTTATATTTTCACATTAAAATACAAGTGCCATTTTGGGATGAGCTCAAAAAAGCTTAACCTAAAGGCAAAACATAAAATAAACAAATAAAATTTCATGGCTATTCAACCTACCAACCTACTTATTTATGATTATGTACGACCTATCTAACTACTAAAATAGATATATATTTTTATTTATTCCAAAATATAATTAATATGCCATGTGGCAATTTTTGTGTGTGCCACATGTCACAAATTTGAACCATCATTAACAATCATAATGAACAATGGAGATCAATATTTCGAAAAGAAAATAATTTTTTATGTCAAAAATTATCTTCATAGTGCCACATGTCAAATTTTAATAGATGGATGACAATCAATAATGTCAACATGACATCATGGGTACAATTATAACGAAGTTGCATAGTAGTTGAAAATGAATTGTTTTGATAAAATTGCAATTGAATTGTAATTAGTTACATTGTATATACAATGAGTTGCAAGTGTCCTCTGTAACTCAAAAATTGAGTTGTAAGGCTAGTTGCAAAACACCTTTTTTTTTCATAGTGAATAATTTTCATGCATTGTATGATTTTTGCACTTCACATGATTTTATTTTATTTTCTCATCTTTCCTTTCCACAAACATTGTTTTCAAAACATAAATTATGGGGCACAAGAAACCAACACCCACAAATGCACCATCCATCAAATGGATGTTATTACTTAATTGTGGATGAACTTCAAATAAATTAATATTTGATTTCACCTTGGTAACCGATTTTGTACATGTAGATGGTTTTTACTTAGGTAATGTCAATATTTGTTGGACTTTTCCCCAATCTTCTTGCATCAATTTGTTAGCATCCCCATGCCTTCATTTTGATTCTTTGGGACCACATTTAGTGATGCATTCAACATCTTTTAGGTAAGGCAAACTTCCATGTTCCTAATTCAAACTCCAATACATGAGTACAGATCTCAAATCCAAATATGCATTAATTATTGAATATTAAACAATACTACGAGTATGCCTACTCCTCCTTGCAACAATTATCGTATTGTATCACGATTTGGTGTGCTTTAAATAAGACCATCAAAAGAATACTAGTGCATATTTGTTTTCTGATCATTGATGTATATTTCGAACCCTTCCATATCAATTGGTGTGGAATTCCACTAGAAACATTATCCCTAGGTTTGTTCCATGCCTTGGTTCCAAGAGGTTGTATTGAGAATGAATCTCATACAATTTTGTAGATATTCCCCTAACACATACCTCTACTTCCATGGAAATTCTAATTCCCTCCACTCACCATCATTGAACAATGTTCTTCACATGCAATGAAATGAACTCAAAACATTGTCCAAGCTTTTAGAGAAATTTGTGCCAACACATGAATAAATTCTTGCTAAACTTTGCATGCTTGCAACCAATTAATCGTCTTTGATTGGGAGTGGTTGTACATTAGATAGTCCATTTTTGGTGTCACAAGGGTAGTTTCTATGGGGGGTACCTTTAAATTTGGTATAATATGTGTTGAGGTTTGATTGAATTTTTTTAAAAGGATTCATTTAATTAAACTATAACACTTCAAAAATAATTTTTTTTAAATTAAAAATAAAATGCCATCATTTCATTACAAGGTGAACTTTTCATGTGACATTGTAAAATCTTTTGTCATAGTCCATAAAAAGTGATATGGACTTTTATAAACATGTTTTAATTGTTGAATTTTTTTTCCTAGTATGATTTTGAGGCTATTGTAATGTTAAAATAAAGGTTTCCATTCAAATTTTGTATTTTAGTTTATTAAGATTTTACAAGAATACCAATAGTCTAGAAAGTCCACAATTTATTGAAATGGAAAAATTGATAAATTGACATTACTACCCAACATAACATTTGCCAACTATAAAATTTCAGAAAACCCATTTTTTGCTTCTAATTTTTCCCCTAGCTAATCGAATTAGAACACATGTTATAATTTGAAACTTGTAAGTTTAGGGTTTAGGTATTCTTCTTGCTTCTTACTTTCAAATGGACTAATTACATTCCCAAAACATCAAATATTTGCATTAAAAATTATGAAAAAAGAAAATTGTGGAAACCACATGTGCCACTTTTGGTCCACCTTAGGGTGCATTCACCCTTGGAGTTTTATGGTTAGTTTAAAATTTCCATTGTTTTGCTCATTTACAATAATTTACATACACCAAAATAACCATTTTGATGTATGGGCTTAATTCCAACATGTGCAAACTTTATGGTGTTTAAAGCCTTGGCTTTTAATAGTTCAATCTATGTTTAAAACTTAGGAAACCCAACCCTAGGACTTCTGTAATTGTTCCTTCTAATTAACAAAGTTCTATGTCCAAATGGAGTTTTTCACAACTATGCATTTTGGATTATAATTAATTGTTCCATGCATTTTGCTTTTACTTCTTTTGAATATATTAATAATATTGTCTATTTTTGTGGGATACATTATGAAAAAAGGGGTGTTTTGCAATTGGCCTTGCAACTCAATTTTTGAATTACAGAGGACATTTGCAACTCATTGTATTTATATGATGTGAGTGCTAACAAACAAGTTGCATGAATTGCAGAATTGCAACTCACTGTATATATGATGCAACTCATTACAACTCAATTGCAATTTAGTCAAAACAATTTTTTTCCAACTATTATGCAACTCCATTATAACTGCACTCATGATGTCATGTTGGTGTCATTGATTGTCATCCATCTATGAAAATTTAACACGTGGCATTATGAAAAAAATTGGACATAATTGTTTTCTCAAAATATTGATCTCCATTATCCATTATGATTGTTGATGATGGTCCAAGATTATGACACATGGCACAATAAAAAAATTGCCAGATGGCATATTAATTGTATTTTGAAAACAAAAATGTAAATTTTAGTAGCTAGGTAGGTTGTACATAACCATAGGTAGGTAGGTTGGTAGGTCTTAAGACCTACATACCTACATATTTACCTAAGACCTACCTACCTAACTACCTATGTAGGTAAAAAAGTAGGACCAACTTACTTACTTAAGTAGATAAATATGTAAGAAAACACAAGACTAGGTGCACTAAATAATAGCCATGAAATTTTATTTTTTATTTTATGTTTTGCATATTGGTTAAGCTTTTTAAAGCTCATCCCAAAATGGCACATTTGTTTTAAAGTGAAAACATAAGAGAATAAACCTTCTTTATATAGTTTGTAGCATGGGATTTGAAAACAAAACATATGGGTTCCTTTTAGTTGTTTATTAGTTGCAAATTGAATTGCAATTCTAACATTTAAGCACTCAAGGTAGGCTCAATCCAAGGGGAAGGCTCCATTTTTTTTGGTGTTTAAATAAAACTTGAACCCCTCCTATTCGTGCATCTAGTGCATTAAAATCGTCAAAAATATGATAGAATTGAAAAAAATATGGCCCCTCAAAGAAGAGGGGGTCAAGAACTCAAAAACAAAATCGCCAAATGTTATAAAGACTGGTTCCCAAACACCAACAAAATTCCTTGTATGTTGTTATGTTGCTATTAAAGTTCAAAGATGATTTGTAAAACTTTAGGTGGTGATCCTATAAAACTTTTAATCGTTTAAAATGAATAAGAAATAAGAAAGTTATGAGGTTTAAAATTAGGAGGGGTCCAAGAGATTAAAAAGGAAAAAAAAATGTTTTGTAAGTTGGAAAACTTATTTATGTTGTTGTATTTTTTCAAAACTCATTTTTCCTTTGCACTTCGAAAATGATTTTTAGAATTTGAGTCAACTCTCCCAAAACATTGTAAATCATTCAAAATGAAACACAAATCATGAAAATATAAATAACTGATGAATATGTATCCTTATTAAATTATAAGTAGTTGTATTATAATCATAACATAGTTGAACAATAATACTTTAGTAGTGGCACACTAATGGCCATACTAATTGTATCAATGGGAATCCATTGAATGGAAATGGATTCCATAATGGGTGGTGGAAATGTGGACACGTGGCATGATCGCATGTATGTACATTGTACATTAGTTGCAACATGGTTATTACTTTAGTGACACATTTATAATAGTTCTAAAGTAGTTGCCACATGCAACTACAATACAACTCTTGAAAAAATCAAACATGGTTAATTACACATGTATGTACAATGTGTATAAATTACCATATAGAAAACCCATTTTCAACTCACTTGCAACTATAATACAACTAACTAATTTTTTGACATGGCAATTTATTTATTAATATACCATATTTTAAGGGGATAGTTGCATAGTAGTTGTAATACCCAAGGGATAGTTGTAGAACAGTTGTATATGAGTTGTTTTTTGAGTTTTAGTTATAGGGTAGTGTGGTTTTAATAGATGCATTTTTTCATAGTGATAACCAATTTCTATGGGTGTGTTTCGCACATCATTGGAACCCATTTCTAACCTTGGTGTCATCGATTTCCATGCCCTCCTTTTCCTTTTCGAAATTTGTCCTGGTATTTTTTAGGCATGTTGTTTTTAACATCATGTATTCTTCTTCATCATCCAACTCTGTCATTTTGTAATTTCGGCAAGTTACCACTAGGTGCAATCATAATAACATGTACCATAACGAATGTAACACTTGTTTGGTTTTTCCATGTTTTAAAATCGTAATTTAATTTGATGTTAAAATTGTAAGATTTATTTATATAATTTAATTTTTAATATATCATGGAAAATGTGAATTAATTTGAAATTAATCCAATGAAATAAAAAATTAACAAAAAAAATCATTAAGCATTGTAATGCTTATTTTTAAATAGTAAAAAGACTTGTAAATGGATTTGAATTTTTTTGAAAATTACATTTTTGCCAATTTTTTAACATAAACGTTAATAAAATAGTATTAAGATTTTTTAAAATTTTAAATATTTTTTCAAAGATTTTTTCAAGAGTATTCCAAAAATATTCTAAGAATATTTCCCAAAAAGTAGTCACAAAGTAGGCAAGTGTGGTTCATGTTATCATGTTTGCACCCCACTAGCTAGTTCATTTCATTGTTATAAGCAAGTACTAATTTTTTAATATAAATTTGCATCTAAATTGTTTTTTGGTGATTTCTTTTTTAGGATTGAATCGTTTTTTTTTTAACGCTTGGAATCCTACCAAGTAATTGCATTGTTGATGAAATTGTATTTTGAAATTTTGATTTATCAGGTTTGTTGGTTATGGATTGTTTCAAGGTGGTTGTGGCAAGCTGCTTAAAAATTTATGAAATTAACATTTTGATCGTCCCATACATCTTGTAATTTTGCATGTGATTAATAGATGCCTAGTATCCAACCTCTATTTCGATTTTTGCATCTACACTTTTCAATTCTTTTTTTTATAAACATGTACAAATCCAGATCTGGTGATCTTTGGCAGGTTTTTTGTGGATATGGATACCATGACATGACGTAAATGAAAAAGCTTTATCCTAGGTTACTTTGATTCATGAACCCTTTAACCTCAAAATAAAACTAAACTGAATGTGCAAAATAACCCACGTTTGGGAACATGTCCAATTGGTGACATATTTGTAATTGTCCATTCAAAATTTGCATTTAAATTTAATATGACAACCATTGGCTTTGTTTTGACCATTTGGTAGGGACTAGTGAATTTGGAACAATAGCATATGCTAAAATGGCTCCTTTAAATTGCCACAAAATCATGTATTTCATTATTGTTTATAATAATCATATATTACTCTAATCTGATAGTTTTAATGACTCTTTGTTTCAACAATCACAACGAATTTGTTCAACAAGCAACTTCAATGTTCAAATTTAGCTTTAATTTTTTTTATTTATTCATAACTGAATATTTCCATCTGAAATCACATACTTTGAACAAATATTCATGTTAACATGTCTATTGAATTATAATTTAATGCAAACAATTGAGATTTTGGTTTTTCCTTCATTTGTCAACATCTTGTTACTTTTGATTATCGTACACATTTTGTGATTTCAAGGTCACCATTATCATCTAATGATTCACCAAATGTTTTAACACTTCATTCCTAAATTGTTGTGGCACCTAAATTTGTTGCCTAAAGTTGCATAAAGTCATCTTTGAGGTTTCATGAATTTTATTAATAGTAGGTTGCTAAGGGTTACCAAATCCTTTGTCAACAAATCGTTTAGTAAGATTGGAAAAAATACTCTAAAATTGACTCCTTCAAACTCATGCATTCTTTGAAGAAATCCATGGCATGTGTAAACATTGCCCAATTGTAGTATTCCATATCCTCCGTGGAAATGTTTACAGTTTGTTTATAATGCAAGACTTTCTTTGTCTATCTTGGCATTCGCCAATCACCATGTCACCCATTCATCTAATTTTGTCAATTGCCCTTTTCCATTTTGTTGCCCATGTTTTGATTTCTAGCAAATGCCAAAGGGGGATTAGTTAGGTGTCATATTTTGGATATTCCAAAAAAAAATTTCTCATCTCACATATTCTATTTAGTATGCTTGAGATTAACATATATTCAATCATAGATTCCAATGTGTTTGGTGTGACAATTGGTGTTAATTTTCTTCTTGCCATTATAGAATATAGGTTTAATGATTGCAAACACATGGTAGAGGTAGAAAGGATAAAACTAGGCAATATAGGTGGAAAGTATGCAAATTGAAGTATAGATCATGCAAATTGGTATTGCAGAGGGGGACAGAATTAAATTTGATTATACAAGTAGCAAGAATGGTCCTAAATGCAAGAGGTTGAGAGAATGAATGAAAATAAAAAATAACTTTAAATGGTATATACAATGTAAAGTGTCATGGGCTACTTCATATTGTCTCAATTCCTAATGGGCACATATCTTTTGGTGATGAACATGTAGTGTTTGGATTAGCACATACCTTTTGGTGGATCAACAAATTTATATGCCATTCACTATGCCAAAACATGGAAAATATGACTACATAAACAACTAGCACTATAGTCCTAAACCACATATATGATTGGCCAGAACTACATGACTGCTAATCCATATGGCCCATGGTTTTTACCATTAATTGCAAAAAATGGTGTAATTGTCAAGTCATTTGCACCTATGTCCTCCATGACTAAAAGACATCTTCAATGGCCAAAATTTAATATAAAATATAATTATAATTTATTTTGATTAATGTCTTGCTACCACCAGCTTAAAATGAATTCAAAATTTTATTAACTAGTTATGAGTGGACACATGGCAATCTAGAATAATGAAATTATTTTTCCTACCCAATTATATGATGCCATGTGGCAGTCAACTTTTAGTTAAATAATGACACTTGGGACCTAGCCTAGGCCACCTATTAGGCTAGGAGCCTTTTCTAGGCACCCTAAGCTAAGCGACCTAGCCTACATGCTAAGCTAGGTTAAATGACCTAACTTAGGTTTTTAAAAAACTTAGGCTATATGCTAATTAAGATTATATGCCAACCTCCTAAGAAGGTTACCCCACTATTACTCCCCTAGGAACCTAGGAAGCACATAGGATGAAGGTAAGAAGACTTAAACCCTTCATCTCCACTTTGAGGGGCAAAGTCCTTTGTCATTACACCACCACATTTTTAATGTAAAAAGTGAAGGTATTACAAAAATATAAAGAATAAGATTTTTTAGCCTAAATTAACCTATGCCTCCTTAGGCTGACCTAAGTTGACTTAGGTTAACCTAAGCTATCGAAGAATCTAGCATAGGCTTCCATAGGTTGTAGGTAATTAATGTTAAACTTAGTTATGTTTGGCTAAACTAGGCTAAACTTGGTTATACTAAATTATACTTGGTTAAATTAGACTATACTAGTCTAAACTTGGCAAAAGTAGGTAATTAATGTTAAACTTAGTTATACTTGGCTAAACTCAATTATACTTGGTTTTGGCTAAAATACGTTATATTATGTTAAACTTGGCAAAAGTAAGATATTTAGGTTTAAATTGGTTACATTAAGTTATAGTAAACTATACTTGGCTAAATTAAGTTTATTAAATTAAACTTGATAAAAGTAGATTATTTAGGTTAAACTTGGCTAAACTAAACTAAAGTAGTTTATAGTTGGTTATATTAGATTAAACTTGGCTATATTAAACTATGTTATATTATGTTAAACTTGGCAAAAGTAGGGTATTTAGGTTAAACTTGGTTAAACTAAAATATAATTGGTTATACTTGGTTATATTAAATAAAATTTGGCTAAATTAAACTATACTTTGTTAAATTAGGCTATACTAAGTTAAAATTGAAAAAAATAGGTTATTATTTGGAATAATGTTGGCTATATTCGCCAACTTTGGCAAAAGTAGGTTATTTAGGTTAAACTTGGATATACTAGGTTATGCTTGGATAAATTAGGTTATACTAAGCTATACTAGGCTAAACTTCACAAAACATAATTAAATTTGGTTAAATTAAACTATGTTTGGTTAAACTAGGTTATTTGAGGTAAATTGGGTTAAACTTGGCAAATTTTGATAAAATTAAAACATTTAGGAAAATTTTGAATTTTTTTTTAATCAAACAAAACTTGGTAAATTTTGGTTAATTCAAAATATTCAAGTTAAACTATGTTAATTTAGTTTATTTCGGTTAAATTTGGTTGGATTGGATTACCTAAAAAATAAAGGCAAGATTAAGTTATTTGCAAAATTAAGTTAAACAAATATACGTAGACTAAACGAAGTTACTTAAACTAAACTTATAAACTAGATTTAATGGAAGTTAATCTTAGAAATTAAATTGAAAACATTAAGCCTAGAGGTTTAAATTCAATCAAATTAAGTCTAGAGGTTAAAGTAGGTTAAACCAAAGCCAAACCTAGGTTAAATGTAGGCCAATTTGTATTGAACTTAATTACATTTTCATATTTATTTAAATTTTTTATAATTGGTCAAACAATGTCAACTATATTCAACATGATTATTAATTGTGGAATCGTAATTTATAGTCATATAATTTACCTATAGTCATATTTATAGTCATATAATCCTAATAATGGTTGTAATCAAAATAATGACAACGACTGAAATCCAAATATGACTACATGACCATACTTGGATAGTAGTCACAAGTTATTCTAGTAATGAAAACCAGGTTTTGGTGTAGTGATTGAATTGGGTTTAATTTAACACTTTATATGGTTTAAATGATGTAGTTCACTTAATATACTTCATGTTAAAGAAATATGAAATATGACTTGAGCATTACAAGTGTCGAATTTTTCAAAAGCAACCAACATAAAGTTTTCCACCCTGTTTTTTTTCTTCAAATTTTCACTAAAAAAACATATGTTGTCAATGTTCATGAAAAAGTTCATCCATTTTCATTTGTCATCCAAATCGTCATCCTTGAATATTTTTCATCCATGAACACATGGCAAAATATTGTTCCATGTCACCAAATATTCTATCCCATGTGTTAAATAATATTCTTCAAATATTCCATTGATGTTAGTAGAATATTCCAAAAAAGATTAGTTCACACTCACTTGCTCATGCTCACCAAATAACATCCCTAGTCTTTCAATGAATAGGAATTCCATGAAATACCATCATCTTAGAAAATGGACTCCCAAGTGCTTCATTTGCCTTCACCAAAGGTGTGTCCATTACATGTTATTTTTTATTTGAATGCAATTATTGTCGCCACACACATTGATAGGCGTGGATATCAAAGAGGCCCATTTTGCATCATCGTTTTCAAGCTTGGATTAAAAGAATTCTTGGAGAGATGTGTAGCACAATTTCATGTGTGTATTTGGTCCATAACCTAGTTTCACAATATTTATAATTGTTTGGATCAAGTTTAGCACAAAACACAAATCTTCATCAATCCCTCATGAGTGCTTGATCAAAAGTTTTGCATGCAAAATGTGCACGTCTTGCTAGATAAACTCAACAAGCCAATTTTTCATAAAAACCTTGACCTATTCTTTTCTATGTATCCTTGCACTCAAGTGCAATCACAATCAATTGAGCCAATGATGACAAATGACTCAAAAATTGCAATCCTTTTTTGGGTCATTTTCATTTTATCATAAAAAGGATTTTTTGGATGAAACCTTTTACAATACGTTATTAAAAACACATATATATTTTTCAATATGTCACATTTTTTGTATTAATTTTTTATGAATAACTGAGAATTTTCCAAAAGTGTACAAATTCTACCAAATTATGTGTTTCATTTTGAAAGATTATCCTAATTTCAAATTGCTGAAAATATGTTAATTATTTTATGATTTTTTTCTTGTATCATGAAATAAAACTTTGCTTTAGATGTCATGTACATTACACCCCATTGAAATGTGGTAAAGGACTTTTGAGATCTTAAATTTTTGTTCAATAAATTTTTTATTTTTCAAATTTTCAAATTCCACAAACTTTAAATTGTGAATTTTTTTGAGTGTGGGTAATCAATTAACATCAGTTCAATTTTTTTCTCATCAAAATTCTATTATTAAGAAAGTCTTTAACTTAGTAATTTACAAAATTGATTGCTTTTGATGTAATTGTTCAAATTCAAAGGTCCTTTATTAAAACTAAAACCCAAAATAAGTTTTTTTTCAATTTTATTTTGAATTCTTTAACACTCATATTAGTCATTTAACATGACTTCCCAGGATTACCATGGGACTAAAGTGGCACCACAAAAACAAATCTAACAAAATTATAGTTTTCAAAGAATTTTGGCGGTTGTCCAACATGGTTTTTTGCTCAATTGATTGTGACTACACCCACTCAAACTTGCAACACATTGCTCATAGATGATACACCATACAAAAGTATGTTTAACAAACCATATAGTGCCATTATTTTGGAGTCTTTTGATGGCCTTTGTGAGGAAGACCATTATTTGTTGGGGATTGTTTTCCCTTACTTGGAATCTCTTCATTTCTCCCAAGATAGTGTTTTCAAGTGTAGTCATGTTAATAAGAGCCAAAAAAATCATAACCACTATTTAATTTTGTGTTTTTTACATGAAATGTTTTTTTTTGAAAAATTAACTTGAAAGCAAGTTAACTTTTTTGCACATTATCAAATTAATATTTTATCCTATAAATGTTTTAAAATGAAATTATTTCATTAACATTTGGACCCTCAAAAGTTGTGTAAAAGGACTTGTAATTACTACTTTTAAATAGTAAAAGGACTTGTAAATGGACTTGGAAAACTTTGAAAATGACATTTTTTGGAATTTTTTTAACACAAACCTTAATAAATAATTCAAAGAAAATTTTTAATATTTTAAAAGACTTTTTTGAAGACTTTTTCCGAAAATATTCCAAGAATATCCCCCAAAAGGCAATCACCTAAAGGAGCACTAGTGGCTCCTATTAGCTTGTTTGCATCCTTCCACATTTGTACATCACAATTAATTTGGTAAAATTCAATGTATTAATCACAATGATCCTAGATAGTTTAAAATGTTATTTGTCAAATGTACTAGTGGTTGCAAACCTTCATTTTGTTAAAATGATTTTTTTTGAAAATGAATAAAAATATTTTATAATTAATTTTTCATTCTAATTTCCTTAGTTGAATATTTGGAAAAAATTCTATTCAAATCTATTAAATCTTTAATTGTATTACTACAAATGTTGCATCTAACTTTTCTTTTCAAAACATCTATTTTTGGCCTAGCGGCCCCTAAATTGAACTTCACATTAATTCCCAACCTATTTTCTTCTATGCAACCATCTAGTGGTTGCCTAAAGTTATTTATCATAATTTTAACTCTTCAAACTTGAATCTACCTAATGACCACTCAATGGTATTTGGTGTTCTTTGAATACATGTGATTAACAAATTTCATTAGTTGTCTACAAATGTTCAAGGCCAACATTTAAGATTATCTTTCCATCTTCTAGACATCAATTCAATTCTTGTAAATTCTTAGTTGGACTGACATCTCGTGATTTTTGTAGGTTTATTTGTGTCCATCTCCATCCATCTAAGGTCTACACAAATGTTTTTGGTCATATCCTCCTACGCCCAATAAATTGTTGATTCTCAACGTGAATGGTGTGGTGTGTTACTTCCCAAAATGTGTTGTTCTACAAAGCAATCGTCGTGTGAGGGGGAACAATATTTACATTAGCAAATTAGAATCAAAAGCTAGAGTGCAACATTTTTTGTCTTGAGTGTTTAAAAAAATTATATTGCAATTTGGTCTTGTATGTTGTTGGAAGATGTGATGTACTTCTTTTCTTGGTGCCACAAGTATTTGTTAATCAATTTGTTTTTATTTGGGGATGTGAACAATGCACTGGGACCTTGGGTCAACTCATTGCATGAACATATTATTATCCTAAGGATTTGAATCGTGTGTATTTTGATGTTGAAGGTTATCCTATGGGATAAAAGACCAAACATTATTCATTGATGATGAGCCAAGCAAGGCCATTCAAAATTCCAAGTGGAATGGTCTTTTCATTAAGTCTTTTAGAGGACATAAGTTCTTAAAGAATGAGGTTCAATAGTTGGACTTGGCACCCATTTATGGCCAATGTTGGTTGGATTAATGGTGAGGACAATTGGTGTCCATTATGAAATCATTATCAAATATTCAAAGCTTTATTTGACATCTTTTTCATTGAATTTTTCTTGGTTTATGCAATATATGAAAAGTAATAATATGGAGAGTCGCATTATTCAACTTCCTTTAGGTATGAACTCTTTTTATACTTGAAGCAAATTAATTTAGTGTGTTTTTGTTGTTCATTGTTGAATTCTTTTTATTTATTCAATTACTACATTTTACTTGTAGTTAGTTTAAATCATTATTTATAAACCACACGATGATGTTTGTAGCTCTAAAAGGTAAAAAGTGATGTTTTCCAATTGGAGTTTTATTTCGAGACAATGCCAATGTAGTTACATACCTAATTGTTCCAAAATCACAATTATTTAAATTGTGCTACTATAATATGTTAACATATGATGATTTCATTGGACTTTCAAACTTCCATTCCAAGTTTTTAAATGTTTGCTTCATATGGCACAATCTAATGTTTTATTTATATATGATAAAAATTTATTTGAAATGATGGATCTTTCACAATTGAACACTCTTTTATTTTGGAAATGTTTTAAATCCTTCAAATCCTTTTGAGTCCCTCATCTTTATCACCTAGTGACCACTAGGTGTTAATTTTATTTCATTTTTGCTTTTGTGATCTACACAATATTCATATTATCTTCCTAAACCCTTTTTTACTTTGGAATTTTTTTAAATCCTTCAAATCTTGTTAAATCTTCCATTTGCACTTTTTATCACCTGGTGACCACTAGGTATTAGTTCTATTTCATTTTTGTTTTTGTGATCTACACAATATTCATATTATCTTCCTAAACCTTCATTTACTTTGGATTTTTTTTTAATCCTTCAAATCATGTTTAATCTTCCATATTCATTTTTTATCACCTAGTGACCACCATGTATTAGTTCATATTATCATCTAAGTTTTCTTTTACCTTGGAATTTTTTATAAGGTTCGAATCTTGTTGAGTCCTCCATATTCACTTTGCTGACCACCAGGTATTAGTTCAATTTCATTTTTTGATTTGTGATCTACATAATATTCAAATTAACCTTCTTTCATGTGATTATTATGATCACCACCAATAATGATAATATGGATTGACCTTGTTGGTCACTAGGTTCAATTTGTAATTTCAAAATTTTTTAACTATCCAAATTGTTTTAATTTATTTTCGGACTTTTCCAAATCCAGAATTAATTAAATACATGTTACATTAATAAGTATATATAAATAGTATATCTTTAAAATTTCATATGATAATTGACTAATTTCCTTACTAACTATTACAATGTTTTTTATACCACACTCATACAATAAATAAATAAATAAATAAATAAATAAATAACAACAACAACAACAACAATAATTACCATAATTACTATAAAATTAATTTCTCATCACTTTAAAAATATGAACCATTAATATAAAATCTAAGTTGAAATATTCATTATTACTTATAAATATGTAATAATATGTTTAAAATAAATTAATTGTTTGAAGTATAGTGAAATTATTATAAAAAATAAAATCAAACTAAAAACGATAAGTTTTAAATTATGAATATTTAAGTTCAATTATAGATTATAAATTACATCATTTCTATGTAATATATATATATAATTAAAATTATTTTTGGTATTTAGATAATAATAATAATTTTTGGAATAATAACGCTTGTTTTTAAAATAATTTTTATTGGTCATATATAGAATAACTAGTGCGGCCTATGCCATTGGCCCGAGTGTTACCACGTCCTCAATTGATTTTTCCTTACAAAACCAAGTTTTTTGGAATTTATTTGAATTTTCAATAGTAGAAATCACTTTTAAATCAATATTTCCCACATTCTAAATCCAAATCTTACCAAATAAATTCCATTAAATCCTACACATCAAGATCTTTCCAACAACGCCAAAGGCACATTCCAATTCCACTGAAATTTTCAGCTATGATTTGTTAATGTTTGGTGAAAAAATCATTCAATATTCAAAAACTTTTACATGGCAAGTTACAATTTTATGTGTATTTTATAAAGTTGTAACTCATTTGATCACATTTACAACTAATGGGGCATAGAT
>Ga0116226_10002853_pt1 | contig 15166 bp, 14 predicted proteins | sample S1TSphfallax_FD_89692 | JGI IMG/M metagenome (GOLD analysis project Ga0116226, IMG submission 89692) | Host-associated microbial communities from peat moss isolated from Minnesota, USA - S1T2_Fa - Sphagnum fallax MG | ecosystem: Host-associated > Plants > Peat moss > Unclassified | place: USA...
CGCCTCGTACGGCACGGACATCAGCGGCCTCGAAATTGCCCTGCAGGGCCATCCGGGTGCGAAGCGGTTGGGGTTGGATGAGTCGAAGACGCTGGCCGTGATGCAGGATTCGGCGGCTGAAGTGACGGCGCTCAGTCAGGCATTGGGTGGGTGAGAGGTCGCAGTTCGGCAACGGGAAAAGGCACAGTTGCCAAACTGCGACCTCTCGCCCACCCAGCGTGACGTGGCCCGTCTCGAACCGGGTGCGGTTGGGCCAGCGGTCAGTCGGGCGGGATACAGCAGCCGCGGGCAACTGCTGCCTTTTTTCGTTGCCCGCGTCTGCTGTATCCCGCCCGGCTACGCCGCTCGCTCGAGCGCGACCGTTTTCGCGACCGCCTCGGCCACGTAAGCGGCGTTGTGCGGCATGATGCCGGCAAGGTTCATGCGGCTGTCTCCCAGCATGTAGATGTGATGCTGTTCGCGCAGTTGATCCACCACCGCACCGGACACGCCGAGCAGGGAGAACATGCCCCGTTGGGTACGGATGAAATCGAACGCTTTGTCGCCCGTGGCGAGACGCAATTGGTCCGCCAGTAAATTGCGCATGTCCACGATCCGCGTCCGCATGGCGTCGAGTTCGCGGATCCAATCGCGCTTCAACGCCTCGTCCGCGAAGATATGCGCCGCGATCGCGGCGCCGTGATCGGGCGGCATGGAATAAATGCTGCGCGCGATCTGCAGCACATGGCTCAACATGGCGTTGCCGCGATCCTCGTTCTCACCGATCGAGATGAGCGCTCCGACGCGCTCGCGGTACAACCCCAGATTTTTGGAGAAAGACACCGCGATCAGCGCTTCGGGAAGCCGCGCAGCCACGAGGCGTACGCCGGCTGCATCGATGTCCAGCCCCGCGCCGAAACCCTGATAGGCCATGTCGAGGAACGGCACCAAGCGGCGCCGTTCCAACAGCGCCGCCAGCGCCTCCCATTGCGCCATGCTCAAATCGGCGCCGGTAGGGTTGTGACAGCAGCCATGGATCAGAACCACATCTCCGGCCGGCACCCGATCCAGGCGCTCAAGCATCGCCTCGAACCGCAGCTGGCGGGCGGCCGCGTCATAGTAAGGATATCGCTCCAGCTTCAGGCCCGAGCTGCCGAGCAGGGGCATGTGGTTGCCCCAGGTGGGGTCGCTGACGTGGACGGTCACCTGCGCTGCGGCGGCGCGAATGAGTTCAGCGCCCACGCGCAGGGCCCCGCAGCCACCCGGGGTCTGAACCGTGCGTGCGCGGCGATCGCGGCGCGCGGCGTGATCACTTCCCAGCACCAGGGCTTCGACGCTACTGTTAAATTCTTCGCGTCCGGCGGCAGACACGTAAGACTTGGTAGTCTGTGCCGCCAGTACTTCATGCTCGGCACGGCGCACGCAATCGAGAATCGGCGTGTTGCCGGCCAAGTCGCGGAACACGCCAACACCCAGATCCACTTTTCCGGGATGGGAATCGGCGCGGAACTTGGTCATCAGTCCCAGGATGGAATCCGCATTCAAACGCGTCAGTTGCTGAAACAAAGGTTGTTGCCCCTCCAGAATTTCAGAGCATTATAAGCAAGTCGCCGCACTGCCTGTTGGAGCGTCTCCATTATCCGACACTGGTCCCATGACATTTGGCGGCGTTAGCGTTTAGGCTTCGAATTACTTACTGCGGGAGCATCATTTATGGCGCTATGGAAAGAATCACCCCTACCCGCGGCAGCGGGATCCCCCGTGTCGACCCCGACGGCTCCACCTGTCGAACGCCCTGCCCCGGAGCGCATGAGCGGTGATCCGACGCTGGCTGTTTCACCGCGCAGACCCACCCCGAAATCGGCCAGTGAAGCGGGCGAATCCGTCATCGGCGCGAATATCACCATCGAAGGCAAGATCGAGGGTACCGGCAACGTGCGCATTGCCGGGCGTTTCAAGGGCGATGTGCGGATCGATGGGAATTTCAGCATCGACCCCGGTGCGCATCTGACCGGCCAGGTGGTTGCCGGCATCGTGGTCGTCGGCGGCGAACTGCAAGGCAACATAGAATCCGCGAAACGGGTCGATGTTCTGGAAGGCGGCGTCATCGTCGGCGACGTCAAGGCTGGATCCATCACCGTCGCCGCCGGGTCGCGCATGCGCGGTCATGTGGAATTCGGCTGGGATGATGAGAAGGCCAAGATGAAGCCGGGCTTGGTGAGCAGCGGCTGAAGATGGCCGTCGCTCGCCAGAGCAGCATCGGCGCGACCCGGGTCTGTCCGCACTGCAAGGCCATCGTCTTGCAGAGCGCCAACATATGTCCCGGTTGTCATCATCACCTGCGGTTCAACACCGTCGGAAACGCCAATACAGAGCCGCAGACCGCGGCTGTCTCTGCGGTGCGGATCGAGGGCTCCATCCACCACTTGGTCAAGGAAGAACAGTGCGAGTATTGCGTCGTGGTGGCAATCAGCAACGATCGCGGCGAGAAAATCGCAAGGCACGTGGTGGGCGTCGGCGCGCTGCAACCAGGCGAGAAGCATAACTACAGCTTTTCTGTCGAGTTGATGCCGGTTCGCGGCGCGGTGGAACGCAAGCGCAGCTGATGCGCAACACATGCGCGGTCTATGCGCAACGCTTGCGCAGCCGATGCCCAAAGCTTGCGCAGCCGATGCGCAACGCTTGCGCAGCCGATCAGCGCTGCGGGCTGCCTTCGATGGCGATGAACCGCAGAAATTCGGCGCGCGTGCTGGCGTCGAGGCGAAATGTGCCGAGCATCTTGCTGGTGACCATGGACACGCCGCGCTTGTGCACGCCGCGCGTCGTCATGCATTGATGCACGGCGTCGATCACGACGCCGACGCCGCGCGGTTTCAGGACATCGTTGATGCAGGCAGCAATCTGCGCGGTGAGCTTTTCCTGAACTTGAAATCGGCGGGCGTAACCGTCGACCACGCGCGCGAGTTTGCTGATACCCACCACGCGGTCTGAGGGCAGGTAGCCGACGTGCGCCCGGCCGATGATGGGCGCCATGTGATGTTCGCAAAAGGACTCGAACGAAATGTCCCGCAGCACCACCATCTCGTCATAGCCCTCGACCTCCTGGAAAGTGCGGCGCAGATACGCGCCGGGATCCTCGTGATAGCCTGAAAACCAATCCCGGTAGGCGTCGACGACGCGTTTCGGCGTGTCACGCAGGCCTTCGCGCGCTGGATCCTCCCCGGACCAGCGCAGCAAGGTTCGAATGGCGGATTCGGCGTCATTGCGCGTCACCGCACGGCTTTTGGTTTTTGGCATGGCGCATACGATAGCATGGGCAACTTTTTTCAATGATCATGACGGGGGATCGGCGTTGAAATATCCGGCTACGTTGTTTTTTCTTGCACTGCTCGGTGGAGCATCAGGGGCATTCGCAAGCGATTCCGCCACGCGCCAGGTCGCGCATGACGTCTTCAAGCAATTGATCGAGATCAATACCACGGATTCCATCGGCAACACGACCCTGGCCGCCAAAGCAATGGCCGAGCGGCTGCTCGATGCCGGCTTTCCCGCGGCAGACGTGGTGGTCATGGGACCGAACGACCGCAAGGGCAACATGGTCGCGCGTTATCGCGGCAAGCGTGGCTCAAAACTGAGGCCCATCCTCATCATCGGCCATACCGATGTGGTGGAGGCGCGCCGCGAGGACTGGAGCACCGACCCATTCCAATTCGTCGAGAAGGACGGCTACTACTATGGTCGCGGTACGGAAGATATGAAAGTCAGCGATGCCATCGTCGTGGCTGATTTCATCCGCATGAAACGGGAAGGGTATGTTCCCGACCGCGACATCATTTTGGCGCTTACCGCCGATGAAGAAATCGGCGGCTCGAACGGCGTCGACTGGCTTCTCAAGAATCATCGTGAGCTCATCGATGCGGAATATGCGTTGAATCCGGACAGCGGTCAGGTGCGCACCACTGCGCCGTTGGCGGTGGAGTTCGAAGCGACGGAGAAGCTGTATGCGGACTACCAGATCATGGCGACCAACCCCGGCGGCCATAGCTCACTGCCCACGCCCGACAATGCGATCTATCATGTCGCCGATGCGCTCGCCGCATTGCAGAAGTCGCCGTTTCCGTTCGAGTTGAACGCGGTGACACGCCAGTTCTTCACCACCATGGCGGGAATTGAAACCGGCCAGACCGCGGCAGACATGCGCGCCATATTGCAGAATCCGCCCGATCAGCGCGCAATCGACAGGCTTTCCCAGAGTCCGCGCTACAACTCCACCATGCGCACAACCTGCGTGGCGACCATGCTGAGCGGCGGACACTCGCTGAATGCGCTGCCGCAGCGGGCGACGGCGAATGTCAATTGCCGCATCCTGCCCGGGCACTCGCAGGAGGAGGTCCGCTTGAGTTTGCTCAAGATTTTCAACGATCCCGCGCTCAGCGTCCGGTATGTCAACACTCAGGGCGAGTTGTCGGACCACGGCTCCGACAACCAGGCCATGAAACCACCGCCGCTGCGCGAGGATGTCATGAAGTCGTTGCGCGACGTGTCGGCGAGAATGTGGCCGGGCAGCACGGTGATTCCGATCATGGAGACCGGTGCATCGGACAGCATCTACACGATGAATGCGGGCATACCGAGTTATGGGATCAGCGGCGTGGCCATCGGACGCGACGATTCGCGCGCACATGGCCGCGACGAACGGGTGGGAGTGGAATCGTTCTACGATGGGCTCGAGTTTTATTATCTGCTGCTGAAGGAGTTGACGGGCGCCAAGCACGCAGGCTGATGGCGGCAGTCAAGCGAGCGAGCCATGCCAATACTGGAAGTGATCGACGGGCGGGAACGTGATCTGGGCGGATTCGTCGTGCGCCGGCTGCTGCCCCATGCGGGCCGCAATATGGTGGGGCCGTTCATATTCTTCGATCACCTTGGGCCTGCGCAATTCGCCCCTGGTACGGGCATCGATGTGCGGCCGCATCCTCACATCGCGCTGGCTACCGTGACCTACCTTTATTCCGGATCGCTGCGCCACCGCGACAGTTTGGGCAGCGTGCTCGACATTCAACCCGGCGATGTGAATTGGATGACGGCGGGCGCCGGCATCACGCACTCGGAACGAACGCCGCCTGCGGCCCGGGCCGGCGGTGGGCCGGTGCATGGCATACAAAGTTGGGTGGCGCTGCCCGATGGCTGCGAGGACGTCGAGGCCACATTCCATCATCATGCGGCGCATGAACTGCCGCAGCGACGCGCCGACGGTGTGGCGCTCACCGTGATCGCAGGGCAGGCTTACGGCCTGCAATCACCGGTTGCGACGCTGTGGCCGACGTTATATGTCGACGCCCGAATGAACGCCGGCGCGACCCTCGATGTGCCGGCGGACCATGAAGAGCGTGCCGTTTACGTCGCGACCGGTGAGATCGACCTCGAGGATGTGCGATTGCGTGTGGGACATATGGCGGTTTTGGCATCCGGGGGGCAGTCCCGCATGCGCTCGCTGCGCGACTCACGTGTCATGTTGCTGGGTGGGTTGCGGTTTCCCACAGCACGTCACATCTGGTGGAACTTCGTTGCCTCGACGCCGGAACGCATCGAGGCAGCGAAACTGCGCTGGAAACAGCAGCGGTTTCCGGAAGTGCCCGGCGAGACCGAGTTCATCCCGTTGCCGCAGGAATGACCTGCAGCGGCTGGGAAAAACGCACCAAGCGCTGATTCAAGGAGCCAGTCCGCCAACGATGTCCTCAACCAGCGCCGCGCCGCGATAAGCAAAGCCGGTATAGACCTGTATCAGGGTGGCACCGGCGCTCAAAGAGGCGCGCGCTTGTCCGGCATCGGCGATGCCGCCCACGCCGATGATGGGAAAATCCGGGCCCAATTCGGCCCGCAGCCGCGCGATTACCGTCAGCGACAGGCGGTGCAGCGGCAGACCGCTCAAACCGCCTCGCATCTCCACCGTGGGCGCGGTCTTGAGAATACTCAGATCGGTGGTGGTGTTGGTGGCAATGACACCGTCCAGCTGCAGCTCACGCAAGTCCCGCGCCAGCACCTGAATTTGCTCCGCATCCAGATCCGGTGCGACTTTCACCAGCAGCGGTACGCGTCTGCCGAAGCGTTGCTGGAGGACCGTGCGTTCTTCCAGCAGGGCGCCCAAAATGCGCTGCAAGCCATCGCTCGACTGCAGTTCGCGCAGCCGCGCCGTGTTGGGCGACGACACGTTCACCGCAATATAGTGCGCGTGCGGATACACCTTGCGCATGCAGTGAACGTAGTCGTCATGCGCCTGCGGCAACGGCGTGTCGAAATTCTTGCCGATGCTGACACCGCGTATGCCGCGATACTGGCTGACGGCGAGCCGCGCCACCAGGTAATCGACGCCCTTGTTGTTGAATCCCATGCGGTTGATCAATGCGCGTTCCTGCGCAATCCTGAACATGCGCGGCTTGGGGTTGCCGGGCTGCGGGCGCGGCGTCACCGTGCCGAGTTCAATGTGACTGAAGCCCATGGCCCCAAGGGCATCGAGGTAGTCGCCGTTCTTGTCGAATCCGGCAGCCAACCCGAGCGGGTGGGCAAACTGCAGCCCCAGACAAGCGACACCCAGGTCCTTCGGAACATCGGGTTTGGGCCAGAACGGCCGCAGCCAGCGCAGGCCGGCCAGTCCCGTATCGTGCGCGAATTCCGGATCGAGACGCGTCAGGATCGGCAGCGTGGCCCGTGCGATCAGGGATACCGCCGTGCGCCTCATGAATTTAGATGTAACTCCAGCTTGCCTGCGCGCCGAGATAAAAACACACCTCGGTAATCCAGGGCGCCAGGGAAGCGCCGGCGCGTACCCTCATCAAGGCGATGGCGGACAGCACCGCCGCCGCCAGTCCTATCAACCCGGGCAGGCCCAACAGCATCGCGGGCGCGAATCCAATCAACACAGCCAACACCAACTCCAGGAATGGAAGCGGAGCGGTCTGCAAAGGTGCGGCCTGCAAGGGTGCAGCGTGCAAGGGTGCAGCGTGCGAGGGCGCCGCCGGCGCGCGTCGGCTGCTCATCCACACCAACAACGCGCGGCTGGTACCGTAGCCGCAGATCATGATCAAGCACAGCGCCGTATTGGGGGGTGCGGCGAACGGCAGGTTCGCCGCGGACAGTGCCATGAGAATGTTGTATTTGATCAGGACGTAGAAGACCTGGCTCACGACCTCGATGCGGTTGACCGCAAGGGTCTGCCGCATGTCGTTGCTGAGCAGCGTGCCTGCCAAGATGGACAACATGAGCGCGACGCTGCTTGGCCAGAACTGTACCGTCAACCAATATGCGCCGCCGCTGAGCGCGCCCACCCCCAAGCCGGTCAATGATGCGAGACGGGCGGCCGAATGACCCGCACCCGCGCCCTTGTCGCGCGGTGTACTGTTCACGCGCGTTTTCGCCGCGAAGGCACGGTGGCGAGCGTGGAACGCAGATAGTGGCCGGTATAGGAGGCCTTGTCGGCAGCGATGTCCTCCGGTGTGCCCACGGCGATGACGGTACCGCCGCCGTCACCACCTTCCGGGCCCATATCCACCACCCAGTCTGCGGTCTTGATGACGTCCAAGTTATGCTCGATCACGATGATGGTGTTGCCCTCGTCGCGCAGGCGCTGCAGCACGTGCAGAAGCTGTTCGATATCGGCGAAGTGCAAGCCCGTGGTCGGCTCGTCGAGGATGTACAGGGTCCGGCCGGTCGCGCGCTTCGAGAGTTCCTTGGCGAGCTTGACCCGCTGCGCCTCGCCGCCCGACAACGTGGTGGCGCTCTGGCCGAGCTTGACGTACGAGAGCCCGACATCCATCAGAGTCTGCAGCTTCGGTTGCACCGTGGGTACGGCGGAGAAGAAGGGCAGCGCATCCTCTATCGTCATGTCGAGCACTTCCTGAATATTCTTGCCTTTGAAACGAATTTCCAGGGTCTCGCGGTTGTAGCGCCTGCCTTTGCAGACATCGCAGGGCACATACACGTCCGCGAGAAAATGCATTTCCACCTTGATCACGCCGTCGCCCTGGCAGGCCTCGCAGCGTCCCCCCTTGACGTTGAAGCTGAAGCGGCCGGCCTCGTAGCCGCGCGCGCGCGCTTCGGGAACCGCCGAGAAAATCTCGCGGATCGGGGCGAACAGTCCGGTGTAGGTGGCCGGATTGGAGCGCGGCGTGCGGCCTATCGGGCTTTGGTCGATTTCGATGACCCGGTCGATGTGCTCCAATCCCTCGATGCGATCGAAGTGTGCGTTGCCCGGCGCGGCGTGGTTGAGCTGGGTTGCAACGGCGCGAAACAGCGTGTCGTTGATCAAGGTGGATTTTCCCGAGCCCGAGACGCCGGTTACGCAGGTCATGAGCCCGAGCGGGAACTCCGCCGTCACGTTCTTCAGATTGTTGGCGGTGGCGCCGTGCACCCGCAGCATGCGCTTCGGGTCCGTCGAACGGCGCTGCGAAGGGATTGCGATGCGGCGCCGGCCGCTCAAGAATTGCCCGGTGATGGATTCCGGATTCGCGGCAACTTCCGCGGCGGTGCCCTGCGCGACGATCTTGCCGCCATGCACTCCGGCGCCCGGTCCGAGGTCGACCACGTAATCCGCCTGGCGTATGGCATCCTCATCGTGTTCGACCACGATGACGGTATTGCCGAGATTGCGCAGGTTGACCAACGTGTCGAGCAAGCGCTGGTTGTCGCGTTGATGCAATCCGATCGAGGGCTCATCGAGAATGTACATCACCCCGACCAGACCGGAACCGATCTGGCTCGCGAGACGGATGCGCTGTGCCTCGCCGCCCGACAAGGTGTCGGCGCTGCGATTCAAAGTCAGATAACCCAGGCCCACGTTGTTCAGGAAGCCGAGACGATCGCTGATCTCCTTGACGATCTTGACGGCGATCTCTCCGCGCCAGCCGGCGAGTTTGAGCCCGGCGAAAAACTGCAGCGCGCGCTGCACCGACAGCGAGGAAATTTCCGGTACGCTCATGCCGTCGATGAACACATTGCGCGCCGCGCTGTTCAAACGCGTGCCGCCGCACTCCGGGCACGCGCGCGACGAGCGGTACTTGGCCAATTCCTCGCGCACGGTCACCGATTCGGTTTCGTTGTAACGGCGCTCGAGATTCTTGACGATGCCCTCGAAGGTGTGTTTGCGCTTGACGGTGCCGCCCTTGCCGTCCAAATACTTGAATTCGATGAGCTCATCCTGGCTGCCGAACAACACCAGCTCCCTGATCTTGCGCGGCAGTCCTTCGAACGGCGCCTCGATGTCGAACTTCGCATACCGGGCCAGGGACTGAATCAACTGGAAATAATAGGCATTGCGCCGGTCCCAGCCGCGCACCGCGCCGCCCGCCAGCGACAGGTGCGGGTTGCCGACGATCTTGTCAGGATCGAAAAAATCCTGGGTGCCCAATCCATCGCAGACCGGACACGCGCCGATGGGACTGTTGAACGAGAACAAGCGCGGCTCCAGTTCGCTCAAGGAGTAATTGCAGATGGGGCAGGCGAACTTGTCCGAGAAGATCAATTCTGCGCGCTCGGGTTCGCCCATGTAGGCGATGCGAGCGACCCCGCCCCCCAAGCGCAGGGCGGTTTCGAAGGATTCCGCGAGCCGCTGACCCAGGTCCGGGCGAACCTTGAAGCGGTCGATGATGGCCTCAACCGAGTGCTTGCGGCGCACGTCGAGCTTCGGGGCTTGGTCCAACTCCACCACCACGCCGTCGATGCGTGCACGAACGAAGCCGCCGGCCTGCAATTCCTCGAGGAGTTCGGCGTGTTCGCCCTTACGCTCGGCGATGGCCGGCGCGAGCAGCATGAGCGAGGTCCCCTCGGGATGCTGCAGCACGGCATCGACCATTTGACTGACCGTTTGCGCCGCGAGATCGATGTGATGATTCGGACAGCGCGGCGTTCCGGCGCGTGCGTACAGCAGACGCAGATAATCGTAGATTTCAGTGACCGTCCCCACCGTGGAGCGCGGGTTGTGTGAGGTCGATTTCTGTTCGATGGAAATCGCCGGCGAGAGCCCTTCGATGGTGTCCACATCGGGCTTTTCCATCATGGACAAAAACTGCCTGGCATAAGTCGACAGCGACTCGACATAGCGCCGCTGGCCCTCGGCATAGATGGTATCGAACGCCAGGGAGGACTTGCCGGAACCCGATAGTCCGGTCAACACGATGAGCCTGTCGCGCGGCAGGTCCAGATCGATGTTCTTCAAATTGTGGGTCCGGGCGCCCCGGATTCGGATATTTTGCATTAACCGATCACTATACGCCGAGGTCCCCGCGGCGCCGAGACGCCCAATGAGTTGCTACGCCGGTCGGAAGCCGCTGTTGTAAAAAAGCCGCCCTGGCAACGGATTTGTGCTCGCTGCCGGACTTAAGGCGATGGTATTGGGGCGGTGAGCCATGTGTACAATGTCCTATTGAAACCGTTGCGGGGTGGAACATGGCTCGAGGCGTAAACAAAGTCATTCTGGTCGGTAACCTGGGCGGTGACCCGGAAACGCGCTCCATGCCGAGCGGCATGACGGTCACCAACATCCGCATCGCGACCAGCGAATCGTGGAAAGACAAGACCTCCGGTGCGCAGCAGGAGCGGACCGAGTGGCACAGCGTGGCGCTGTTCGGGCGTTTGGGCGAGATTGCCGCGGAATACCTGCGAAAGGGATCCCAGGTGTTCGTCGAGGGCAAATTGCGCACCCGCAAGTGGCAGGACAAACAGGGCAACGACCGCTTCACCACGGAAATCATCGCCGACAACATGCAGATGCTGGGCGGCCGCGCCGGTGGTGGTGGGCCGGGCGGCGGTACCGATCGCGGACCGGCCGAGCGAGCAGGTTCAGCGAGCGCCCCTCCGCGGGATGACTATGATCAAACCCCGGCGCCGGCCGGCGGGAAGGATGATTTTGACGACGACATCCCGTTTTAGGACGCGCATATCGGCGCGCATGCCGGTCGCATTGGGTGTCAGCTCGAGTCGATGCAGGTAGCCATTAAAAGCGGCATCACCGCGCTTACTCTGGAAATGGATGAATTGGGGCGTGCGGACCGCGGCATCGTCATCCTGATCATGGGGCTCGGCACACAGCTCATCGCATGGCCGACGGAGTTCGTTCAGGCGCTGGCGGCGGCGGGTTATCGGGTCATTCGTTTCGACAACCGCGATGTGGGACTGTCCACCAAGTTCGAATCCTTCGGCGCGCCGGACGCTGCATCCGTGACGTTACGCCGTTTATTACGGCTGCCGATCAAAGCACCGTACACGCTGCACGACATGGCCCAAGACACGGTGGGTCTGATGGATGCGCTGCGCATCGATCGTGCGCACATCGTGGGCGCTTCGATGGGCGGCATGATCGCTCAGGTTCTGGCTGCCCGCCACGCTGCCAGGGTATGCAGCCTCACCACCATCATGTCCAGCCCGGGCGCGCCGCTTCCTTGGGATTCGACGGCCGCCGCCCGCCGCGCGCTGCTGGCGCGCACGCCCGTCAATGCCACGCAGGAGGATTTGATAACGCAGCGCGTGCGCACGTACAAAGCCATCGGGGGTCCGAACCAGGCCATGCCCGAGGCTGCTTTGCGGGAGCTGGCGCGCCTCACGATCGAACGCTGCGCGGATCGCACCGGATCACGGCGTCAGCTGGCGGCGACACAGGCAACCGGCAGCTTGAAACGCTACCTGCGCGATATTCACGTGCCTACTCTGATCATTCATGGCGTGGATGACCCCTTGATTGCCGCGCGGCGTTCGAAGCAATTGCATCGCGGTATTCGCGGCAGCACGTTGTTGCTGCTCCCGGGTATGGGACATAATCTGCCGCGGCCGCTCATGCCGCGGATCGTCAAGGCCATCATCGAGAATTGTGCCAAGGGGGAGTCTTGACGGGCGTTCGTGCACTTTCCGCCGGAGAGCCTGGTGAGTAATCTTGCGCCTGCACTGGCCGAACGCATCCGCGCGGCCAGCGCCTTCGTCATCGACATGGACGGCACCATCGCGTTGGGAGACGCAGGCTCGGGAGGCTACAAGGCGTTGCCGGGTGCCATCGACTTCCTGGCACTGCTGCGGTCGCGTGCAGTGCCGTTTCGCATCTTCACCAACGGCACGGCGAAACCACCGGCTGCCTACGCCGCGAGCTTGAGACGCGCGGGACTCGAGGTTGCCGATGGCGAGTTGATGACGCCGGCGACCGCGGCGGCGCAGTGGTTCTTGCGGCACAAAATCACCAAAGTCCGTGTATTGGGGACTGCGGGCTGCATGACGCCGCTGCAAGAGGCCGGCATCGAGGTCATCGCACCCTCGCAGCAGGCGCAGGGTGTGCAGGCTGTTTTTACCGGATGGTTTCCGGATTTCACGTTCAGCGACCTGGAGGCGGCCTGCCACGATGTCTGGCAGGGCGCACGGTTGACGAGCGCATCCAATGTTCCGTTCTTCGCCACGACGTCAGGCAAGGCCATCGGCATCAGTTTTGCCATCAATGCCATGATTCGCTCGCTGACCGCCCGCCAGCCGCTGGTGTTGGGGAAACCGTCCGCGTCCTCGTTTCACATTGCGCTCGCGCAGATGGGACTGCCACGCATCGCCGCCGCCCGTGTGGTGATTCTGGGAGACGATCCGGCGCTGGAGATGCGCATGGCGCGCAATGCCGGGGCGATTGCCCTCGGGATGGCGACAGGACTCATGCGACCCGACAACGTGCATGAACTTCCCGAGAAACACAGGCCGGATCATTTATTCGACGATCTCGTCGGTCTTGCGGACATCATCCGCCGTTAGCCGCCGGATTTTCTCGCGCGCGTCTGCTTCGACGCCGCCCGTCTCGCACCGGCCGCCGCCGGCATTCCGACTCCTTCGGCGACCGCGCGCCGCTCGATGGTCTTGACCGCCTCGCTGAGTGCGCCCAAATGACGCTTCACGGCCGTGGCGATGGTCATGAGCTTGTTCTTCCAGGTGAGATTGATGCAGCCCAACACATGCCCGTCGACGCAAATCGGCATCGCGATCGAATTGCGGGCATCGTCCCAATCGTCGCGAACCTTGGCATAGTGCCCGCCGAAGTCCGGGTCGCGCACGCTGTAACCACGCTCGCGTGTTTCGCGGACCACGGTCATGATCCTGGCGGCATCATGCGCCAGCTCATCGCCGGGTTGATTCCTGCCGCGCAGGCGGCGCAGCACGGCTTCGCGTTCGCGGTCAGGGCAAAAGGCTAAGTACGCACGGCCGGACGCCGATCGCAGCATGTTGGCGCGGAAGCCGATTGGGCCAAGCGGGATGTCGTCGAAGTAGGATCGCGGCTGGTTGGTCTCGAGAACCTCGACGTGATCCAGACGCGGTATGGTGAGCACCGAGGGCCAGCTGACGTTCCTGCACAGATCCGCGAGCACCGGCGAGGCGATTTCCACCAGCCAGTCGGCATTGTCGAATTGCGCCCGCTGTTGCAGGGAGTGGCTCGGCAGGTAGGCACCGTCGGCCATCCGCTGCCAGACCATGCCTTGCAGATGCAGCGTATGTAAAATGCGGGTCAGTGTGCTCTTGGAGAGCCCGGTCGTCTGGTGTAGGTCGTGCAAGCTGGCGGCGCGCATGGACTGCAGTGCGCGCAGCACTTCCAGGCCACGCACCAGCGAATTTATCGTCTTGACCCTGTAGTTGCGCATGGCGGGTATTTTTCACCAAGTGAAAAGTTATCACGATTTGGTTCACACTGAAAAAGTTTTCACCCAGTATGGCGGCTGAAGAGTCCCTCGAAGAAGGGCGCGAACGCCGGTTCAATAGCGGCAGGGGAGGTCGATTGAACGCAAAGCCAAAAGTTTTGATGATCGTCACGTTGGACACGAAGGCCGCCGAAGCACGGTACGTGCGCGACCTGCTCGAAGCACACGGCGTGGCCGTGATCCATCTCGACGCCAGCATCCGCGCGGTGGTGGCGGCGGGCGCCGAGATCGGACCCGAAGCGGTGGCGCACGCCGCAGGCTCGACCATCGAGGATGTGCGTGCGCTCAAGCATGAAGGCAAGTGCCAGGCCGTCATGACCCAAGGCTCGGTCGCGCTTGCAGCGGATCTGCAGCGCCGCGGTGAGATCGCGGGCGTCATCGGCATAGGCGGCTCGATGGGCACGACACTCGCTACCGCCGTCATGCGCAACATGCCGTACGGCATGCCGAAATTGATGATCTCCACCATGGCGTCGGGTTTCACCCGTCCGTTCGTCGGCAATCGCGACATTCTCATGCTGAATTCAGTCTGCGATATTGCGGGACTGAACTCCGTGTCGCGCGATGTGTTTCGCAACGGCGCAATCGCCATGGCGGCCATGGCGCTCGCCTACTCCCCGGTGGCCGCCGCGCACAAGCCGTTGGTGCTGATCTCGACCTTGAGCACCACCGACAAATGCAGCGTGCGTGTGCGCGAGGCGCTGACGCAAAAGGGCTATGAGGTCATGGTATTCCACACGCTGGGCACCGGCGGCATGACGCTCGACGACATCGTTCGCGAGCGTCAAGTGGCTGCCGTGGTCGACATGTCCTTGGTGGAGATCAACGATTTCCTGCAAGGCGGCATGTGCAGTGCGGGGCCGGACCGCGCGAAGGCCGCGCTGCAGAAGGGCGTGCCGACGATTTTTGCGCCGGGCAACATCGATTTCATGGTGTCCGGACCGATCGACCAGGCGCGAGCGCAATTTCCCAACAAGCGCTATCACATGCACAACGCCGCGCTGACCGCGGTGCGTGCCGAGGCCCCCGAATTGAAAGCCATGGCCGAACACATGGCCGGACTGATCCGCGATGCCAAGGGCGTGGTGAGTTTCCTGGTACCGCTGAAGGGTTTTTCGGCTCACGACAGCGATCAGGGGCATTTGCATGATCCGTCGCTGCCGCCGGTATTCGCCGAGCACTTGAAGAAAGTGATGCCCGCCGGCGTGCCGATCGCCGAATTCGATTGTCACATCAACGACGCCGAGTTCGCCGATGGCATCATCGCACGGGTGCTGGAAATGAGCCCGCCGCCGCCCGGGGCCGTTTGATGCAACTGACCGACGACGATGTCCAGGCGATCATCAAGCTGCTGGAGACATCACCGTACAGCGATCTCGAACTGGAGACGCCCGAATTCCGCCTGACGTTGCGGCGCAGCGATGATGGCGGGTGGAGTCGCGAGTCGGCGACCTTGAAGACCGCCAATCTGCAGCGGCCGGCCG
>Ga0116226_10002854_pt1 | contig 15164 bp, 9 predicted proteins | sample S1TSphfallax_FD_89692 | JGI IMG/M metagenome (GOLD analysis project Ga0116226, IMG submission 89692) | Host-associated microbial communities from peat moss isolated from Minnesota, USA - S1T2_Fa - Sphagnum fallax MG | ecosystem: Host-associated > Plants > Peat moss > Unclassified | place: USA...
AAGAGCCTTTATTTTAAATATTTAAGCAAGAGGTCGCTTTTTTATAAAAAAGCTCCGCAAAAAATTTTTGTGAGTCTGGGCCGCGGGTGGTGCGACCGCGAGGTGCCCAGAGCAAAAGTTTTTTGCGTGCCGGGGTGGGCGTCCCACCTTTTTTCAAAAAAGAACTACTTCCTTGCCTTTTTTCTAATCGGAACGTCACTTGTCTTGAACATCGCCAGCATGCGGTCCGTTACCGCAAAACCGCCAGCGGCATTGCCCGCACCCAGCAGTACCGCGAAAAACCCAATGGCTTGCTCGGTGGCGGTTATGGCATTCAGCAGCACGAAAATCCCGCCGATGACGACAATGCCGTGGACGAAGTTGGAGCCCGACATCAGCGGTGTGTGCAGAATGGCCGGCACGCGGCCGATGATGATCCAGCCCGCGAATGCCGCCAGCATGAAAATATAAACTCCGATAAAGCCGCTGACGCCGATCATTTTTCTACTCCTCCCGCAGGCGTGTGCATTATTTTTCCATCATGCGTCAGCGCTGTTTTCGCGAGCACCTCATCTGACCAGTCGATGGTGATGACGTTATCTTTCAGCATCAACGCCAGGAGGTTGAACAGATTTTTCGCGTACAGCGTGCTGGCATCCTCGCTGAGCATTGAAGGCACGTTGAGCGGGGCGGCGATGGTCACCATGCCCACGCGCACCGTCTCACCCGGCGAGGAGGCCGTGCAATTACCGCCACCTTCGGCCGAAAGGTCAATGATGACGGAACCAGCCTTCATGCCGGCGACCTGCGCCTCGCTGATCAGCTTCGGCGAAGCTTTACCGGGAATGGCGGCGGTGGTGATGATGAGATCCGCCGCCTGAATATGCTGGGTCAGCGCAGCGGTCACTTTTATATTTTCCTCCGCCGTCAACGCGCGGGCATAGCCACCTTTGCCGGTGGCATTCACGCCGGTGGCAACGAAGGTTGCGCCGAGCGAGGCGACTTGTTCCGCGGTTTCCGCCCGCACGTCATAGCCTTCCACGACAGCCCCCAACCGGTGCGCGGTGGCAACCGCTTCGAGACCTGCGACACCCAGACCCATGACCAGCACTTTCGCCGGGCCAATGGCCCCGGCGGCCGTGGTGATTTTCGGCAGGATGCGCTTGAGATAGGTGGCGCCGAGCATGACGGAGAGATAGCCCGCGAGCGCGGATTGGCTGGAGAGCGCATCCATCGCCTGCGCGCGGCTGATGCGAGGAATATTCTGCATCGCAAAACACGTAATTTTTTTTGCCAGCAGGGTTTTCACCAATTCCGGCTCGGCATGCGCATCCAGAAAGCAGATGAGAATCGCGCCGTCTTGCATCGCGGCGAGGATTTGTGCATCCGGCGCCTGCACGGCGAGCACGACATCCGCTTCGGCGACCAGTTCTTTCACATCGTCGATAAAAACCGTATCGGGAAATTTATCATCCGCAAGGTCGATCACCGCACCCGCGCTGGGCTGCATATGCAGCCTGCCACCCAGCTTTTGCAGCCGGGCGGCGACGGCGGGCACCATGGCAAACCGCTCTTCATGGGGGGTAGTTTCCTCCAGAACGGCGATATTGACATACATCACCGTTCAGACCGGTGCGTCGAGCTTAGCGAAACGTACCAGCTTCTTATTGACGAACTCCTGAATGCCCATATCGCCCAGCTCGCGGCCATAACCGGAATCCTTAATCCCACCGAAGGGAAGTTCAGGGTCCGTCCAGTCGATGTTGTTGATGAACATCATGCCGGTTTCAACACGGCTGGCGACACGCTGGCCGCGTGCCAGGTCCTTCGTGAACACCGATCCGCCGAGACCGAAATCCGAATCATTGGCGAGCGAGATGGCATGGTCCTCGTCCTTCACCCGGAAGAACATCGCGACCGGGCCGAAAAATTCGTCGCGGAAGGCCGGATTCTCAGCCGTCACACCGGTCAGGATTGTCGGTTCCATATAGGCGCCCTTGCGGTCGATCCGCTTACCGCCGAGTGCGATGGTGGCGCCGTGCTTGACCGCGGTTTTTACCTGGTCCAGTAACGTCAGCAACGCGGCTTCGCTCGATAGCGGGCCTAACGTCGTCTTCTCGTCCAGCGGGTCGCCGGCTTGCAGCGTGCTAAGTGCCGCTTTGAATTTTTCGAGGAACTTATCCGCCAATGACTCAACAACGATGAACCGCTTGGACGCACAGCAGGTTTGACCCGTATTATACATACGGCCCCATACGGCCCATTTCACGGCGTGTTCCAAATCCGCGTCTTCCAGCACGATGAACGCATCGGCGCCGCCAAGCTCCATGGACGAAATCTTCACCGCCTTGCCGGCGCCGGCCGCGATGATACGTCCGGCCTCGACACTGCCAGTCAGGGCCACGCCCTTGATACGCGCATCCGCGATGAGCTTATCGGTCTGCCCATGGGAGACGAAGAGGTTGGTGTACAACCCTTTCGGCGCTCCGGCATCGAGGAGGAGTTTTTCAAACGCGAGCGCGCAGCGTGGCACATTGCTTGAATGCTTGACGACCATCACATTGCCCGCCATCAGATGCGGCCCGGCCACCCGCGCAAGTTGATAATACGGAAAGTTCCAGGGTTCAACGGCAAAAATAACGCCGATTGGGCTGCTTTCCATATGCGCTTCACCACGCACAGGGTTCAATTTCACCGGGGCCAGGAAACGCTCGGCATTTTTGGCGTAATAGGCAAGAATACGTGAAGAAAAATCGACCTCGCCGCGAGCCTCTGAAATCCGTTTGCCCATTTCAAGCGTCATCGTATGTGCAAACGTCTCGTTTTGCTCATGCAGCAGCTCGGCCGCTTTGCCGATGATTTTGGCACGCTCCTTATACGTCTTATGCCGCCAGATTTCATAGGCGCTGGCCGCGTTGGCCAGAACGGTCTCCAGCGCCGCATCGGATATATCCTGAAAGCTCTGTAACACCTCGCCACTGGCCGGATTGATCGTTTGATAGCTCATTATCTTATCCTTTATGATCGTCCGGGGATGTACAGCCCTCCTGCTCCGTCCGTCATTGATGCAAATCAAACGCCCATACTTAATAAGTACGTAGGTATCCCAGCATATTTTTCTTAACACCACGAATAGGTTTGGAGTCTTGAGAGACGATGACGTCCGCAAGATAGACCATGCGGGGCTGTAAGCGCTTCGCATTCGCGGGGTTGGCTTGGTGCGGAAGGGCGAGCGCCTACTGCGTTTGCACTTTCGCCGTCGCACTCAAGGAATATGGATTATTCAGCGGAATCGGGAACGGTAGCGCAACTTTTTCGGTCACCTGATAGGTCACATACGTCATCTGTGTCTGCCCGTTGGCGCATGTTGCCGTTTGATAGGTGATCACGGTCGTCGCACTCGCCGGCGGTGTGAAACATCCGTAGGAGGTGGTGCCGTTCGCCAGGCCGGAGCTCATGGTGGCCGGCAGCACCACCCTGAAATCCGAGGCATTATTGATCAGCGACACGATATACCCCGCTTGCGTCGTATTTGTCGCCGAGGCTGGGTTGGTGTAGGCAAAATAATCAATCGCCTGCAGCGCCGTGTTCAACTGCGCCTGCGCCGAGAGAATCGCGATGAAATCCGCACTCCCCGCCAGCAACGGCAGCAGGAGGAAGACCGAGCAGATGGCGAACTCGATGGCGACATTTGCCCGTTCCTCCCGCGCCAGCTTCAGCATGAGGCGCCGATAGTCACGCCGCTGGCCGAACTTCCCAATACGGTCGCCACGGTGGCGATTTTCAGCGCGATGGGCGATCCGAAATTAAGCCCAACCGGCCGCCAATTATAGGTCGCCGTCAGGGTGAGGTACACGCCCGGCGGCTCATTCGCCCCCGTACCCGCGGCGTTATTGGTCCACAGCGCGGTAACCAAGGGATTACTGCTGACCGCATTGGTCCCGGCGGCGGGTAGCGGCGGTGACACGGCGTTATTGAAATACACGGCGATCTGCGCGCTGGTGGGGCAGGTGAAGCTGTTGTTCTGCACGTAACTCGCACCCGCCTGCACGGCGGCATTGCGCGCCGCCGATTGCACGCCGCGGGCAACCGCCGCGAGCGAGAAGCCCAGTAGTCCGAGATTGACGATGACGAGCATGAAAATAAACAATGCCAGACCGGAGATCGCGAACTCAATCGCCGCCCCGCCGCCGCGGGCGCGCCACAACATGCGGGCGGACGCTTTGCGCAGCGTTTGCACGCGCTTAGAGCAATATGGCTTGAAGTCGAATCGCGAAGCGATGCGACTGAGCCATGAAATTGCTCGCCAAAACGAGGCTAGAGCGTGATGAGTGATCACTCATCACGCTCTAGTTCACCAGCGCCACAGAAGTGGTGCCCGTCCCCCCTAGCCCGCTCGTCGAAGTCGCCGAGAGCGTGATTTGCCCGCCGCCCGTATCGCTGACGCTATTGGCGATGATCGCAAAGGTTCCATTCGCCGAGGCGCTGTAATTCGCATTGCCGGTTACCGTAAGCGGCGCGTTCAGCGCATACATAATCCCGTTCACGGTTGCGTCCGCCCCCTCGTTGATCGAATCGGCGGCGGTGTCGCCCCGTTGCTGGTAGATCAACACGCCGCAGATACCTTCGCCATCCGTGCCATCATAAGGAAAGGAACTTGTATACGAAGCCAGCGGATAGCTGGATGGTGACACGCAATTTGTGGACGGCGCGGAAAGTGTGGCCGAAGCTCCGCCGCTGAAGGTATATCCGGCGGTTCCCTCCAGCACGAATGTCGCCCCATTGGCGATCACCGTGCCGTGGCCCGTGATATTCAGATTGCCATTCTCGATATAATAGATACCAGGCCCGAAGGTCACGTTCGCCTGCCCGCTGACCGTGAGGCCGCCATTGAAGAAATACGTGCCGCCGGTGAAGGTGATGTTGCCCGAGGTGTTGTCCACAAAGGCCGCGCCGCAGCCGGAGCAAGCGCTGAACATGTAAGTGCCTTGTCCGAACGTCATCGTCGGGGTGCTGCCGGCCACGTTAAGCCCGCCATTCACATACCAGGTGCCGCCGGAAAAACTGAAATTCGGCGTGTTAATCTGCATGCCCCAGCCGGTCGCAACGCCGGCGCCGTTCACTGCGCCGGTGAAATAATCCGTGCCCGCCCCCATGGAGATCGACCCGTTGGTGAACGTGGTGCCGCCACTCACATCGAGGTTCACCGCGCCGATGTTAAACGCCGTGCCGTCTGCCACGGTCAAGCCGCCATTGATGAAATAGCCGCCCGGCCCAACCATGCTGATAGTACCATTCACAGTGCCGCCGAACCCGCCGCTGATATACGTGGCGTTGGTACTGCCGGTATAGTTCAGGGTGAGGTTATTCAGGTTCGTATTGCTCAAACCTGTATATGTCGTGGGGAGCGGGGGGTCGCTGGCGTTTAGATAGCAACTTGCGTTGTATGCCCCGCAATATCCCCAGGCATAGGTGCCGCTGCCATTGTTGTTATAGCCCCAGGGACTTGGGGTTGTTGCCGATTGTGAGCTGGTGGTACTGGGCGCCGCCGGCATCGCCGGCCAGGCCGGCGGTGCCCCCGCAATGGCCAACGGATCGGCCTGCGCGGTTGAATTGTTGGTCACCTGATACCCGGTATTCGCGCCATTGGCCGAACTGCCAGCCGGCGTGCCGACATAGGCGCCGCCACTGGTGTTGGCGTAGGTGCAGCCCGTGGTGGTGATCGCCTGCGAGACAATCTGCGCCGACGGGTCGGCCGAAATGGCGGAGGTGTCCCCACCCGTGCAACTCGTCGAGCCGGAATAGGTATCGCACGTGTTGCCGTTAATTTTCGCCCCGCCCGTCGCGTAGATCAAGGTTGATGAATACAGGCAATCCTGCCCCGCGGCGTTATCTACATCCACCGTCGCCGAGGCGTATTGCATGCCAGCGCCAAGCGGGAGGAGGCCAAGACCATAGGCGCCCGAGAAGAAACTCCGGCGCGGGATCGCCGCCGTCGCCTTCAGCGGCGTCACCGTCGCGCCGTTCACGATGGTAGCCGCACCCGCACTTAGGGTGAGGGTCGCGCTGGTCAGCCCGAACTGATTATTCGTGGCGTTATTGGCCGCGGCAACCGCGAACGGCTCGGCCGCCGTCGCGCTGGTCACGTTGTATTTCGCAAAACTCGTCGCCGCCGCGATCGCCCCCGCATCCGCGGCGGATTGCAGGCTCTCCTGCTGCTGGTACCAATAACCAAGATCGGTCGATAGGCCGGTGGTTGCCACCAGCAGCGGCGTGGACAACGCCACGATTAGCGCAACACCCGCCCGCCGGCGCAAAAGGAATGAAAAAACGGCTTTAAGCATGGGACCCAACATCTATCCGAGAAAATTTGCATGCCATGTCGGTGGGCAGTTTGCTGCAAACATTTTCGAGAGGTTGGATCACGTTTTTGTAATAAAGGGGATGGCCGGGTCAAGGAACCGGTCCGAGGCGGACCACGTCGAACTTTTGCAACTTTTGCGTGAACACCGAACCATTCCGCAAGGCAATTTGGTGAAGGAAAAAATGGAAGAAAGAACTTCTTTTTTGAAAAAAAGAAGCAAAAAACTTTTGTTAGTTTTTGGCCTGGGGACGTTTCAATATCCCGTGTAAAAAGTCGCAAAAGTTTTTTGGCGGATTTTTTCAAAAAAGCGACCTCTTCTTTCCAAAAATTTCTTCTGTGCTCACGCCTAAGCCCGGCAACGCCCAGCAGAGTCGGAATACACCTAGCCCCTGGGCCAGCAGCGCTCGCCGCGCTGCGTAGTTTCCGACGCTGGCGGGCGGCGGCGGATCGGTGCCTTTCGGTTGCCGAGACCGGCATTTTTTCCAGCCGCGCCGTAGCACGCCCTGCGGGATAGATCGCGGCACGTCCGAAACCCCGCTTGTATGAGGTCCAAATGAACATTCTTTCCCCTGAACAGACGGCAATTCAAACAGCGGCACAAGCCTTCGTTGCCCAGCACGTCATGCCGCGCGCCGCGGAATACGACCGGTCCGGCGCCTTCCACGATTTCCTGCTGGAGGCCGCCAGGCCGAGCCAGATTTTCGGCATGGCCATCCCGAAAGCCTATGGCGGCCTCGATTATTCGCCGCTCACCCAGGCGCTGGTGCTGGAGGAATGGGGCTATGGCTGCTGCGGCATGGCAACCACGCTCGCCGCCAGCGTGCTCAGCATGGAATCCGTCCTGCTGGCCGGCAATGACGCGCAGAAGCAGCAGTTTTTCACGCCGCTGCTGAACGGCCAGATCGGCGCTTTTGGCCTCACCGAGCCCAGCGCCGGCTCGGATGTCGGCGGCGGCAAAACCACGGCGGTCAAAACCGCTGATGGCTATACGTTGCATGGTTCAAAATGCTGGATCACCAATGGCGGCATCGCGCAAGTCTTCATCATCTTCGCACAGACCGACCCGGCGGCGGGCGTGAAAGGCATCAGCGCCTTCATCGTGGAACGCGGCACGCCGGGCTTCACGGTGGGCGATGAGGAGAACAAGCTCGGCCTGCGCTCCTCCAACACGGTGTTTCTTGGCCTGCACGACGTCAAAATTCCCGCCGCCGCGCTATTGGGCAAGGCGGGCGATGGCATGAAAATCGCGATGCAGACGCTCGACCTGGCGCGGCCGGCGATCGGCGCGCTGGCTGTCGGGCTTGCGCAACGCGCCTTGGACCTTTGCGTTGCGCATCTGCACGAACGTTTTCCGGCCAAACCCTTTCCGGGCCAGGCGCTGCAATTCAAACTCGCGGACATGCGGATTCAAATCGAGGCGGCGCGGCAGGTGCTGCATCATATGATGGCCTTGCGCGAGGCCGGCAAACCGTTCTCCGAGGAGTCGGCGATGGCGAAAACCTTCGCGACGGACGTGGCGATCAGCGTCGCTTCGAGCGCCATGCGGCTGATGGGCTCGGCGGGTTATGGCTCCGAGGTTGGCAAGCTGATGCGCGATGCAAAGGTCATGCAGATATACGAGGGCACCAATCAGATACAGCGGCTGGTCGTCGCCCGCGCGGTCCTCGCGCGCCCCAAAGCCGCGGCGCAACCAGAAAAGGCGATGGCAAAATGAGTATTTCAACCCTGCAACGCATCACAACGACCGCTGAGACGTTCGCGGAAGAATTTCTGGAGCCGATCTCGGCTGAGCTAGACCGCACCGGCATGTTCCCCCGCGCGCTGGTCGCGGAACTGGCCCGCCAGAAGCTGCTGGTGCTGCCCACGGACGCCCAAGCCGGCTTCGCCGCCCATGTCGAGACGCTGCAAACCTTCTCCCATGCATGCCCGGCGGTGGCGTCCATCCTCAACCATCACGCGCTCGCCGCCTATGCGATTTCCAAATGGGGGACGGATGCGCAGAAGACCGCGCACGCGGCCGGCCTCGCGCAAGGCGAGGAACTCGGCGCGCTGGCGGTATATGAAAGCGGTCCGGCACTCGGCCTTGGCCTGGATGCGCTCACCGGCACACTCGCCGGCGGCAACATCACCCTGAACGGGAAAAAGGTTTTTGTCCGCAACGCCGGCGTCGCGGATGTCTATGTTGGCTTCGCCAGCATCGCCGAGCCAGCCGGGGTGATCGGCTTTATCGCGGAGGCTAAAACACCGGGCATTTCCATCGGCCCCAGCCATATGACCATGGGGTTGCGCGGCTGTCCGGTCGCGGATGTCAGCTTCAAGAACGTGGTGCTGGATTCGTCGTGTTTATTGGGCGCCGCCACGGACGGCCCGGCCATCCTGGCGCATTTGCTCAGCACCCAGGCGTTGGGTGAGGCGGCGCAGAGCGTGGGCATCGGCAAGGCCGCCGCCAAGCACGCCGCCGCGGCGGCGCGGCACCGGATCCAGTTCGGCCACCCCATCGCAAGCCTGCAGGCCATCCAGCAATTGCTGGCTGAAATCGCCACGGACTCGCATCTCGCCTGGCTGGGCGTGCGCCACGCCGCGCAATTGCTCGATGCCGGCGCCCCATTCGCGGTGGAAGCCGCGATGGTCCAATCCTTTCTCGGCCGCTTCGGCCAGAAAATGCTCACCGACGCGATCCAGGTCGAAGGCGGGATGGGCATTTGCGAGACCGCGCCGCCGCATTTCCAGGGCACGCTGCCGCTCGCCCGGCTGTTCCGGGACATGGCCGGCACCACCCTGCTCGACACGCCGGGCGATTTCCCCGAGGCGCTGGTTGCCGCGGCGCTTTGAGCCTAAAGCAAGCGGTCGCTTTTTTAAAAAATCCGCCAAAAACTTTTGACTGTTTTCTGTCCGGGGAGGTTCCAACATCCCGTATAAAAGTTACAAAAGTTTTTTGGCGGATTTTTTCAAAAAAGCGACCACTTTCTTAAATGATAGGCAAAAAAAAACTTAGATTATAGGCGCAAAAAAATCCCTTCTGGTTTACGATCCGTCAATAGGGACCGTGGTTGAGGGGGGGCCGATGGGATCGACGACCTGGAACGGGGGTTCCGGCGGTTGGGGGACGATTGCGAACTGGTCAGAGGGCATCCCGGATAGCGCGGCCGACGCCGCCTATATTACCACCTATGGCACCTATACCGTCACGCTCGAAGCCGGGCAGAGCGACGCGTTAAGCGCGTTGTACCTGGATGCCGGCGGCGCGGTCACCGTTGATGTCCTCGGCACGTTGAACCTCGCCGATGGGGAACTCTATCTTTATGCCGGCACGCTGGACCTTGGCGGTACGATCGAGGGCGGGGCCGTTCAGATCGCCGGCGGGCAGACCCTGGCCGATGATGGCGGCACGCTCACCGGCGCGGTGTTCGCCTATCTCAATTCCGACCTCTATCTCAACGGCCATATTCTGCAACTCGCCTCGGGTGCCGTCCGTGGCGGGGTTTCTGGTGGCGGCACACTGGATATTACCGGCGACGTGGCGGTGGGCGGGTTGTATCTGGATGCGGGCACGGAGGTGCTGGTCACCGGCACGGCGCTGGATGACGGCTATAATACCAGGCTGGACGACAATAACGGGACGGCAGCCAGCATCCTCTCGATCACCAGCACGGGCACCTATGCGGTCAACAACCCGGATGCGGGGATGGATTATTACGGTCCCATCGGCACCGTCATCAATGCCGGGCTGTTCGAGAATATCAGCACGGCGGCGAGCTATTATGATCTCTCCGACGACTTTACCAATACCGGCAGCGGCATATTGGAGGCGGTCTCGCTGGTCTCCGCCCTCGACTCCAATTTTAACCCCGGCGACCCGAATTTCAGCCTGTATGGCGCGGAAAATTATCTCGGCGGCACGGTCACGGGGGCGGGGCAGATTCTGCTGGGCGGCGGCTATACCACGCTGGCGGCAGATGCGGTGGTGGATCCCGGGCTGTTCGCCATCGGCTATGATGCGGCCACGCTTGGGCTGACCGCCGACCGCGGATTCGCCACGCCGTTTAACCTGAACGGCAATGGCACGGTGGACCTGGACGGTGAGACGCTGGCGCTCTCCGACACCGGCGATCTGAATGGCGGCATTTATGGCCCTGGCCGGCTCGATGTTTCAGGCACCTATAATGTGGGCGGCCTGCAACTGGGCTCGGGCATTACCGAAATCCTCTCAGGCACCGAAATCCAGACCAGCGAGACGCGGCTGGATGCCGACGGCGGCACCACCGTGGCGACCGTGCTCTCGATCACCGGCATGGGTATCTACGACCTCGTCTCCGACAGCCAGATCGACAATTATTATTACTACCAGGGCTATGGCACGATCATCAATGCCGGGCTGTTCGAGAAGACCGGCTATAACGGGGCCAGCAATATCTACGCCGATGTCACCAATACCGGTGCCGGCAGAATTTCCATCGCCGCGGATAACGCGCTCTCGCTGTTTGGCCTGACCAATAATCTCGCCGGGACTATCTCCGGCGCCGGCGAGCTCTATTTCGGCGATAATGGCGGCATCAACCTGGTGACGCTGGAGGCCGGGCTGGTGCTGGATACCGGCGAGCTGGCGCTGGAAAATTATAACACGCAATTGCTGCTGGAAAGCGACCGTGGCTTCACCGGCATGTTTGTGGATGGCGGGGGGGCGACCTTCAATCTGGAAGGCCACACGCTCAGCCTGTCCGGCATGGCGGACCTTGATTCCTATATTCAGGGTCCGGGCCGCGTGCGGGTGACGGGCCAGGGCGATATCAGCGGCTTGCAGCTCACCGGCGGCGCGGTGCTGGCCGATGATGGCACGATCACGCAGGATGGCGGGTTCTATCTCGGCGTGAATAGTGGTGATAGCGCTGTGCTGAGTATCGGCGCCGGCGCGGTGTTCGATATTTTGAACGATACCTACATCTCCGATAACGGCGCCAACGCGACGATCGTGAATGCCGGGCTGTTCGAGAAGACCGCCGATGCCGGGTCCTCGTATATCTACGCGCCGTTCGTCAATACCGGCACCCTCGCCGTCACGCAGGGCGCGCTGGGGCTGGAATCTGGCGGCACGCTTGCCGGCACGCTGACCGGTGCGGGCGAGCTGTATCTCGGTGGCGGCGGATTCACGCTGGCGGAAAATGCCGTGGTGAATCTGGGCGAATTCAACATCAATGGCGGCGCGCTCACGCTCTCCGGCGATACATCGCTCAGCGATGTATTCGCGCTGACCGGCGGCGCGCTTGATCTCAACGGCCACAGCTTCGCGCTGGACAATCCGGGCGATGATTTTTCCGGCGCGTATGTTTATGGCCCCGGCACGCTCTCCGAATCCGGGCGGGCGGATTTTTCCGGGATGAACATCGGCGACGGCGCCGTGTTGAATGATGCCGGCACGCTCACGCAGGATGGCAATATCAATCTCGGCCTCGCCAATACCGATACGGCGGCACTCAACATTGCGCGATCCGCGAGCTATGTGCTGCTGAACGATTCCCAGATCGGCACCAATGGCGCCGCCAGCACGATCAACAATGCCGGGCTGTTCGAGAAGCTCGCGGATAACGGCAACAGCTATATCTACGCCGCCTTTAACAACCTTGGCGGTGCCACGCTCACCGTTGCGCATGGCGACATCGCGCTGGAGGATGGCGGCACGCTGGGCGGGCGCATCGAGGGCGATGGCGCGATTAATTTCCAGGGCGGGGTGAGCACGCTCACCCCCACCGCCGTGATTGGCATCGCCGCGATCAATCTGAATGGCGGCACGCTGGCGCTGACCTCCAACCGGATTTTCGCGCAAAGTTTTGATGAGACCAGCGGTGATCTTGACCTTGCCGGCAACAACCTCACGCTCGGCGCGGCGGACATACTGCAAAATGCCGATCTCACCGGGCCCGGCACGCTCAGCGTAAAATCCGCCACGCTGGAAAATTATTATGCCGGCGGCGGCGCTGAAATTCTCGATACCGGAACGATCTCGCAGACCAACGGCAATCTGTATCTCGGCTTCAACAGCGCCGATGGCGCGACGCTGAGCGTTGCCGCGGGTGCGGTGTATGACTTCGCGGATGATAACGGGGTCTACGACTACAACGGGGGTGCCGGCACGATCTTCAATGCCGGGCTGATCGGGAAGACCGAGGATAATGGCCAGAGCGGAAGCAATGCCGAGCTGATCAATACCGGCACGCTGTCGGCGATTCGCGGGTCGCTGGATTTCAGCGGCGGCGGCATGCTTGCCGGCACGCTCACCGGGGCGGGGCAGATTGAGCTGGGTGGCGGGCTGTTCTCGCTGACCTCGGCGGCGGTGCTGAATGCCGCGCAATTTGATCTCGCCGGTGCCACGCTGGCGCTGGCGGGCGACCGTTCCTATAGCGGAATATTCAGCGCCGGCAGCGGCACGCTGGCGCTGGATGGCGCGAGCCTGGCGCTGCTGGGTGCCGCCTATCTCGACAACAGCTATCTCGACGGTGCGGGCACGCTGACCGTCAACGCCCCCACCGAGCTTTCCGGCTATAACGTCTCCCATGGCGCCATGCTGGTGGATGCCAGCACGATCACCGAGGATGGCGACTTCAATATCGGGGATTTCAGCGGCGATACGGCGGGATTGAGCATCACCTCCGGTGCGGTCTTCGACCTCATCGGCGATCAATTCATCGAGGGCAACGGCGCCACGGCGAGCCTCGCCAATGCCGGGCTGTTCGAGAAGACCGGGGCTGATGGCTTCTCCGAAGTTCAGGGGATCGTGCTGGTCAATACCGGCGTGATCGACGTGGCGGCGGGTGTGCTTGGCTTTAATACCGGCGGCACGCTGGGCGGCACGGTGACTGGAATGGGCGAGATCGAGCTCTATGGCGGCAATTTCTCGCTAACCGCCGCCGCGGTGCTGAATGTGGCCAGCCTCTATCTCGATGGCAGCGCGCTGGCGCTGGAAAATAACCGGACCTATGCCGGGAATTTCAGCGATAACTACAGCACTATTGCTCTCGGCGGCAACGCGCTCACGCTCTCGGGCGATGTAAGCTTTTACGGCGGCGATGTCGCGGGCCCTGGCACGCTCGCGCTCACCGGCCAGGCCAGGGTGAATGGCGCTGTGATCGAGGACGGCGCCACGCTGCTGGCCGCGACATCCATCACGCAGGACGGCAATCTCTCCATCGGCAATGCCACCACGGACAGTTCCGCGCTGGTGATTGCCGCCGGCCAGACCTACCAAATCATCGACGATTCCAGCATTTTGGGCGCGTATTACGGCGGCCCAGGTGCTGGCAGCGTCGTGAATGCCGGGCTTCTCCAGGTCACCACCGATAACGGGACGAGCTACGTTGACTATCTCAACGTGACGCAGTCCAGCACCGGCACGCTCGCCGTGACGCGCGGCCTGCTCGACCTCCATTCCTCGAACCTGTTCCTCGCCGGCACGCTCACGGGTGCTGGGGAAATCGAGGCCGATTACAGCGATGTCACCCTTGCCCAGGGTGCGGCGCTGGATGTGGCAAGCCTGGAATTTTACGGCGCCAATACGACGCTGGGCGGTGATTTCAGCTTTGCCGGTTCCATGGACCTCAACGGCGGCACGCTGGCACTCGCGGGCCAGGCCCTCACGCTATCGGGCACCGCCAATCTGGACAACATCGCCCTCGCCGGCCCCGGCACGGTGCTGGTCACCGGGCAAGCCGATATCAACGGCGCCGCGCTCGAAGATGGCGCCGTGCTGATCGATGCCGGAACGCTGACGCAGAACGGCGATTTTCAACTCGGCGGCAATGCCACCGATACGAGCGAACTCACCATCGCCAGTGGCGCCGTGTTCGACATGCAATCGGACAATAATATCAACTCGGCGGGCATGGCGGCCATCGTCAATGCCGGGCTGTTCGAGAAAACCGGTGCGGGCACGCAGGGGAGTTATGTCGAGGCTGGCATAACCAACACAGGCACTTTGGCACTCACCGCCGGCACGCTGGAATTGCGAGACCTGAACAATGACAGGCTGGTCACCATCAGCAATGGGTTTTTGCAGTTGGACAGCGCGGTGGGCGGCGATGCCAACGCGCCGGGCCATATATTGCTCGGCCCCAACGCCGCGCTGGATGAGAAAAACGGCATCGCCGCCAACCAGACCGTCACGCTCACCGGCGGCCACGATCTGATTGAAATCGGCGCTAACAGCGATTTTGCCACCGGCATTGCGGGCTTTGCCGCATCGGATGTCATCGACCTGCAATCCACCCTCGCCAACGGATATGTTTACGACGGCAACAACCTCACGCTGACCGAAAACGGCGCGGCGGTTTATGCGCTCCTGCTGCCCGGCATGACCGCCGCGGGCGCGTTCAGCCTGGTGGCGGATGGCAATGGCGGCACGGATATCGAATTCGGCGATTCTGGCTCCCTCACCGTGCCGAGTTTCCCCGCCGCCGCCGATGACTGGTCCACCGGCTCGGGCGATTTCGACACGTCATCCAACTGGTCCGCCGGCGTGCCCGGCGCGGCCGACACGGCTGTCATCGTGGCCGGCACCGACCCCAAAACCATCACCGATTCCGGCAATAACACGGTCTTTAGCCTCGCCTTCAACGATCCCGGCCTGACCTTCAGCCAAACCGCGGGCACGCTCACCAGCGTGGATGGCGGCGCGGAAGAAAACGGCCTGCTGCTGCAATCGGGCGGCGAAATCCTCAACGAATCGGGCATTCTGGCGCTGACGGCGAACGGCACGCTCGGCGGCACGCTCGCCGGTGCCGGCGAGATCGAGCTCGGCGGACCCAGCGGCAATGGCTTTGGGCCGGTCACG
>Ga0116226_10002855_pt1 | contig 15162 bp, 11 predicted proteins | sample S1TSphfallax_FD_89692 | JGI IMG/M metagenome (GOLD analysis project Ga0116226, IMG submission 89692) | Host-associated microbial communities from peat moss isolated from Minnesota, USA - S1T2_Fa - Sphagnum fallax MG | ecosystem: Host-associated > Plants > Peat moss > Unclassified | place: USA...
ACAATATTAAATCCAATGTGGTCCAAACCATATGTGTTAAAAATTTATTGATATGTGTTTTTGTCACCTTTGGAAACCATAGAACAAAGTTTCCAAATTTAAATTGTTTCTCAAGATGACATTATTATAACCATAAAAATCAGTTCCATTGATTTATAGATTACATATCTTGTATTACTTAGTGTTTGTCTTGAAGATGTTCAAGTTCAAAAAAATTGTTAGATAAAACTCAAATTAAAGTTGAGTTTATAAATCCAGACTCTGTAGGCAAAAAATTGTGGGTATTTGTTCATCCCAATTTGATCACTTTTCATTAATCAATTTACTTAATAAAATATTGATCACGTTGTTGGTCAACTTTACATGTCCATTACCCTATGGGTAATAAGTAGTGGGACTCATATGATGCATTAAAAAATGTTATGCTAAACACCAAATATCATCATTAATAAAATGTGTGCCTTGATTAATAACAATGTGCAAAGGACAACCAAAGCATACAAGTATAAATACATACAAAAATTTGGTAGTAACATTAGTAATATTTGTTCATAGAACTTTGCTTCCACCCACTTGGTTGCATGATGGTGGCAACTAAGATATATCAATTTTCTAACATATATCATAAGATCAACAACAATAAATAGAATCACGATATAACATCGACCATTAATAACTTGCGTCCAAGATTTACCGAGTAGTAACATTGGCAAAAAAATGATCAACGACCACTCATGTGTGTAGTTCATATAATAACTAGTATTTTTGCAAGTTGCAGACATCTATGATATTGATTATCTTGGCCATATTTGTATAATAAACCTTTATGAATAGTAAAAGGCTTAGCCTTTTGTGCTAGATGTTAATGTTGGGCAACAATATAGTTATCAAGCATTTGGCCTATCTATAAATAATAATAAATGAATTGTAACCATTCAAGTTGTAGTAAAAATAATAGCATCAATATTTGATCAAGTACACAAATCGGTCCATTACATAATACCTAATTGGTACCTATGTTAGTTTAACTGATTAAACTATTACCCTTGTTACATGAATTACATAAGTTTTGGGGTTTTTGTTTTTTGCCCAACAAACTTTTGTGCTATGACCTTTCATATCATAATTGGTATAATATTGATTATTTTGATGAAAATTTATAATATTTGTTCAAGCTCCATTCTAATTGCATGAAGTAGAAAAGAAATAATTATAGCCCTCTGATACGCCCTCTTCACAAATCACAACAACTTCCTTATGTTCAATTAAGAAAATTCTTGCTTCATTCTAATTATTGACAGTCGACTGTAAAGATGTAGACCTGAAAACAATGGTTAGGTATGTATTTGTAGCTTTACTTTATAAGCAATTAATTAATTTAAGGATCCATTTGTAATAAACTTCAACATGCTCCTTTTCTTCCTACTTGATATTGTGCAATTTCAGGTAAATGTGTTCATCATTTTTTTCCATTTTGTAACATTTATAGAAAGCTTGTTTTAATTCTACAAAAGTACAATTGGGATGATCATGTATAAAATTTTCTCCCCATTCAAAGATATTATTTCAAAAAATGAAGTTGAACATATTAATGATGTCTTTATTAGGATGCATTCATGGTTGGGGTACCACCATAGGAACCATGACACCCATTTGTTTGATGGACCTTGAGTTCTAAAGTAAGGATTTAACAAAATGAATCTTATGAAATGCTAAACAATGGAGGGGGATATGTATGTTCAATGAATAAATGTTATGATGAATGATTCAAATCAATTAAACAAATTTTGAATGTCATGATCAAGTATAAACTAAAAAGGAATACAAGACTACTTTGATATTCAAGAATGACATACATTCATTTGGAGTGCCAACACCCTATTAAAAACATCAAATAATGTCATGATTTTTGCACCCATGTCTCCTATACTTCTTTTGAAACCTTTGGAATGTAAATTTGTAATTAACAAAAATTAATTGGATTGTCCCTATCAATGTATTTATTTTATGAAAAAATGCAAGATTCTAACATTAATTCCACAACATTTGATGATTTATCTTACTAAACATTTGTGCCATCATATATAACACATTTTATTTTATTTGTGGTCAAAATATGAAACAATTTGAATAAATATTGCTACTATTGTTGAGTCATTTTTGATAAAACTATGTAGTGAGATACACAGTTTTATCACAAATTCCTGAGCCATCTTTTAGGACACTCAAGGACATGTTTTAATCATCCAAAACATAGAAAATCACCACCATTTTAATCAAGAAGTATGTGAATAGTTAATAAAAATAAGATTTATCAAATAAATTATTTTATAAGTGTAATGGGGGGTAAGTTTCTTTGAGTGGTACCATTAGGGATGTCATACCTTGATTTTCCTAAACCCATTGAACTTTGAAAAATCATAAGAAACACTTAAATAAATATTTTCATACATATTTTTTCTGAATACATTTATTAGGTTTTATAGATTTTGAAATTTTAATAATATTAAGAATATTGTGTATATAACATTGGTTCCTTTCCTTGAACTTTTTGGTCAAGAACAAAAAATTGAAACATGATTTGACAATTTTCCTAGGAATATTTTTCTAAAGGTAATTTGGAAGTCATTATATTTTTAGGTTTTTATTAAGAAATTAATTGAATAAATATAATTTAATTATGAATTTCCATAGCTAAGGCTATCAATTTTTGAAAGGGCCATCTTGATTAATAATGCAATTTTTTAACAATTCCAATTTCTTTAATTCCAAAATAAACTTCAAGCCATATATTAGTGCATTCAATTGATAAACATGAGGAAAAAAAATTAATTGTGAAAATGTTTAAAGTAAAAGGTCTAGGAAAATGAGTTAGTTGTTTTTGGTTCCTTTTTCATTCCTTGAGGTGATTCCTAGTGGTACCACCCAAGGATACTTTCACCTTATGGTAATTCAAAGTAGTGTTTTGAGAGTGATTTCGGGGTGAGACATTCCTTTTATGTATCCCCATCATGAATGTACCCATTAATTGTTTATATATTAGCCTTGACTACTTTCTTGAACACATGAATGTGAACATTGAAATCTATATCCTTGACATAGGTCAAATATTGAAAATGCTTCCTTGTTGGGGGCCTTATTGACGTAACATATTGTGGATACCACAATGGCACAAATACTCCATCTTGAATTGGGAATATACCAAACTCCATTAGGTGGTTCTTGTGGCATTCCACTTTTTGAATTTGGCGGTGGTGAACTTGGTGGGCTATTTTTTGCACCACCTCCTCTAGTTGAAACTCCCATTGTTCTTTGTTACATAATGTTTGGTATTTGTGTGTTGACTGAAACAATATTAGTCACAAGTACTTGGGTGGTTTGTATCAATGGACATATGTGAGGCATTATTGCACACCTTCAACATGAAGATATGCACTCACAAAACTCGTTTGGAAATGGAACTACTATGTAGTTGTAGTCTAACAAGTAAGGTGGTTCAATGTAATGCAATGAAGTTCACTAAGAATTTAATGCGTTGTGTCCACTTGGAAGATACAAAAACATTGTGGGAGAATCGTAACTCACCATGATGGAATGTGAAGGGGCATTATGTTGATGTTCATTCAATGTCATGTTTGATGGTTGAACCTCTCTTGTTCCATTCGTCATAACATCTACATACAACCTCTTAATCTAACATGCATTAGATTTTTGAAAAGCTAATCTAAAAGGAACCATGTTACAAAATCTTATAGGTTTTTATTTTTTTGATCAAGAGTTAAGCCTTGGGACTAAGAATCATTTTGCTTAGATTGAGAGAAAAAAAAATAGACAATTCAACCCCTTCTACTTCCAACAAGTGTAGCTCTCTTACAACCAAACCGATGATGCTCAAATTTAGAGAGAACCTTCTACACCTCCGAAACAAAAACTGTTTTAAGTTTGACACAAATCCAATGGTGGATTTGGGAAGAACAACTATTTGAAATAAAATTCCAGAGGCTTTGTCATGGAAATCCTTCCATACTTAATTCGTGCACACATCTCTCTCATGAACAACACCTTTCCACACATAAGAACTAATTTTTTAATTTTATTTTTCACACATTCCTTATTTTCCTTTTTCCTTTCCCCAACCCAAGAGACTTCCCTCTTCCTTGGTAAGCCTCCATGACCTTTCCTTGAGCTTGTTCCCCTTGCCCAATGGAAGCTTCAAAATCCTCCCCTCCAATCAATGGCCTCCTCATCCTTCAAGAGCCAACAAGAATTGAGAATGATTTGCCTTCCAATTGATTTTAGGATGAGAATTTTTAGGCCCAATGAGACACAAAAAAAAATTCCATCCTCCAATCAAATAGGATGACAATCTTCATGACTAATGGGATTGGAGGACTCATCCTTTCCCTTATTTTGGATATCTTCATGAGGTTATTGAGTTTGATCCTTATCCTTTCCGTCTGTTGACCCTCACATCCTACTTTTTCATCCTAATTATTTCAAGTAATTAACTACTAGGACAATTTATCGATAGTAACAAGTAAACATCCTTGAATCCTTATTTGACTAAATCAATTCAATGGTTGAAGTAACATCCCCGCGTACCATTTATTCTTTTGATATCCCCTACTTATTTTTTTTCTTCCATTCACTAATTAATTATGTAGTACATAGTAAATTGGAATTAAAATTTACATCATAAAAACCCCCACATGCTTCTAGATCCACCGTCGAAATTAGGGTTCAATGAATCCATTAAATCTAGGATGTTCGAGTTTTCATGAGGTTCCGTCGTCACTCCCACACTTTACGCCTACCCTAATTTGTTAAATAAAAAAACTTCGACCCCTTCTGAACGCAAGTACCACATTATTTATGTTACCCTCTTGATTTTTTGTTAATGTAGGTGAGAATTTAGTCATGGCGGATGATGTCACTACGCCCTCAAATCTTCCAGTTTCATTAGTAGAAAAGGAAGAGCTTGAAGAAGCACGATTTGACGTGAATGTTTCTCAATAGTCGCGCGAAAAAGAACCGTCCAGAAGAGTGGTGCGCACTTGAGTCAATCGTTCGGCATGGGATCGTCAATTATCTCCCAACTCGCATGCCTTAGTAATCTATTTAGAATTGTCCCTGCTTATGGAGTCGCACCAGAAAGGTTTGAAAAGTGTCAATGTGAAGATGACGATGTTCGTCTTCATTGTTGAACTTGGGTTCTTGGTGATGGCCATTATCGTTGGTTGCGAGGCCCAATCAACCCCCTTCCCATGGAGCATCGAGCCAAATACCTAGCTCGCACCATTCGTCGCATTCTGGAATTTTTGTAATTGTGATTTATCCCCTTAAAGTTGTTTACTAAATTGTAATTCACCAGAGGCCACTGAGGTGGAAATGTTAATACTTAAGTTTAATTTTGATTCTATTTAAGAGTCTGATAGAAGTGAAGATTAAATAAAGATATATTAGGACTACATCCTAAAAATCTTTCAAGTACATCATTCATGCCTAAAGATTATTCTACAGACTAACTTAATATTATCATGGAAAAATGTTATTATTAATTATGGGCTTGTATTCCCAATATATCAGTAAAATCCCATTTAATTCTACATCCCCTTTCACCTCTCTATAACATAAAAGGATAATGTACTTTAAAATGTTTACTAGGTCCTAAAATTAACTAAGCATTACATCAATTTAAATAAAAGAGTCTTTTACGCTAAAATATCCAAAGGCTAATTCAACTTTTAATAATTATTACTTGGAGGTTTATCAGTATTCAAATCATTAACACTAAGGAAAACTATGGAACTAAAGCTTAACAATTTGTGGTATTATAATCCATGATTCACGACATACACCTTTTGGCATAGGATACATTATCAAATTCCACGTCACCATCATCTATGTTCCCACTAGAAACCATAAGTGTTTGATCCATACCAATATGGAGGTATAATGATTGGAAGTTATTCAAGCCTTTTTATTATCTTCAAGCATTTCAAATAGCTTTTGGATTAATAGTTGATAAAATAATAGAGCTCATATTCATGGATGTTTTGATAACTTTGTATTTGTGATTGAATATGTGGGTTGCCTATTGAATCATTCATTTTAATATTTTGAATGGAACTCCACAATTCATCAATCATTTGCTATCAAACCTCAAATGAAATGAATGGACAATTTTAATAGTATGTGCATTCGTATGACACAATTTACAAGCAAATCCATTTGTTTGTGTTGGTATAACTTGTGAATTGTTCGATTGTCCTCTTTTAGGTCCATGTTACGCATTCTGTGCAACATTCCCTTGATGATTTTTTGGAACAGTCGATCCATTGACATTATTTTGTAATTGATTCATGGGTTGTACATTAATACTTATGCCAAAAGTTTATTGTCCATGTGAACATAAAAACCCATGGTTTTGTTTATTTGAATTGATTTTGTACATGATTGATGGATTGCTTTAATCCATCATTCATGATTGGATTCTATGATCTTACCTTAGTAACATCTTCTCTATTAAGAAGATTTTTAAATAAATTTGACATATTTTCAACACCTTTAGATCTTCGTTGTGGGTTTTACATTTTTTTTTGCTTTGCAACCTCATTTATATTCGTCCTTTCTTTAGTATTAACTTTGTTCACCTATGAATTAGAACTTGTTTATTTGGCAATCCTATTAGTAAGTATTATTTTTTATGTATTAATATCGCTTCTATCTTGATTTTGATTACTTTGATCAAATTGTTTATGAAAACTATTTATAACCATTATAGACATTTTTGTCTCCTATTACACATTTGGTGTTTGAATACAGATTTGTAAAGATAATTATCCTTTTAGTAGTCAAAGATATATATTTCCCTTACAAATTAGATTATTATCCATCCTAAATTTTTAAAATATTTTTCCTATTAATACATAAATTATCAAAGTTCTTACTTTAAAAAATTAAAAATAATTGAACAACTAATCTAAAACCATAAATTCATTAAGAATTCACTTGAAATTCAACCTTGGCATGGTTGCCAAAAATGGAAAAGGTGAATTTTACGCTTACAATGCCTTTCAAATTCTTCAATTAAAATCATTATCTATAGTTTTTTTCTTTAAACAAAGTTTAAATTAGAGACCCCATAGCAGAATTTTTTTAACTTGGGCATTTGTTTGTGTCAATGATGAATCACCAATTGATGTTAAAGTGCCATAGGTCATGTGTTGTATTTTGTGTTATAGTGAATTAGTAGGTCTTATAATATTGGGACAAAAAATAAGGTTGAGGAAAAACTTTGTTTCATAGTTCAATAATAATGGGATAACTGCATTAAAAAATGTGTATGTAAACCATTGATTAATTGCCAAAAGAATTCGAAAGAAATGAACAATAGCTTAAAAAGTTTATTGGAAATACTACTTGCAAAGAAAAGGATTACAACAAACATAAGTGTAATTTCAAAAAAAATTGGGGCCATAGACCTTTATAAAAATAAAATGATGTGAACCCAAAAAAAATTTGTGAAAATTTTGGGTTCATTAATTTTCAAAAAACATTTGCCCATTTAGTTTGTTGAAAATATCTAGGTAAATCACTTGGTAATGTAGTTATGCTTTTGTGTTTTTTTCCCTTCAAAAAAACCTTCAATTAAGAAATGTTATTGGATTTGGTTGATATATATATATAATAATAATTTTGGCAAAACGTGTTTTTGCTATTGCAAGTTTTTTATTTGTAGATACCCAAGGGGGCACATGATGTTCTTACATTGGTTGTAAATCTATTGGGAGAAGATTGAATGCCAAAACACATTATAATTGACTCATTTGAAGGATTTAAAACATCAAGGAAATCATTGGAAAGAAGTTTTACAAGACCTTTTAAACCAATATGGCTTGGCCAAAAAGTTTTTTGCTTATGTCAAAAATGAAGGTGCAAGTCTATATACCATGCTAAATGCTTTGAAGTCATGAGTAAGTTGTGAAGCTTTGGATGCAATGGAAAGTTTCTAGGGGACTTGTTTTGGACATGCCTTCTTTTAGGCTTGTTAATATGCAATTGTTGAATAAAAAATATATAAGGGCTTGAAATATGTTTCCATTAAATTTGCGCAAATATATTTGTAGAAATTTATTACATGGTTTAAAAAGTTAATGAAAGGAATACATGAATGGATACATGCTTGCATTATTGCAAGCTTTAAGCCCAAAAAATTGAACATGTCAATCCAAATAAGGTGAAATACAAGTTACTTGTTTTAGTTTTTTTTCCCCCCTTCAATTGTTTTGAATCTTTGTTTTCCAAAATGTCACATACAAGTTTGTAAGTTTACAAACAAAATGATCATGTTAAAAACAAAAATCAATTTTAATAAGCCATTTCCTTCTATTACATCAAACATATTGGTCTTAGGGTCATTGGTCGTGTTCCCCCTTTGTTCACATAGCACATATCACATATTATAGTAGACATTTTGTCTCTTGTTGTCATTGGGACTCCCATGGCTTTGGATGCCCATAACTTTGTGTGTAGACCTCTGATTGAGGTGAGGTCTAAAGCAAAGTTGTAGCCCTTATCGAGAAATTTCCAATGGTATGTGGTACACCACTTGCACATAAATAAATTAGGGCAATTTTCGACTTTTAATGGTCATGAGTCAAATTGACAATTTGACTCTTGGCCCTTCTTTTGGCCATAACTTGTGTTTTAAGTGCCCAAATGGGTCATGCGAGCCCATTTTAGACATCTATGTTCCAAGAAATTTTTAATGATATAAGGAACTCCTCATTCCAATGGGTTTTGACCTCTGTAATCTCTCTTTGAAGATTCAGGAGTCCATCGGGAGTCCATTGGGACTCCAACTCCCAAAATGGGAACTCACTTGGGAATGTGGAGGTTCATCCCTTCACATTTTCCCACACTCTCAAGAGCATGAAATGTGACTCCTAGGCTTCACTTTTGGCGCGCACCTTTGCAAGCCCTTGCCTTGGTTGCAAGCCCAAAGCTAGGGTTGCCACAATTGACTTTTTGGCTAAACAAATGTTAGGGATTGTAAGTTTTCAAATTGAAACCAATAATTTTGTTTTCCTTGTTGGATTTTTCACTAAATTTAGGAGATGCCATTTACATTTGAATAACTTTGGATTCTTAAATTTTAAAAAATTGAGAAGTGGAATAGGTAATTATGAAAAAAAAGTTAATGACCGCCCAACATTGGTAAACACCCTAATGCAAAGGCATGAAGTGATTTGAACCATTAAATCACCTAGTTTATTAGGAAGGGGTAGGCATAATCGGCTGGAATGAACCAGTAGCCATTAATGCACCAATTGAGGATGAGGCCGTTCAAGTTGTTTTGGGGATGAACCAAAAACACATCCTCCCCTTGTTAAGGTTTTTGGTCATCTACTTTTATGGTTTTATTGCAATGAAAAAAGGGATGAGAATTTGTTGTCGTCGCCTTCTTTAATGGTAGTGTTGTAGAGAAGAAAAGGACAACGACTCATTGTTGTTGTCTTCTTATGTGGTTTTGTTATAGCAAAGAAGGTGACAACAACAAGGCCATCGCCTTTTCTGTGGTGGTGTTACAAAGATGAAAAAAACAATGGCAACAATTGGCATTGCCTTTTTTTTGTGGTGTTATTGTAATGAAGAAGGTGACGACAATTGTTGCCATCACCTTTTTCTATGGTGGTGTTGCAAAGAAGAAGAGACAACAACAACTTCCGTCACCTTCTTTAATTGGTTTTGTTGCAAAAAAAGGCGACGACAATTACTATCTCCTTTTTCAATGGTTTTACTATGAAGAAGGTGATAGCAACAATGTTGTCACCTTCTTCTATGGTGGTGGTGTTGTTAAGAAGGCGATGGCAATAGGCTATCATCACCTTTTTCTTTTTTTTGGGTCCTTTTGGTCTAATTCATTAGAATTGACAATCAACAATGAAATGGTGATTTTATTTAATGTTAAAGATCGTAATGGCTAGAGGAAGGAGATTGAAGAAAGGTGGTGGTGATTTGGAAGCTCAAAAGCAAAATGTTGATCCATTACAACAGGGACTTGGGGAGCAAAATGTTGCTCCATTAGAATTGAGACCTGGGGAACAAAATATTGCTCCATTCGAACTGAGATTTGAATGATCAAGCAATTATGTGGCTTATTATTGACAATGGTGATAGTTTGCAATTCAAATGATGATATCACTCCCAATATAAATTGGGAATGTCAATTGAAAAATGGTGGGTTAGATTGTTTTACAATTTACATACATTAGATTAAATGTAGATTAAAAAAATTATACAATTTTTTTAAAGTTTAATTATTAAGTTTAAGTTGAGGGATATTTTTTCAATTTTTATTATTAATGTAATACCTAAAAATAATTAAAGTTTATAGGAGTTGTATTTGATTATGTGATTTTATGTTTTGCAATACCTACATTCTGTTTTTTGAACTTTTTGTGTAAGGTTTTAGGGTTAAGATTTTTGCATTACAAAATAATGATTTATTTTTAGATATTTCTTGGTTTAGGTTTGAAACTTGAAACCGACCAAGCCTTTCAACCACTAGCACTTCCTTGTCCACCTAATATGGCTCGAAAGGACAATGAATGCACGAAGGTTAAGTTGAAATGGAAGTGTAAAGTTAGCACTTCCATTGTTGCATATTGTGTTAAATCGTTGTTGACCAAACATTTCAAGGAGGTGCATGGTTTGGTGGCAAAAAAGGCCAAACTTGGGAAGCTTTAAACTTCTGAAGGAGGTCTTCGATATCAAGACCATGCTAAAATGAATGATCGCATCTTGGGAGAGGCCATGGCCATGTAAAGGCAAAATGATCAAAAGGTTGATAGTCGCGCTTGTGCCAAAACCTAGCGTAAGTGGGATGAGTTGATAATTATTGTAGAATAATGTCCACCATTACCAAAACCAACTTTGGTCAAATTAACCTTAGAGCAATTGTTGTAAGTGTTGGGTCTTAATGCCTGGGGTGTGGAAGTCTGCCTCAAGATGTAACATCACATATGGAGAAGGATGAAAATTTATAAAAGATGATTTGATCCACATGCTCTGCATATGCATGACAATTAAAGATGACATGGGATGTCAAAAATTGGGATTGAAAGTCCACTAAAGTAATTTGGACACAAGAATTGATAAATGTATTGAATTTTCATGAATATAGAATGACTCATGGAAGGTAAGAATAAAAAATAATGAACGTTCATTATTTTTTAATGATTTTGTTTCATCCAAGGTGTGTTAGGGTTTAATTTGGTGATTTTTGGGTGTTTATAGGGTTCAGGGCACAACAAAAGAAGAATTTGTTGCAAATGTAGTATAAGTTGAAATGCAACGTCACCATCTGTACATTGCTCATCATGTAGCAAGGGTTGCAAATGCAACAATTGCTTATCGAGCTAAACACGAGATTGTAGATAATGATATGGTTTAGAAATTCCACTTTATATAGTTAGTTAGGTTTTTTTCAGCCCTTTCATTTTTTGGATTCCCCAATTTTTGAACTTTAGTCCTTTGATATATTATAGAAAACCCTTTTTTTTTATTAGCTTCTTTAACAATTTTTGATCCACCCATTTTTGTACATTTTTTATCAATATAATATTTTCTTTTAGTCACATTTGCTTGATGGGTATATGGTTAATCACATGAATCTTCTTTTTCATAATCTTCTTAGTACTTTAGATCTAAAAATCAAAACTTAAATAGGCTCATATGAATAGGTAACATTAATTCGTCTAAGGTTTACAAAGATCAAAATGAACATTGTGTAATACCTACACCCTTTTTATTATAATTTTCATAAAGCCATTTCAAATATGCAATACTCACATATAGGTATCATAATAATTACTAATGTTACATCCATTGCAATACTCGCATCTAGGTTTTGTAATAGGTGCTGGTTTTTTACATCCATTGCAATACTCGCATATAGGTCTTGTAATAGTTGTTGGTTTTTTACATCCATTGCAATACTGCATATAGGTTTCCATTATAATATTTATGGGACTCATATGACATAGTAATTTAGTCTAAATATCAACAAATAATGTCATAATTAATAAATATTAAAAATTTATTTCAGATAATGTAAATGATTGATTATCATATTTAAACAATCATTTATTTCTTAATATTAATTAATTGATTATTTAGTTGAACCTTAATAATTCAATTAATTAAAATTTAAAAATCAATAATTTGATATTTAATTCATTATTTTAGTTTTTTTATGTTGATAACTTATTCAAATCATTATTTTAGATCATTATTCATGATAATTAACTGTCATAAAATTAATTTAGGTATATAAAAAAAGACATATTTTGGGTACCCAAACCATTTAATTTGAATTGACTTTACATGTGGGTATTACATGTAAGGTTGATTATTCACCTAACGTTGTTTAAATCAACTATGGATTATATCAAAATGAACTTGCATGCAAGTATTGGATATAGGCTTTGGTTTTCATTGAAAAGCCACCCAAATTATATACTAGTTATTTTGAAATGACCCTACATGCGGGTATTACATTTAGGGTCTATACCTCAAGTTACTTAAATCACATATGGTTACATTGAAACGAACTTGAATATGGGTATGGCATTTAAGACTAGGTATTCATATAATTTTGTAATAGTTGCACACATTTATTTTCACCAACTAGAAATTTAGCTTTAATTTTTTGAGTAATTAAATAAAATTAGTTACAAAAACAAATTTTTATTTATTTTTAACATTTGGTAATATTTCCAAGTTAAGTTTTTTCACTTTGTTTTTAAAAAATAAAATGACATTGCATTATTTTACATTTGTTTAAGCCCTAAAAATTCCGTCCAAAATGCACCTTAGATTTATTTTAATTATTACAAACTTGTAAGAAAAATGTTAGTTAATTTATATGTCCTAAACTTTAAACCTAAACCATAATTCTAACATTAAGTAGTAAATTTTATATTAAACTTTAACCCCATGTATCCTCAATGTGACCAAATTTGCATTATGTTCATTTTTATATATGTTAAATCATACTATAAGGTGAATAAATAATTTTGAAAACATGAATTTCATGATGTATTGGTGAAGAATCAAATATTTAAAAAATATTTCTATGTTTCATGGTTAATGAAATATCACAATATGATATGGGTATTACATTTAAACAAAAATGGGTTAAAAATATTGAACTTTAACAACTATTGAACATATGGAAACAAAGGAGATTCATAATTATGCTATAGATCTAAACAAGTGATAAAATCAAAAACCAATATAATGAACAAAATTTAGAATATAAACCTTAAGCTTTGATATATATGAACCAAATTTCTAAACATTAAATCATAAGGCATAACCTTAAAAATTCGAATGATATTTTATAATAAGCCCTATTACAACCCTAACTATACAAACCCTAACAAAAAAAAGTCTTAGTGATATATGCCCTAAACCCAAAAAAAATACAAAGTATACAAATTATATAATGCAAAACAAAAAAAATTATAAAAAAACATATGAAAAAAATTAGAAACCAAATATTTAAGCTTTTGAACTATAAAGGTTCAGTGACTGAAAAAAAATTCTTAATCTTCAAAAAAATCAACTTTTTTCTGTAAAAAACCAAAAGAAAATATATGTCTTTTAACTTTGTGTGATATCTCCAAACTAATTTTTTTCACTCTATTTGAAAAAGATATATAATAAAATTGTATTACTTCACATATGTCTAAACTTTAAAATTTTCCCCCCAAATTTAGCTTAGTTTAAATTAATTACTATAGATTTATGAAAAATTTATTAACTAATTTATGTGTCCCAACCTTAAACATAAACCATAATCCAATAGTACATATTTATAATAATTACATGAAAAGATGTATTGTAATGTCCATTCCATAAATGAATTAAATAAACAAAATTTAGTAAAATTATGCATTAACTAAACCAAAATGGTTACAATTATGACATTGTTTTCACTATAAATTGTTTTTAATACCTACCTATGGGAACCTATGTTCATCATCCATGAACTAGGGCGAACCTTAATAAATTGAAAGGTAGGATTGAGGGGTTGGGGGGTCGAAAAAATGAATAGGTAATTAGTTAGGTATTTGGATATGTAAAAAACATAGGTAGGTGGTGAACATAGTGGTAGGTAGGATGGTGGTGCATAAGTAGGTAAGTATGTATATAAATAGGTAGGTGGGTTAGTAGGTAAATTAGTAAGTAGAAAGGAAGTCCAAGGAGCAAGGTATATAAGTTACTAAAGTAGTAGGCAAGTTAGTACATAGGAAACAAGTTACCTTATAAGGTGACTAGGTTTGTAAAATATTTATGTCAATAGGGTGATTGTGTATATAAGGTTGTTAAATAGTAATGTAGCTCGGTCAATAGGATAGTTAGTTAGTATAATGATTAGGTCAGTAAAAAAGTTAAATCAGTAGGATATGTAATTAATAGGGTAGCTAGGTTAATAAGGTAGATAGTTAGTATACTAGTTAGGTTAGTAAAATAACTAGTTATTAAAGTAACTATGTCAATAGGGGATAATTAGTAAGGTACCAAAGTTGATACAATACTTAGGAGGATAGGAAGGTGAGTAAGGTATGTGTGAGGTCAGGTCCAAAGAAAAAATGACGAAAAACAAACCAAAAAAAAAAAAACATTGGTCAACAGCGAAAAAAATGGTCATCTAACACCAAATGAAAAAACACAGCCCATCCAGTGGACAGAACGACCAACTGATGCATTGGTGGCCGCTGGTTCACTCTGGCCGGCACTGCTGGCTTCGGCCGTGGACCTGGGGCTCTGCCCTCAGTTTACAGGACGAACCTTCCCTTCTACAAATTTAGAGCTACTTCAAAGGTCCAGGAGTTGGTGGATCCTTTGATTCTTTCTTTCAGTGAGATGTCTGTTGGATAGAGGAGTTTTAGAACAGAAGTTGTTTTGATTGTTGATGCATTAGTTAGGCCTACTACTACCTCGAAGATTGGATTTTGGGGTTTGCAGTTTTGGGGATGGAGGATGAGCGAAGTCGTTGCTGCCACAGAAGAAGCAGCATAACTAATCGACCAATAAGAGGATGCCATGGCTGAAGATAAATAGCTGAGCTGGTTGGCAACCGTGAAGTGT
>Ga0116226_10002856_pt1 | contig 15160 bp, 19 predicted proteins | sample S1TSphfallax_FD_89692 | JGI IMG/M metagenome (GOLD analysis project Ga0116226, IMG submission 89692) | Host-associated microbial communities from peat moss isolated from Minnesota, USA - S1T2_Fa - Sphagnum fallax MG | ecosystem: Host-associated > Plants > Peat moss > Unclassified | place: USA...
AAGTAAAACACCCTACACTAGCAAAAAAAGTAGGTATGTTGCAACCCTAGCCTTGGGTTCACAACCAAGGCAAGGGCTTGTGGAGGTGCGGACCAAAAGTGAAGCCCGGGAGCCACATTTCATGCTCTCGGGAGTGTGGGAAAGTGTGAAGGAATGAACCCCCACACTCCCTAGTGGCTCCCACTTTGGAAGTTGGAGTTCCAATGGACTTTTGAATCTTTAGAAAGTAATTGCAGGGGCCAAAACCCATTGGATTGAAGAGTTACTTATATCATTGGAAATTTTTTAGAACTTAGATGTCTAAAATGGGTTCACACGACCCATTTGGGTACTTAAAACACAAGTTATGGCCAAAAGAAAGGTCGGGAGTCAAATTGTCAATTTGATTCCCAACCACTAAAAGTCAGGAATCACGTTGATTTCCTTGCGTGCAGGTGCCATGTCACATACTATTGTAAAGCTCTCAACAAGGGCTACAACTTTGCTTCAGACTTGAATTTAATCGGAGGGTTTGCACACAAAATTATTGTTGCAACCTTAGCCTTGGGCCTACGACCAAGGCAAAAGGGATTGCAAGTGTGCGAGCCAAGAGGAAGCATGGGAGTCACATCACATACTCCCGAAAGTGTAGGAAAGTGTGAGGGAGTGAACCCTCACACTCCCAAGGCAATTCCCCCTTTGGGAGATGGAGTCCCGGTGGACTCCCAAAACTTCAGAGAGCGATTTCAGGGGTCAAAACTCAATTTCTTATAATGTTCCTTATATCATTGGAAAGCTCTTGGACCGTAGATGTCTAAAATGGGTTCACATTGCTCATTTGGACATCTAAAACAAAGTTATGGCCAAAAGAAGGGTCGGGAGTCAAATTGCCAGTTTGACCCCCGAGTAGAAAAAGTCGGGAATCGACCCGATTTACTTGGCTGCAAAGGGCGTGCAACATACCGTTGGAAAGCTCTCGACGAGAGCTACAACTTTGCTTTAGACAACATCTCGATCCGAGGTCTTCTCGCAAAGTTATGGGGTTCTAAAGTTGCGGGAGTTCCAACTTGGGCGATTTCGAGACTCCCACTTGGGAGTCCTGGGACAAAAAAAACCATTTGGATGAGGACCCCGTGGAGAGGTGCAGGGTGAACCCTTTGCATGGAGGGGGGCAACAACCCCTTCAGTCATTAGAGAAATTGAGAAAATACAAGGGGGGGGAGTAAGCGCCACAAAATGGCAGCCTCACCCTCCCCAAAGATGTGGCCGTGAAGCCATTCAACCTTCAAGGCTTGCTCAATGCTATTCTGATTGTCCTGATTCCTATTTTGGCGAGAGGACCTGATGGCCCTCCAGGTGGCCATGCCAACCTCAGTCGTAGCTTCCCACGATTGGAGCAGGACCCTTTTGAGGGAGTATTGGCCGTTGAAATGTTTGCGACATCTTTCGGACCAGAGGTAGTAGAGTAGAAAGCTCTTGAGGATGTCGAGGGGCTGCCACCGATAGGTGAAGCCGCCTGTGTGATAGCAATGTAGGTTCAGGGGGTCGTCTTTCTCTTCAAAAACGGCTTCCCCAAGAAGAACGAAGGGCCAGGTGATGTGGGGGTGGTTGGGCGCTTCCCATTCGCTCCAAACTCGGAGGAAGGCATTCCAGGCCTGATGAGCAGGGATGCATTCCATGAGACAATGCTGGGCGGACTCCAGGAGTCCTTGGTCGTAGCCCTTGTAGGTGGCCTGGATTCCCGTGATTTGGAGCTAGGTACCTACCGATAGCCCGTTATTAAGGATCAGCCAAGTGAGCGGCCCCACCTTGCGCGGACGGGCATTATGCCACATTTTGGCGATGATCTAGGCGACCGTGGAGTTGCGGAAATTCAGTTGTTGGACAAAGGTGATGATGCTGGGAGTGTGTTGCTTCCTCCTGGCATTCCGGTATCCTCTCTTAGTAGAGTAACCAAAGAAAAGGGCGTTGCCCATGTTGTCCGTTTGCTGCCAGTGCCAGTCTCCGGGATCCCATGGGAGGTCAGAAATAAAGCCGGACTCAAAGATCCAATAAATTGGAGGTTTTTTACCTGGGCGAAGTACTTCTTTGGCCAGTCTGAGTGTTGCTCCATGGCCATCTTGGGCGAGGACCCTGACCGGCGTGTACCCTTCAAGGGGGATGGTGATGCTATGCGAGTTGGTAGCCTGGATTCGGCCCGCGTTAGAGGATTTTTTGAATTCCTTGACGTTGGCGGTGGTGTGGGTTATATCGATGATCTGATAGACCCATTCCGGCGAGGTGATCCGGTCAGCTTCCTTTTTGTTGACCCAGTCCCCTACCACCGGTTTGTTACTGGCGGTGGCTGGGTCCCATGGGATGCCGATGATAATGAGGTTCCTGTTTAGCTTCTTGACGGGGTGAAAGCTCACTCTGAGGGCGGAAAGGCCTTTCCAATCTTCCGCTTCTGGGTCCCAAAAATCGCCAACTCTGGAGCAGTTGTGACGCACTCCCAAGTCTCGGGGTGAACCCACTTGAGGGTTCACCAAAATGTAGTTGCGGAAAGAGGGACTCAGAAGGGCGCTCCCAGCTTCCAACTCTAGAAAGGGGTAGAGGGTCGAATTGGGAGCCCAGGGATTAGACTAGGAAGAAGGTTTAGTAGATCAAGCACGAATCTGCATCAAAACAAACCACCCACGTAGTTAGATCACATTCTGGGACACCCTTGGGTGTTGGGACAAGCCACGGGCACTTTGGACCACAAGACACACCACGGCTCGGACTCGGGGGAAGCCACCACCTTCCCCCATATAGTATTCTCTACACCACATTTCGGGGACTACATCCAAATGGCTCTTTTTCCCGGGACTCCCAAGTTGGAGTCCCGAAATTGTCCCGAAATTGTCTCGGGTGGAGTCCCGGGACTTTGGGAGTTCATAACTCCTGACTGCAAAGTCTGATCGTGACAAGGTCTAAACCAAACTTGTAACCCTCTTCGAGATCTTTCCAAAGGCGTATTGCATTCTCCATTCGGAGGTCGGGAAGAGGTCGATTCCCGACTTTTAGTGGTCAGGAGTCAAACTGCCAGTTTGACTCCCAGCCCTTCTTTTGCCCATAACTTGGGCGATAGATGTCCAAATGGCCAATGCGAGGCCATTGTCGATATCTACGCTTCAAGACCTTTCCAATGACACCAAGAAAACCTCAATGCAAGATGTTTTGGGCCTTGCTGTTGAGCTCTGAACATTCGGGAGTCCCGGAGGACTCCAAATCCTCACTTTTTCCAAGTGTTGGGCTTCACCCCCACACTTGGCCAAAGTAGGGTTGCAACATTATTGTCTACTGCATCATTCAAAACTAGAGTCTCACTCAACAAAATACTACAGAACACAGAAGTTAATGTTGGTACTAACTTCATATTAGGGATATATTCTTTTCAACTGGGAAGGTCTTGGTTGATGTGCATGCAAGAGGTGTTAAGAGGCATGATATTGCTCTGCAAGGCTGCTGTGGAGGTGAGACTGCTATTTCTGGCATTTGATAGCTCAGGTGGGGTTGGTCTGAGTGTTGTGCCTGACTTGTATGAAAAACCTGGATGTTATTGATCCTCTCTTAACTACATGTGCCTTAGCATATACCATGTGGGGGTGTCTGCTATGGAGATCGTAATTTGGTCTTCATTGCCAATGATTGGCACACAACTTTGCTGCTAGTATATTTGCAGGCATACTATAGAGACAAGGGCTTGATGGGATATACTCGTTTGGTCCTTGTCATCCATAACATGGCTCATCAGGTTTGTTCTTGAATCCCATGCATATCATGATTGACTAGTTACATATGTCAAACCTTTGTTGAGTACTTGATGTGTCATTATGCATAACTTATGTAGCTTCCAAAACATCAAGTTAGTGAGTTTTACAAAGTACATTCAAAAAATAGTAGGTTGCAGTTTGCTTAAGGAAGTGAAATGCATGTTGTACTTTATAGAAAGCACATAGGTGGTGTAGAAGTCAACTTTCAAATGTGTTGGAGACATGTGCTAGTACCTGAAATTGTTGCCAAGATACATAGATACATCATGAATTGTGACAAATTATACAACCTCATTTTGATCTAGGTGGCATTTGCAGGGCCATGGACCAATGTCAGACTATGCAAAGCTTGGGTTACTAGAACATTATGCAGATAAATTCCATTTATTTGATCCAATTGGAGGAGAACACATGGATGTTTTCATGGCAGGTTTGATCACAGCTCATTAGATTGTGACTGTTAGCCATAGGTATGCACGAGAGTGTCAAATGCAAGGAGGGTGGGGATTCGATGTGTCATGCGGGATCACAACTAGAAGCTAAGGGGAGTTGTGAATGGAATTGATGACATTGAGTGGAATCCCAAGTTGGATCCTTGCCTTCAGAGTGATGGTTACAGCAACTACTCCCTTCAAACTTTAGTTACTGGCAAACTTGCATGCAAGGCTGCACTTTAGCAGGAACTAGGTTTGCCTATGGGCAGTGAGGTACCATTGCGTGGATTCATTGGGCATCTTGATAATCAGAAGGGTGTAGATTGGATTGCAGGGGCAATGACATGGATGATGAACCAAGATTTACAACTGGTGATAGGTACAGGCCGCAAAGACCTTGAAGAAATGTTATGTCACTTTGAACGCCACTATCATGAGAAAGTGCATGGATGGGTGCGATTTTCTGTAAAGACAGCTCATCAGATTACTGCAGGTGCAGACGTCCTAATGATGCCATCTCGTTTTGAGCCATGTGGTCTCAATCAACTGTATGGGATGTGCTATGGGATTGTTCCAATAATACATTTAGTGGTGGCTGCAAGATACAGTGAAACCTTTTGATCCATTTACAGATTCTGGAACAGGATGGACTTTTGGCAGGCTTGCAGTAAGTGGTTTAACTATTGCTCTTGGAAATGAAATTGGACATATCGAAACTTCAAGAAAAGTTGGACTGGCATAAAGCAACATGGAATGTCGTAGGATCTGAGCTGGGATAATGCAGCTCAGCAGTATGAGGAAGTGCTATTGGCTGCCAAGTACACATGGTAAGAGATAAAACTCATGTTTGCTTAGGCCTACTGCAAGGATAATGTGATACAAATTATCAGGAGCTTGACAAAGGTGTGAAAAAACTTGAAGTACATGAATAGGACTTGCACTTGCTAACAGCCAGAGAGTGGAATATCATGTTTAAGTTGGAGGATCAATCATTGGGTTCTCACCCTGAGCAATTGGTCACTGAACCTCTTTCTGCTTTGCATGCAACTATGGAGAGGGCAGGACCTAGATGTGAATGAAAAGAAACTGCTTGGTCTACAATGTTTTCAAGCTATTTCTGCCCACTTCAAAGCATGTCAGGGGTATATAAGTTAGAAGCAGATCTACACCCTTTCTAGTCTTTCATCCTGCTATCATTTGGTGTGAAGAACCACTTGACACAAGTAACAAGTATTTATGTCCTCTCTAGATAGGTCAGATTTTGATCTGCTTGGATAATAGCACACTACTTGAGCAACACCAGACTTTCGGCATTTAGTGATGGAGGAGATAGTTTGCTAGTAGGTTCAGTGTGTGAAGGAAACCACCAGAATGTTTTTTGTGAGAATCCACTCAAATATATATAGAATAACTTGCCAGCCCCTGTGACCACAGTTCACATAATTTCAGGAAGCCTTTGGATGGGTTGAAATCCTTTCACAAGCTCAAACCATACCAGTAGTTTTGCAAATCCTAGAATAGAAGGGTACATAATAGTTCCATTGCTTGAGCACATATAAACTAACTCTCATAAACAGTTAGCTTTATCCACAATTAGTCACTTGGCTTCCTTGATGGCTAAGGTGGATATAGGGATTGAACAATCAGAGGGTTTGCAATTGTAGTATAGGTTTTCACGAGTGCTTGCACAAGTGTCTCTACATGTGTAAGCAGTTTTACCAATGGTTATCGAGTGTTGCAAATGAGGGAATGCTCACTAAAGTTGTGAGTTGTTGACTGATTTTGGGGTTGGAATTTGGTTGCCTTAGGCATTGCAACCAACTGGGTGGCAACAGGGCTTGTGAGTGTGAGAAATTTTTACCACATTGTGCCAATTAAATTATTTGTGTGTCATTTCAATTGCATGCTGCTTCCATGTCTTTGATAGTTTTTTCCAATTTGGCTTTGCAAATATTCCACATCGTTGGTCCCCCAAGGTTTACAAAGTTAAATTGTTAATAATGTTTTCAACGTTGCCCGATGGTCATAAATTTGACTTCCCAATTCAATTGATTGGAATATTGAGTTGAGCCAAATTGGCCCACTTGAGGTGAGATTTGACAACAATTGCACTATTTGACAAATATGTATGTAATCAGTCACTCAGAAAGACTATGGCCTTCACCTTGAACTGCTTAGGGTCAACTGCTCTTTCCAATGCATGATGCAAGGCTCACACAATTAACCTCAGTGGTTACTTACCTACCTACCACTTACATTCCCTACTCTTTAACTATGATACTTACCAATATACATAAGTAGGGGAAGGCGGAAGCAGGAGGGTTTTATAGGTTTTGTATTCTCTTCCTATAATGAACAATAGTGATTAGCTATGTACTAATGTACCAACCATCCACATCCATCTAGCTTCCTATTAGCTAGCCATCAAGTGCCTTATCTACTTACCTAGGATAGTTACCCTCTTACATAGGTAGTAACCTAGGTAAGTGAAGCGGGAAGTAGGAGGGTTTGTAGCATTGAGGTGAACAAATGATGTGGCCAATAAGCACCAGGGCAACATCCATTACAAACCATTATGATTTTGTTGTGAATGAACCAAAACCTAGTTACCAAATTTCTCCCTTGGCAACTTATTGTGTGGACCATCCTCCCTCCACCTCACACTACCTAACTACCAACCTACCTTGTCAAATTTAGTGAAAATTAATTTTTAAAACCAAAATGAGAACGATTCTCAAAGATTTTATGAGTATTTTGATGAATTGTATAAAAATATGTAATCATGTAAATGAATATTTTAAAAGTTTCAAATTGAAGTAATGAAAATGTGAAATTTGATCCATGTTGCCTAATTGCATTTTATTAAAAAAGAATTTCAATCATCCAACAAGTTCACAATACAACAATACAAGTTGTTTCACCTCCTGCCTTGCACATGCATAGAGCATCACTATTCTACTTTCTCGCATTTCATAGGAGGAAAAAGAAATATCTGTAACTAAAAACAATGGAGACAAAATTAAATCTAGTTCAAATATAGGTTATAACTCCACTTTTGAATAATCTCAAGATATGTCGTGGAATAACTATAATGATTATATATATATGGATAACAAACCTAAATGTAAAAAAATAAAAGTCGAAATATTTGAGAACATTTTGTGCAACACTCTAAGTTCAAGTGCTAAAATGATTTCATAAGCTAAAGTTAATTTGTGCATCAAAACTTACCGTCTCAAATAGTATGTAAGTGATTAAAGATCATAAACAAGGAGGTAAATAATGTAAATGGTTACTAGGTAAGTAAGGCACTCGGTGGTTACTAAATAGGTACTAGATATACATGTGGGTGTTTTGTACAAAGTTAACCAATCACTATGGTTAGCTATGAGACATGAATAAACAAAAAAATGTTTCTTGAAAATATGTCTCAATGTTACCACTCAAAATAAAACAAGTAAAAAAATGTGTTCAATGACCAACAGCCAAGGAAGAATAAATCTATAGTTAATTAGGAAGTTGAAGAAAAGTTGAAAAGGTCTATGGTGGAAATCATACAACAAATGTAAATAGTTGGTCTACCACTAGATTTACCTACTCTTTTAATAGGAAAATGGACCACCAATTGGGCAAGGATGCCAAACTTAGCAAAACCTACAAAACCAACAAAACTTCAGTAAGTACCTTCTATCTCTCCAAGTAAAATCATTTATGTGGAGGAGATTTTTCAAGATACAAATAAGCAGATGTTGGAAACTAGTTATACCTTGAATACTGGACAATTGCTGAAAATAAAGGTTAATAAACTACATATTAATACCAAGCCAGTGAATGAGAAAACAATTGCACTTGTAGTACTTGACATTAGCACAACAATAGTTGTTATAAATAATCACATAATTGTGATCCATGTACAAATAGGCAAAAGAACAATTGATGATGTACTCTTAGATGGGGGATATGGATAAATACTATCACAAAACAATTGAAAGTCGGATTAAGGTTACTTAAACCAACACTTGTTCCTCATAATTTGTGAATGGGAGATCAAACCACAACCAAACAAGTAAGATTGATCAAAGATCTAAGGATGTATGTCCAAGGTATATGTTTTTTCTATGCCCATTGGTAGTTACTTTACTTTTAGTTTTTTCAGCAATAGGTTCTTTCTACAACAATAGGTTGTTAAAGGAGTAGTTACTTATGGTAATTATTAGTTAATATATGTCTATTTACCTAATTATTATTTATAAAAATTACTAGCTAGATTACATAGTTTTTATCACCATTTAAATTTGAATAAAACATAGGATTGTTTTTTTGGAGAAGAGAATGAGATAAGGGCCATTGTATCATTATAAAACATGGAGCTTTAATGGAGTATGAGAGAAATATACATTAATTTATGGAAAAACTTTGTTTCCATAGTTAGAGTTTGTTATTTTAGTGTTTTTTTATCATATCTTCATTACTAGATTTAAATTCTGAAATTTGTTTTAAGTAGATTTGAATGAACAAACCTTGTTAGTATAAGTTTTATTGCATTTTAGTCCAAATTTAAAACCAGAATATAAGATTATAGATTTTGTGTTTACCATTTGGCGACCATCCTAGGGTTTGAATTTGAACTGAATTTTAGAATGTTGTTTATGTCTTGTTCCTAAATTTTTTGTTTCTATAAATAAATAGTGAACTTCAATTTCATTTTTTTCCCTTTTTTCCAAATCTTGATCATAATTTTTTTGTTTAAGAAGTAGATTTAAATAGAGTAGTTAATTGTGAGGATTTTATTCTAATGTTGAAGTTTGTTCAAATTTGAATTAGGATGTGGAGATATGGAAAATATAATTAAAATTTGAAATTTGAAGAGATAATTAGATTAGGTTGTATTACATGAACAAGTGGAAAATGGCACTGCCATTAATAATTATTGAGTGTAAATAAGGTAGGCTACAGATTTTAACACCTAGAAGAGTTTCTCAGATAGAACAGAGACATTTGTGGATAGAAGAGAAACATGTAAGCCAAAAAACACCTTAGGCAACACCGATTATGTTATAACCTTAACATTGGGTTTTCGACTAAGTGTGAAGTGCAAGGGCCCATGAGGCCAATAATGTGTTTAGGTGCGAAACACACCCTCACAAATGGGGGAGAGTACAAGGGATGAAGCCCAATGACTCCCAAGTGCATTCCCACTTTAGGAATTACACATGTGTGGGAGTTGCAAATGTTCAAAGCCTTGGTTGGAAAGGCAAAACAACACCAAATTAGCCCCCGACAATACCATTAGAAAGGTCTTGAAACGTAGATGCACAAAATGATCTTGTATTGTTCATTTAAACTTGATTTGCATGACTTATGATCAAAAGAAGGGGCAGGAACCAAATTTGGAATTTGATTCCCGACCACAAATCCCTTGAAAGAAAGGGTCAAATGAACTCCAATTGAGGTGTGCTATACATGATTGGAAAGGTATTTCTGAAAATTATAAGATATTGCCCTTGCATTCTCAATACAAACTTGATTTGAAAAATATATAAGCATCCAAAGTTTTGGGATAAGAAGAATCCCAATTTTGGGATTCCCAAGTGGGAGTCTCAAGGAAAAGTGACATTTGGATGCAGTCCATGTGGAGAAGCACAAAGTATACTTTAGGGAGGGGAGTGGTGCCTCCTCTTAAAGGTTACGGGCCATATAAGGCTTGTGGCCGAGGTTGTCTTTACTAAGTCCATCGAACCACTTTCATTCAAGTTGCATTAACGAACCTATTTTTTTAATTATGCATGTTGACCTCATCTTAAACTCTCACTTGTGAGTTCATCCTAATTTCCACTTGGAGTTCAAACATGCCTTCCTACCCTCAAAGTGTTGCAAGTTAAAGAGCATGCCTCAACTCTTTTCTACTTTTGTTGTTTTGCTTTTGGACCCACCTTTGGGTCTCTTAAGGAGTTTAGGGGCATGCCAAATTATTCTTCATGAAGTACAAATTGGTGAAACACAAAGGCGCACCAACAATTTGCAACAAGACTTTAAGATAATAAAACATAAGATTGAAAATGTAGATTCACATGTTGACTTTACATGAAAGAGTTGGGAATTTGAACCTTGATAGAAAGTTATGTTAAAATCAACAGATTCTGATGCTATGATTCAATAAAAACAACAAAAATTCAACAAGTCAAAAAGGGAGGAAGTGATATTAAGGTACATATATGTTTTGCCTCCTTACTATTGAGAAGGTTAAGAGAATGATGAGTTTGAACAAAGAGCTCAAAATTTTGAACCCCCAATTCATTAGGTTGTTGAACAATAAGCTACAACTCAGGGTATCAGAATATTTAGAGGAGTTGAATCGATACTTATAAGTAGACAAGAAATTGTAGTGTTACCAAAAGTAGAACCAATAATAGCATAAGGTGTTCATGTGGTTGTAAAAGTCAGGTACAATGAACCCATAGTTAATGAGCAAAATGGAAGCATTATTAATGGAGTTCCAAGGGATTAGAATAAAAGAATTCATAGTGTAAACAAAATTCCAAGACCAATTTTTCCACGTTACACATACTGCCATCAAATTGGACATCATATTAATGAATGTCCATTTTTTTTTTTAAATGTGAGGCAAGGATTTGTTGAAAATTTCCAAAATCTAAATTTGGAACTTGCAAGAGTAAGAAATCATGGACATATTGAGCCAAAGGATCTGAACCATGAGAGGCCAAGAATTCCAAATAGACTCAAAGAACAAATCTGGAGAAATAACAAAGTAAAAATGAAAGTTCAAGTTGTGGCAAATGTAGTACCTATTTTTATAGCTTCTGTGCAAAGTCTATTACATCAAGACAATATTGGAATTACCTATGCAAGAACTTCAAATTTCAAAATGGAACTAATAACATCTATGCCATTATATTTTGAAGTAATGCCCCAATATATAATTATAGTTAATGAAGCTTCATTTGTATCAGCACCGGTTAATATTATTGTTGGTATCATATCCAAACCACAAACTCCAAGGGGAGCAAAAATATGTGAGTTTGCATGAAAATATGCATCGGGAAGTGAACAATTTTTTTACTAATTAACCATCAGATCAAGGAGGAGGTGACTTAGATCCACCAAAACCTTTAGGTTCTCCAAGATATTTTGGATTGCCAATGGTGCATCTAGGTAGGCCACCATTACCGCCAAATAAACCTTATTGTCAACCATTTAACTATCTTGAATATGTTAAGGATTATGGCCCAGATGTTCATGTTAAAGTATTTCAAGTTGCCATTAAAGCAAATAGTGAAACAAATGATGTTAAAATTGTTAATCTTTTCAATTTTACCTCAAAGATATTATGTCTGATTAGTGTAACAATTATCTTGGAGATTACCCAAATTGTATTTTTGCAAAAGTACAACTAATTTTCTGTAAAAAGGTATAGAAAAGTTTAGAATGATGAACAAGTTTACCTATAGTTAAAAACCATGAAGCATGAAAAGAATGAAAGAGTGGAAGTCTATTATGAAATATTATTGAAGTTGGCCAATAGTTTTTAACATAAAACAACATATAGTTTCTTAACTACTATTTTAAAGACTGGATTACAACCATATTTGCGTGTAGCAACAACAATTGTGAAGAGAAAAACTTTATAGCAACATAAAAAAACAACTTTGGTTTGTAAAAAAGGAATTTCTGAAGTAAAAGCCATAAACAATCTATCAATACCACACAGTAGTAAGACATTATTAGCTCAAAAACCTCAAATAGTTCAAGAGAAAATATGAATCTATTGTATTAATTGTCATAAACAAATCATAATGTTGAAACTTGTAGAGTTAAAAGGAAGGAAGACCTTGTTCTTACAAATTCTAAGGTTACTATTCGATAGATTAAAGTATAGAGGTCTATGAGGTATTCCTATCATATTTCTGGTGATATTAAACATAAGATCAAAGATTATCCTAAGTATAATGATATGCAGAACATGTTTAAGAACAAAAGAATGAAGCCAACAAAGAAACAAGTTGTGGTAGAACCCAAGGTTTCAAATCCTTTAATCCATATGGTGGATGTGAATATGGCCATCACTAGGAGCAAGGTTACTAAAAAAGATGTGTTTAAGGACAAAGAGCCAATCAAGATGAAATTTGTTACTAACTAGGAAGAAGAATAAAGACTATAACAATCTTTTATCAAGACTATTTAGGAGATGCAAGCAAAAGACCCACCACAAAATTTGATTCCAAAAAAGAAAACATAGTGGAATACAAGTTGGGCAAGATTGCCAGAATTAGAGGTGTCCACAACACTCATTGTGTCACAAAGTTTATCTGTTAATCCTATCAAAAAAATATGTTTATGGAACAAATATTCCAAGATAGTAGTAAATAGATGCTGGAGACTACCTATACTTCGAGGTTAGGTCAATTGATGAAAGTAACAGTAGATCATTAAAAGTATATGTGGTAGATTTTGATTCCCAAAATCCAAATATAGATATTGAGCAAAGATTAGAACCTAATCTAGCCACATTGGTTGAGACACATTCTAAATTAGACATAACATCTATAGAGGTAGATAATCAAATGACAATTATCAAAGTATAAGTTGGGAAGAACATTGTTGAGGATGTTTTGATAGATGGAGGAAAAAGTGTGAACATTATAATAAAAAACCTTAGAACAAAGTTAGGTTTACCCAAACCAATACCAACTCCATACCACCTTAGAATGGTAGATCAGAGTATGACCAAACCGTTAGAAATCATAAAAGATTTGAAGATTCACATACATGGTATCCCATATATAGCCACATTTACTAATTTGAAAAATAGTGTGGTAGATTTTAATTATTCTATGTTGTTAAGAAGACCTTGGCTCAGAGATGCCAAGGTCACACATGACTGGGGTAATAATGTCATTATTGTTCAAGGTAATGGAACTATTTGAACAATATTAATCAACATGAAATTGGGAGCAAAAACTAGAAGACCCCAAACACTTGTATATTATGAATTGATGGAAAGGTTAACAAATGAAGAGGAGGATCTGATCTTTGATATTGAACGATAATTGTTATCAATTGGCACAATTACACTTTTAGAAAAAAACAATTTCATTGTTGAATGTTGGAATGTCAAAAACCAAAAGCACTGAGGAGTCTGATCCAAAGCAAGGGACATTAGATCAAACAGTTACAGAAGTGGTGCCTTCAATAGTAAAATTAGAAGACTTTTGTGTCAGACTAGAGGTTTCATTGGAAGACAAGGTTTATCCATAAACCTATTACCATCATAACAAATATGATATTCAAGTGGATGAGACACTTGCAAAAATATAGGTACAAAATCTTCAAATAACAAGTTGGACTTTGACTGAAAAACAACAATTTGTCAAACATTTTTTGTTAGGAAAAAAAATTGTGTTTTATGTAGACCATATGGCTTTGGTGTACTTGGTCAATAAACCACAAGTGTCGAAAAGGATAGCAAGATGGTTATTGTTATTCTTGGAATATGGGTGCATAGTAGTCTACAAATTTGGTAGAACACATGTAGTTGCCAATGTTTTATCTAGATTCCTAGACAGTTCAAAACCATTAGGTGTCCTAAATTAGACTATGGATGTGTCATTACTTTTTGTAGAACCTACATGGATGCAAGAAATGAAAACCTATTTAAAAACAAGTTAGATGCTAGAAACTCTAAACATGGTTCAGAAATAGAAGTTGGCTATAAAGGTAGAACCTTTTATTTTGAAAGAGGGAATTATGTACAAGTGGGACAAGACAACATAATGCGTAGATGTTTGACCACCTCAAAAGCACAAATTGTTTTAAAGGAACTACATGAAGGAGTGGCTAGAGGACATTTTGTTGTAGACAATAATGTAAAGAAAATTTTGGATGTAGGATATTAGTGGCCAACTTTAATTCAAGGATACTTATGATTTTTGTAGAAGCTATGACAACTATCAGTAAGTTGGAGGACTAAAAACAAAAATTCTAGCCAAGTTGGTAACAACACTTCCAAAAAAACCTTTTATGAAGTGGGGTCTAAATTTTATAGGTCCAATAAAACTAGCAAAAATACTAACAAGAAACAAATATATTTTGGTAGCTACAAATTATGCGACCAAGTGGGTAGAAGCAAAGGCACTCATAACCAATACTACAATAGTTATAGCCATATTCATGTATGAGTATATTTTGACTAGATTTGGATGTCTATTGACCATGGTTACAGATCAGGAAGTACATTTCATTAATGACACAATAAAACATTTGACAAAATAATTTATGTTGAAGCATGTTTATTTTACTACATATTATCTGCAAGGAAATGGACAAGCAAAGTCTACTAAAAAAGTCATTGGTAGATTATTGACCAAGTTGGTTCATGAAAAAAGAATAGATTGGGATGAACATATGTTTACAGTTTTTTTTCATAAAAGGACTACTTACAAGGTGGGAGTAGGTTATCAACTAGTCCATGGTTTGCATCCTCTAATGCCAATAGAAACAAAAATTCGACTTTTAATGGGGACCACAATAGATGCAAAACTCACTAGGGTGTTAACAACTAGAATTAGAAAATTGGAAAACTTATAGGAAAATAGATTGGAAGCTCATAACAATGTGGGAACCAACCAATGGAGCAAATTTCTACAAAGTTAACAAAAAAAATATTGAGAAGAAGTTCCAATTTGGTGATTGTGTTTTATGGTTTCCCAAAGGAGAAAAAACATATTTGGGCAAATTCAAAAAAGGATGGTTTGGTCCATTCAAGGTGTAATAATGCTTATCTATTAAAAAAAAAATCTTGTTTTTGTTAATAATTTTGAACCAAACCCAATATTGGTAAATGTTAATAAGTTGAACCATATACATATGTGGATCAAACATTGAAGGGGATTTAGAGTTCAAAGGATCAAAAGTCTTTAAAGTCCATAAAGGAAG
>Ga0116226_10002857_pt1 | contig 15160 bp, 14 predicted proteins | sample S1TSphfallax_FD_89692 | JGI IMG/M metagenome (GOLD analysis project Ga0116226, IMG submission 89692) | Host-associated microbial communities from peat moss isolated from Minnesota, USA - S1T2_Fa - Sphagnum fallax MG | ecosystem: Host-associated > Plants > Peat moss > Unclassified | place: USA...
ATGCGAGGCGGGGCCTGCTCGGGCAGGCCCCGCCCTCCGTGGTCGCCGCGCCGCAATTTGCAGTTCACGCCGCCGCGGCGCTCGGCTCCTAAGGCAGGTGCATCGAACCCGGGGCGCCGAACACCGACCGGCCAACGCTTCCACAGGTGGCGAATGCCAGGTTCGCCAGTCCAGGGCTGTTTCTATCCAATCGTCGCTTCCTTAATAGAGCCATTTTGAACGTTACATCAAGATACCGGCGGAATCACCAGCACGATCTTCCCCGCGCCGCCTTTTTCCATCAACGCATGTCCCCGCGCCGTTTCCGCCAGCGGCATGCGCTGACTGATCGGCAGCACGAACTTGCCATCGCGTACATCGTCCGCAAACTCCCGCAGCTTCGACGCATCGGGCTTCGCAAACACCCGCGTGACGGTCACGCTCGGATTCAGCAGAGCCGTCCCTTCCGGCAGCACGGACGCGAACCCGAAGCTGCCGCCGTCCTTGACCCTGCGAAACAATTTGGCGGCGATCTCACCTCCCACCGTATCGGCCACCGCATCCACCGCGCCCAACCGCGCGATCGCCTCGTCATCGTCAACCGCGATCGCATCGAACACGCCCAACTCCCGCGCCTGCTCCAACTGCCGCGCGCGAACCGCGGCTATCACGCGTGCGCCCATTTTCGACGCCGTGTGCACCGCCGCGCGGCCCACGCCGCCGAGCGCACCGCTGACGACGATGGTCTGCCCGGACCGCACGCGGGTCGCCAAGCGCACCAGCTGCTCCCCCGTCAACGTCACCAACGGTAGCGCCGCCGCATCGACCAGATCGACCCCGTCGGGCAGGTGGGCGACGACGGCGGCATCCACCACCACCCACTGCGCATAGGTGGCGTCGGACAGCGCAATGACCCGGTCGCCCACCTTGAAGGTCCTAACTTCCTCGCCCACCGCACGTACCGTCCCACTGACATCGCGTCCGAGAATGGCAGGCAGGCTCCGCGGAAAATCCTTTTGTCGCGCCCCCGAGCGAACCTTCCAGTCGATCGGATTGATGCTGGCAGCCGCAGCCTCGATCAACACGGCATTCGCCGTGAGCACGGGGGCCGGCACGTCCTCCTCGAATTTCAGGTTTTCCGCCGGCCCATACTCATGCAAGCGAATCGCTTTCATTGCACTCACCCTTCGTCGATCTGACATCCCTCAATGATGTCCCAAATTGCCCGCGAGTGGAAAAAATCGGTGTGACCGCGCCCGGGCCGGGTTCGATCGCGCGCAAGCCCACTCAGCCGCTCGGCCACTAAGGCACCAAGCCGTTAAGGCACCAAGCCGCTAAGCCGCTAAGCCGCTCGCCATGCTCCGATGCATTTCCGCCAGCGTCAAATCGGGCGCGATGTGCGAGACCGCGGCCGAGCTCATTGCTGATCGCCAACCACCGATGAGCTTGGAAGATGCGCCGTCCGGGCAAGAGATATTCGTCGTCCTCAAACCGCACGGCAACGTTCGTCATCAAGGCGCTCGTCACCATGACGATCGCCACCGAGAACTCAGCCCGCCGGCTCCCATAGCTCGATGGGATTGTCCTCCGGATCGTGCAGTCGCGCGAATCGACCGTTGGGATAGGTCTTCGGATCCACCTTAACGTCTATGTTCGCCTTCTGCAGCTGCGCAACCATGGCGTCCAAACTGCGCACTCGGAAGTTCAGCATGAATGCCTGCTGCGGCGACCCGAAATACCCTGTGGTCATGGGGAAGGGGGCGAATGCGGTGGGCCCTGAAGCCTGTTGCCACGCGGAATGGCCATAGTCCGTGGGTAAGGGATCGATTCCCAGATGCACCTGATACCACTGCGCCAACATTTTAGGGTCGTGGCTTCGGAAGAAAAATCCGCCGATGCCGAGGACGCGCTCCGGGGGCGAATCCACCGGCGCCGGCCCTGTGTCGGGCGTGACACCCTCCGACGTTCCCGCGGCCGCCAGGGTTGCCGCGCCGAATAACAATGTTCTGCGGTCGATCGTCATGGTTGTCCCCCCTTGTGCCCGACTTCCCGAAGCTGCACCACATTTCCCTCCGGATCATAACCATCGCAGACGCGGCGCCCTAAAAACGTCCACTCGCGCTCAACCCCGTCGACACCGCCTCCCAGTTCGACCGCCTTGCCCCTCGCAGCGACGAGGCTCTCCACATCGAGCACGACTTTCAGCGGCGTTTCGGTCCTTCGAACGGGCGGATCGGCAATGCAGATGGTCGCCGCAATGGCCTCCGGTGCTTGAACGATGAACAATTGCCACCCGGATGATGCGAGGACCACATGCTCCGCCTCCGCATGTTCGACCTTCAAGAGAAACACGCTCTGATAAAACGCCCGCATTCTCACGAGGTCCTTCGCATACAGCACCACCTGCGGACGGCTCCGAAACGCGCGGATGAGGTCCGTGACCAACATGCCGTTGACGACCATGCCGGCAAGGTTCGCATCCTCAATGGTCACACCCGACAGATTGACATCAGCGAAACGAGTGCCCGCTAGATTCACATCGGTGAACGTCGACCCCTGCAGATTCACATCCTCGAACCGGGCCTTCGACAGCCTGGCATTCGAGAACTGGGAATCGGTCAGGTTCGCCTCCTGAATGACCGCGCCCGCCAGATTGACATCGAAGAAACGAGTGTTTCCCAAATTGGCATTGGTGAACGTCGACTCCTGCAGACTCACGTCCTCGAACCGGGTCTTAATCAGCTGGGAACTTGCGAACTGGGAATCGGTCAGGTCCGAGTTTCGCACATTGAGCTTTTCGCAAGTGTTCGTTATCTCCATCGGGATCCTCTCGATATGGGCGACGTAATATCGAATTCGGCGCGAGCATCGGCAGCCGCACCGCGCAGCAGTTTCAATTCGAGAGGCTCGTCGCGAAGGCACCACGCGAAATGCGCACGCGAATCGACCAAAAAGCCAAGATCACCACGGGCACGAATGTCGGCAGAAAAAAGGCCGGCGGGACGTGGTAAGGACCGGGCAGCAACCGCGCCAACCCGTTCGTGAACCCGGAACCCGCCGCCAGCGACAGTCCCAGGCACATGCGCCATAGATGCCGGGAAATACGCGCCATTCCCGCGATACGACCGGCCAGCACCACTCGCGCGTCGCCGATCGCAGCAAGAGCGAGAACGGTGGTGAATACGTAGACGGCGATGGCGATCGGCCCCTCGAAAACCATCGCCCCCGAGAAGAAAGTCGGCAGTCCGGCAATCAGCTGAAACGTCAGGATGGCAAAGGGTGCGCAAAGAGCGAGCGCAACGATCAGGGCCACCTTCTCGAAAACTCCGGAGGACCCCTGGCGCCGGCGGACCGTGATCCACGCGGTTGAAACCAGGTACAGCGCAAACGTGCCGATGAAAGCGTTCAGCATCTGACCCGGCAAGACGAGGCCGAGATAGATGGCGAAAGTGGCCATGACCAGCATGGATCCGACGAACACGCCCCCAGCCCGGCGGTGCAGATAACCCCCCTTGCGGGCGATGACCGCGACCGTGCCCGAAACGAGGCCGATCGCGCCACCGGCGATATGAACGACCAGGGCAAACATCGTCAACGCATGCAGCACGGCACTTGAAGGCGTTTGTTCGGTCATATGCCCGCCATTCGCGATTGTTCGAAGACTCTACACGCTATCGGGCATCCTGGGGCAGGCTCCAAATATCCAGCACCCCGCGGGTGGCGTGTTCGTTGCCGTTGCCTTCCGGGAGGATGATCTCGCCCTGCAACACGATGGGGCTGTTCCAATGCCCCGGACCGCACGGCAGCGTGGCGATGTGTTGTCCGGAAGCGGCATCGTAGACATTGAGTCCGCCACCGCTGGCGTAGACGAACAGCAGGCCGCCGGCCTCGAACGGACTGGTGCCGCTGTTGGCGTTCTTCCATCGTTCCTGAAGGGTGGAATTCCTGAGCACCCAGGCGGCGGTGGCGCCATAGTCGGCGGCGAACATCCAGGTCTCGCCGTCGTGTTTCCAGACCGCGGGCTGGGTGAGCAGATCGGTACCGCTCGGTGTGGATACGGTTTGTAGTTCATGACCCTGGTGAACACCAGTGCCGGCGATGGCCGCGCGACTGAGGAGCCGGATCCTGCCATCCTTGCCACCTTGCGCGATCACGTCCCCGCCCAGCAGCACCGGCGATGTAGAGCCCAGGTCGAGATCACGCGCATCCAGTTCTTGGGCATTGTCCGGGGTGTAGTTGCCCAGCATCTTCGCGGAGGCATCCATCTCGATGAGTGAGTCGCCCCAGTCCGTCGTGCCGTTCCACTCGCCATTGCCCGTGGCCACGAAAATGTCGCCGTCGTTGGGATCGATCACGGCACCCGCGCGCCCCCAGATGGCCGATTGCGCCTGCGCGCAGGAACGAGGCTCCAGCAGTCCGGTCCGGTTGCTGCACAACGAGTTCCATACCTTCAGAAGCTCGCCGGAATGGCCGTCGAGAATGGCAACATGGCCCTGATACGGCGGTCGATCACCCTTATAGCCCGCCGTCACCGCAATCACGCGGCCGTCGAAAAACTTCAGCGGCGAATCCATCTTCTCGCGCAATGGCAGTTTGGTGATGGAGGTCCGCCAGACGGGCTGGCCATCGCTGACGGCGAGCTTTTGGACAAAGCCGTCGGGGGAGGCCGCATAGATGAATGTCCGATCAGGATCGGCCACGGGGGTGGAGTTGGTGATCTGGCTCGTGCCCGCCAGCGCTTGGAAGCTGGGCGGCGTGTATTCCCACAAAACATCGCCGCCAGGGGCGTCGAGGGCCAGCGTCTTGCCGTAGGTCGTGGTGACGAAGATGACGTTGTGGCGACTGCCATGGACGGTGACGCCCTGCAGGTAAATGGCGCTGGCGTCCACGATGCCAGGCAGCATGATCTGTCGACGCACGAGCTGGGCGACGTTGGCCGCAGTGATGCCGGTGGGGCTCGCATTGGCGCTGGTGCTCTCCACATTGCCGCCAAACATGGGCCAGTCCTGCGCCGGCAAGGTTACGCCGCCGGCCGCAGCCGCGCCGGCCGCAGCGGTCACGCTGGCCGCGGCCGCTACGGCAGCGCCCAGCATCAGGCCAATCACAGCCCGGCATCTCATTTCTTCGCGGGATCCGGATAGTGGAAAGGATCGGTGAGCTTGGGCTGGGTCGGTACCACGTTACGCGGCAGCGGCACCGCGCTGTTGGCGGCATCCAGCAGCACGGTTGCCAGTACGACTGCCGCCTGCCGCAGATCTTCCGGCCTAAGATGATCGAAGGTGTCGATATCGGTGTGGTGAACGCGGGTATCGTAATCCAAGGGATCCTGAATGAATTGAAAGGCCGGCAATCCCAGGCGGGCCAGGAACACGTGATCGGTCCCACCGGTCGGCTCCGCGACCACCGATGAGGCACCCATGCTCGCAAACGGGGCGAGCCATTCCTTGAAAACCGGCACCACGGCGAGATTCCCTTCGGTATAAATGCCGCGGATCTTGCCGGAGCCGTTGTCGACATTGAAATACCCGACCAGATCGGCGAATCCCGGCAACGTCTGGACCGGGAACGTGTCCTGGCCAAAATAGGGTCCCAGATCCGCGAGCGTGGGATCGGTGGGCGTCGGACGATGCGCGAGATGATGTTCCACGTACGCCGCAGAACCCCACAGGCCCTGTTCCTCGCCGGACCACAGCGCGAATCGGATCGTGCGCTTGGGTAGAATGCCGAGACTCGCGAGAATCCGTGCCGCCTCCATCACGACCGCGGCGCCGGCACCGTTGTCGGCGGCGCCATCGCCGGCGACCCAGCTGTCGAGGTGGGCGCCCGCCATTACATAACCCGCTTTGGGATCCTTGCCCGGAATGTCGGCCAGGATGTCGTACGCGTTGTGGTCCGCATCCTCGAAGTGCACGTGACTGTCGATCTCGACCCTGACGTCGCCGACCTTGGCGAGTCGCGCAAGGCGTCGATAATCCTCCGCGCCAATTTCGAACCCCGGCAGCTTGGGCGTCTTGCCGGTATGAAAACTGTAGCCTTCGCCATGCAGCAGGCGCCCCTCGGTGCGCGACATTTGCACCCAGGCCACCGCCCCTTCCCCGGCCAGGAACGCATCGCGCTTGGTTCTGAGGTTGATCCGGTCGACCATTCTTTGCTTTTCTTCAGGGTCGTACACCGGCTCCTGGTATTTGTCGAGCTTGGCGAGTTCGGACTCGCTGAGTCTCTGGAACGGCGCCTCGGCATCGTCCTTCGGCGGAGCAGGCCACGTGACCAGCACGATCTTGCCGGCGAGCTTGCCCTTCCAGTCCGCGAAGTCTTTTTCAGCGTTCATCGGCGCCACGATCACGGACGCGGTCACGGGGCCGTTGGTCGGCGGCGTCCACGCAATCGGAATGGCCCGCAGCTCGATGTGTCGCGGTGCGACGAGCGCGACATGCGAGGATTCAATCCACCAGCCGCGGCCGAAATCGTAGGCTTCGGCGTGGACGTCCTTCAGTCCCCACGCCGTGAATTTCTCCTGCGTCCATTTCTCCGCAATGCGCATCGACGGCGAATTCGTCATGCGCCCGCCGATCTGATCGGCCAGGTACTCGGCGGTCTCGACGACCTCCCCGTGGTTGAAGGCGGCGTCGGCAATGCGGTTGACCGTCGTCAGTTCCACCGGGGCCGCGATGGCGATGCCGGCGCCGCCCAGCGACAACACCACCGCACCCAATCCGCACATGAAGTTCTGCATGGAGCATCCGTACCATTCACCCGACCCTCTGGCAATCTTACCTCAACGCATTTGACGTCGCTCAACGCAGCGGCGTGCGGCCAGCACCTTGGTACGCCAACGCACAGATCACTCACCGCCGCGACTGCTATACACGTCCTCGTAAGCTGTACTCGTCGAGTGGAAACCCGGAGAACTCAAAATGAACCCACCGTTGACTTATGCATTGATCGCGAGTGTCGTACTCGGCCTTTCCGCCTGCAACAAAGCCGAATCCCCCGAGACGGTTCAAGCGGATGTTGCGAAAGCGCAAAGCGATGCCGTTGCGGCGAACACCAAGGCGGATGCGAACGTGCAGCAGGTGGAAGCCGGCGCCGCCAAGGAACGGGCGGATGCGGTGGCCAAGGTCGCCGACAAGAGTGTTGACGCCCTGGTGGACTCCGCGGTGACTCAGGCCGAGGGAGAAAATAAAATCGCGCTGGCGAAATGCGAGGCGCTCGACGGTGATGCGCAAAAGAGCTGCAAAGACCAGGCGAATGCTCGTATGGACGCCGTCAGGGCGAGAGCGAAGGCCGCCTCCACGGGCTGAGACCGGGGTGAGGCCATTCTTGGTCGAGCCGACAGCCGATAAATGTTCTCTACGCATTCAAGTCTGCGCCTGATGCTCTGAAAACACGATGACGTTGCCGGCCGGATCCGCATAGCCGACTTCCGTACTCCCATAGAACGTCGTTCTTCGCGGCATAATCAGCCGTTCTCCCCGCAATTGATTTTCCACCTGTGTGAGCTGAGTGACTTCGATGAACAGCATGGTCTGTTGAGGAGTCGCCGGAAACGCCTCCTTGACGGAGGCCGCCTTTGATAAATCCTCTCTAATGCTGGCGATGGTCTGATACATGATTTCGATCCCGTCGGCCGCGAGAATGACGAACGCGAGGCGACCATCATTGGCCTTGGTGTCCGGTACTTCCGTCGCCGTCATCAGACCGAGCTTCTTCCAAAACGAGAGAACCGGCTCGATTTGCTCGACTCCAAGCACCGGCGTTGATTTGCGTAGGACCATGTCCGAAACCATAAAAATCTCCCTTGCGATGGTTCAAGGTGGCCAACGGCGATGCGCCGTTGATCCACCGACTGCGGAGACTTTAGAGGGTTGTAATTGCCCCGTCTTGAAGAAATCCGGCGGGTCCTGTCTGAGCGGTGGCCCACGCCGTGGGGGTAAGTCCGGCGAACGTGCCAAACTCCCTGACAAGGTGCGATTGGTCGCTGAACCCGGTGGCCGCGGCGAGGCCAGCCCAGTCCCTGACACCCTCGCAGTAGAGCCGCAGAACGCCCCGGAACCGCGAGAGGCGGCGATAGTGCACGGGGGTTAGCCCGACATGGGCGACAAATCGGCGCTCGAAAGCGCGTTCACTCAATCCGATATCGCGCGTCACAACTGAAACAGTGGGGAGCGATGACGTGTCGGCGTGGCACCATTTGGCAATCGCGTACCCGACGACAGGATCTGGTTTGCTGAGCGATGCCAAGCGCCTGCGACATGCATCAGCCAGCAACTGGAATCGCGCTTGGGGGTTTGCGCACTCCGCGAGTCTCTGACTGGACATCCGCAGCGGCTGCGGCAGGTCCGCCAGGGACACGCTGGAATCGAGTAGACACCCGCCCGGAACGCCGGTGAACGCAGCGATCGCGCCGGGTCGAAGTCTCACGCCGACCATCTCAATGGCGTGACGGAGTTCAAAAACGTTGGCCGAGCTCATTGGACCAACAATATCGGCCGGCGTGCAGCCGCCGTGCCGGGCATCTGCGATATCGAACACCAGATCGGCACAGCCGTCTGGCAGTACACGATGCATCAGCGAGTGGCCGGGAGCTCCGCAGCCGACGATTTGCCAAAAGCATGCGATCCAAGGCGCAATGTCCGCGGGTGGCCGTTGCTCCGAATAGGCGATCGAAAAGCTCATGGGCGTCGAGCACCCAAGGTAGTTCTTGCTTGCGCAATGTTCATCTGAGGCGCCGGCAACTGTCGTTCATATCCAGCCACCGCGATCACTCCCGACGCCGGGCGGTCCCGCTCGACGATCCAAATACCGCCATCCCTGCTCAGTCCAAGCCGAGGGCTTATATCTCGACAGAACCGACCTTCGCCGACCAGCTTGAGCCCCTTGCGTGCAAATCGATCGGCGTCACTCCCTGTTCACTTCCAGGTAGGAACAGGTTCCTGTAACCCATATATAGCGCTAGCCTGTTGCAACCCGTCAAGCGATGAAACAACTCTGTTCGTCCCAAAATGTGTCGCTCCCGCTGCGCGCGCTCGCAAGAGTGATCGGATCGGGCGGCGCGCTCCTGCGCGCCACCCAGACGTCGGGATCATACGACTGACGCCGACTCATCCCTCACTTATGGTCGGCCTTGTGACCGCCGTGAGAATGCTCTCCTCCCTTCTTGCCTGCCTCGCCGGCCGCAGCCCCTTGATCCTGCTGCGACCCCCCGCTGTGCGAGTGCGAACCGCCCTTCTTACCCGCCTCGCTGGCGCGCTGCGGATCATTGGCAAAGTTGCCGGACCCGCCCCGATCGCTGCCACCCGTCTGCTTTTCATTTGCCATGATGTGCTCCACTTTTTCTGACTCACCAGCAAATTGCTGGCGGATAAAATCCTCTCACAGCGCCCCGTACTGCACGACCGGACGCAATCAATTCGCACTGTCGGACCCCACTGTCGGACTCGACATCGCCATCACGGCCCCGGTCAGACAGAAAAACCTGACCCGCACTCGCGCAACCCTTACCTGGCGTGGCGGACCGTCTCACTGATAGAAACCCATGCTTACCGCGCCTCATCGAATCAGTCGGCCAAACGGCGAGTCATTTCATGCGAACCCACAGCACGCGCAGACCGAAATCCAATCCCGCCCTGGCGCGCTATCAGGAAAAACGCGACTTCAACTCGACCGCCGAACCCAGCGGCGCCGTATCGGTCTCCCCCGCGACCCGCCTGCGTTTCGTCGTGCAGAAACATGCCGCGCGACGCCTGCACTACGACCTGCGACTCGAACTCGATGGCGTATTCAAATCCTGGGCGGTGACCAAGGGCCCCTCGCCGGATCCCGGCGACAAACGCCTCGCCGTGGAGGTCGAAGATCATCCGCTCGACTATGGCGATTTCGAGGGGACCATCCCGGAAGGCCAGTATGGCGGGGGCACGGTGCAACTGTGGGATCGGGGCTATTGGGTCCCGGAAGGCGATAGGACAGTCGAACAAGCGCTGAAAGCCGGCGACCTCAAATTCACGTTGAAGGGCAAGCGGCTGCACGGAAGCTGGGTGCTCGTGCACCTCAAACGCGACCGCTCGGGCGGTAAGCACAACAATTGGCTGTTGATCAAGCATCGAGACCCAGCCGCCCGCCCAGGTGGGGCACAGGCGATGCTGGATATTGACCGCTCCGTCGCCTCGGGTCGAACGATGGCGCAAATCGCGAAGGGTCGGGGAAAACCGCCGGTGCCGTTCATGACGGCGACCACGCGCGCAGGCGCGGCCACAGCCACACCCGCTCGTTCGATCGCCGCGATGCCGCACTTCATCCAACCGCAGCTGTGCAAATTGGTGGATCGCCCGCCGGCCGCGGCAGGATGGGCGCATGAGGTCAAGTTCGACGGCTATCGCACGCAGCTGCGGGTTCACGGCGGGAAGGCGACCATTCGCACCCGAAGCGGACTCGATTGGACAGCGCAATTTGCGGCGCTTGCCAGGGCCGCAAAAGGCTTGCCAGACTGCATCATCGACGGCGAGGTCTGCGCCCTCGATCGGCACCAGGTGCCAAGTTTCGCGGCGCTGCAGCTGGCGTTGTCGGAGAGCGACTCGGAAAATCTGGTGTTGTTTGCCTTCGACCTGTTGTTCGAAAGCAGGTCAGATTTGCGCTCGCTGCCCCTGACCGCGCGCAAGCAACGGCTTGAATCCCTGCTCGCCAAGGCCGACCCCGGCGACGGGATTCGCTACGTCGCGCATTTTGAATCGACGGCGGACACCGTGCTGCAATCGGCCTGCAAGATGCATCTCGAGGGCATCGTGTCCAAGCGGCTGGATGCTCCCTACGCGTCAGGTCGATCCGGCAGCTGGACCAAGGCCAAATGCCGCGCCGGCCATGAAGTCGTTCTGGGCGGCTGGACCACCGAGGCAGGAGGCGTGCGATCGCTGCTGGCCGGCGTCAATCGGGACGGAAATCTGGTTTACGTGGGCCGCATCGGCACGGGCTACGGTGCCGCGGTCGCGCGCAAGCTCTTACCCGTGCTTCGCAAATACACGCGCGAGCGCAACCCCTTCGACGGCACGAATGCACCGCCCAAGGAAAAGAACATCCGCTGGCTCCAGCCGAAGCTCGTTGCCGAGATCGAGTTCGCCGGCTGGACCGCGACCGGAATGATCCGTCAGGCGTCGTTCAAAGGATTGCGCCGCGACAAGCCGGCGAGTGACGTGGTCGCCGAAATGCCGAGCCCCATCGATACGGCTAACGGCAAGGCCGCGCCGGATCTGCGATTGGAGGCAACCGCACGCGCCAGCGCAAAAGAACCGGCCGTCATCACGGGAGTGACGCTCTCCCATCCCGACAAGCTGCTATGGCCCGACGCGGGCGACAAGAAGCCCGTCACCAAACTCGACCTGGCGAACTATTATCAGGCGGTCGGCGAGTGGCTGCTGCCCCATGTGAAAGGTCGCCCGTGCTCACTGGTGCGAGCTCCGGATGGCATCGGCGGCCAGCAATTCTTTCAGCGACATGCCATGGCCGGGATGTCGAACCTCTTCACCTTGGTCAAGGTCAAGGGCGACAAGGCCCCCTACGTGCAAATCGATCGAGTGGAAGCCCTGGCCGCGGTGGCACAGATGGGCGCGCTCGAAATTCACCCCTGGAATTGCGCAGCCGACGACCCGGAGGTCGCCGGCCGCCTGGTCTTCGATCTGGACCCCGCACCGGATGTGAAATTTGCAGCGGTCATCGCCGCAGCTTTGGAAATACGCGATCGGTTGAACAAGGTGGGACTCGAATCCTTCTGCAAGACCACCGGCGGCAAGGGATTGCATGTGGTCACGCCTCTGGACGGCGGCAAGGGCGCCGTGGCGTGGCCCGACGCCAAAAACTTCGCGCACATCGTCTGCGCCCAAATGGCCCGGGACTCGCCCACCCGGTACCTCGACACGATGTCGAAGAAAGCGCGCGCCGGCCGGATTTTCCTCGACTATCTGCGCAACGACCGCACGGCCACCGCCGTCGCGCCGCTCTCGCCCCGCGCGCGCGCCGGCGCCCCCATTTCGATGCCGGTCAATTGGAGGGACGTCAAGAAAGGCATCGACCCTGCACGATACACCGTGCGCACGGGCCCCTCATTGTTCGGGAAAAACCACCCCTGGGCGGACTACCGACAATCGAGCCGATCGTTGGCAGACGCCATCCGCAGGATCACGGCGTGACCTGAACGCGAGCGGCGTCGAAGGCCGCCTTGGTCTTCCACACCGCCTCGCTCCAGTCATTCCCGATGCGTGCAAACAGCTGCTGCGCGGTGACGCTGTCGCCGCTGCCCACGGCGAGATACGCCATCATGTTGCGCTCATGGTTCGTCGATCCGTACAGCGATTCGGTCGCCGCAAAACCCTGCTGGATTCGTGGCCATGACAAGGCCGGAGCCTGCGTCCGCTTGCAGCAATTGATCGCCGCGGCAATCTGAAAATACACCGCATCGCCGTCGGGACCGCCGATCCGATCGGCGACGTTCGCCGCATAGCGCTCAGTATCACCCGCCTTGCCGTACCATTTCGGCAGCAGATAAATCGCCTCCGCGACCGCAAAATAGTAGTAGCCAGGCTCGTGCGCGAGCGCTCGCTCGACCAGAGCATCGACGGCCGGGCGATCCCACTGCTGGTCTTTGGCGACCTCCTGCATTTGCAGATACCAATGGGGCGCATCCTCCGCGAGCGCTGCCGATTGCTCGAGCGTCGACCGCGCCAGCTCAACACGCTGCCGAAACAGCGCCCCGCCCTCCGGTGTGACGGTATCGGAGTATCCGTGGCCGCGGGCCTTCCAGGCAAAACGCAGGTAGGTTTGTGCCAACGCGATGCGCGGCGTCGGGGAGGTCGGACTGCGTTGCGCCCATTGCTCGAGTTTGGCGATGTGCGCCTGCCAGGCGGCATCGGTCGCCGTCTCCGCACCCGGAGTACTCAGGCTGCCGAAGAATACGTGCAGGCGCCACGCGCCGCCCGCAAAGCGGCTCCGCTGCTGCTGCAATTGCTGGGCCAGCGCATCGAGCTCAGCGTAGCGGCCGGAATTGAACAGGCCGAGCAAATTCACCCGAAAATCGCGCAAGTCGGTGTCGGACAGATCCGGGCCGTCCGCATTGGCTTCCGGGGTCGCAAGATCCGCCCCCATCAGCGGGCGCGCGACCCCCATGATCAACGTCACCGCCACGATCGCGGCACTCGACCGAAACTGTGCGAATCTCATGAGTCACCTCGCGCCTCTGCATGCCGCCAACGCGCAGCGTAATATCTGGCAGCGGCAAAGTCACTGCGCACTGCGCATCCGCTAAACTTGAGCGCCACGATCCACCAAATCCGAGTACGCATGTTGTCATGAAACTGGACTTTCGGGTATTCGCATTCGGCTCGGCGGGATTCGCCGCGCTGACCGCGATCTTCGGCAAGGTCGGGGTGTCGGACTTGAACTCGAACCTCGCCACGTTCATCCGCACCGTCGTCATCCTCGCGGTGAGTGCCGTGCTCGTCTCGCTGCGCGGCGAATGGCAGCGTCCCGCGACCATCGATGCGAAGAGCCTCGTGTTCCTCGTGCTGTCGGGCATCGCCACCGGCTTGTCGTGGCTGTGCTACTACCGCGCCCTGCAAATGGCGCCCGCCTCCCGGGTGGCGCCCATCGACAAGTTCAGCGTGGTCCTGGTGGTGCTGTTCGCCCTGCTGTTTCTCGGCGAGCGGCTCACATGGAAGGTGGGGATTGGCACCGCGCTGATCGCCGCGGGCGGTGTCCTGATGGCGCTTTGAACCGACATGCATCAGAACATGGACCGACGACGCGTACTGACCGCCGCAGGAGCGACACTGCTTTTGAGTACCCTGCCTGGTTGCGAGTTGGCGACCCGCCGCACCGTGCCGCAGAAGACCGCCGCGTTGCAGTTGTCGCCCGTTCGCGCGAGCGTCGACCGCATCACCCGCATCACCGTCTGCACACGACCCTTTCGCGCCCAAGGTCCGCGCATCGAACTCGAACGGGTCGGACAGAAAAACGTCGTGCACAACTACGGCCACGGCGGCAGCGGTTGGTCGCTGTCGTGGGGCTCCAGCGGCATGGCCGTGCGCCTGGCCCTGGCGACCGGAGAACGGGAAGTGGGCGTCATCGGCTGCGGTGCCTTGGGATTGACTTCCGCATTGCTGCTGCAGCGAGCCGGCATCCGCACCACGATCCATGCAAAGGAACTGCCGCCGAATGTTCGGTCGTCGTGGGCCAGCGGATTGTGGACGCCCGATTCGCGCATCTGCATGGAGGAACACGCGACGCCCGCGTTCAAGCAAACCTGGGAAAGCATGGCGCGAGACTCCTATCGGACCTATCAGACCTTGCTCGGGCTGCCGGGTACGCCGGTCGAGTTCATCGACTCCTACTTCGTGGCCGAGGCGGAGAACGCCGCGCGGCGCCGCTCGGACCCGGCCGATCCGCGGCCGAAGTTTGCCGAGCTGCAACGCGAACTCATCGATGATCTGATCCCCGCACCGCGCAATTTCGGCCCCGGCACCCACCCATTCGGAAATCGCTACCTGCGACGCGGCACCACGATGATGTTCAACCTGACCAGCTATTCCCACCTGCTGCTGTCCGACTTCCTCGCCGACGGTGGGAAAATCGACATCGTCGAATTCCATTCCCCCGCGGATCTGGCGGCCCTGCCCGAGCGGACGCTCATCAACGCCACGGGCTACGGAGCGAGGGCGCTTTTCAACGACGCGAGCATCATTCCCGTGCGGGGACAACTGGCACGCGGGATTCCGCAGCCGGAAGTGGAATACGGACTCTTCTACAAGGGAGTGTCCTTCGTACCGCGCCGCGACGGCCTGGTGTACCAGGTGGTCGGGGACAGCGATTACTGCGGCTACGGCGACGATTCCATCGACCCGGACCGTGCCGAGGCCGAGTTGGCGGTCACCACGATTGGCAGTCTATTTGCCCCGGTCTGAGGCCTGACGCTTTATGACCCTGCACACGGCCCAGTGGCTGTGCGCCATCGCCGGCGCATTGATGGTCGGCATCTCCAAGACCGGCATCAGCGGCTTGAGCATTCTGGCGGTTGCCCTGTTTGCGTACGTCTTCCCCAGCAGCAAGCAGGCGAGCGGTCTGGTGCTGCCGCTGCTGATATTCGCAGATGTGATCGCCGTGCTCTCGTACCGCGCACACGCGCAGTGGCGCCATCTGTGGC
>Ga0116226_10002859_pt1 | contig 15158 bp, 17 predicted proteins | sample S1TSphfallax_FD_89692 | JGI IMG/M metagenome (GOLD analysis project Ga0116226, IMG submission 89692) | Host-associated microbial communities from peat moss isolated from Minnesota, USA - S1T2_Fa - Sphagnum fallax MG | ecosystem: Host-associated > Plants > Peat moss > Unclassified | place: USA...
AACTAATTTTACATGGTAAAATGTGGTCTTGTGTATTTTCACTATTATTATAAAATTTTAATGCATCTAAACCCGATACAAAATATAAAGATGTTTTTGGAAATATACACGCCCATTGATATGGTGCTCCTTGTAATATTTGACATCCATGACAATGACAATAGGTTGAATCAACTGGAAATTCATCATAAATAACATATCGAACTAAACCACAATAACACGATGCATTATATTTTACTAATTTATCATCTTGTTTTGCATTCGAATAGGGTGGATGAGACTGCCAATCGGAAGACATCTGAAAAATGGATAAAAACTGAAATCAGTTTTTGAAAAATCATCGAGTTCATCCATTGCACGTATTGTTTTTATTTAGCTGTATTATATACCGAATGACAATGACAATGACAATAAGAGCAAGGTATTCTATCATGAAAAGAAATGGCGTCGTATTAGTCATACGATCACAAAGAGAAACAAATAGAAAATAGAACATTTGTTTGGTAATCAAGAAGATCATAATCTGTTAAAGAAAAAACAAGCAGAAAAATAATAATATGGAATTTAAATAAAAATTTCAATGAGAATTGCCCAGAAAATAAATACGTATAGACAGATGACGCTAAATTTAGAGTGGTATTTTTGTTGAGAAAAGGGATTCAGATATCAGCAGTCTGTCATACCCAGGAAAAATAATTGTCAAAGAAAACCGCAAAGAACGCGTTCATCAGTTCGAAGAATATCCATTTTCAAGTATTTCTCTAGTGTACGTCAAAGAAAGTGATGTCATTTTGATGGAATCCTTTCCTAGATGCAGAACATATTCGTGTCGCTTTGTCCACACTTTTTGTCTAACAGATATCAGAAGTTGAACAGACAACAGTCATGCACAATTGCTGTAAGATTTTGATAAGAAGTAATTTTTTACAAACTCCGTAGATTGTTTTCTAACGTTTACAGCCGTGCAACAGCGTATAACTGGTACTTAGACTAGCAATCACGCTAATCACGAGTATCTTTGTGCAAGACTGCGTTAGTCGTGCATATAGTAAATGTTCCTGATCACGAATCTTCTGCATTGTCAAAAATTCGATCAGTAAGTGGAATTTCTGGATTTAACATTTGAATGAATTGACTCGTTTAGATCTCATGTCCAAATTTAAAACAATTGACAATTAGAATATATCGTAATATTAAAAACTACGAACCATGTTTTTCTCTTCTACAACGTTTATCAAATGTCGAATACTTAACATTCTTATTAGCTATAGACAAAACAACCATTATATCTAATCAATTCATTGATAGATTTCTCTTAGAAACAAATATTCTTCCATACATGCCTCGTTTGCACCAATTTTATTTTCATATTCGTTCAATATTAAAAAAGACTTCTCATGTAACAATCGAACAAATTCATCAAAGTTTTGTGAAACGGCAACAAACATTTAGTTGTGTATTTTATCACTTCAAGAATAACTATGGACAATGTCAAATCTACTCACTTCCATTTATTGATACTCGTCTTGATTTTGTCTCAAATCGATTTCTACTCTTTAATGATAACACATTCTCGAATGTTACTAACTTATTACTTTTTGATGATGTTGAATCTTTCGAAAGCGTTTTCTTTCAACGTGTCGCTCAAGCTCTACCTCGCCTTCGAACACTCGAGATTATGAATCAACTTGAACAACGAGAAAAAATGATAGCAACGAATGCTAATATTGACTTTTCTCATTTAGCTGTACTCATTTTACACGATATTCATCTCGATTATGCTGAACAATTTCTTTCTCAAATTCAACTACCTTCTCTAATTGAACTGTTTATTGACAAAGAGATATTATTCAAAATAATTGCTCAAAATCAACAGCCAGCAAGGGACAATTGTTCTAGAGTGGGAATAATACGAACATCCACGCCATCATATCAATCAATAGATACTATTCAAAACTTTTTCCACGAGCTTACTATATGAAGCATCCGAAAGACTGTAAAGAAGAAAAGAATTAGTTTATACGCGCGTTGACTATATTTTCTGATTGAACTTTTGTTTTTCAACAGTCGATTAAAATGCATTGGAAATATACATAGTCATTTAAATATACCAACGAAGAAAAATTAGATTGTTGTTTAATGAAAAAAGAAAACATGAATCTGATGGTGTAAAGATTGGTGATTGTCTAGGTTTTCATTCAAAACTCTTGTTGAAGTAGCACCTTACGATATGCGGATATCAGGAAAAACACAGGCTTTTCAGAACGAAGTTTGTAACGAATCCTGACAATCGCTTGTTCGTGATTGAACCGCAAGTTGTTAACTGTAGATAGGAACGAGAGTGTCTGGAAGTTCGGAACGAGAAGATAAAGATATCGAGATGAAAAGGCTTTCAAGAAAAAAAAGAAATATTTTTTTATAATTACTCTGAATGTAAAAATCAAAAAACGCTGTTCGAACGATTATCTGCTTCTAATGATTTTTAGTATGTTCTTTTCTTCTGATCATTTCTATCAAAATAGATGTCGCTACTTGTAATGTGTTCGATATTGATTCGATTACTCGTTAACATATGAGCATAGACTACAGACCCTCTACAGAACACCATTTGTTAGTGGTCGCAATCTTTTAACCAACCAGAAATGAGTATCGTTCAGTATATAAACTCGATCGTCTTTCAATTCGTCTCGTCTCTTCATTTGATTAGATCGAACAAACGAAGAAGATCAGTTTAAAAAATGCAGTGAATCACGTGGTGTAATAAATGATCCCAATGGAATCGTACCTCATCAACATCAACAATTTAAGAAAAACATCGTTTTACTTTTAGTTGACCACCAGCGAAACTATTCGATGAAACAGCTGTAGAGTAAGAGAAACAAACGAGTTTATCTCATGGAATATTTTTTCTTTTTTTTTCTAGAGAATTAGGTGGACAAATCAAAAGAGATTGTGAATGTCGAACATTCGAAGGAGGAAAAATTGATGAAAAAGATTTTTTAATTAAAAATTTTCCTCTCAATGCTGTGGTAAGAAATCAGATTGGTCATGAAAATGAGAATACTCAAATTGATTTTGGTCTGCTGATGGTATCACACCAAGTATTAGTGAATTAGAAAAATTTGAAGAAACAATCGATGGACCGGAAAGTAACGTTGCCATCAATAAAAGCAAAACATCGAAAAATGATTTATGATCATTTGCACCTGGTGATCATGTCGAAGTTTGTGAAGGAGAATTAATTAATCTACAAGGAACAATTGTTGCATTCAATGAAGATTCAATTCGAATCTTACCAAAACATGAAGCATTAAAAGATGAAATTCCATTTAAAGCACATGAATTAAGAAAATATTTCTCGGTTGGAAACCATGTTTGAGTTCTGAATGGAAGATTTCAAGGAGAAACTGGAATGATTGTCGGAATTGATGGAGCCAAAGCAGTGGTTTTAAATGATGGAACCAAAGACGAGGTTTGTCAACGAATCAAATTATCAACAATTAGTAGGTTTGATTTTTTGAATTAGATGCCTGTGCGAACATTCGATTTACAAATATGTAAAGAAACAGTGACAGGTGTTGACGCTACAGGACGATTCCAATCAAGAGATTTGGTTCATATCTCGTATGTTTCTCATTTTAAAGTGAAAGAAGGAAGACTTTATTTGGTTATTCGTATTTTAGAACAAATGAAGTTGGTGTGCTTATATGTATTGAAAAAGAACGTTCACATATTTCGAATATGGATGGAAAAATTCAAGTACTTTCGGTTCAATCAATTATCAAAAGAAAAATCAATCGAAGTGATACGTTGCATTTGATTCACAAAATAATAATTTGGATGCTGATGATGTTGTTACTGGTATTGATGGATCATTTCTAGTAGGACACAACAACAATATATCTAGACAATATCTTATTTTTCTTTATTTTTACGAACAGTGAAGGTCAAACAAAACATTTTATCGTCATTTTGGTTTTATTTTTCTCGAAGGTTAACTGACAACTGTATTTGATTTATTTCTAAAGCAAGAAACTTATTATTAACTAGTGGTCAATTAGAGTTTCATCAATTTCAATCGATGCACTTTGAGTGAAGCACGTATTGCATCATCTCCTTCTCTATACACATCCTGAAGCAGTTCATTATCAATATATTTGAATAGTCCACTATCATCAACAGCCGACATCCAAACACCAAATTCAATTGAAAATCGAGGAATGAAAATATCTTTTTCAGCTTCAGTAATATTCGTCGTGGTGCCAGTGAAATTGCACAAACTGTTCGAATATCTCAACCATCTTATCAAGTTTCTCTTGGAATTTTAAAAGATACAACTGATTCAACATGTCAAATTGAACTTCATCCTGAGTGTCAAACAATTACTGCTGATCGAAATCGATCTGTAACAACTACGTCAATTCATTTCAAAAGAAATTTTTTCTTCAAATCAAAACTCTTTCAGGTCCAGTTCAACAATATCGAACAAGTTTAGGTTCATTTGATTGGAATTATTTTGATGAACATCGATTAGTTTTATTGAGTGAAAAAGAATATTTTGATTATGTTATTCCATCAAGATCAACTATTGTATGAATTTTGTTTGTTTGCTTTTTTTATTTGAATTTGTAAGTTTAGTCTTATTCTCCTCGAAGTCGACTTTTATGGACAGATGGTTATCAAATGTATCCATAATTTACTGAGCAAGATCGAGATCAATTAAAGTCCAAATTAACATTAACATATAATTCATCCAATCAAACAAATGATCGAAGAAATTTAATTCCAACACCATCCGCATTTAATACAGAATTTATTCAAATGAATTTAACAACAATACCCAAAGAAAATCAATCCGCGATTGAACAAATACAAAGATGGATTAAAAGTCAGTACAAATTCTTTCGTTTTTTTATATGATAAGAAAAAGAAATCATTTCGTTTAGATGCACATCAAAATCGAGATCCATATCCATTTCTTGGTGTCATCGAAATCTTAAGAGAAACTCAACCATCATCAACAAGTACATCGACACATCAATCATGGTCAGCCATTGGAAATTCAACTCAGACAAAAACTGTTTATGAATCATTAGAAAGGTACAAAAAGAAGATATTTACATCAAGATTGAAAATCTTTTTTCTTTTCAATTAGACAAATAGTTAGTCAATTATGTGGATGGTCAAATATAGATCCAAAATCTGCTGGATATGATCGAATTGCATCTTTATTAGAACAAGATGAATATGAAAAAGTCGCTGCAATTTATATCTTTCAAATGAATGTCACTCGAGCATTAGAAATACTTCACGAAGCATTGGATCGAGGTTTATTTTTTTATTTTCTTTTTTATTCATTTAGAAAAAAAACGCTGAATATTTTCAGGTGGAAAAGAAGAATTGGCAACATTGATTCTTGCATTAGTTGGTTCTATACGAGCAGTATCAACAAATAATGATGCAAAACATTAATCAATGATTTATCACCAGTAACCAAATTATTTCATCAACCTCATGTTCGTACAATGTTTGCATTTATTCTTATATCAGATGGAAATGATCTTCAATATGAATATGTTCTTGTGAGAATATCCTACTTTCTCTCTCTCTCATTCTCCGTTTTTCCTTTAATTCACAGAAAGATAAACATCGATGAATCACCGTCAAGAATGTCTTTGTCAAGTCGAACAAAGAAAAGTTTGTTTTCTTCTTTAATAGAATATCAATTCATTTATCTGCTTTGTAAGATGGCAAAGTCGACGCCTACGAGCCATGCCTGTTTCATAAGACACGCCGATGGTCGACAAGTGGAAGCAACACATCGAATAATTCTACGACGAGTATTTTTCGATATGGCTGACCAAAAGACAAAGGAAGAAACCTTATTCGATATTCTACTCGATAAAATTTCATCATTCTTCTTTCTCTCGAAAGAACAATTCGAGGAACTAGGACCTGGTTATGAAGTCAAAGCAACCGCATATGTACTTGACGATACAAATTACGTCATGATGATTGCTGTTAATTATATCACCATACGAGATTCAAGTGTTCTTATCAATGTTAAGGTTAAAGGTAAAAAGAATTCTTTCTTATTTCTTAAGCTCATTAAACATATATTTTAGATTGCGATAAACACACACCCGAGTGGATGCGACAGAAATGACTTCTTTTCTCTTTTTTTCTTCTCGTCTTATGTTCTTTTTCTTCGTTTCTTTTTTTTTCTTTTTTAAAATAAAATATATACTGAGTGATCACCCTCAGAGATAAACCAGAATTCGATTTTAAAGATCGAGAAGGACCTAATATGTGTCATTGGAATCTCAGATTGTGTATCAAGAAGGTAACATACTTTGTATTGTAATATAAGCTCTCACGCCATCTGTCTAGATAATTTGATGGTTCAATTATCTTCGAAAAATAAAGGTTGCCATCTCGATTGGACGATATAGAAGAAAAATGATCAAATTGTCCGGCAGGTGAAAACAATGATACATTGTGTGTGTTGTCAGAATATATAATAGACAGAAATTTCAATGAACTGACATACATTCAATCATGCCGACGTCACTCGAGCATCTGTCCATTGAATTGTTCTACGAAATATTTTCGTATCTACAATTGCACGAGCTCCTTCCCACATTTTCTAATTTAAACAACCGGTTTACTACCATTCTGATAGGTATGCCACTTAATCGCGTCTACGTGGGTTTCAACGGCGCGAGTTTAGCATTGACACAACTGTATCATCAACAACTGGTCGAAGATCAAATACGTACTCGTTTGAATTTCTTGGCCATCTTCGACACGACGTCAATGGATAATGGTGCCTGGTTGGCTTCACATCTTCACTTGTTCGTTCGATTACGTCAGTTGATACTGATCGATATACATCAAGTTTATTTTGAATCAATTCTAAACGTATTAACGTGTGTCAAGGATTTGGTACGGTTTGACGTGACATTTACCAATTGCGTTCGTGCTATGTCAACATACAAAAACGTCCCCGAAGGTATTTATCATGAACGAATCTTTCGTTCACTTCCACAGCTACGTATGTGTAAACTTCATTTCGCTGTTTATATCACGTCTATATTCGATCCTCCTCCACCTGATGACGTTCTACCGATTGATTCGTCTTTTTTCACCATTAGCAGTACGCTTGATCGACTTCAATCACTCTCATTGACATTCTGTACATTTGCTTTTTTGTCACATCTCATTAGACGAATGCCACAATTGCGAGTGCTTTCCTTTGCTCTGTCTCGACCTTGGTTATCGAACAAACACTCATTGATACATGATAACATCATGTAAGTATTATTCTCTGATCAAAACAATTAATATCCTGCGTGAGTACGAATCTCTAATCATTTGACTTGAGATCTATTCATCGACGTCCTTTATTTATGAAGCGAACAGAACGATTCTTCAAAATCACATAAAAAGGTTCTTTTACACGTGTTTGATAACAAAACATGTCCAGAAGCAGATAAAAGTTCCATACATGTTCAGTTAACCGATCAAGCAATTCAATACTATTGTTCATCAGCTTTGAACGAGGACAATCTCTGAATAAACAACAGTCATAGTTACGATTCTCTGATGATTTTTTTAATGACAGTAATGGAAAAATGAGAAAACCTTACTATCAGTGTACGTCATGTCGAAGAAACAGTATTTTGTCTCTCACCAATATTTGAAAACATTGATGTTGCTCAGTACCATGTAGGGATTAGCCGTAGACTTGATAGAAACTGTCAAGTACTTCTGGAGTTGGTTTAAGACATGCTTCTTGTTTATTACTGAACCAATAGCCTGTACACGATTTTGGTTAGTGTATTGAAGATTATTCTGATCTACATCAGACATCAGTCAAAGTCTAACAGGAAATTGTACGATATATTTTATGAAGAGACTTCTTAATGGATCCATATTTCCATCTGGTTTGATGTGAAATAAGAGAATTGATGTTTTTGTTTTGTTGAATTTGCAAACTCTTTATTATTATTGATATATTTCAGACACAATCCTCCTATTGATGCATCATTCGTTGTCAATTTGCGTCGTCTGAAGATTTCTTGGTCCAGTTCTACTGGCGATCTTGAATTGCCCACTCAATTATTTAGTCGTGATGTATTCTTCCAACTCACACATTTCACATTGAGAGCAAGATTTCTTAATAATGAAGTTGTTCGAGAACTATTATCAATGTTATCTTCTCAATGCTGTTATTCACTGGATCTTCGTGAATGTCGAGAAATGACACCAATAGTTTGGAGAGAACCGATAGCCAGCAGCATTATGCTCAACACCTTTCGATTACTTAAGGGTTGGAAATCGATGGAATTAACGTTACGAATATTTAAAAACAGATCTGATGTTCGTGCGTACACATTGCCACGAACATGTCGTGAATTGGATATGAGAGATTATCTTGGTACTCCTACTGTATTGGCGTAAGTATTCTAGAAACAACTGTTCAATATGATAAAGATTTTTTGAATTGTTCCTAGACGTGATCTATGGTCAGATGTGCTTTATCGTCCAAAACATTGCTTCCCATGTGTCAACAAACTGGTAATCAATGCATATTCTGATCCTAAATTCGTTGAACTGCTCATCTCATCCTTGCCTTCTTTTGTTCGATGGAATCAAATTGTTCATCTAACTGTCATGAGACAATTGAAGAAGGGACAATTGCATTCGATTTTGTCGCATACATCTCATCTTCACACATTAGAACTGGACGAATTTCTCAACGATATTGCTGAGTTGAATGAAGGTGAACAATTGTTGTCAATGGATCTGTTGAACAACATTTCGACCTGTGAAATGCTCATGGCGAATGGACTTCAAAAATTGGTTTTTTGGATACCAGATGGTGTATCTACCATAGTTGATATTGCTCACATGATTGTCGAGCGACTTTCTCGATTACAGATTGTTCAAGTATACTGTCGCGATCCTATGGTGCCACAATTCATGTATATTCTTATTCATGGACTTCATAATTTGACTTTTCTGAACGTTGAATGCGGAAGAGAAGAGAACAAATCGAATGAATTCAAACTCCTTGCTCTTCTCACACCCAACACGCGTCCAATTAAGATAGGCACTCAAGAATTCGATTTCGAAGGTTTTCTTTACGTTTGCCTTTGATTTTCTCAATTCGATTCAAACATTTTCACTGATTTGTTTTTCTCGAAAAAAAAGATTTCTTCAAGGTTGTTCGAACATTTTTTCTATGATCAAATAAAATTTTCTCATCCGAAGCTTATGTTAAATTATCAACTTATTCAATTCATTCGAGAAGGAGCACAAAGGAAAAGGTATGACAGTTCTATGGATGAATCACATCAATGAACAGTCACTTGAGAAAAATATCATATTCGTGTTGAAAGAGCATTTGTCTATTCATTGTCAAAAACGGCATTTTTACCACTGATCCTTTGTTTAGACGCACTTCTCATATTTCTCCAGACAGATAATTGATGTCCATAGAAGGATATGAAAAGGGAGACGTTTTAGAAAGAGAAGTTCGGTTGAAAAATGTCAAATAATCGTTTCTAATTATTAAATAGAGAGTCAGAAATGTTTTGAAATATTTTCTTCAACTTCATTGATCCAGCCTATTTTCTGATGATTTGATCAATGTCAAATGAGAAAGCAGTGAACGTCTAGCAATTACTTCCATTGGAAGAAGATTATTCAAGTTTCTTGACTCTTGAATAAGTGCACTGATCTTTTGATTAAAGTCACCCAGACATGGAGCACTAATTCAGATCAGTGACACATGCATTATCTGATGTTCTTATCTCTACTTCTAATGTGCTCTTGGAATTCAACCGATGACTGTGGAAAATGTCGTCGATTTCTAGAAGAACTTCTTTTCTATTCATTGATGCTCGAACAAAAACTCATACTTCTGAAAAATAGAACTTGAAGGAAAACAAGTTCTGAAAAAGAAACTGTTCAAATTATATCCTGAACTAGTCGTATTTGCCAAAGACTTCTTAAGTCAATAGGATCTGTTTTTTCTTTATTTAATCTCAGATACAATAACGTTTATTTCAATATATTTCCATCTAATTACTCTTGCAAGTAATTAAATCGATGATGACATCATCGAGTCAAACTGGAGATGGAACCGGTTAGCTTTTTTCTGACTAATACCGACACCAGTATAGTTGATTCTTCCGTGTTTTCATGCCCTACAGATAGATCAGCTCCTTTATTCATCATACAGGTGCTCGAAATAGAAATTCTATACTATAGTCGTGCACATTTTTTGAGTAATCATAATGACATATCAGAAATAAGTCAGAAAACACAAGTGATGCGTCTCTCTTGTAACCTTCAGGCACCTTTCAGAATCTGATATCTAAAAGAAAGAATATGTTCTTTGATTAACACTTATAGAACCATATAACAATCGTTGTACATGTAATTCATTCTTATTGAAAATCATTCGAAACAATTGCAAACTCAATACCACTCAACAGAATATTCAGTCATCTCAAAAAAATCCATTTAATATCTTAAAGCATTCATTCGTAAGTTTTACCCTATCTTCATGACTTTTTCTTATGTAATATTATTTGTAATATCGACGATAACATGTAGCCTTAGATTTCTGTTCTGTTTGATCTCCTCGTTGTGTTTTACCTTGCATTAGTAATAGACAGGAAAGAAAGAAAGAAAGAGATAGAAAATAAATTGTGACAAACTTAAAATCATTTCTTTCTCGATCGTTGCCTGTACGTACATGTGAGTCCATCATATATTCAATGTGAATATAAAAAAAACGTATATTTGTATTTTTATAGTCGATTATATTACCTATAGGAGAGAAGTAACGAGATGGTGTGGAAGAATTTCATTCATTATCTTATCAACAAATACCTTAAAAACTACATTGAACGATTGGATTACGAAAAACTCAAGCTTAGTCTTAAAAATGGTCAGTCATTTTTCTTGTTTTATCGTCTTGTTGATTCATTTTCTGTATCATTAATCATAGGCAATGTCTTATTAGAGAATCTTCGCTTGAAACCTGAAGCACTGGTTAGTCGCATTGATTTTCAAAATATTCCTCCCTATTTTAACAGTCTCGCAACCAACAGTGCTTTCATTTATTGCTTGCTGCTTTTCATAGTAACTTATTTTATCTAATCATGTGTTCCGTCCGCTAAAATACTTCGAAAGAGGATTAATTACTGTGTTTTTGTTTTCTTATTGCGTATAGGCTTACCTCAATGTTCCTGCGACCGTAGCAGCTGGATGTATCGGTGAGATTTATTGTTATTATTAGAATAAATTAACCATGAACGGCTACGTGGCCATATACTTACTCACCTTAGTTCGATGTTCGAAATTTGCGCATTTTTTTCTTCTTTGACACACCTGAACAATTTTTCTCCGTTCGTTTTGAATCAAAAATATGCCGTAATATAGAGTTGGTAAACGTAGATCTTCAAGATTTCAATTATTGACAAAGCAGATGAGTTGTTGTAATTTCTGCACCATTCGATAGAAAATATCCAAATATGTTTTTCAGCACTTTGACATATAATAGTGAATTAGCAGTTGCTTTAAAACAAGGAAGATCCTCTTCATATCTCTGTCGTAAGTTTGGTAAATTGATTACTTTATTTAACTCGCTATAATATGGCATGCGTTTGACTTAAACCGAAGGTGAATAAGTATGCGTGCCGAATTTTATCTTTTCGTTAATATTTTTTCAGAACGGCTTCAAGTAATTATTCCATGGATGAATCTTAATACCAAACCAACCGAAGTTCATATCAGTGGACTCTATTTGTTGATTGTGCCCAAAAGTGGTATGTATTATGATCATTAGATATGAATAATTTTCAGATCAAAAATTCGTATTCTGCATAGTTTTGTCAGAATGAAAGGCGTGATCTCGTTCTGTATTTTTTTCTATTTTATTTTTTTGTAGAATTAAGCCAAGATTTAAATGAACATTATTCTGAAAAGATGGGACGAGTTCAACAGAAAGTAGACAATTTACGAAAAGCTGAAACAGGTTAGTGATCGATGTTTTTTTCTTCTTTCCTACAATCACTTTATTACAGAAAATGGAAAATTTCAGAGCAAAGAGACGCCTTTTGTCGAAAAAATGAGATTACAAATCATGCAAAATCTTGTTGTGACCATACAAAATGTACACATTAGCTATGAAATGAAATCACCAGCTAAATTGGGACATCCATTTTCATTTGGAGTTACACTTCATTATCTAGAGTTGCGGGTATGACTCGTTTTGATTTGAAACATTTTCAAAAACAAACATATTCTTATTTAGACGGCGACGGCGGCCAGTATTAACATAAGTGAACGAATCGAAGGCAACACACTTCTGATCTATGCGGTCTGTTTACATTCATGTTTTAGCATTTGATTTATATTTTTTACTATAATTTCAGGTCAAGGATGTGAAATCAATTTCATTCTATTGGAATACCAAGTGCAAATCAAGACTTGACATGCCCTTTAAAGATATTGTGGTTAGAATGCAGTGATTTCTCCTAAAAGATTAAGGATAACAAGTGAAATAGCTGAGTTAAAAAATGTCATTCGATAAGGTTTTAGCACTGATAGAGGATTACATCTAGAGGTGTAAGCCGATGAGTTGATCGGCTTACACCTATAGCTACATCGAAGAATTATATCCGGATTTTAGAGATTAATTTCGACAAAAGCGTCTTATCTGTGTATCTCAAATTGCGATTCGTTACGAACTGTTATCGAGGAAAAAATTCTTTTTTAGCCTATAGTTTCACTTGTTTTTTTATCAGACATTTTACTAGATTGCGCTATCTTTTGTAAAATCAAACATTAAGACTTAAATCATATTCATCTCTTCTAGGATGATCTCAAGTCGAAAATAGCTACAAATAGTCACATACCAAATGATGCCGAAATGAACTACAGTCTGTTTTTCTTTCCTACATGATATGATAACTTTGTGTTGCGTTATTCTCCTACATTAGTTCTTCGTCCTGTGAGTCCCGTTACTGAATGTCTAATAACACTGCGACCTAAAGAAAGTTACTACGAACGATCCAGAGTCTATTGCGATATTCAAGTTGAACAGATCAGTTTTCATTTAACGTCAGAACAAATGTCTGACGCATTCGATTTTATCAAAGCCCAAAGTTATACAACATTTTACGGTACAGAAATGATTAATAATGTGTTTTCAATATATTTCATTTTTCTGAAAGATCGTTGTCGGGAATATCGTCAATTATTATTTCAAGAATCAATTGGCAAAGAAAGATTGACAGAAGAACAGAAACAACGCGTCCACGTAATCTCTTTTTCATTTAATAAGTAGCACAATATGATTCTTTTCGACGTAATAGTTCCTTGAAACAAAACTGGATATTTTTAATTTGGCTTACGTTCGTTACAAAGTAGAAACGGAAGCAAATATCTTCAATTCGGTAATGAGAAACAACAATATAACCCAGCCACAACAACAGCTAGAAACACGCCAAATGTCGGCCACCACTTCTACTCCTGTTGCTACTCGTGACCATCGCTGGAAATCATTGTCCAGAGTGAAAAATGGTTTTAATAATTTAAACAAAAGTATGTACTGCGAGATAATCTAAGAGAATACGGTTCGGTTGATCGACCTTATGATTTTAGAAGCCTAATGAATCCTTAAGAATATTTCTGTGTAAAAGTTCTGTGGATATACAAAAAAAGATAATTTAAACCAATCATTGCAAATCACTCTCTTCAACATTTTTATTATCGCTCAATTTTCTCCCAAACACAATAGGATAGATGATAGGGATAAGTAGATAACAACGAAAGCGATGCCAAAGTACAACTCTTTCTCATCTTCTACTATATCTCTGAAAGAAATATGAATAGTTGATTTCGTTTACTAGCGAATAATAAATCGGATTATGGACTGCTCAGGATGGAGAAGAATTCATATAATAGTTTCATCATTTATTATTCAGTCGTTCGAATTTTTTGATATAATTCATGTTTTATCATCAGTCATAGATCATGTAAAGACAACAATAACAACAGCGACGACATTATACATCCCGAATGAACAAGAGTATTTCTCTGAAGATGTAAGTTATCATGATATTAACTTGAAAATAGTCGTCAAGACGATCTCATAATCATTGTTTCTTCTTCTTTATTGAAGTCGCCAAAAATCGATGTTGAAGTCATCGTAAATAAGGCTGATTTGAATTTCATATCATCCGTCATGAATACCAAGTACTCTCATTAATAACTCTAACTTGATAGCGTATCTCTTCGATTGTTACTCTCTTCTAGGTCGACTACGACCGAACAAAAGGATGATATAATAGCTCGCATCTCTACAACCGATATTTGGATGAGTCTCAAGCGAATGTCTGTGTCACGAAGTATCGAGTATAGAAGAATATATACTTCTCTATTTTTCCTTTTATCTTTCTTCTATTGTTATTCAGGTGTATGGTTGATCTTCAAACTATTCAAATATTTGGTATGCAGTGCAATAATAAAAAACCGCCGATATTAATGATGGGAATAGCACCAGAATTTTCTCCATTTGTGCATGTCGAATTCGATTTGTTTCCTGTGGACAAAAAGTCCGACTACCGTTTTCATATAACAGTAGAACCATTGAAAATCTTCCATGACGCTGTAAGTTCAAAGAAAAAATACCATGCCTCTCAATGAATATTTTCATGGTTGGAAAAGTCCGATGAATTTTATATTTTCTCATAAAATAGTTGTGTAAATCATGTAAAAACGATTCTAGGGAGTCCAGAGTAACTTTCTAGTCTTCAGATTCTGGTAATGAATAATTGTTTCCTTTTGCTTTATTTCATAGCCGACGATCAACCGAATTGTTGAATGTTTTTCGACACATGGCGTCGTTGCTTGGCATCCACAGACAAAGTTTGTCTATTTGTTTCTTTCAAAACTACAACCGACTCCTCTGTTCTATTTCTGTTTAGATCAAAACAACCTGCATATGTGGGAATAGGACTGGACTTCCTAAATAAGAAAATTTTCGACATGAAAATGAATTTAAAAGGTGTTTCATTAATTCTAACACAATCCGACGTTTCTCAATCGTTCGCACTCTTTCATTTCATCTTCTATTA
>Ga0116226_10002860_pt1 | contig 15154 bp, 12 predicted proteins | sample S1TSphfallax_FD_89692 | JGI IMG/M metagenome (GOLD analysis project Ga0116226, IMG submission 89692) | Host-associated microbial communities from peat moss isolated from Minnesota, USA - S1T2_Fa - Sphagnum fallax MG | ecosystem: Host-associated > Plants > Peat moss > Unclassified | place: USA...
ATATTGCGCGACGGTCGCGAGCTGCGCGTCAGCCGGCGATATCGGGACGGCGTGCGTCAGCGTTGGGCGGGGATCCCCCCGAATTGATTGCAGCCTGGCGCGGCGCGGCAGCGTCGGCGCACATCGCCACTCCGGGCACGCAATGACGCGGATCTTCTCATTTCATGACCCGCGTGTGAGATTGGGGCGGTCACCGGCGAATAACGCAGCATGGACCCTAAGGACGACACCCGCTTCATAGCGCTGCTTCACGAGCATCGCGCCATCCTCTACAAGGTGGCCCTCGGCTATTGCCGCAACCGCGAGGACCGGGTCGACTTGGTCCAGGAGATGGCGATCCAGTTGTGGCGCTCGTTCGGCCGCTATGACGGTCGCGTGAAGTTCTCGACGTGGGCGTACCGCGTCGCGATGAACGTAGCAATCTCCCACTTTCGCGGAGAGGGTCGGCGCGTCCGCGACACGTTGCCGTTCGACGAGCTTGCTTACGAACTCTCGGCCGACGATCCGCTGGCAGAGCAAGTGGGCGACAACATGCGCGTGCTTCGTCGGTTGATCGACGGGCTCGACGAGCTGAACCGTGCGCTGGTCCTGCTCTACCTCGAAGGGCACTCCTCGGAAGCGATCGCCGAGATCGTCGGGATCTCGCCCGGCAACGTCACCACTCGCATGCACCGCGTGAAGAACGAATTACAACGCGCATTTGCGCGCCTCGAAAGTCCCCAGGAGACCACCCCATGAGCATTACCCTCGAAGAGCTTCGTAGCGAATGGTCCGACCACAGCCGACGCCTCGAAGAACGCCTGCGATCGAGCGCGCATCTGCTTCGCGACGACTGGATCGAACGGCAGCGCGAACGCGTGTGGAAGGTCGGTCCGTTCGGCAAATTCAGCATGGCTGTGTGGATCGCGACGACAGCGCTGATCAACGCTTTCCTCGTCACGCACGCGAACCAGCCCGAACTCTTCTTCACCGCACTCATGCTCGACATATGGGTGATCGCGACCGGTATCGTGCAAGTGCGTCAGCAGCAGGCGCTGCGCAACCTGGATTTCGGCCTGCCACTGCTCGAACTGCAGGCTCGGATCGAGTCGCTTCGGATCGCGCGTATCCGCTCGTTCAATCTCGCTTTTCTCACCGGCCAGATCGTGTGGTGGATTCCGTTCGTCGTGGTCGTCGCCGGCGCATTCGGCGCGAACCTGTATTTGTCGCCGCAATTCCGTCTCATCGCCGCATGGAACATTGCAGCCGGTATCGCCTTCATTCCTCTCGCGGTGTGGATCTCGCGCCGATACGGCAGGCGGCTTTCCCGGTCCTCGATCGTACGGCACATCGCCGATTCGATCGCCGGTCGCGACATCGCCGTGGCGCGCGAATATCTGGAAAAACTCAGGCGCTTTGGAGTCGATGGGGACTAGAATGCGATCATGACCCGTTCCACGACGACCCTCGCTGCGGCACTTTGTCTCGCGCTTGGCTGCCAGCCGGCCGGCGCGCAACTGCGCACTCCCGACACCAAGCCCGGCTACGATGTCGTCTGGGAGTTCGGATCCCGCCCCGGCGATGGCCTCGAACCCGGCTACCTGCTCAGCGCGAATGGCGTCCTGTACGGCACGACCTTCGACGGCGGCGCCAATGGGACGGGCACGATCTTCCGCATCCGCGACGGCCAGGAGGCCACGCTCTACTCATTCGGGCCGACGGGCAGTACGGACGGCGCGCATGGCGGCGGCACCGGCTCGCTGCTCGACGTGAACGGCGTGCTGTACGGCACGACCGGCTACGGCGGGGTGTTCACGCCTCCCTGCGTGGTGATCTGCGGCTCCGGCACCTTGTTTTCATTCGATCTTGCGACCGGCTCCGAGACCGTTCTGCATGCCTTCGGCTCGATCCCAAACGACGGCATCACGCCCGACGCCCCCCTGACCGACGTCGGCGGCGCAATCTACGGAACCACACAATCGGGCGGCGCCTACGGAGCGGGGGCGGTGTTCAAACTCAGTAACGGCGTGTATACGATCGTGCATTCGTTCGGACAGCCGGGCGCCCAGGATGGTGCCTTGCCGACTTCCGGGCTGCTGAACGTGCAGGGCACGCTGTACGGCGAGACCTTTGATGGCGGTGACGGCCAGTTCCCCTGCGGCGGGGCGGTGTACAGCATTCGCGACGGCGTCGAGTCGGTGGTTCACAGCTTCGGCCAGCGGACTGGCGACGGCTGCAATCCGGAAGGCGGCCTGATCGATGTCGGCGGCGTGCTGTACGGCACTACCGAGGACGGCGGCAAGTTCGGGTTTGGAACCATCTTTGCGATCGAGCGCGGCGTCGAGAAGGTGGTGTACGACTTCACCGGCGCTGCCGACGGTGCCAACCCGGTGACGTCGCTGCTCGACATGGGCGGTACGCTCTACGGTGCGACCGAGTTTGGCGGCGCGAACGGTAACGGCACGGTGTTCAGCTACAAGGGCGGGCTAGTGACGGTGGTCTACGCGTTCGACAACAGCGGTGTATACGGCTCGGCCTCGCCGGGTAACCTGGTCAGCGTCGGACGGACGATGTACGGCACCAATTATTTCGGCGGCACGACGGGCGGAGGGTTGGTGTACTCGCTGACACCCTGAGCCGCAACGTTGATTCTGTCGATGTCACCGACGCGCGTATAGCTGAACTGGCGCACCACGCCGAATGAGTCGGTCGACCTGACTGCGCGACCATCGTCACCGTATAACAGCGAGACCGCGCCCTCACCGCCGCTCCCATACGTCGTCGTGGCCCTTCTTTGCGAATCGTATGCCCAATGCGCGACAATCTCCCCCCTCGTATCAACGACCGAAGTCAACGCACCGAGAAAGAGAGGGTCATTGTAAATGTAGGTCTTCGTCGTAAGGTCCGTATATGACACCGTCCTCAGGCGTGAGAATTCATCGTAGGCGTATTGCACGGACTTGCCGCCGCTCGCAGTGATGCTGACGATCTCTGCCCGGCTGTTGCGGGAGACCGTTAGCGAGTTGCCGAGCGTATCGATGACCCCGCTGAAGAGTCCATTCGAATCATGGGAAACGCGTTGCACGCGCCCCACGCGGCTCTTGACGGATTGCAAGACTCCCGCCCGATCATAAGTCTCGACGTTATCGTCGTCGTCCGTGACCGTGAAGCCAACATTGGTGACCGCCAGACGAATCGACACGCCGGGCTGCGCACGCACGCCGTCCTGCAGCGTGTAGCGCACAATTTGACCGTCGTCTCGGATCAGATCGTACTCGCTCGGACGAGCGGGTGGCTCGGGCACGGGATAAGACTCGATCGGCAGCGTTGCGATCGTGACGGAACCCCGTGTCAGAACACAGACACCGTTGTTGTACATCGGGGTTGCATCTGCCCAGGCGGGCTCCACATCGCGAATTTGGCTGAAACCCGTCGTGCAAGCCGCGGCCGGTGTCGAGAAGCGGGCGGATACGCCGCTGCTCTTTCCCGGATAAGCGCGGGCCGGCCTCTCGTAAACCGGTTCGACACGACGGCTGTAGCTATGACGCCAGCCCGGCACACCGTCGATGCCCGTGAGATCGTCACTATTGTAGAAACGCTGAAAGATTGCCGATCCGGGCGCACCTGAAAATTCGATGTCCGTTTCCCTGAGATTGACGTTCCCGGTTGCCGGGTCGATCGAGTGCACGACACTGTCGCCGCTAGATACCCCGGCTCGCGATGGCGGCCGTGCCAGGACCCAATACGAGGGGCACTGCTTGATCGGCAAGACGGACTGCAGAAAAGCCTGATACTTGCCGTTGCTCTCGGAGTTCCATGTGAAGACGATATTGGCGACTTCGACATCGTGGGTTTGCATGCGCGTGACCGTTGCACCGCTGTACGTCAGCTGTCCGAAGTATCGGGCGAGCTGCGCGTAATAATTGGCCACCGAACAGCTATAAAACTGTGATGCCGTACCGCCGCCGAGCGCACCGTCGTTGACCGGACAACTCGCCGTCGCCGCGGGTTCGGCGAAGTTTTCACACAGGCCACCGACGCATTGGTAGATCTCTGCCGGCTGTTTCCTGGCCGGCGGCGTTGCGCAGTTCTGTGCCATGCCGAGCATTGGCAGTGCAATGAGCGGCGGCATCAGCCGTAGGAGATTGCCCGTGAAGTGGCTCACGAATTGGCTCGCATGCATGAACACGAAACTGGTTGCGGAAACCGAGTTTGAAATGCGTCAGACGAAACTACTCGACCGTCTGAAGCGTTGGCTAATGATGCGTGGCCTATCGTTTCGAATCCGCTTTCTTGGCGGTGTGTCGCGCCGGCGGCGCAACCGCCTTGAGCGAACGTCTGGAACCTGAGGGCATGCTCGCTTTGATCAACGCTGCACGGCGCTTGCGGCTCAGGGGTGACGCTGAGGCTTCCTCCAGTTCGCTCTCTGCCATCGTATCCGAAGGGAGTACATCGGCAAGATTCGGGCGAAACGGAAACAGATCCTTGATTTTACCGGCCGAGACCAGTTCCAGAATCTGCGCTTCGCCCAAAGTGCTCAGCCGGGTCACCGCTTCGACGACCGCACCCAAGGTGGCCGGAGCATTGGCTTCTAGTTCGCTGAATTTACTCATAAAACATGCCGCCCTTGCGGATACTATGGATCGACCGCACGAACATCATACGCCCTCAACGCACGCACACTCTAGCGACTTGGGTCAAGCATTGCCGCCATCACCTCGGCTTGTTTCTCGTCCGCGAAAAAGAACCGTCCGTCATTCTTGTGGTTCACACCGCGCGGCAGTTTCGCGGTCGCCAACAGTCGAATCAGACCGCAGCGGCCATAGACGTTCAATAGCGCCCTGCCCCCGGCCGCTGCGGCATGCAATCCGATTCGTCCATCCCATCCGATGTTTTGACTCAAAACGATGGAAGTGTCCAAAAGCACCCGAGCGAGCGCCGGCGGGTGGCTCATACGGAAGTTGGATTTCAACACTGCAGAGTCGGCCGAACTGATAAACCACACGAACGTCGATTCGAGGGTCCGCGTCGCATCGAGGTATGGATAACTCTCTATGAAGATGGACATGCCGACCCGCAAAAACCGTCCGCCGTCCTCGCGAGCCCAAATCACCAGCGGCCGACAGTGGCGTCGTTTGGCGAGCTGGATCAAATGACACATCGGTAGAAGGACCGACCACGACCAAAGCCGATCGGCGCGGGACCGCATGAGCGCGTGTTTCGGACCGAGTCGAGTGTCCCACCAGGCGGCATCATTCGCGACCATGTCCGTCATGCGTATATCGACCGACCGGGTCTTGTCGACCTTGCTGGGCGCTTTTCGGGCGAACCGGCGCCGGGTTGCAGTCATCATGGGGCTACGTCTCGTCCTCTGGCGAGGTTTCAGTCGGTGTTCATGCGGTCCGTCATGTAATCCGCCACCTCGTCCATGCCCAGCTGACGATACCATTGGGCCGGCGTCTTGCCCTCTTTGTTGAGCACCCCCGGGTCAGCACCGTACTTCAACAGCAGTTCGATGGTCGCGATGCTGGCATCGACGTCGGGGTCGTCCTGCTTTGCCTGGCTGATCACGTGCAAGGCGGTGTTGCCCATGGGCGTTCGCTCCAGTACCAAGGTGGGGTCTCGGACCAGCAGGCGCTCAGCGCGCTCCGCATCCGCCAGGCGGCACATGTCGAGGAGATTGCTGGTGACCGGGGTCAGCACATCGACCACCGACCAGTGATGGTGATGCAATGCCATCCCAAGGGCCGTCGCCTGCCAGTTCTTTTCCCTCACATCCGGATCCGCGCCTCGAGCTATGAGCGTCGCGACCGCGTCTGGTTTGTTCCACGCGGCATAGCGGTGGAGCACGGTCTGGCCGCTACGGTTCGGCGTGTTGATGTCGAAACCCTGCTGCACGAGCCATAGACAGTTTTCCACGCCGGACATGGCGCAGTTACTGAACAAGTCGCTGTCTTGCAGCAGGTGCGGATGCTGTCGCAGCATGTCAGCGGCAAGACTCTTGTCCCCTCGAGCCAGGGCGACACCGAATTCATCTTCGACGCTGAGCGGCTCAACCCTTGCCCCGAATTGTTCGAGCAGCGCCGCCATCTCGCTGCGCCCGGTCAACCGGGCAACGGCATGCGCGGAATGATGATTGTAGCGGCTCACGGCATTGGGGTTGGCGCCCCGCTCGAGCAGGAAGCGAACCAAGTCGAGATCGCCCTGCGCGACCTCGTACGAGAGCAGGAAGTCGAAAATCGGCTCCTCGTCGTCGTCACTCCAATTGGCGCGGTCGCCGGCCTTGAGCCCATATTGCACGAACAGCCGCAGCCACTTGCCCAAATGCTCGCCGAGCATGGTGTTGTACAAAGCCTGGCTCTGGTTCGGATTGGCCCCGGCATCGAGGAGCAGGGTCACCAGTTCCTGCGCGCGGGCGTGCTCAGGGCATGCGACGGGGCCGCGTTCTCCTCCACCTACGGCTCCGGCCACCGCGGTGAACCCACTGGGCTGCGCGGAATACGAGTCGGGCGAGGCTCCAAGCTCCAGCAGTTTCTCGGCGACAGCCAATGATTGTTCCTCGTTCTGCGCGACGCGACTGTACGTCACGTACATCAGGGGAGGCCAGTCACGTGGTCCACCGTTGCGCAGCGCCAGCGTCGGGTCTGCGTGCAGAAAGGCTGTGACCGCCTGGAGATCGGCGGCGGCCAACGCGCAGTAAAAATCGCTGCGGGATAACTCCGGCAATTGACGCAGCCACTCGGTGGCGCGTTCAAACCGCCAAGCCTGATCGTCGCCGTTGTAACTGAGGCAGGCATGACGGATGTAGCGCTCGGCCCGCTCCTGCAGAGTGCTGCTGCGCAGTCGCCGCAGCTCGACTTCTTTGCTTAGCAGCTCCCAATCAGCGAAGCCATACCGTCGCGCCAGTGTGAGCTGGGCATCGCGCAAATTGGCAAAGTCAGCGGGTCGGGGATGAAAGGTAAGAATGCTTTGTAGTGCCTCGCCCCGTTGCGCGCGTACATCGCGCAACAAATGCTTGGCCTGTTTCTTCAAGTGATCAAGGTCTGGATTCGGCGGCAATATCAGCGGATTGGTCACGAGACCTCCTTTCATTTGAGTGCCGTAGTCCGCTCAATCAGGCTGAAAGAAGGTGGTCTTCTCGCGCAGTTCTCGCTTTGTGGGATGATCCCTTGCCGCGGACAGGGGGCGCCAAAGCAACGCTCTGCCGTTAATTTATCCAAATTCAGGCAGCGAGGTCAAGGCTCGGCAGCGGAGCGGCGCTGCGCGGGGCCGTCGTAGGTAACCGCCTGTCGACGAACGGTCGAGTTCGATGCGTTGTAGCCCACGGTGCTGAATGCTATCGTCGAGCGACTCCCCGGTCGGCACCGGTAATCTGCGGGATCCAGATGTGAATCAATCTCCCACCCACTGTCGCGCACCCGCGCTCCGCAGCGTCATCGCCACGCTTGCTCTGACCGCATCGAGCATGCTGCGTGCACAAACCGAGGTTCGCGCACAGCCCACGGCTGCGGCGCCCGATGCGACCATCGCCGCGGCGCTGCGACAGATCTCGCCCGACCGTATTCAGGCGGATATCGACAAACTTGTGAGCTTTGGTACGCGATCGACGATCTCCGCCCAAGATGCGGCATCGATCGGCGCGGGGCAAGGCATCGGCGCGGCGCGTGAGTGGATCAAGTCGCAGTTCATGGACTATTCCAGGCAATGCGGCAACTGTCTCGAGGTCATGACGGACAGCTATCGGCAGCATCGGGCAGAGCGTGTTCCCAAGCCGACGGTCATTACCGATGTCTATGCCATGCTCAGGGGGACTGATCCGGAGGCGGCAAAGCGCATCGTACTCGTGACCGGCCACTACGATTCGCGTGTTTCGGACGTGCTCGATAGCACGAGTGCGGCGCCGGGCGCCAACGACGATGCCAGCGGTACGGCCGTGAGCCTCGAATGCGCGCGTGTACTGAGTATGCTGAAGTTTCCCGCGACGATCGTCTTTCTCACGGTCGCGGGGGAGGAGCAGGGTCTCTATGGCAGTCGGCACTTCGCGCAAATGGCGAAGCGGCAGGGCTGGAACATCGTGGCCGCATTGAATGACGACATCGTCGGCGGCAACAAGGGCCCGGGTCAGAATCCGCAAGTCGTGCGCGTGTTCTCCGAAGGTCTGCCCACCAGTGCCAGCGAGGCGCAGATCAAGCAGCTGCGCGCCCTCGGCGCGGAAAGCGATTCCCCGTCGCGCGAACTTGCACGCTATATTGCCGAGGCTGCTGCGGATTATGATACCGGCGTTCAACCCTTGCCGGTTTTTCGGCTCGACCGCTTCTTACGCGCCGGCGACCATTATTCCTTCAACGAGCAGGGCTATACGGCTGTTCGGTTCACCGAATATCGCGAAGACTTCGATCATCAGCACCAGACGCTCAGGACGAAGGACGGCATCGAATACGGCGATCTTTCCAAGTTCGTGGACTTCGGCTACGTGGCGAACGTCGCGCGCGTCAATGCCTTGACCTTGGCCCTGCTGGCATCGGCGCCCGCAGCACCCGACGACGTCCGGGTGTCAACCTCCACTCTCGACAATGACTCCACGCTCAAGTGGCAGCCATCCGCGGCGGCCGCGTCTTATGAGGTGGTTTGGAGAGACACGAGCAGTCCCGTGTGGCAGCATGCGAAAAATGTGGGCAATGTCACGAGCGCGACATTGGATGTCTCGAAAGACAACGTGATCTTCGCGGTTCGCGCGATCGATGCCGCGGGTCATCGCAGCCTGCCGGTGATCCCGCTGCCCGAGCGCTGAACCTGCGCCTCATTTGACCCGCGCTGCAATGACGCTGGACAGCGTGTCCGGCTGCGCGTCGACGCGAACGAGATGCGGATAGCGCGGACCATCGTAATACTCGACGGACAAGGTACTGTAGAAGTCCGCATTGTCGACGAGCAGCGCGATCGGCCGGCGCGTTTGCTGGGCCTCCGCGATCGCCGCATCGAGCCCCTTGGCCGTAAACTTTCTGCCATTGACCGCGAGGACGGTCATGCCTGGGCTCGCCCCGGCGAGCGCAGCGGCACGATCTGCCACGACGTCGACGATCTTCGCGTCCTTGTCCAGAATGAGCCCGATCGACCAGCGGCGGTTGGTCTGATCGTGACGCTTATCGCGCGACGCGGCCGCGGCGTTGGGCAACGCTGAATAGCCGAGCTTCCAGCCGCTGCGCGACAGCGCACCCATCAAGGCCGTGGTATCCAGCTTATCGAGGTGGCGATGAATCAAGCCGCGCCAGTCGGCGGGCTCGATACCCGCGAGCGCATCGTAGATATCCTGTTCGACGAAAGGTTTGACACTCGGTTCGCCGGTCTTGCCCGCGTAGAAGCGGGCGACGTAATCGTCAAGCGTCGCACGGCCGTGGCTGCGCGCCCGTAACTCGGCATCGACATCGAGCCACAAAAAAATCGCGGCGTCGTAATAGTCCGCGCTGCGGCGACTCGACGTCCAGGCGGCGGGTGCATCATTGAGCAACTGCACGCTCGTGGCGGTGTCGACCATGGGCCGCCAGTGCACACCCGGCTCGGTGTCGAAAAACCCGGCGGCCTCGGCGACCGTCTCACGAAAATAATCGGGGGTGATGATCCCGGCCCGGGTCGGCAGGACCTCCCCCCAGAACTCGGTCATGCCTTCGTACACCCACAAAAGCGTACCGTCCATGGGCTTCTGGTAATCGGGACTCAGCAAGCCCAGCGGACGCCGGTATTTGCCGTTCCAGCTGTGCACGTATTCATGGCCGAGCAGGCCGGCGACTTCCATGCGCAAGTCGTCGTCACTCAGCGCATTCTCGTCCGCACGGTCGTCACTCGATTCATGATGCTCGAGACCAAAGTGCGCGACATGGTCCGAGAGTGTCAACAGCCAGGTGTAATGGCGGTAAAGACGCGATCGGAATAACGCGCCGCTTTCAGCAACGAGCCGGCCATATCCGGCGGCGAAGTCATCCGGCACCTGCAATGCCTCGGTGCTGTCCGCCATGATCGAAAGTCGGTGCTTGATCTCGACGCCGGGCGCGGAGCCCTTGAGATCGACGAGCTTCGCATGCGACCCCATCTGCACGGGTGAGTCGATGAGACGCGCGATCGAACTGTGCTCGAAGGAGTAGACGCCGCCGCCGCCGGCCGTGGAATCGAGCGCACAGGCGATGTTCCAGCCTGCAGGCGCAAGGATCGATGCGTCGACCGACACTCGATCGGCATCGACCCCCTTCGGGAACAACAGGAACTCATTCCAGGAAATGACCGCGAGCTGCGCCGAATTGGTCGGGCCGGCCGTGAAGCCGCCCTCTTCCGTGGCCAAACCGGAGTCGAGCGATACCTCGAGTCGGTCGACGCCCTCGGGTACCATGACGCGTAGCGCGAACATATCGTAGGGATCGCGGCTCCAGTCCAGCCGCTGACCATGCGCCTTGATTTCGAGCCCGATCATCGACTCGAGCGGCCCGGTTGGACCATGCTCTCCGGGTATCCACTTTGGATAGACGAGCGTCAGGGGTCCTGGCTGCACGGCGATCGTCAATTCCGTATGCACGCGCTTTGCCGCCGCGTCGCGCGCATCGACCCGGACCGAGACATCGGCCGCCTCTATGGCGCGCAATTGCAGGCTCAGGAACGCCACCGCGGCGGCCCAAATCAATTTTTCGTGCATTGGGTTCTCCCAGAACGCATCAGGCTATCATCCGCAGCGCAACGCATGCGCGGCTGGTTGGACCTCGAGGCCGCCCTACCAGATGATTACGCGCTTGCCGGGTGGGACATACATTTTATCGCCAGGCTTGACGTGGAAGGTCCCGAAGAAGGCCGGCTGATTCTCGAGTGGTGCGCTGCCGCGAACAACGTCAGGTGAATGCGGATCGGTCTTGATCAGCTGGATCTCCTCCGCTTCGCGGACCTTGCCACGCCACGCTTGCACCCAGCCGAGGAAGAAGCGCTGATCGCCGGTGTAGCCGCCGATCACGGGTGCCGGCTTGCCGCCGAGCGATTGCTGATAGGCCTTGTAAGCGAGCGTCAGTCCCGAGTTATCGGCGATGTTTTCGCCGAGCGTCAAGTCGCCGTTGACGTGAAAGCCGGGCACGGGTTCATACGCGTCATACTGAGCCACGAGTGCCTTGGTCTTCGCAGCGAAGCGCTCGTGATCCTCCTTCGTGAACCAATCGTGCAGGTTGCCGTCGGCGTCGTACTGGCTGCCTTGGTCGTCGAAGCCGTGACTGACCTCGTGCCCGATCACTGCAACGATGCCTCCGTAGTTGACCGCATCGTCCGCTGCTGCATTGAAAAATGGTGGCTGGAGAATCGCCGCAGGGAATACGATCTCGTTCATCACCGGGTTGTAGTAGGCATTGACGGTCTGCGGCGACATGTCCCACTCGGTACGGTCGATGGGGCGCCCGAGCTTGTCGATGTTGCGGCGATATTCGAACTCATCGGCGCGCAGCACGTTGCCGAGCAAATCATCCCGCACGATCTCGAGGCTCCCGTAGTCGCGCCATTTGCTCGGATAACCGATCTTGGTCACGAGTTTGGCGAGTTTGGCCTCTGCTCCGACCTTGGTCGTGGGACTCATCCATTCCAGCGTCTTGATGTCCTGGCGATACGCTTCCAGGAGTCCGGCAACGAGCGTCTGCATGCGCGCCTTGTACTCGGGTGGAAAATAATGGTCGACATACAAATGCCCGAGGGCCTCACCCATCGCGGTGTTGACCAGCCTGAGGCCTCGGCGCCAACGCGGCTGGTTCTGCGGAATGCCGCTCAAGACCGTGCCCGAAAAGGCGAAACGCGCAGCGACGAAGTCCTTGGAGAGATACGGCGCCGAAGCCGTCAAGACATGCCACTTGAAATACGTCTTCAAGACCGGCAACGGGGTTTCAGCCATCAACTTGGCGAGGCCCGCGAAATAACTCGGTTGACTGATGATGACGTAGTCGACCTTGCCGGCAATTCCCCCCGCCGCGAGGTAGCGGTCCCACGCGTATCCCGGCATGATCTGGGCAAGATCGCCGAGCGCGACCTTGTTGTAGGTCTTCTCCGGATCGCGATTCTCCACCCGTGTCCACTGTATGGCGGCCATGGCCGTCTCGAATTTCAAGATCTGGGCGGCGCTTTCATGCGCGTTGGTCTCGCCCGCCATCGCAAACAACTTTTCGATGTGCTCGAGATACTGATCGCGGATGGCCTTGAGTTTCGCGTCATCTTTCAAGTAATAGTCGCGGTCGGGGAGTCCGAGACCGCTCTGGCCGAGCGTGACCGCGTAACGCGTCGAGTCTTTCTGGTCCGGGTCGATGCCGATGTCGTAGGGCGCTCCGACGTTCGTCTCATTCAGGCTCGCAATCAGAGCCGGCAAGTCGTCTTTGCCCGCCAGTGCATCGATTTTCGCGAATCGTTCGCGTAACGGCTGCACACCGATTTGCTCCAAGCGCGCTTCATCGAGAAAACTCGCATACAAGTCGGCGATTTTCCTTGCCTCGGAACCGCTCGTCGGTGACGCGTGATCCAAACCCTCGACGATGCCGCGCAGTTGCTCCTGGATCTTGTCGTTGATCAACGTGAACGAGTCGTAGCTGGCCTTGTCCGCAGGAATCTCGAAGCTCGCCAGCCATTTGCCGTTCCAATGCTGGTACAGGTCGTCCTGCGCGCGCACGCCGGGTTCGATGTAGGCCGGGTCGAGGCCGGACGCCGGGGGACTTGCGCCGCCGGAGGCCAAACTGCGCTCATTGACGGAGCCCGCGATCAGCAGCGTAGCCGCGCAGCACAAACCGATTCTTCGCATGCTCTTTTCCTCGAGTGTTAGTGAGGCGGTGGGCCCTACCCCGGCACCACGACGCCGGCCGACTCCGCAATGTAGTCATCCCGCGGGTTTAGTACAACAGCGTCTCCGGTGCAGCGATTCATTGCGCTGCGAAGGGCGGCGTGCCTGTTTCGATCGCAAGAACACGCCATGCCGGGAACTCCGACCCCGGCGCGGGTGCATCGATCAATCCACACGCGAGCAGGCCGTCATCGCTGCCGGCCTCGCACAGATACACCGCGATCGCGCCGCGTTGCTGTGTTGTGTACACGATGCGCCACCCTGCGGGCAGCGTGCGACGTTCGCGCCGGTACTCGACCTCGAGCACGACCGAGGTGGCCGATTCGAGTATCTCGCGCGCGGCGCTGACCTGTTGGTCACGCACGACCGCGATCTGCGCGTCGATCGACACCACGCCCTCGTGTTCTTCGATGTGCAAGCCGTGCCGCGCGAGATGCTCGGCGATCGGCAGCGGCACGGCGTAGGCGAGCGGCCGTTCAACCGACTCCTCGCCGACGAAGCGCCCGATATAGGGCACGCGCACGCTGATCGGCGCGCCGTCCAGTCGATACGGATCGCAGGTCAGGATTTCTGCCGAACAGTCCTCGCTGGGCTCGAGCCGATAACGGACCGCGATCCGCGCGGGCGGATGCTGACATGCTGCCAGCAGCGCGACGATTTCCGCACCGCGCTCGGCGACAAAGGCCAGACTTTCGCGCAAGAACGCATACGTTGTACGAATTCGTTCCGCGAATGGCAGATAGGCGTAGGTTTCCAATAACAGATCGAGGCGATTGGTCAGGCCGCGATAATTGCCGCCGAAGCGTGGATGATGCGTGTAGGTGATCCAGCCCTGCCCTGCGCCCCCCTCGTCGCGCAGGAAATTGCCGTACCAGAACGAATCGAGTCCGTCTTTGGCCTTGACCGCGGCTTGCACGGCCGGGAGCATGCGTTCGCGCATGTAGGCGATGGGTTCGGGGCGGCCGCTGTCGACCACGTGCGGCACATCGAAGGTCATCGCGAAGCGATGAATCGAGCCATTGGTCGTGTGACAGTCGATGACCAGATGCGGATTCCAGGGCTGGCAGACGCGGCTTTGCAAGAGCCGCATCTCGGCGCTGCTCTGGCGCAGATAATCCCGGTTGAGGTTGATCCCCGCCGCATTCTCCCGGGTGCCGACGCCGGCCGCCGGCCCCAGTTGTCCCTGGAAATGATCGATGTCGAGTTTGCGATGTTCCGGATCGATGCGATCGTTGCCATCCGCATTGAACAAGGGCACGACGAGCAGGGTCATGCGCGCGAGCAGATTGCCGTGCTGTCCGCCGAGAATGTCCCGGACGAGCATCAAGGCGCCCTCCTTGCCCTCGACTTCACCGGCGTGGATGCCGCACAAGATCAGCACGACGGGCAGCGCTGCGGCCGCGGCCCGCGCCGGATTCGAGCAGCCATGTTCCGAGAGGATCAGCAGCGGCAGCAAGCGCCCTTCCGGGGTATGCCCGAAGTCGGTGACCCAGAGCGATGCCGCGCCGAGATCGCCGAGCGCCGCGATGAACTGCAGCACGTCGGCATGCGTCGAGGTCTCCGCATACGCGGTCCGCTCCGCGCGCGTCAGAGGCTCAACCTGGGACGTATCGGACATCGCAATGCACCTGGGGTTCGATCCGCGAAGCTCGATTCGATCGGCCACCCCGGTTCGCCCGGCGAGGCCCCGGTGAAGGATCGCATTGCTACGGAATCCCGTCAAACAAGTTTGATATTACAATCTAGTTTGACAGGCATACCCTTTTGCGCGAGCCTTCCGGCTTTCGCAATCGAGTCGACATGGCCTCCGACGATCGCTTGTCAGCGAACCTCTACGACGCTTCCGCCCGGACCAATACCCCGGCGCTGACGGCTGCGAGCAGGCAAATCGAAGCCCTGTTCGCACGCGGCACCTCAGCCTGGAATGACGGCGACCTGCCCGGCTTCCTGCAGTGTTACGAGAACTCGCCACGCACCAGCTATTGCAGTGGCGCGCAAATCGTCGTCGGTTACGAGGCGATCGAGAAGCTGTATGCTGGGCGCCTGGGCGGGCGCGGTGCAGCCGCCATGGGCAGCTTGCGAATGTCGCTGCTGCGCGTCGTCTTGATCGGCGGCGAGCATGCCCATGCGATCGGCCGGTTCGCGCTGACCCGCGATGAGGTGCATGGTGGCTCGGAGAGAGGGATCTTCTCGGTCGTACTCCAGCATACGCCGCTCGGCTGGCGGATCATCGCCGACCACACATCGTCCTGAGCGGGCGCAGCCCACAGGCTTGCATTGATGGCCCGCAGGAAGAAAGCCGCCGAAGCGTCTCACCCGCTGCGCATCGCCGCGGCG
>Ga0116226_10002861_pt1 | contig 15147 bp, 17 predicted proteins | sample S1TSphfallax_FD_89692 | JGI IMG/M metagenome (GOLD analysis project Ga0116226, IMG submission 89692) | Host-associated microbial communities from peat moss isolated from Minnesota, USA - S1T2_Fa - Sphagnum fallax MG | ecosystem: Host-associated > Plants > Peat moss > Unclassified | place: USA...
GTGAAGGCCGGCGACCGGGTAAAGACCGACCGGCGCGACGCCGAGAAGCTGGCAAGGAGTTATCGATCGGGCGATCTGACGGCAGTCTGGGTTCCGGACGAGGGTTCCGAGGCGCTGCGCGATCTGGTGCGTGTGCGTGAAGCGGCCAAGCAGGATGAGCTGCGAGCGCGTCATCGGCTGGGCAAGTTCCTACTGCGTTCCGGTCATCGTCCGCCGACCGGAGTGAGAGTCTGGACCCATCTCCATCTGATCTGGGTCTCGCAGATACGCTTTACCCAGGCGGCTCAAGAGTCAACACGGCTAGATTATTTGCACGAAGTCGAGCACATGCGAGAACGCGTTCTGCGACTTGAGAAGGCTATCGTGGAAGCTGTGAAGCTGGCATCGCCCGCAGTTCAGGAAGTCATCACGGATCTGCAGGCGCTACGCGGCATCGCGCACATTTCGGCGGTGACGATCGCGGCTGAGTTAGGCCAGGTCTCTCGCTTTGCGGGTGCTCGAGAACTGATGGATTATTGCGGCGTTGTGCCGAGCGAAAACTCTAGCGGCAAGCGGACTCAGCGAGGCAGCATCACGAAGACGGGCAACGCGCACTTGAGACGGATCGTCGTCGAAGCGGCATGGAGTTATCAGCGTCCTCCGGCCATCTGGGCCGGCTTGCGAAAACGACAGCAGAGCGCGTCGCAAGAAGCTACGGAGATCGCATGGAAGGCGCAACACCGACTGCATAAGCGATACGCGAGACTGGCGGCCAAGGGTAAAGACAAGAGGAAGATCGTCACAGCGGTGGGCCGCGAACTGCTGGGCTTCATCTGGGCCATAGGAACAAAAGCGGAAGCCACCGTCAGGCAGCGAATAGCAGCTTGAGAAAAACAGAAACCTTCCTGAGAAGGAAAAAGCAAAAACGAACCCACTGATGAAAATCGTCGTCCAAATCGAGCACAGAGCCAGCAGCAGACGGGGTAAGCACGAAGGAGAATCCTCGTTTGGCCTATGCGACAGGCTTAGCCGGACTCGCGACAACAGTCAGAGGCAGCTCCCGACGGATCAAGATTATGCGGTTCCGACCCGCGAATATCAGACTGATCAATCGTCGCTGAAAACTGCCCCGACTGCTGCTCGCTCTGTCCTCGGCAAACGACGAAACCAACGACAACAACAAACCCATAGAATGCGCAGGTTGACACGGTCACTCCATATCAGGCCAATGCACGTTTCCAGCCTGAGAGAGCCTCGATACGCGCATCGGTGATTGTGTGGCGCTCATCGAGAGTTAAAGCGGTCTAAGCATGAAGTTGTAAGTCATTTGGCACACTCCGCAGAGTTCGAATCGGATGGGATCGATTCAAACGAACGCCAGTCACTGTTCTTCGCCGTCTCCATCCAATATCGTTTATTAATAAATTTCGATTGACAGGGCCACGGCCCGTGTTTATTGTTTATCGATATGGAGAACCCGATGCTTCAAAAAGACAGGCTCATCAAGACTTCGCGACTCGTGGTGCGGTCTGGATTCATCATGAACCGGTTGTTCCTGGCCGCCGTTGTGTCAGGGCTGCTCCTGTCATTGCTTTTCTCCTCTCCGCTCACGAAGCTGCTCGTTCAGCAAAGTCCCGGGGACGATGCGAGGTCGCAGATGACCGGGCTGCGCCTGATGCTGCTGCTTGGAATAGCGATGTCTGTGGCGATCGACAGGATGTTTGTGGCACTGACGCAGATCATCGAAACCGCGCGTGCCGGCGATCCATTTATCGGAGCCAACGCGCGCAGGTTGCAAACGATTGGGTGGGCTCTTCTGGGGCTGCAAATCCTCGACATTCCCGCTGCCCTGATTGAGCGATTTTTCCCGAGCATGGGCATGGGGACGCCCGACTCAGCTTTTTCTGCCGCCGGGTGGCTGGCAGTGTTGATGGTGTTTGTCCTCAGCCGCGTATTCGCGGTTGGATCGTCCATGCGTGAGGAACTCGAAGGAACGGTTTGAGCTGATGTCAATCGTAATCCGACTGGACGAGGTGATGGAGAGGCGGAATATGTCGCTTACCGAACTATCACAAGCAGTAGATATTACGCTCGCGAACCTGTCGATCCTCAAGACCGGAAAGGCTAGAGCGGTCCGCTTCTCGACGCTTGAGGCCATCTGCAAAACACTGCATTGTCAGCCAGGCGACATCTTGGTCTTCAAGGAGGAGGACGACTAGCGGCTATCCATGGGTAGATCGTTTCGTTCACCACAGAAGTGTGAGTAGGCAGAAAGAAGAGGAGTCAACCATGCACGAAGTTTCCATATTCCGCTTATATGTCCTGCGAGCCATGTATCTGTTCATCGTGGTTGGGCTGGGAGTTTTCCTGTGGCCGGAGATCCTCAATCCCGAACGGCATTGGGCTCTCGCTCAAGGAGAGTCCTCCTGTATGCTCGCGGCGTTCTCGTTGCTTTGCCTGCTCGGGTTGCGCTATCCACTGCGGATGCTGCCCGTGCTGCTCTGGGAAACGGTCTGGAAGACGCTCTGGCTCTTGCTCGTTCCTTACCCCCAATGGAGGGCAGGTCACATCGACGAGGCGCTTCAGCCTACGGTCTTTGCCTGCTCCATGGTGATACTGGTTTATCTCGCGATCCCCTGGGGGTACATATACTCGCGCTACGTCAAAGCGCATAGCGATCGCTGGCGAGGACCAACGGGATCGCACCAAACATCTCTTCAGATGGAATAGGGCAGAGTTTCTTTCAATTCGCGACAGGAGGCCGAGTCACTCATTGAGGGCCGCTGGCACTGAATCTTCCGGATGATCGCTCACAAAAGATGCCGCAGGGTCCGGTTTTGAGCCTAGAACGGTAGCGCCCCCTCTTCGGACGTTTGCGGCCTACCGATTGCCCGTGCCCGGAACAATCATGTTCCCGGGCGCCGGTGGCAATTGAATCGGTGGGAACTGAATTCCCCCGATCAGTAAAAAGTGATATTCAGGCCCGCACCGACGCCGAAGAAGGCATCCGCCAGGGATTGGACGATGTAGCCCATGGCCGCACCCGGCCAGCGACTGAGTTTTTCGAAGCGTTCGAAGCCAAAAATGGCATACCTCGTTAGGATCGCTTCCCGTGCCGAGCGCGACCTTGCCATGCTGTACCAGGACATCAATGACGGGCAGCCGCGAGCGTGTATCGAGCCGGAAATAAAAGTTGGCGCAAGCCAGCGTAGGCTCTTTCGGCGACGGAGCGTCCTCTAACGAGCCGCTTGCGGGTCCGGCTCAAAGCTGATGCGAAGACGGGTGTGCGTTGCCTTGGCGAACCGTTCCAGGGTGCGTGTGGATGGCAGCACCTTCCCGCTTTCGAGCCGTGCGACCACCGCTTGCGTCGTCCCCATTGCTTCGGCGACCTGCTCCTGCGTCATGTCCGCATTGCCCCGCGCCTGAATCAGAGACGATGCTAGCGCGAACTCCTCTTCGAGCGCGTCATACGCTGCCGTGTATTTTGGGTCTTTCTTCCACTCCTTGAAAGACTCCTCAGCCGGAATGAACTTGCGTTTCATTGAACCTCCTTTGCCCGTTTCAAGGCCGTTATGATCTCCCGCCGTGGCGTCTTCTGCGTCTTCTTCGTAAAGACGTGGACGACGACAACACGCTTGCCAACCGCTGTTACGTAGCAAGCGCGGGCAATGCCGCTCCTGCCTTTCATCCGCATCTCCCAGAGCGGCCCCTCCAGATGCTTCACATAGGGTTCCCGGACACGCTCCAGCCCGTGCGACTGAATCAGTTCGACGATGCGCTGGAAGCTGGCTCGGATGTCCAGAGGGAACGAATCAAGCGACGCCTTCACCCCCTCATCCAAGAAGCCAACGACCCATGTCATCCTCTGACTATACCTTTTTTGCAATGTTTGGCAAGCTGCAATCTCCAATAATGCTCGTTGATGCCTGATCGCCAGGACCGCAGAAACCAGCAGGGGACAAACCCAAACCTCCTTTGATCCAAGTGCAAGGAAACACGGTAATCTAACACTTAGCGACAAGGAAATGCCCTGGTTGACACTTGCACCTATAATGGTGCAGCCCAAGAATGCTGCCATTGAGCCATTGCCCGCCTTTCCAGGCTTTTGGCCGACCCGCAAAGGAACCGAATGAATCAGGAGAGCGAACCCGTTGAGTTTTTCGGCCCCCTGCTTGCCGATCCCTCCAAGATTAAGCGCGAGGCCGTGCGTCGGCGCAAGCAGTTCGACGAGAAATCGATCATCGCCGAACAGATCCCCGAATACGAGGCGGAAGGTTGGCAGGTCGATAGGCGTCTGAAACGCTCGATTCGCGTGAAGCGGGCCAAAGCAATCGACGAACGATTGGAAAACCGATGTTGGATGCTCTTGGCCAGGCTCGGGTATCCCGAGATCAATGCGGGCCGCAAGTTCACGATGCTGATCGACAGAAAAGGTGCGGACCCCCTGCGAAAACAGGTGGATGTGTTCGCCAAGGATGACGAGACGGTTATCGTCGCAGAGTGTAAGGCATCCGGCAGCTTCTCCCGCAGAAGCCTGCAAAAGGACATCGAGGAATTCGCCAATCTCAAAAAGCCCATCGCCTCCGCGATTCGTAAGCACTACGGCGAGGATAAGAAGCTTAAGATTATCTGGCTCTTCGTTACTGAAAACATCATCTGGTCAACCCCGGACAAGCATCGCGCCAGCGGCGAACAGATCCGAATCATCACCGAGCGAGAACTCCGTTATTACGCACAGGTAGCTGACCACCTCGGCAAGGCCGCACGGTACCAGTTCCTGGCAGAGTTCCTCAAAGACCAAGTCATCCCAGAGCTGAGCGGCAAGACTGTATCGGCGATTCGAGGAAAGCTCGGCGGCAAGGCGTTCTATTGTTTCGTCACGACGCCCCGCGACCTGCTCAAGATATCGTTCGTTAATCATCGCTCACTCAATGACCCGGAAGGTGCCCCCACCTACCAGCGCCTTGTGAGTCGTACCAGAATGCGAGACATCGGCGAGTTCATCAAAGGCGGGGGGTATTTCCCGAACAATCTGCTCATTAACTTCGTCCGGCCCGTCCGGTTTGAAAAGGCCACCATTGACGAGAACGCCGGGATTCAGTTCGGCAGGTTGCATCTGCCTGACCGATACCGATCAGCTTGGATCATCGACGGCCAACACCGTCTCTATGGTTTCGCGCCTATCGACGATAAGTACCTTAACCACAACGTCATCGTCGTGGCCTTTGAAAACCTGTCCAAGACCGAAGAGGCGAACCTCTTTGTCACGATCAACCACGAGCAGAAGTCCGTTCCCAAGCACCTGCTCGATGATCTGGAGGGCGAGCTGAAATGGGGATCTGACATCCCCAGTGAACGTATCGGGTCGATCAGTGCGCGGCTGGTCAATCTGCTCAATACGGATGTTGGGGAGCCCTTCCACAACCGCATCACGCAGCAAGGCATGCCTACGACTAGCCGCACCAGCCTGACTATCCCGGCTCTGAAGGATGCACTGCGTAGATCCGGGCTACTGGGCAAGGCAATGCTCAACAACAAGGTCTATGACCACGGTCCCCTCTGCGGTAGGACGGACTCGGAGACCCTCGATAGGGCACGATCTGCGATCAACGAGTTCTTCTCCCTTATTAGCAATGCCAATCTCGGCGAGTGGGAAAGTGGCCGCGACGGCTTCCTCTGCACAAACATCGCCGTGCAAGCCTACATCATGCTCTTTGGCTCGCTGGTGAAGTATTGGGAGGTAAACACTGCCTCGAATGCCCGTGAAATGGAGATCGAAGAGCTTCTCATGGGCATCGACGAGTACGTCAAACCCATCCGCGAGTTCCTTGAAGCGAGTACCCCCGCACAGATCAAGGACGAGTTCCAGGTACAGTTCGGGTCGGGTGGTCCGCCAGAATATTACTTCCGTCTGTGCAAACTCGTGAAGGGGAAGTTCGCGGACTTCCAGCCGGAAGGAATGGCGGATTGGGAAGCCGAACAGTCGGAGGACCGCATCCTTGATGCTGATACCAAGCTCAAGGACATCGTCTCCGACATGCGCGACCACATCTTCAGCGTTTTTAAGACTGTGTACGGAACCGAAAAAGATGCGTATTGGGAGAAGGGAATCGCGGACAAGACCGTCAAGATAGCCGCATATAACCGGGCGCTGGATACGCCCGTTGACGATCGGCTCCCACCAGAGACGTATCTTGAAGTGCTGGAAATGAAAAAGGTAGTGGAGGCAAAGGCCGTATGGCCGATGTTCAAGCCCGTGTTCAACATCCCGGAGCCGGGAGAGAAGGGGCAGGCCAAGAACCTCAAATGGATGGAGCGCATCAACGAGTTGCGCCGCATTCCTGCGCACCCGGCTAAGGAGCGCAAGTACAGGGTGGAAGACTTCGAATATATCGACTTCATCTATGAAGAGTTCACGAAGCGACTGTTAGCCGCGATGGATACGAAGCTGCCTGAGAAGTCTGCCGCAACAGGGGAAGACGATGATTGAGCCCTTCCTGAAGTGGCCCGGCGGCAAACGCTGGCTTACGAGCCGGCACCTGCATCTGTTCCCGAAGACCTACAAGAAATACATCGAGCCCTTTCTCGGCGGCGCGGCGGTTTTCTTTGCGCTGTCTCCGGGGGAGGCGTATCTGTCCGATGCCAATGTGGAACTCGTCAATGCCTACAATCGCATCAAGAATGATTGGGCCGAGATTGATAAGCGTCTCGCCAGGTTCCACGCAAAGCACGACTCGGCTTTTTACTACAAGATCAGGAAACAGACCCCTACCGATCCGATAGACAGAGCGGTACGTTTCCTGTACCTCAACCGCACTTGTTTCAACGGCATTTACCGGGTGAACAAAGGAGGCGTCTTCAACGTGCCCATCGGCACGAAAAATGCGGTGAGCTTTGAAGAGGGCTATCTGGAGCAGGTCGCTCAAGCGCTGAAGGACGCGCATATCAGGCAACGGGACTTCGCAGTTGCGATTGATAAGGCTGTTGAAGGCGACTTCGTGTTCGTGGACCCGCCATACACAGTGATGCACAACAACAACGGCTTCGTGAAATACAACGCCCAACTGTTTTCGTGGCCGGACCAAGCTCGATTAGCCACGGCAATCAAAGCTGCGGCGAAACGGGGTGCGCTCATCATGATGTCCAATGCCGATCATGAGAGCGTGAAGACTCTATACAAGGATTTTGGTACTCACCACATTCTTACGCGCCCCAGCGTTCTAGCCGGAGATCCTGGAATGCGCAGGAGCGCTACTGAGCTGTTGATAACTAACTTCTAAGGTCTTCTGCCATATGCCCACAGGCTGGAAGCCCCTGTAGCTCGTTGTAGTGGGGAGTGCTTTGAAGAGTGAATTCCTAGTCGTGGCCCAAAGACTCTTGGAAACAGAGAGACGGGCTATGTCTGCGAGTGAGTTGGTCTCGTTAGCCCAAAAGCGTCAGCTCTTCTCCGACAATATATCCGGACAAACACCAAGCCAGACAATGAAGTCCAAGTTGAGCGTTCACATACGCCGCTTTGGCAAGGGCTCCCCATTTGTACGCACCCAGGCCGGTCGGTTTTACCTGTCATCGCTATTGCAAGATGTGGATACAGCTTTTGTGTCCAAGCCCCTCATTCCTCCGCAGAGTCGAGAGAATGTTCTTGTATTTAGACGTGATGAGCTGGACGCGATAACGACGTGGCAGGGTATCCGGACAAAATGGAAGCGGGCTTCACAACGAATCTTCCAGACCCTCAAACACCACTATCTGCCCCGCTTTGAGGTAGAGCAAGACAATGCGTATACCCAGATTGTAACCTACGTCCTGGTATTCCGAGGAAACTCAGTCCTCGCCTACCGTCGCGGAACATATAACCGTGTCGATCAGTACCTGCGTGGTGCTTATTGCGTAGGCTTCGGAGGACACGTCAGCGAAGGAGACCTGAATCTGTTCACCGTTGGGACCCTAGGAATATACGAGTGTGCCGCGCGTGAACTCAACGAAGAGCTTCGTCTCCCTGAAACGGACCGACAGCGCCTTAAGGACGGCAATGGCTTGAGCATCATCGGAATCATCAATGATGATTCAACCGATGTGGGCCGACGACATCTTGCTTTCGTGATGAGATATGACGTTAGCTCCGATCCGTATTGGAAGAATCCCGAGCGGGGAGAGAAGGGCATCACGCAACTGCAGTGGGTATCGGAGAAGAGCCCAAAAACGGTGTGGCTATGGAACTTCGAGTACTGGTCTCAGCTATGCTTGCGACAATTCGCATCAGGTCTGACGGTTGCACGCCCGGCCTATAGGTTAATTAGACGTGCTTCGATGAAGCCTCCCCACGTTCTGTGCATCCTTGGTCCGGTAGGCAGCGGCAAAACGCTAGCTACCGACGTTCTCAAAGAGAACTTTGGATACGTTGAGATAAATACGGGGATGGTAATGGGCGAGCTGCTTGGAGTTCCACCGGTGCCTAAAACACCGCGAGCAGAGTTTCAATCCTTGGCTTGGACGTTTATATCCGCCCCGGAAGGACCGACCAGACTCGCCAAAAGGCTGGTAGATTTGGTGACAAATCAGGATTCTCCGAGAATCCTGGTCGATGGCATACGTCAGCGGGCGACGCTAGAGATCTTCAAGAAGCTCTGTCACCCACGGAAGGTTGGCGTCATATTCGTGCAGACCCCCCCGGACTTGTCCTACTTGTTTTACACTCAACGGCTTGCTCAAGGAGCGTCAATCAGCCAATTTTTGGCTGCCAGAGGAGCCCCCGTCGAAGCTGAGGTCGAGGATTTGATCGAGGACGCGGATGCAGTGCTGTACAACTGGACGGGTAAACTCGTCTATCGAAAAGCGATCCATACGATGATGAGAGATCTTGGTATCGAAGGTGAGGACAATGGCTAACGGCGGTTACGACGATGGGTACAGTAATTGCCCCTGTTTTTGGGGCAAAGAGCCGGGCAGCTATGTCAAACTTCTATTCGACATGATTCGGTCATTCGAGGGAATGCGATTCCTTGACGCAGGTTGCGGAGAAGGCAAGAATGCCGCGTTCATCGCGGCCAATGGCGGATTCGTTGACGCTCTGGAGGTTTCCGAGGTTGCTCTCAGGAATCGCAGTGCTCTTTGGGGGGAGAACGCTTTGATCAACTGGCGCAGCGCAGACATTCGGAGTGTTGATCTGCCACCGGAGGGATACGATGTGGTCGTGGCATACGGCTTGTTACACTGCATGTCATCCGCCGATGAGGTTGCTCACGTTTTGCGATCCCTACAACGGGCAACGCGCGTTGGCGGATACAACATTATTTGTGCTTTCAACCAGCGGCACCAGGAACTTGACGCTCATCCCGGCTTCACGCCAACTCTCGTGTCGCACGGCATGTATACGGGCGCTTATGAAGATGGTTGGCAGATCATAGCCTCGACTGATTCAGATCTTATTGAGACTCACCCCCACAACAACATTGAGCACACGCATTCGATGACGCGAATTCTGGCGAGGAGGACAACCTGATGAGTGCTTCGTTGGAACTCAAGACACTGTATCGCGATGGCCGAATATTGCCATTGATCGGTGCTGGTGTCTCTGCTTCGGTCGAATGGACCGAGGGAAGTGAAACCAAGCGCGGGCCATCATGGAGCGGACTTGTTGAACAAGCAGCACACGAACTGGGGTTTGATTCTGCGGAACTCTTGCGAGTAAGGGGAACAGACCTCCAAATCTTGGAGTACTACAAGCTCAGGTTTAGCGGGCATACAAGGTTGACGAACTGGCTGCTACTCAATATGCGCCCCCCGGACGACGCGATCAAAGCGTCGGCCATTCACCGGGAACTTGCCGCCATGGACAAATGCATGACGCTCTATACGACGAACTTCGACGATTTCGTGGAGAGGAGCCTAGCCCTGTACGGACGTGCCTATCAAGCAGTCGCCATTGAGGAACATATGCGACCCAGTCCGAGCACCACCGAGGTCATCAAATTTCATGGTGACTGGAATCACCCTGACCGAATGGTTCTGACCGAATCCGACTACGAGAAGAGAATGGAGTTCCGATCAATGATGGACCGGCGACTGTGGAGCGATCTGCTCAATCGGTCGCTGCTTTTTCTCGGCTATAGCTTTCGCGATCCGAACGTTGCATACCTCTTTAGACAAGTGAAGGAACAGTTTGCAGGTCTGCCCAACACCAGCTCGGGACGACGTGCATATATCGTGATCCAAGAACCGTCTAAGTTTGAACGACGTTTATTTCAAGAGCGCAACATTGAGGTTATCGCGATAGAAGGACCGGGGCGGACCGACGCTATTGCGGAGTTGCTAAATGATATCCGGAGCTAACCATGCCGAAGAGCAAAATCAAGATCGTATATGTCACAAAGAGCGCGTTCAAGAAAGACGAGAATGCGGTATTTATTGATGCCTGTAGCTTGGACGATGGCCAGCGCGTAAATGACGTGTTCGAGTTTGACATCCGCCCGTTAACGATTCAAGAAATACTCAATGTGGACCTTGAGGCAATGGTGTCGGCTGAGGTTATAGAGGCATATAGTCAGCTTAAGGTTCCATGCATTGTTGAGCACGCGGGCCTTGTCTTTGATGATTATGCTGATCGATCGTATCCTGGCGGACTTACAAAGCCGATGTGGGACACTCTTCGGGAGCGCTTTGTGGAAGAGACTCATTCTGCTGGTCGCCGGGCCACTGCAAGAGCCGTGATTGCCTATTGCGACGGTATGCATGTCAAGACATTCGTCGGTGAGCGAACCGGCACGATTGCTGATCAAGTACGCGGCAGTCGCAAGTTCTATTGGGATACGATCTTCATCCCCGATGATTCGACCGGTAAAGCGGCGGGTCGGACCTATGCCGAAATTGTTGATGATCCAGCCCTTGGATTACGCTACAAAATTGGCACGCTTTCACAGTCTTCCACTGCAATGTTGGCATTCCTGCGCTTCCGTCTGAAGGCAGGAGACCCAGAACTATGGAGGTAATCTGTGACGGGGCTTCCATGGAATGGTGGATGCCGGATCGAGGAGGGGGTAATATCTGATGACTTCCGAAAGCAGGGCCAAATTGATCTCGCGCATCAATCGAAAGGATTGGTGGCATGTCCCTCCGTCTGATCCCCAGGCGTATGAGAAACGTGGCATGTTTCTGACCTCGACATTCCGCGAAGCTGAATTTTGGGGCCGTCCGCTGGACTCGCCTATTCGTGTCAGAGTTCAAAATCCGATCATCGGCGATGAAGCTTTGATTGAGACTGAGTTGCTGGGTGAACGATCAGAGTTTCCGGGCCACGACTCCCCTAAGCTCCTTGAGTGGCGATGGAAGCTGGATGCGAAGCTGAAGAAGGCGGCAGAGAATAAGCGGTACGATTCAATCGTTCTTCTCAGTCCGAGCGGTTACGCAAAGTTTATTGCCGAAGGCAAGCTTCCTCTTTCAATCGAACTCAACCTTTTAGTGGGACCTGAGGCTGTTTTCGCGTAGTCCACGCCTGCCCGGGGTCGCAAAGACGCATCCGAGTCCGATTACCCGACCGGTATCTGCCTCCCGTTGCCGCCGTGCATCACAAAATCGTGATCTTGCCGATCCGCCCGTAACAGTCTTGTGTGCCAGGCTAGAACCAGTCTCATAAATACCCAAGGGCTGTGATCTGTTGCGCGCTTTCAGATCATCGCGCCAGGCGATCACATGCGCGCGCGCCACCGACCGGAGCGCGGCGTGATCAAGCAGTCCGGTATAGGCAATGACTCGGCCACATCACTTTTGTAGTAGCGCGGGGTTTTCGGGTTGGTGATGTTGGCGAGCCATTCCAACTCGGGAGGAAAATCGGCGAGCGCCTTATACTGCTAAGTGCTGAGTGTACGTTCGCTATCGATACTGACCAGCTCGTTTGCCACTGCCCTACTCTAAATCTATGGTTCCTAACCCGATAATGTATTTTATCGGGTTAGAAATGCGGCACACATTCCGCACACTGTGCACCCTTGATTTGCTCAAATTTGCAGCACTGAACCCGCCTTTGATGTCGAATGTCATTGATCTGGGCAAATCAGTGTCCGCCTACGGTAACCGGTCTCCAGTCCCAGCCTCCTGAACACTCGATCGGGCATTCTCAGTCGTAGCCTGTCTGAAGTCCGCGACCGATTCAGGCTTGACGTGTACTTGCATGTGAGCGATCGGCATCGACTTTGCCTGCGCTCCGTATCGTACTTGTTCTCTCTAGCCGCGTAGGCCGCCCTCGCAACCCGCTTCCCACCATCTCCATCCTTCGATTCCGGTCTCCGGGAATACGGCACTCTCGTGCCTTCCCTGCGGAAAGGACATTCCCGATGCAACCTCATCCATATTCCCTCGCCCCGAAACCAGCCAGCCTTGAAGAACTGATTCAGAGGGCGAAAACCTTCGTTGCCGCCGCCAAGGCCCCTGCAACGCTGAAGGCCTACCGAAACGACTGGCGCGACTTTGAGCTCTGGTGCCGCGAGCATCAGTTGCCGTTTCTCCCTTCAACGCCGGAGACCGTTGCCCTCTACATTGCCGACCGAGCATCCACATTGGCGTCGGGCACCATCGGCCGCCGGCTCACGTCGATCACCAAGGCGCATCAGGGCGCGGGCCACAGCGACTCGCCAGCCACGACCAACCACTTTATAGTCGGCGAAACCCTCAAGGGTATTCGCCGCACCATCGGTACCGCGCAGCACGGAAAGGCCCCGCTCCTTTCGGCAGACATCCGCCGGATCGTCGCCGCGCGGCGCGAGGATCTGCTCGGCGTTCGAGACGCGGCTCTGGTGCTGGTTGGATTTGCGGGCGGATTTCGCCGCTCGGAACTGGCCGGCATCCATCTCTGCGACCTGAAATTCTCCACCGACGGCGTCGTTGTCACCGTCCGCAAATCGAAGACGGATCAGGAGGGCGCGGGACGCGAGGTGGGCCTGCCCTTTGGGTCGAGCATAGCCACGTGCCCGGTCCGTGCGCTGTGCCAGTGGCTCGACCGGTCCGGGATTCGAGAAGGCCCGGTCTTTCGGTTTGTAGGAAGATACGGTCATGTTTCGCGGCGCGGCCTGCACTCCGATTCGATCGGCAAGCTCCTCAAGCGCGCAGCCGGCCGGGCGGGATTGAAGGTCGAGGAGCTCGGCGGCCATTCGCTGCGGGCCGGCTGCGTCACCCAGGCCGCCATGAACGGCGTCCGCGAGTTCGTCATCATGCGCCAGACCGGTCACAAGACCATTGCGACGTTGCGGCGCTATATCCGGTCCGGCGAGATCTTTCGCGAAAACGCAGCCGCCGGCCTCGGAATCTAAGCGCGCCGCCAATGCCCGGGAAGAACCACCTCCCGGGCACTGGCGACCGCGCTGCCAGACACAGGATCACCAGCCTTCTTTCAAAACGGTTGCACACTGGCGTTATCTGCCATCCATGCCCCTCAAGAACTCGTTGAGCGACACCGCGAAGGCCGCGGCGAGAGCCGACAAGTGGCGGAGGCCCACCTCGCGAACCCCTCGTTCGAGATCGGAGATGTGGACTTCGTGAATACCCGAGTGTTGCGCCAGGTCGATCTGGCTCCAGCCTCGTTTCTTGCGCAGCTGCCGAATTCGCTCGCCGAGCTGGAGGCATACATCAGGGGGCATCCCCTTAGCATTGACTTAGTGGAAGCGCTATGTTTAGCGCATGCACTCTCTGCCCAGACGGTCGGCGAGATCCGGCAGACCGCCACGCGTCGAGCCTCGTCATTACATGACAGCGAGAAATAGGTGCCCGGACCTCCGCCGGATGATAGAACGTTATGGAATCCTTTCAAGCAAGACAGATCCCGGCTATAGCCGAACCACGGAGAAAACACGGAAAAGCGATGATTGAATGTAAAGAACTTGCCAACAAAGTGATCGGCGTCTTCGCCATCTACGAAGACGGTCAGTACGGTCCCGAAGTCCACATTGAGTTCACCGACGGCACTGCCTTCAGTGCCTGCCTCCAAAACCAAGTCTCCATCGAAGCGAAGCACATTGCCCGGCATGGCGATCAACTGCACGTCCTGAAGGATTACTCGAGCCTCGCAGCCCCTCGTTAGGGCTCGTGTCGAGCGCTTTCAGATACAAGTCATTCAGCTTCGATGAAGTAGGCCCCTTCCTTCTTCCCAATAGCACCCCCTTGCTGAGCGAGCCTACTCGGCCGCTTGTGCTGCCCGGCGCAGCACGGGGAATTCGCCAACCGCAGCCCTAACAGTCGTCTATTCCGACCTGGAATAGACGACTGCCCAGAATGAATTGGACATCGGCAAGGGGAAGGCAAATCCTGTTCTCACGACAGGGCGGCAACTTCGCATTGCCGCAGCATCATCCTCTGCACGGTCGAGTGCCAGGGCATCCCGTCGCTCTCGGACTCGGAAGAAGAGTGCATTGTCGTGCCGAGTGTGTAGCGACGCGCCACCGTTGCCGGCAAGAGCCTGCCTGGTCCAGTCGGGCAGACGAAACTTGAACGATTTGTGGCCAGTCCGTCGCGCTCCGAGATTCGATCGTCGCCATTGCAATGGCGGCAATGATGCAGGGCGAATATGGCAACACTTCATCCATCACCGGAGAGTCACCCGCAATGGAGCGCGGAGGCCATGGCCATGGCCGCTCAGGCGAGAGTGCTCTCCGGGGACAAACTCGAACAGTTGGTGGTCCGGCTCCAACGCCACTCCGGGCGGACGAAAGAGACATGCTGGCGTTTCATCATTCAACACGGAATCAAACGAAGCGTAGATCATCGCCGCTGGACCGAGTCCGAATTGGAAATCCTGCGCGAGGAACTCGTGAAGCGGTCTGTCGAAGAGGTCGCCAAGAAGCTGAATCGAACGCCAGAGGCGATCCGAAACGGGTTGAGGAGACAGCAGCTCAGTGTGCGAGAAATCCGCTGCGATCTCTTCTCTGTGGAGAGTCTGGCGAAGGCCCTTCATGTTCGGAAGGCCGAGATCATCTTCTGGATCGACCAGAACTGGCTACAGGCCTCGGTGAGCGGAGGACGAAAGAGGAACTCCTACACCATCACGCCAGAAGCCTTGATCCATCTTTACAAGCATCACCAGGCGGATTTACTGAAGCGGGGAATTCCGAACCTGTCGCTGTTTGAGGCCTACCTCCAGTACTGCTACTCGCCGAAGCACACCGTCGGGGAGCAGCTATTGGA
>Ga0116226_10002862_pt1 | contig 15145 bp, 12 predicted proteins | sample S1TSphfallax_FD_89692 | JGI IMG/M metagenome (GOLD analysis project Ga0116226, IMG submission 89692) | Host-associated microbial communities from peat moss isolated from Minnesota, USA - S1T2_Fa - Sphagnum fallax MG | ecosystem: Host-associated > Plants > Peat moss > Unclassified | place: USA...
CAAGAACGGGTCGATCGATGCCGCGGTGATGCTCGAACCGTTCGCGACCGAAGCGATCCGGCAAGGCGTCGTGACGCGCGTCGCCGGCGACGATACGTTCTATCCGAACCAGCAGATCACGGTGTTGCTGTATGGGCCGAATTTGACCGGCAAGCGCAGCGACGCGGCGAACCGCTTTCTGGTCGCGTATCTGCGCGCGCTGCGCGATTATCACGCGGCGCTGCACGACGGTCATCTGCGCGGCCCCGGTTCCGACGCGATCGTCGCGATCATGGAGAAACACTTTCACGTGTCGGATCCCTCGGTGTTCCGCGAGATGACGCCGAACTCGTGCGATCCCAGCGGCCGCCCGAACGTCGCGAGCCTCAAAGACGATGCGGAAACGTTTCGCAAACTCGGCTTTGTGACGAGCGCCGTGGACATGGATACGGTCGTCGATTTGCGATTCGTCGACGCGGCGGCCAAGACGCTCGGCGCGAAGGGACGCTAACCGATTTCTGGCCGCCGGGCCGGTCAGCGTTTCGACGCCGCGCGCGGCATAACGACCGAGGCGTTGATCTTCCTCGGTCAACTCGACCCCGAGGCGGTCGGGCCCTCGATCGAATTCGCCACGCATTACGAGCCGACACCGGTCGATGAAGCGCAAGCGTTGCTCGACGCGCTTCCGCTGCCGCCCGAGCGCACGACGTTCGTCGATCTCGGCTCGGGGATGGGGCGCGTCGTGCTGCTCGCCGCCGAGCGGCCGTACCGGCAAGTGATCGGCGTTGAGATCTCGCCGACGTTGCACGAGGTCGCGAAAGAAAATCGCGACCGCTATCCGCGCGAACGCTTGCAGAGCCGGGATATCCGGCTCGTGCGGGCCGACGCGGCGGCGTTCACGTTCCCGCGCGGCGATCTCGCGGTCTATCTCTACAATCCGTTTCGCGCCCCGGTGATGGAGGCGGTTGTCGCGCGGCTCGCAGCGCATCGCGGGGAGGTCGTGCTCGCGTATCACACGCCGCTCGAACACGCGACGATCGACGCGGTTGCCGCGTTCGCCCCCGTTGCGACCTTCACGTTCGGAGCCGTCTGGCGGAAGCCGCCGGCGGAACGGTAGCGGATCAGCCGGCCGGAACCCCGGCGCCGCGCCCGTCGGCGATCGACGCGGAGAAATACCGCGCGAAGCCGTGGTTTCAACCGGTCGGCGAAATCGACCACTCCCAGGCGTTCCAGAAGTCGCTGACCGCGGGTGCCGGCCGGAAGCCGGTCAACGCATCATCGTAGGCATCGATATTCGCACGCCACACGATCGTCTGGTATGGAACGAGATCGTGCACGCGCTGCTGTAAGGCGGCGTAAATCGGTTTGCGCGCGGCGCGGTCGTAGTGCTGCGCGCCCGCGGCTTGGAGCCGGCCGATCTCGGCGTCGCGCACACCGGAATAATTCGCTCCGTCCGGTGGGACGCGATCCGGGCCGATCGTCTCGGTATCGTCTGGATCGGGGACTTTGACCCAGGCATAGATGCCCAGATCGAAGTTTCCGCTCGCAAAGATGCCGCCCGCCGCTTTGGATGAGAAGAGCATGCTGGCCGGCGCGTTGCGCACCTCGACGTCCATGCCGACCGCCCGCAGATTGGTCTGAATCTGTACTTCGGCGTTCGCACGCGTGATGATGCCGTTCACGGTCGCGATCGTGACCGCGAGTCGCTTCCCATCGCGCACGCGGATGCCGTCCGGTCCCGGCTTCCAACCCGCCGCGTCGAGCAGCGCACGCGCGCGATCGGGATCGAGTGCATAGCGTTTCACGCTCGGATCGAACGCCCACGAGCGCGGAAACACGTCGCCCGTCCCCGGCAGATTCACATCGAGGTAGATGTGCGAGGTGAGCCCGTTCCAATCGATCGCCGAGGCGGCGGCTTGACGGACGCGCAGGTCGTCGAACGGTGCGCGCCGCGCGTTAAACGCGAGTTGCTCGAACTGATACGCCGGAATCGCGTCGACCCGGATGTCCGGCAGCGTGCGCAGCGGGCGCAGCTGTTGTTCGGCCGCGCCCCAATACAGATCGATCGCATGCGTCTGCAGCGCGACGAACAGCGAATTCTCGTTCGGGATGATCGCGTAGTCGATCCGCTCGAGCTTGGGTTTCGGTCCCCAAAAGTTCGGGTTGGGAAGAAACGTGATCCCGACACCGGGCGTGTAGCGATCGACGACGAATGGGCCGCTGCCGACGGGCCGGCGGTTGAAGGCGAGCTGGTTCAGACTCTTTTCTTGCGCTAGCAGGTGGCGCGGCAGAATCGATCCCTGATTGCCGCAGCGCATGAAGTTCGCGAGGAACGGTGCCGAGGGCGCGCGCAGCCGCACGACGAGCGTGTGCGCGTCCTTGGCGACGACGCTCTGGGCCTGATCGTTCGGAAACCGGTACGGCGCGTTGTTGTTCGGATCGAGCACCGCGTGCCAGGTGTAGACGACGTCGTCGGCCGTGAGCGGCACGCCGTCGGAAAAGCGCGCTTCGGGACGCAGATGGTAGACGATCGTCTTCCCGTCGGCGCTGATGCCGCCGTTTTCGCGCGTCGGGATCGCGGTTGCAACATCCGGGATCTCTTCGCCGCGATCGTCGTAGCGGACGAGCCCCGAGAAAACCAGCTGATCGATGTCCGTAACGCCGGCTTGACCCGAGAGCACGGGATCGAGCGTATCGATGTCGCGCGCGACGCCGATGCGCAGGACGCCGGGATGAATCCACGGATGCGCTGGGCTCGCTCCCGCCGCCGCGAGCGCGATCGCGAGCAACAGGACGAGCCGGCGCACTACGGGCGGACGGTGCTCGCGGCGGGGCCGGGGGCGCCGCCCGAAGCCGGCGCGCCCCCCGAACCGGGAGCTCCCGGCCAGGGCTTCTTGCCTTTGCCGCGGCGGCGGCGGTTGCGGTTGCCGCCGAAGCCCTTGGGTTTCTTTTTCGGTTGGGGTTGACCGTTTGCCGGTTGCGGCTGCTGCGGACGCGGCGCGGCGGGTGCGGCGCCGGCGACCGGGCGGGCCGGCACTTGCGTGTAGCCCGAGAGCATCTCGTCGACCCGCGCGTACGCGGAGCCGAGTGCGCCCGGTAGCGATGACGACACTTCGATCACGCGTTCGGGCAGATCGTCGGTCGAGTACAATGTCACGAACTTATCGCCGTCGCGCTTCACGTCGATGTACGAGCGTTCGTAGCGCAGCGATTTGCCGTCGACGCCGAGCATCCGGCGCGCAAACGATTCGGCGTCCTCGTGCGGGGCGATGCGGCGGGCCTCCGTGACCCATTGTTCGTAGCGTTTCTCGAAGTTATCGATCGGCCGGCCTTTGCGGTCGGTGGCGATCCGGCGGGCCGGGAGCTCCATCCGCCAATGGTCGTTCGGGTCGATCGGCGCGAAGGTCGGTTTGATCTCGAGGGGTTTTGCGAACGCATCGATCTCGGCGAGCGCCGTTATGATGTCGTCGGCGCTGCGAATCCGCGCGGCGCGCTTGGGGTCGCGCTTGAGCAGCTCCTCGAATTTTTCCGCGACCTGCGCCGTCATGCTGCCCTGGGCGTCGATCTGCGGCGGGAGTCCGTAGAGCGAGGGCAGCGTCACGAGTTGGTGGCGGTGCGCTTGATCGACGAAGTCGACGATGATCGCGGCCGGCTTGGTGGATTTTTCCACCAACTCGCGGCGCGTGAGCGCGGAGTCGGTTTTGGAGAGGGCGTTGGCGATCTCGTCGACGGGGCGCAGCGCGCGGCCGGTGATCTGGGTGTAGAGCGTGGTCGATTTCGTCGGCCGAGCGTTGAGGATCACCTGGACCGAGGGGACGTCGAAGCCTTCGAGATAGAGGCCGCAGTTGACGAGCACGTTCGTCTTGCCACTCTTGAAGTCGCGCACGATGCGCTCGCGCTCGTCGCGCGGCGTCTCGCCGCTGGCCCATTCGGCCTTGACGTCGTTCGCAACGAACTCTTCGGCGACGTCGCGTGCGTGTTCGACCGAGGCGGTGAACACGAGCGCCTTCATCCCGGCGGTGTGCTGCTTATAGGCCGCGACGATGCGCGCGTTGCGATCGACGGTGTTGACCGCCGCCGCGAGCGCGCCGATCACGAAATCGCCGCCGCGCGAGGCGACGCCGTCGAGATCGGTCTGGGTTGCGACCGCGTACGATTTGACCGGGACGAGATACCCGGCATCGATCGCCTTGCGGGTATCCATCTCGTAGACGATCTTCTCGAAGACGTCGACTAAACGAACGCCGTCGCCGCGGTTGGGCGTCGCGGTAAAGCCCATGATCATCGCTTCGCTGCGCGCGACGCGGATCGCATCGACGATCGCGCGGTACGAGGGAGCCGCCGCGTGATGCGCTTCATCGATCACGAAGAGCGAGATCCGGCGGCCGAACCGCTTCATGAACTCGTCGAGTCGCTTCTCGCCGAGCGTTTGGACGGTGGCGACGACGATACCGCACTCCTCGTCCGCGCGCCGCTCGGCTTTTTCGATCCCGATCTTGATGTCCGGATTCTCGGCGTGCATCTTCTCGGCGATCTGTTCGATCAATTCGTCGCGATGCGCGACGATCAGCGTCACGTCGCCGGGCCGTACGGAAAGAAGCTTCGGGAGCGTCGCGATGATGATCGTTTTTCCGAGACCCGTGGCCAAGGAGACGAGTTGGGTTCGCACGCCGCGCGCCCGGTGTTCGAGGATCGCACGTTGCGCCTCGACTTGGTAAGGGCGCAGATGCGGAGCCGCAGGTAAGGGAACCGCAGCCAGTTGCGCCCGGCGACGTCGCGGCTCAGGAGCCGTCGACGACGCGTTTTGCATTTCCAATGACGCCTATCACGATTGGAGCCGCCTCGGCGTGTCCGTCGGGGCGGTGGGACCTCCGGTTCGAGGCGCTCGCGCGCTCGTCAAGAGCCGGTTTCGGCCTCATTATAGCAGGTCGCGCAATGACCCTGCGCAGATCTCTTGCTTGGCTTGGCGCTCGGCAACGCCGCACAGCCGTCTGGGCGTGCTCGTTACGAACGCGCCCGGCCGATCCGCGCGGCATAATCGGCGGGCGTGTCGATGTCGATGAACGTTCGCTCGTCGATGCCGGATACGATCCGTTTCACGAGCGCGGGGTTGTCGCGCAGCGATCGCAGAGCATCCCCGTCGGCGAGGCCGGCGATTCGCGCCCGCGCCCGCGGGCCGAAGACGACCGGATGGCCCTGCCGCCCGCCGGCCTCGGGCGAGACGACGTCGATCGTTTCCTCATAGGCGTTGATCACGCGCGCGATCGCGATCGCGCTGCTGTCCGGCAAGTCGCCGAGCATGACGGCGATGGCCTCGTCGCGACGGATGACCGCGTCGGCGAGCGCGAGCGAGTGATTCATCCCGCGTTCCGGCGCAGCGTTGTGCACGATGCGCGCGCCCGCTCGCGCGAGCGCTTCCGTGACCGTCGCATCGGACACGACGACGACCGTGGGCCACGCCGCGCAAGCCGCGACGACGCGCGTAACGATCGCTACGCCATCGATCGGTAAGAGCAGTTTTTGCCCGCCCATCCGGCGCGCGACGCCGGCCGCAAGCACGACAACGGTCACCGCCAGCACGTCGCTTCCTTCTCGCCGATGCGAATGATTCTTGCGCTGCGCGGGTAGGACAGAAGCGGTCGCGCGTACGCGCAAGGAGTCCATCATGTTCGGGAAGTTCTCGCGGCGGCGTTTCTTCGTTCGAGCCGCTCTTCCAACCATCGCCGCTACCCTCGGCGTGCCGAAGCTCTTTCCGGCCGCGGAGGCCGCCGCGGTTTCGCGGCTGCAGGCGAGCGGTCCGCATCCGGTGCCGGTGACGCTGACCGTCAACGGGAGCGTGCACGCGCTGATGCTCGAGCCGCGCGTGACCCTGCTCGACGCGCTGCGCGAGCGGCTGAACCTCTTCGGCACGAAGAAGGGCTGCGATCAGGGGACCTGTGGTGCGTGCACCGTGCTCGTCGACGGCACCCGCATCGATTCGTGCCTCGCGCTTGCGATCATGAACGAGGGCAAATCGATCACGACCGTCGAGGGCCTCGCGAGCGGCGCGACGCTGCACCCGATGCAAGCCGCCTTCCTTGAGCACGACGGCTTTCAATGCGGGTACTGCACGCCCGGGCAGATTTGTTCCGCGATCGGTCTCTTGAACGAAAAGCGTCCGACCGACGAAGCGGGCGTGCGCGTCTGGATGAGCGGAAATATTTGCCGCTGCGGCGCGTATCCGAATATCGTCGCGGCCGTGCGCAGCGCGGCGGGAGCATCGTCATGAGACCGGTCTCGTACGCGCGCGCGACCGACACAGCCGCTGCGATCGCGTTTGCCCTTGGCGACCCGCACGCCGAGTTCATCGCCGGCGGCACCAATGTCGTCGATCTGATGAAGGACGACGTCGCACGGCCGTCCACGCTGGTCGACATCACGCGCTTGCCGCTCGGCGGGATCACGCCCTCGGCGACCGGAATCCGGATCGGCGCGCTCGCGCGGATGAGCGAGGTCGCCGATCATCCCGCGATGCAGGCGAATTTTCCCGCCGTCGTCCAGGCGCTGAACGATAGCGCCTCGCCGCAGCTGCGCAATATGGCGACGATCGGCGGCAACGTCATGCAGCGTACGCGCTGCACCTATTTCCGCGACGTCTCGCAGCCGTGCAACAAGCGCGCGCCGGGCGCCGGCTGCGCCGCGATCGGCGGCGTCAACCGCATGCACTCGGTGATCGGCACGAGCCCGCACTGCATCTGCGCGCACGCCTCCGATCTTGCGGTCGCACTCGTCATGGCGGGCGCGATCGTTCATACGCGTGGCGCAGGTGGCGAACGCAGCATCCCGATCGAGGCGCTCTACCTGCTGCCCGGCGATACGCCGCAGCGCGAGACCGTGCTCGAACGCGGCGAGCTGATCGAAGCGGTCGAGCTGCCGGCGAGTACGCCGGCGCGGCGCTCCGTCTATCTCAAGGTGCGCGATCGGCGCCAGTACGAGTTCGCGCTCGTCTCCGTCGCCGCGGGGCTTGAGATCGCGGGCGGAACGATCCGCGGCGCGCGCGTCGCGCTCGGCGGCGTCGCGCCCAAGCCGTGGCGCGCGCACGCTGTCGAAGCGCAGTTGATCGGCAAACCCGCCGGCGTCCAAACCTATGCCGCAGCAGCCGCCTACGCGTCCGTCGGGATGCGCGGCTTCGGTGAAAACGATTTCAAAGTGCCGTTGATCGGCCGCGCCGTTGCGCGCGCGCTGGCGATGGCGGAGGCCGTTTCATGAACAGCACGTTGCCGCTGGTCGGCGCCCCGAACGATCGCGTCGACGGACGCCGCAAGGTCACCGGAACGGCGCCGTATGCCGCCGAGTATCCGCTCGCGGGGCTCGTCTATGCCGTGATGGTCACCGCGACGATCGGCAAAGGCCGCGTGACGACGATCGATTCGCGCGATGCCTACCACGTGCCGGGCGTCATCGCGATCATGACCCACGAGAACGCCCCCCGCGTCGATGCGGGCACGGCGAACGATCCCACGGCACAAGAGGTGATGCTCTTGCAAGACGATGTCGTGCGCTACGACCGGCAGCCGGTGGCGGTCGCGATCGCCGATACGTTCGAGCACGCGATCGACGCCGCCGCGCGCGTGATCGTGCACTACGCTCCCGACCAGCCGGCGATCGCCTTCACACGCGGCGAACGCTACACTCCCACCGAAATCCACGGTGAACCGGCCGCTTTTCGCAACGGTGACCCCGATGCGGCGATCGCCGCTGCCGCGGTGAAGCTCGACAACGTGTACACCACTCCCGTCTACCATCACAACCCGATGGAACCGCACGCGACGACCGCGATCTGGAACAGCGACGGTTCGCTCACGGTCTACGATGCGACGCAAGGCGTGGATGCCGACGCGCTCACGTACGCGAAAACCTTCGGTATCCCGCTCAGCTCGGTTCACGTCATCGCGAAGTTCATCGGCGGCGGCTTCGGTTGCAAAGGCACGACGTGGTCGCACGCGTTGCTCTCGGCAATGGCCGCGAAGCTGACCGGCAAGCCGGTGCAACTCGTCCTGACGCGGCCGCAAATGTTCGGCTCGGTCGGCTTTCGTCCGCAGACGCACCAGCGCGTCGCGCTCGGCGCGGGCCGCGATGGCCGGCTCGTCGGCCAGATCCACCAGCTGACCGCGCAAACGTCCACGTTCGGTGAGTTCGTCGAATCGTCGGCGCTCATCAGTACGGCGATGTACCCGCCGCCGAATATCGCGATCTCACACGAACTCGTGCGCCTCAACACGGCGACGCCGACGTACATGCGTGCGCCGGGTGAGTCGACCGGCTCGTTTGCGCTCGAATCGGCGATGGACGAACTCGCCGTCGCGCTCGCGATCGATCCGGTCGACTTGCGCTTGCGTAACGACGTCACGACGGACGCCCACGGTCTTCCGTTCTCGAGCCGGTCGCTCGCGAAATGCCTGACCCAAGCCGCGGATCGCTTTGACTGGAAGCGCCGCAACCCGCAGCCGCGCTCGATGCGCGCGGGCGATCAACTCGTCGGTCTGGGCATGGCGGCGGCGAGTTATCCGGCCCATCGCAGTGCGGCATCGGCGCTCGTGCGGATCGCCGCCGACGGCAGCGTCACGGTGCAGAGTGCCGGCGTCGACCTCGGCACGGGCGCGTACACCGCGTTTTCGCAAATCGCCGCCGATCTGCTCGGCGTCCCGATCGCGAGCGTCCGCATGGAACTCGGCGACACCCAGTATCCGAGCGCCCCGGTCGCCGGCGGCTCGCAGCTCACCGCGAGCGTCGGCTCGGCGGTGAAACTCGCCGTGCTCGATGCGCGCGCGAAGCTGCTCGCGCTCGTCGCCGGCGACGCCGCGTCACCGCTGCACGGCGTCGCCGCGGACTCGATCCAGCTGATGAACGGGGGCTTGTACGCGAGCGGCGGCCGCGGCGAGAGCTACGCCGCGATCCTCACGCGCCACGGGCTCGCGAACCTCGAAGGCCGCGCGGACGCGAAGCCCGGCAATGAGCAGAAGACCTACGCGATGCACGCGTTCGGCGCGCACTTCGTCGAGCTGCACGTCGACGCGACGCTCGGGACGATCGAGCTGCAGCGCATCGTCTCGGCGTTCGCAAGCGGTCGGATCGTCAACGCGAAGACGGCAACCAGCCAATACTACGGCGGTATCACGTTCGGCATCGGCATGGCGATGCTCGAAGAGACGCGGTTCGACGATCGCACCGCGCGCATCATGAACGCGAACCTCTCCGACTATCTCGTGCCGACGAACGCCGACGTGCCCCCGATCGAGGTCATCATCGTGCCCGAAGAGGATACGGTCGTCAACGAGATCGGCGTCAAGGGAATCGGCGAGATCGGAATCGTCGGCGTCGCCGCGGCGATCGCGAACGCCGTCTACCATGCGACCGGCCGCCGCATCCGCGACTTGCCGATCACGCCGGAGAAGTTGCTGCTCGCGTAAGCCGGCCCACAGAAAAACCAGGGCGGTCGTGATAGCGTTCTCGGAGTGATGAACATCCGAACGCGCGCGCTCGCTCTGGCCGGCTTCCTGGGCCTGGCTTCGAGCCTCCTCGTCCCCGCCGCCGCCCAGGCGGCGCCCGCTCCCAAGACCGAGCAGATCGTCCTTGCCGGCGGCTGCTTCTGGGGCATGGAGGCGGTCTTTCGCGAGCTTCGCGGTGTCGTCGAGGTCATGCCCGGTTACAGCGGCGGCAGCGGCGCGACCGCGCACTACGACGCGGTGAGCACGGGACTCACCGGTCACGCGGAGTCCGTGCGGATCACCTTCGACCCGCGGGTGATCAGCGTGCGCACCTTGCTGGACGTCGATTTCACCGTCGCGATGGACCCCACGGAAAAGGACTATCAGGGCCCCGATCACGGCTCGCAGTACCGCTCGGTCATTTTCTACGAGACCCCCGAGCAGCAGGCCGTCGCCCAGGCGACGATTGATGACTACACGCGCCGTCACGTCTTCCCGGCGCCGATCGTGACCCAAGTCGTCGCGCTCAACCGCTTCTATGCAGCCGAGGCCTACCACCGGAACTACGCGGCGCTGCATCCCGACAGCCCCTACATCATCGAAGAAGATTTGCCGAAGCTCGCGCTCTTACATCAGAAGTATCCGCAACTCGTCGCCGCGCGCTAAGGCGCGCGCCTCCGGCGGCAGCGTGGCCGCGCCAACCCGCGGGGAGCACGCCGCCCGCCGTCCGGTAGGCCCGTCTCAAAGGTGAGCCGGAAGACCGCAGAGCGGAGTCGTCGTCTGAGACGGCGATGAATGATGGCACCGATCCGGCGTTTTCCACGTTGTATCCGGTAACGTGTCCAGTACCAAAGCACGCTCGGGAGACTGATTTCATGCGCCTTCTTCGTTCCGCTTTTGCTCTCGCGATCGTCGTTTCTGCGGGCATCGCGCCGGCCGCGGCGGCCCAGCAGCAGACGCAACCGCAAGCGCCGCCGCAGTCCTACCAACAGGCGCCGCCGCAGTCGTATCAGCAGCCTCCGCCGCCGCCGCCGAACTCCGGCGCGACGATCCCCGCGGGGACGATTCTCACCGGCACGATCTCGATCGAACTCAGCTCCAAGTCGGCGAATCCCGGCGACACGTTCACGCTCACGAACGTCGGCACCGCGAGCGGTGACGGATCGGTCGTCAACGCGACGATTTACGGCCATGTCGTCAGCGTGCAGCGCGCCGGGCAGGGGAAACAGCCGCAAGTGCAGCTCGCCTTCGATCGCATCGTCACGCCCGATGGCCGCAGCCAGTACATCAGCGGCACCGTGCAATCGATGCAAGAGAAGACGCAGAGCAACGCCAAGCGCGAAATTCTCGGCGCGGTCGTCGGCGACATCGTCGGCAACTACCTTGGCAAGCACGTCGGCACCGATCTCGGCGGCCTCATCGGCGCCGGCGGCGGCTACCTCTACGCCAAGAACTACAAAGAAAACGTCACCCTCCCCCAGGGCTCGTCCGTCTCCATCATGGTCACCCCCGCGCGCCAGCAACAAACGCAGTAGGGGCCGCCCCTCCGGTCGGCCTCGCCACCCGGGGTGCCGGCTCAGGATGACCTGGTGCCGGCTCGGGATGACGGGGGCTGGCGTGGTATCCTAGCGGCTATGGAAATCGCAGCGGCGCAGTTTCCGGCCGAGCAGTCGGCGGATGGGCGGTGGGTCCGCCAAGAGGATGCGTTTCGCGGGTGGGTGCGGGCCGACGGTAGCGGTCCGTATCCGCTCGAGGCGGGGCGGTATCATCTGTACGTTTCGCTTGCGTGCCCGTGGGCGCACCGGACGATCATCGTGCGGACGTTGCGCGGGCTCGAGGCGGCGATCGGGATGACCATCGTCGATCCGATTCGCGACGAGCGCGGCTGGCGGATGGACCACGATCCGGTCGCGGGCTTTCGCTTCTTGAGCGAGGCCTACGAGGCGTCGATGCCCGGCTACGCCGCGCGTGTGACCGTCCCGCTCCTGTGGGACAAACGCACGCACCGCATCGTCTCGAATTCCGACGACGACATCATGCGGATGTTCGAGACCGAGTTCTCGCCGCTCGCATCGGGCTCGCCGGACCTCTATCCCACCGCCTTCGCCGCCGAGATCGACGCGCTCAATGCCACGATCTACGAGACCGTGAACGACGGCGTCTACCAGGCGGGCTTCGCGACGGCGCAGGCCGCGTATGAATCGGCCGCCTACCGCGTATTCGCGACGCTGGATGAACTCGAGGCGCGGCTCGCGACGCGACGGTACCTTTTCGGTCCGTCCGTCGTCGAAACCGACTGGCGGCTCTTCGTGACGCTGATCCGATTCGACGCGGTGTATTTCGGGCATTTCAAGTGCAATCTGCGCCGGATCGTCGACTACCCGAACCTGTGGGGCTACCTGCGCGATCTGTATCAGATTCCGGGCGTCGCCGAGACGGTTGATTTCGATCACATCAAGCGCCACTACTATGCAACCCACGACGACATCAACCCGACCCGCATCGTGCCGGTCGGCCCGCTGCTCGATCTGACCTCGCCGCCGGGGCGCGCGGGGCTTACATGAAGGATTGAGGAACGGCCCGCCCGCCCGAGTCCGTTCTCAGGTTTCGCTGTAATAGTGAAGGAATGTCTTTGATACCCTCATTCCCCGTGCGGCGACTGGCATCGTCGGTCTCCGCCCTGCTCCTCGGTGCCGTGCTCCTCGGCGCCGTTCCCGCGCTTGCCCAAGACGGACCGCCGCCCGGCGGCGGACCGCCCGGCGGCCGCCGTGCCTACCTTCGCATCGAAGGTGAGATCCTCAAAAACCTGCATCCGCCGCTGAGCCCGAAGCAAATCGACGACATCAAAGCGGCGCGCGCAGCGATGATGAAAGAAAACGAGAACGTCACCGACCGCGAGACGCGCATGGCCAACGGCAAGGCGTTCCGCGATAAGATCATGAGCATCATGTCTCCCGCGCAAGCCGCGGACTTCAAGAAGCAAATGGACGCGGCTCGTGCCAAGATGCGTGCCGAACATCCCGATGGTCCGCCCGGCGGCGGCCCGCCGCCCAACCAATAACCCGGCTCGAAAGGAATCGATGCGAGTTTTTCGCGCGGGGATCGCGCTGGCGCTGGCCGCCGTCGTTTTGGGAGCGTGTTCGCACGGCGCGAAAGGTGGCCGCGCCGGCGGCCGCATGCAGTCGTCGCCGAATCCGATCCCGACGACGGCTGCGAAGCAAACGACGCTTCACGGCACCGACACGATCTCCGGCGTCATCTCGCCGTTCCAAAACGTGGCGCTCACGAGCGCCCTCTCCGAGCCGGCGGACTCCGTCGCGGTGCTCGAGGGCGATCACGTGCGCGCCGGTCAAGTCATCGCCGTGCTCGACACCGCCGATCTGCGCGCGGAACTCGCGCAGGCGCAAGCGACCGTCGTCGCCGATCAGCGCACCGCGGAGTCGGACGACGCAAAGGTCGCGCAAGCGCGCTACAACGCGACCCTCAATATCGGGACGGGGAACGATAACGTGAGCTCCGCCCGCGCCGCGCTCGCGCAAGCGCAAACCACGCTCAAGAATGACACGGTCAACCTGCAGCGCGATCAGCAACTCGTCGGAGCGGGCTACGTCGCGCAGCAGACGGTCGACCAGCAACAGACGCTCGTCAACAACGACGCGGCAGCCGTTCGCACGGCGCAAGCGAACCTGCAGACGGCGACCACGAGCCAATCGGTAAACGGCAACGGGAGCGGCGGTCTGCAGCAGGCGACGATCCAGTCGGCGATCGCGGATGCGCGTGCCGCTCATGCCGCCGTCGATCAGGCGCGCGCGACGGTGCTGCAGGATCAGACAATGATCGCGAAGGCGACGATCACGTCGCCGGTCGACGGCGTGATCGTGAATCGCAACATGAATCCCGGCGAATATCCGGGTTCGCGCACGATCTTCACGATTCAAGAACTCGACAAAGTCTACGCCCAGCTGAACGCGTCGAGTTCCGATACGTTCGCGATTCCGGTGGGCAGTACCGTCGCCATGAACGTCGCCGGTGCCGGCACCCAAACGTACACGGGGAAGGTCGTCGCCGTGCTCGGTCAAGTCTCGCCCGGCTCGACGAACTTCACCGTTCAGGTGCTCATCCGCAACGCGGACGGCAAGCTGCAGTCGGGTCTGCCCGTGACCGCCAACATCGCGCTGCCGTCGGTGAGCGGCCTCGGCATTCCGACGACGGCCTTCCTCGACGATACGCATACGACCGTGATGCTCGCCGACGACGAGCTCACCGACGTCGTCGCGAAGACCGTCAAAGTCCACGAAGTCTCGAGCGACGGGACGACCTCCATCGTCACCGGACTCAAAGCGGGTGATTCGGTCGTCTCGAACGGGCAACTCGGCCTGACGGACGGGCAATCGCTCGCGCAGATGTAATCGATGCGCCGCCTGACGCAGCTCTTTGTCAACCGGCCGCCGCTGGTCTTTGTCATCCTCGCACTCGTCGCGCTGCTCGGCGGGTTCGCAATGGCGACCCTCGTGCAGCAAAACTTTCCCAACGTCGACTTCCCGACGATCAACGTGAGCGCGTCGTATCCGGGTGCCTCACCCTCCGAGCTGCGCGACGCGGTCGTGCGGCCGCTCGAGGACGCGATCGCGGGCGCACCCGGGCTCGACCACATCAATACCTCGATCCAGCAAAATCAGGCATCGATATCGGCGAGCTTCACGCTCGACACGAATAAGACGACCGACCTCGTCGAAGTCCAAGACCGGATCTTGATCGCTTCCTCGGCGCTTCCGACCGATCTCGCAGCGCCCACGGTGCGCTCGTTCGACCCCTCGCAGACGACGGTCGTGACGATGTCGCTCTCGTCGCATTCGCTCTCGCTGCAGGGGCTCTCGGCGATCGTCACCGACCACATCGTGCCGACGCTCGAGCAAGTCGACGGGATCTCCAATGTGAACGCCGGCGGTACCGTGACGCCGGCGCTCGAAGTCGAGATCGACCCCGATAAACTTGCCGGTTTCGGCTTTACGGCCGACGATGTTGCAAGCGCGATCCAGCAGAACAATGTGCGCGCGCCGGGCGGCCTCGTCTACGGCGGAAATCGCGAAACGTCGATCGACGTTCGCGGCGACATTCAAACGGCCCCGACGATCGCGAACCTCGTGCTGACCGGCTCGACCGCGCAACTGCTCGGAGCGACGTCGCCCTCGGGAACCGTGACGCAAAAATATACGGGCACGACCGGATCGCTCAATCAAGCGCTGCAGCTCGGGAGCGGCGCCGTCACGGGCGCAGCGGCATCGGCGACCAATCCCTGGTCGACCTCCGCGCGTTTGCCGCGCATCGGCGACGTCGCGACCGTCGTCGATACCTATGAGGCCAAACGCGTCACGTCGTACGTTGGGACCGGATTTGCGATCTCGCTGAGCGCGCAGAAGGCGGCGGGCGCAAGCGAAGTGACCGCGGGCGAAGCCGTGATCGCGGCGCTGCCGCAGCTCGAAGCGCAGTACCCCGACATTCAATTCAAAGTCCTCAACGTCCAGTCCGACTTCACGAAGCAGCAGCTGTGGAGCGTCGTGCAGACGCTGCTCGAGGCGGTCGTCTTCACCGGCATCGCGATGCTGTTCTTCCTGCGCTCGTGGCGCAACGCGATCGTCGTGATGATCGCGATCCCGACCTCGCTGCTCGTGACCCTCTTCGCGATGAAGCTCTTGAAC
>Ga0116226_10002863_pt1 | contig 15143 bp, 15 predicted proteins | sample S1TSphfallax_FD_89692 | JGI IMG/M metagenome (GOLD analysis project Ga0116226, IMG submission 89692) | Host-associated microbial communities from peat moss isolated from Minnesota, USA - S1T2_Fa - Sphagnum fallax MG | ecosystem: Host-associated > Plants > Peat moss > Unclassified | place: USA...
GCCGATCGCCGAAATCGCCGAACTGAATATAGGCAGCCGCCCGGCCTCGCGCAAGTTCAACGACCCGGCGCAACGCCGCATTGAAGACCTGCGGGCCATCCCCTGGGGCTTTTCCTGGGGGCAATGTCGTTTGTTATTGCCGGGGTGGTTCGGCTTCGGCAGTGCTGTCACGGCGTATCTGGACGAAGCCGGCACGCCGGCCGAGCGGGCGAAACGCCTGGCGGCCCTGAAGCAGATGAATAAGACCTGGCCGTTCTTCTCCAACCTGCTGTCCAATATGGACATGGTGCTGGCCAAGACCGATCTGGCGGTGGCTTCGCGCTATGCCCAACTGGTGGGCGACAAGAAGCTGCGCAAGCATGTGTTCGGTCGCATCGTCGACGAATGGCAAAGCACCTCGCACATGCTGTCGGAGATCACGGGCCATAGCGAACGGCTGGCCGGCAACCCCTTGCTGGCGCGCTCGATCCGCAACCGCTTCCCGTATCTGGATCCGCTCAACCATTTACAGGTGGAGCTGCTCAGCCGGCATCGTTCGGGCACCACCGATGACCGGGTCAAACGCGGTATCCATATGACCATCAACGGCATTGCCGCCGGCCTGCGCAATACCGGCTAAGCGGCCTCAAGGCTGAACCCGGCGGCGGCCGTGTTCAGCCGCTTCAAGCCGGGTTTGGGCTTGCGCCCCGGCCGGCAGCGATGCGCGTCGACTTTTTTTCCGGCGGAATTTGGTTAAGATAGCCGCAAAACACTCCTAGGGCACCATGACTGCCGCCACCGAAATCACCCCAGATCACCTGGCCGCCTTGCTTGAGCGCGTCGCCCGCGAAGACGGCGAGGCGCTGCGCACCCTCTATGAACTGACCTCGGCGAAACTGTTTGGCCTCGCGCTGCGTATATTGGTCAGACGCGAGTGGGCCGAGGAGGTCCTGCAAGAGAGTTTCGTCAATGTCTGGCGCTATGCCGCCGACTACCGCCGAGGCTTGTCCGCGCCAATGACATGGATGGCCGCCATCGTCCGCAACCGGGCGCTCGACCATCTGCGCCGCGTCGACCACGCGGAAACCGAATGGAGCGAGACCTTGGACGAACTGATACCGGCGCCAGACCTGGACCCGAGCGAGCAGGCACTGCTTAGCGACGATGCGCGACGGCTGGCGTTTTGTCTGGGCCAGTTGGACCCCTCGCAACGCCAGGCGGTGTCGCTTGCCTATCTGCGCGACCACAGTCATAGCGAGATTTCGAACGCCTTGCGGGTACCGCTCGGTACCGTCAAATCCTGGATCAGGCGTGGGCTGGAAAAGCTCAAGACCTGTCTTGGAGGCTAGGCATGAATCTGCACCATCATCCCGAACAGATAGACCGGCTGGCTGCCGAATATGCGCTGGGCACCCTGCGTGGCGGTGCGCGCCGCCGCCTGGAGCACCTGGCCCGCACCGACGAGGTGGTCGGACAGGCGGTGCGGCATTGGCAACGCCGCATCGCGGCCATGACCGAACTGGTGCCGGGCGTGCCGCCGCCGGAATCGGTGTGGCGCGCGATCGAAGCCCAATTGGGGCAGGCGCTGCGGCGCCCGGCGGCGCTGACGGCACCCCGTCCAGTGTCGCCCTCGCGCGCCGCAACCCGCCCGTTGTCGGCCGCCGGCCGCTGGTTCGACAGCCTCAATTTCTGGCGCGGCTGGGCCGCTTTCGCCACCGTGGCCGCGGTGCTGGTGCTGGGTTTGGCCATCACGGGCCAATGGCCCGCCTGGGTCGGCACGCAGCATGACCACAGCGGCGCACGCATAGGCTATGTCGCCGTGCTGCATGATCAGGCCTCCCAATCGACCATGCTGGTGACCTGGGATGACGCGCACAGCACCATGACGCTGCGTACCCTGGTGTCCTATCCGCTGCGCAGCGACCAGACCTTGCAGTTGTGGGGCTTGCCCTCGCAAGGGCATCCGGTGTCGCTGGGTCTGATCCGCGGTGGCGCGGCGTACACGGTGCAGTTGCCGGAACGCCCGCAGAACTATCCGGTGCTGGCGGTCTCGGTCGAGCCCAGCGGCGGTTCGACCAAGCCCGACGGCCCGACCGGACCGGTGGTGTACTCGGGCAAACTGGTGCCGACCACCTAAGGCCTCATGTTCGCGACCGAATACCCTGCGCCTTTATCCTCAGACGGTGCGGCGGTGCGTCACGATACGCCCGCTGCGTCCGCCCCGGATAGCCGGTTCACCACATCGCCCCCAGCGCTGAGCCACGCCGCGGGCTGGCAGGCGCGCCTGCGGCTCGCTTTCGAGCGGCGCGGTGCGCGGACGGTGCTGAGCCATCGCGAACACCTGGGTCCGCTGCGGGTGCAAAAGCCGCTCTATCCGGAAGGTGATGCGATCTGCCACACGGTCGTGATTCATCCGCCGGGCGGGATTGCCGGCGGCGACAGCCTGCAGATCGAGGTCGAAGTCGGGGCCGCCGCGCACGCCGTTCTGACCACCCCCGGTGCCAGCAAATGGTACAAATCCAACCAACGCCGCGCCCAGCAGCAGATCGTGCTGCGCGTGGCGGACGGGGCTTGCCTGGACTGGTTGCCACAGAACAATATCGTGTTCGACGCGGCCCAGGCCGAGCTCGATACGCGCATCATTCTGGCACCCGAAGCCAGTGTGATCGGCTGGGAGGCTACCCAACTGGGCCGCCAGGTGGCCGGCGAGCGCTGGCGCAGCGGCAGTCTGCGCGCCGGCACCACGCTCGAGCGCCCGGACGGTACCCTGCTATGGACCGAGCGCGCCGTGCTGACGGCCGACGATCCGTTGCGCGATGGTCCTCAGGGTCTGGCCGGTTGGCCCGCATTCGGCACCCTGTGGGCCTGCGGCCCGAGCTGCCGCGATGAGGCCGCGCGCGCCCTGGCCGAGGGTCTGGCCGCCATCCTGCCCTACGATGATCAGCTGCGCGCAGGCGTCAGTGCCCTGCCCAACGGGGTGCTGCTGATACGCGTGGTCGCGCGCGAAATGGAAACGCTGCAGCGCCTTCTGATTGCATGTTGGCAGCAACTGCGCCCGGTGCTGCAGCAGGTTCCGGCGCGACCGCTGCGGATCTGGTCGACCTGACCACGGCCGCGCCGGCAACGGCGCACCAGTGCGAGCAAGCGGTGCACCACGCTGGTACACAAGCTGGGGCCGTCCATGTGCCCGGTTTCCGGGGCGGATGCCGCGGGCGCGCCGATCCGACTTGTTCCCGAAAGTGGCATAGCGCTTGCTTTTCTTGATGCGCTCGCGGCACACTAGGCCTTTGTATGACCCGAGCCCGGCTGCCGCCCAGACCCAGCACCGAGGCATGCGCCGAAACCGATTGCTATGATTGCTATTCTGGCCCTGTTCCGATGAAACTCACCCCTCGCGAAAAAGACAAGCTGCTGATATTCACCGCCGCGCTGCTGGCCGAGCGGCGCCGCGCCCGCGGCCTGAAGCTCAATTATCCGGAGGCCATCGCCTTTATCACGGCGGCCTTGATGGAAGCGGCGCGCGACGGGCAAACGGTGGCGCAGATCATGCACTACGGCACCACCTTGCTGACACGCGACGACGTGATGGACGGCGTGGCCGACATGATTCCCGACATCCAGGTCGAAGCCACCTTCCCCGACGGCACCAAGCTGGTCACGGTGCATCACCCCATTCCCTAGCGAGCCCTCATGATTCCCGGTGAACTGATCGTCGATGACGGCGAAATCGAGCTGAACGCAGGCCGCGCCACGGTCAGCGTGAAAGTCGCGAATAGCGGCGACCGTCCGGTGCAGGTCGGCTCGCACTTCCATTTCTATGAAGCCAACCCGGCCCTGCAGTTCGATCGCGAAGCCGCGCGAGGCTTTCGCTTGAACATTGCGGCCGGCACCGCGGTGCGCTTCGAGCCCGGCCAGGAACGCACGGTCGAACTGGTGGCACTGGCCGGCGCACGCGAAGTCTACGGCTTCAACGGCAAGATCATGGGACCGCTTTAAGGGACTATGAGGGGCTATAAGGGGCTCCAAGGGACATTAACGGACATTGAGGTGCGCCAAGCCACACCTTGGCGCTCAAACACCGCCAGCGCAAAGGCGACACAGCCAGCGGCGCCTGCAAGGCCGCCCGATATCACAAGGACAGAACATGACGCTCAAGATCGGCCGCCGCGCCTACGCGGAAATGTACGGCCCCACCACCGGCGATCGCCTGCGTCTCGCCGACACCGATCTGATCATCGAAATCGAACAGGACGCCACCATTTACGGTGAAGAAGTGAAGTTCGGCGGCGGCAAGGTGATACGCGACGGCATGGGCCAATCGCAACGTGCGCACGCGCAGGTGGTCGATACCGTCATCACCAATGCCGTGATCATCGATCACTGGGGCATCGTCAAGGCCGATATCGGCATCAAGGCCGGCCGCATCGCGGCCATCGGCAAGGCCGGCAATCCCGATATCCAGCCCGGTGTGACGATAGCGATAGGCGCTGCGACCGAAGTGATCGCGGGGGAAGGCATGATCGTCACGGCCGGCGGCATCGACACGCACATTCATTTCATCAGCCCGCAGCAGATCGATGAAGCGCTGTGTTCGGGTGTCACCACCATGATAGGTGGCGGCACCGGCCCCGCCACCGGCACCTTTGCCACCACCTGCACGCCCGGTCCCTGGCATATGGAGCGCATGCTGCAGGCCGCCGACGGCTGGCCCATCAATATCGGCTTTCTGGGCAAGGGCAACGCAAGCCAGGCCGCACCGCTGCTGGAGCAGGTTGCCGCTGGCGCCATCGGCCTCAAATTGCACGAAGACTGGGGCACCACGCCGGCCGCGATCGATTGTTGTCTGTCGGTGGCGGACGATACCGATACCCAGGTGGCGATCCATACCGACACCTTGAACGAAGCCGGTTTTGTCGAGGCCACCGTGGCCGCTTTCAAAGGCCGCACCATTCACACCTATCACACGGAAGGCGCGGGCGGCGGTCATGCGCCCGACATCATCAAGGTCTGCGGCGAGTCGAACGTGTTGCCTTCATCGACCAATCCGACCCGGCCCTACACCGTCAACACGCTGGATGAGCATCTGGACATGCTGATGGTGTGTCACCACCTCGATCCGGCGATTGCCGAAGATATCGCCTTCGCCGAATCGCGCATCCGGCGCGAGACCATCGCCGCCGAGGATATCCTGCACGATCTGGGCGCGATATCGATGCTGTCGTCCGATTCGCAGGCGATGGGTCGCGTCGGCGAAGTGATACTGCGCACCTGGCAAGGCGCGCACAAGATGAAACTGCAGCGCGGCGCCTTGCCGCTGGACGGCGCGCGCAACGACAATTTCCGGGTCAAACGTTATATCGCCAAGTACACCATCAACCCCGCCATCACGCATGGCATCTCGCACGAACTGGGTTCGGTGGAGCCGGGTAAATGGGCCGACCTGGTCCTGTGGGACCCGGCGTTTTTCGGTGTCAAACCGACCTTGATACTGAAAGGCGGGATGATCGCGGTGTCGTTGATGGGCGACCCCAACGCCTCGATTCCGACACCGCAACCCGTGCACTACCGCGAAATGTTCGGTTCGCGTGGCGGAGCGCTGGCGCGCAGCTCGCTGACCTTCGTCTCGCAAATGGCCTTCGATGCCGATGTGGCAGGACGCTATGGACTTAGCAAATACGTGGTGCCGGTCAAGAATACGCGTAAGGTGAGCAAAGCCGACATGATCCACAATCATTGGCAACCCACCATCACGGTCGACCCCGAAACCTATCAAGTAGTCGCCAATGGTGAACTGCTGACCTGCGAGCCAGCCAGTGTGTTGCCGATGGCGCAGCGGTATTTCCTGTTTTAAGGCGCACCGCGCCAGACCCTGAGCACGACTTTAAGCACCACCAGCTTTAAGCACCACCGGATTCGGATTCAACATGAGAAAGATCGACAAGCGCCTCGGTGCGCAGGTCAAACTGGCGCGCCCGCTGCTCGCGCGCGCCGCCACCTTGACGCTGCCCTATCACGAGCGCTGCAAAAGCCGTCTCGCTGCCGTCCTCGATAGCGGCGAGGAAGTCGCCCTGCTGCTGCCGCGCGGCACCGTGCTGGCGCATGACGATGTGCTGGTTGCCGACGACGGCGGGCTGATACGTGTGGTGGCGGCAGCCGAGAGCGTGCTGCAGGTGCGCGCCAGCGGGCCGGATGCGGCGCACAAACTGATACGCGCCGCCTACCATCTGGGCAACCGGCATACGCCGGTGCAAATCGGCACCGACTGTCTGCAACTGGAAGCCGACCCGGTACTGCGGCAGATGCTGGAAGGCATAGGGATGCAGGTTGAAGTGTGCGCCGCACCGTTCCAGCCCGAAGCCGGCGCTTATGGCGGCGGTCATCGCCATGGTCATGACGAGAGCTTTGCCGAAGACTACGCGCTGGCTCAGCAGGTGTATGCCGAGCATGAGCCGGGGCATGGCCACGCGCATGCGCATGATCACGCGCATCATCATGAGCACGGCCATGCCCATGATCACGCACATCACGCGCACAACCACCACGCCGATGACGGCCACGTCCACAGCGATACCTGCAGTCACGCGTACGCCAAGGCCCGCGGCAAGCCCCATGCATAGCGCCGAACTCACCGCGCTGCTGCATCTGGCCTCACCGGCCCTGCCGATCGGCGGTTTCAGCTATTCGCAAGGTCTGGAGGCTGCGGTCGATAGCGGCGTGATCCATGACGCCGCCAGTGCCCATGGCTGGATCGAAGCCGGACTGGGTCAGGTGCTGGCGCGCTGCGAACTGCCTTTTCTGGGGCATCAGATGGCGCGCTGGCAACAAGTGGCTGAATCTATGGGCAAGGACAACACCGCCGGCGCAACACGCAATGCATTGCGCGCAGCCGATGCCTGGTTTCTGGCCAGCCGCGAATCGGCCGAGCTGCGACTTGAGTCGGAGCAGATGGGCTGGTCATTGGCCTCGCTATGCGCGTCGCTGGACTGGGGCGATGCGGCACTGCGCACGGTGCTGGCGGAATTCAAGCCGGTTGCGCTGCCCACGGTGTTTGCCTACGCGGCGCTCGCGCACGGCGCCGCCGTCGCCGCCACCTTGACCGCCTACGCCTTCAACTGGGTCGAAAACCAGGTGGCCGCCGCATTGAAGGCCGTGCCCCTGGGGCAACTGGCCGGCCAACGCATCCTGTTCGGCATGCACCCCGCCATTACCCGCGCAGTCGAGCGTGCGCTGGCCACCGGGCCGCAGGATCTATCGACCTTCTCGCCGCTATTGGCCGTGCTGTCCGGGCGGCACGAAACCCAATACTCGCGGTTGTTCCGATCATGATCGTTTTGATCTGCCACCGCCCACTCGTTCGACACTTTCTCAGTCCATCGCCATGAATACCACCACCACAACTCGTCCCACCCGCACCAAAACCCTGCCGCCGCTGCGCGTGGGGATAGGCGGTCCGGTCGGCTCGGGCAAGACCACGCTGGTCGAAATGCTGTGCAAGGCTTTGCGCGAACGCTATGACCTGGTCGTTATCACCAACGACATCTACACCAAGGAAGATCAGCGCCTGCTGACGGTAGCCGGTGCCCTGCCCGCCGAGCGCATCATGGGGGTGGAAACGGGCGGTTGCCCGCACACGGCGATCCGCGAAGATGCCTCGATCAATCTCGAAGCGGTGGACCGGATGTTGGGGCGCTTTCCGGACGCCGATATCGTGTTTATCGAATCGGGCGGCGACAATCTGGCCGCCACCTTCAGTCCGGAACTGTCCGATCTGACCATCTATGTGATCGACGTGGCCGGCGGCGAAAAGATACCGCGCAAGGGCGGCCCGGGCATCACCAAGTCGGATCTGCTGGTGATCAACAAGACCGACCTCGCCCCCATGGTAGGCGCCTCGCTTGAGGTGATGGCATCGGATGCGGCAAAGATGCGCGGGGCGCGGCCGTTTGTGATGTGCAATACCAAGGCCGGCGAAGGCTTGCAGACGGTGATTGCGTTTATCGAAAAGCAGGGCTTGCTGGTGACCTGAGCGTCAAGCCCCAATCAAAGCCAACAACACCCGCACAATCCGCGCCGTCGCGCCGCGATGACGCGCGGCGAAAGCTCCGGCCGCCTCCCCCATCGCGATACGCGCGGAGCGATCGCACAACAGCGCCGCCACGGCTTGCGCCAGCGCCGCCGCATCGGCGACGCGCTGCGCGGCGCCGGTGGCGATGGCGTCGTCGGTGGCCTGGGTGAAATTAAAAGTGTGCGGGCCGATCAGCACCGGCACATCGACAGCGCAGGCCTCGATCAGATTGTGGCCGCCCAGCGGCACCAGGCTGCCACCGACAAAGGCGAGATCCGACGCGCTGTAATAGGCGCTCAGCTCCCCCATCGAATCGCCTAGCAAAACATCGACCTCGATCGGCAGCGGAGTGCCATCCCATTGCGAGCGGCGCACATAGCGCAGACCCGCGGCATCAAGCTGCGCCGCGACTTCGTTAAAACGTTGCGGATGACGCGGCACCAGAATCAAGAGGGTCCGGGACAGCCGCGCCGCTTCAGCGGCAGCGCCCGTGGTACCCGTGGCGCCCGTCATGCCATGATGACCGCGCAACTGAGCGAAGGCCCGTAAGACTTCCGTCTCTTCACCCTCACGGGTGTTGGCGGCGGTCCATACCGGGCGCGGGCCGATGGCGTGACGCCAGGCCTGCCCGAGTTCACGCGCGCCCGGCGGCAGCGCCATATCGAACTTCAGGTTACCCAACACCACTACCTCGCGCGCGCCCAATTGCATCAGGCGCTCGGCGTCGCTCGGGCTTTGCGCCAGGACGCGAGCCAAGCCGCCGAACACAGTCCGGGTGGCGGCGCCAAAGCGGGCCGCGCGCCGGGCCGAACGCGCCGACATGCGCGCATTGGCCAGCACGAGCGGCATCGCCGCCGCACGGCATTCGGCGATCAGGGTCGGCCAGACTTCGGTGTCGATCAGGACGCCCACGGCCGGCTGCCAATGGCGCAGAAAACGGCGCACGGCAGAGGGCATATCGTAGGGCAGATAACACCGTTGCACGCGCTCGCCATAGAGCTGCTCGCCGGTGGCGCGCCCGCTCGGTGTCATATGGGTGATCAGAATGCGCAGGCCAGCGCTTTGCGCCAGCAGGGCGTCAATCAGGGGCTGCGCGGCGCGGGTCTCGCCCACCGAAACCACGTGAATCCAGATCAGTTGGCCGCCGGCGCGCGGGGCCGGCAAATCGAAACCGAAGCGCTCGGCGATATGGGCCCGATAGCCGGGCTCGCGGCGCGAACGCCACAGCAAGCGCAACACCGCGAACGGTGCCGCGATGCGCCACAGCACGCGATAGACTGCATTCAATACTGCGTACGTCATACCAGCGCGCGTCCGCACAGGCGCTCGAGTATGCCAAGCGGCGCGCATTCGGGGCGCACCATCGCGGCGGCCGGCAAAAACAGCGTCTGCTCCAGCATAAACTGGCCCGACATCACCGCGTGCGGCGTCTGATCCGAATAACAGACCCAGACGCTGCCCGGGGGAAACGGCATGGTCTGCTGCGGACAATCGCGTTGGTAGGCTTCGTCGGCCTTCATCGCGTCGTGCAGACCCAACATCAGATGATCATACGCACTGCGACGCGACTTGGTGATGTGCAGCGCATGCAGCAGCCAGGCCGAGCCCGGCCATTGCGGCCCGATACCCGGCAGAAAACGGCGCGCCACATCTTCGAACGGCTCGCCCACGCGCCAGACGCGCGGCACGCCGGCCGGATTCACATTGGTAAAGACACGCAGAATGCGCTCGCCGTAGTTGGGACGCGACGGAAAGGCATCGACATGCAGGCGCCGGTCGTCGGCGCGCACGGATTGGCTGCGGCTTTCCACCTGCATCGGTCGGAAGCTGGTGGGCGCCATGCGCAAAGCCGGAATATAGTGCGGCGCAAGCGCATGAATCAGCGTCTGCGCACAACCGCGAAAACGTCCTATCATCGCCGCCAGTTCGGCCTGAGTGGCCGCGTCGCCGAGCGCGCCCTTCAAGCGCCCTTGCGCATCCAGGCTGATATTGCGCGACTTCGGCGCACGCACGGCGGGATCGAGGAAGCGCTGTTCCGACGCATTGAGGGTAAAACCCAGGCGCGGAAAGAACAGCACTTTGCCGGTTTCGAGCGCACTCACCGCATCGGCGCGCAGTCCGACTTCGGTGTCGCCCAGGGCCCAGTCCTGGCTCGACAGTTCGATGATTTGCGCGGTTTCGTGCTGGCTCATTCTGTGCCTTCGAAAAAAGTATGCTGCAAAGTGGCCCCCAAGGTGCCGGTCAGCTCCATCAAGGCTGCCTCGACCTCGCCCACACTGGGCGGCGCACCGGTGTCGCCCAGATTGATGATATTGGGCGACCAGAACCCTTCCGTCTTCCAGCGCGGCGAATCGCAATACAGCTCGATGGTCGGCCGCCGCAGCGCCGCCGCGATATGGGTCAGCCCCGTGTCGACGCCAATCACCAGGGTAGCGCGGCGGATCAGCGCGATCGCCTCCATCACGGAAATCCGCGGCAGCACCAAGGCCTGCTCCATCTGTGCGGCCAGCGCCTGCGCATCCGCGCGCTCGGTCGCCGAACCCCAGGGCAACAGCACTTGGATACCACGCTGGTTCAGGGTGCGGGCCACCTGCACCCAATGCGCGGGCTGCCATTGCTTGGCGGCACGCGCGGTGGCATGGAACAGCATGGCATAGGGACCCGCGGGCAGACAGGCCGGCACGGGTTCCGGCTGCGGCGTGCCGAGACGGAAATCCACCGTATCGTCGAGCGCGTAATCGAGCGTCACGGCGGCCACTTCGCGCGCGCGCGTGACGCCGTGCGTGCGCACCCCGACCGGGATGGAACGATCATGGAAGATGCGCGACAGGCCTTCGTAGCCCGAACCCTCGGTGGCGTTGGCAAGCCCGACGCGCAAGCCATTGGGGGTACGACGCGCAATCCGCATCAGCGCTCCGGTCTTGAACAGGCCCTGGGTGTCGAAGATATAGTCGTAGGCCTGCTCGCGCAGGCGCGTCAGGCAGGCCGAGATTTCGGCTCGCGTGCCGGCAGACCACAGGCTTTTGCGCCAACGTCGCAGCGCAAACGGAATCACGTGTCGCACGTCCTGATGCAAACGCACCAGCTCGACATACGCCTCCTCGACCACCCAATCGATTTGAGCGTCGGGAAAATGCCGTTTCAAATCGGACACCATCGGCATATTGTGGACGACGTCGCCCAGCGACGACACGCGAACAATCAGGATCTTCAAACCTTTTTCCAATCGGGGCCGACCGCAGCAGACGTAGTGCGGTCGGCCGTCAAAGCGACCCTGGCGGCTGGCGCCAGGTGCAAACTCAGAACGGCAAGGCGGCGTCCGGCTTTTCTTGCAGGATCACGCGTTTGAAATCGTTCTGGATACGGGACAGCGCGGCCGCGCTGTCGGCTTCAAAGCGCATCACGATCACCGGCGTGGTGTTCGAGGAACGCGCCAAACCGAAGCCGTCCGCATATTCGACGCGCAAACCGTCGATAAGACTGATCTCGCTGGCACCTTCGAACTTGGCGTTCTGCTGGAGGCGGTCGATCAGGGCGAAGTTCTCGCCTTCCGCGCACTTCAATTGCAGCTCGGGCGTGCACAGCGAATCGGGCAAGGCGTTCAGCAGCGCGCTCGGATCGGCGCTGCGAGCCAGGATTTCGAGCAGGCGCGCACCGGTGTACAAGCCGTCGTCGAAACCATACCAACGATCCTTGAAAAACACGTGACCGCTCATCTCGCCGGCCAGCGGCGCGCCGGTTTCACGCAGCTTGGCCTTGACCAGCGAATGACCCGTCTTCCACATCAGCGGCTGACCGCCGTGTTGGCGTATCCAGGGTGCCAGATTACGCGTGCATTTGACGTCGTAGATAATCTCGGCGCCCGGATTGCGCGTCAGCACGTCCTGTGCGTACAGCATCAGTTGGCGATCGGGGAAGATCACGCTGCCGTCCTTGGTCACCACACCCAGGCGATCGCCGTCGCCATCGAAGGCAAAGCCGATCTCGGCATCGCCTTCCTTGAGCGCACGGATCACGTCCTGCAGGTTTTCCAGATGGGCGGGGTCGGGATGGTGATTGGGGAAGGTGCCATCGATTTCGCAAAACAGCTCGGTGACTTCGCAGCCGAGAGCGCGGAACAGGCGCGGCGCCAGTTCACCGGCCACGCCGTTGCCGGCGTCGATCACCAGCTTGAGCTTGCGAGCCGGCTTGATATCGCCGACGATGCGCTCGATATAAGCATCGCGCACATCATGTTCTTTATAGCTGCCGTTGCCGCTGGCGAAATCGCCGTCGACAATGCGGCGGTACAGCGCTTGAATCTGCTCACCGTAAATGGCCGCGCCGCGCAACACCATCTTGAAGCCGTTGTAGTCGGGCGGGTTGTGGCTGCCGGTGACGACGATGCAGGAGTCGGCGATACGCCCATCGAGCGGAATCTGCGCCGCAAAATAACCGACCGGGGTCGGCACCATGCCGACATCGATCACATCAACGCCACTGGCCTGCAAGCCCTGAGCCAGCGCGCTGGAAAGTTCCGGACCGGAAAGACGGCCATCGCGCGCCACCACCACAGCCGTGCCGCCCTGTGCCCGAATCTCGCTGCCGAACGCGCGTCCGATCTGACGCGCGACTTCGGCGTCCAAGGTCGTACCGACCACACCGCGGATATCGTAGGCCTTGAATATCGATTGCGAAATCATGAATGTTTGTCCTGGTTTGACGGAACCGGTTGACGTTCAACTTATAATTGCAGGCCGGCCTGGGGCTGGCCGGCGGTACAGGTTGCCCGGTGCCGCTATTTTAATGCCTAAAGTCATCCCTAAGTGGAATCTACGCTGCGGCGCACAAGCGCCATCTTGCCGCAGCTTGCCCACCTCCTGTTTTCGACCCGGTACATGCTGAAGACATTCAAACATCCAGATATTGCGAAAGCTTTGCATAATCTGGTCTGGCTCGGTACCGAGCGCCTGGTGCAGATCGTGGTCGCGATTGCGATCAGCGGGCTGCTGGCGCGCGACTTCGGCCCCGACCTGTTCGGCAAATGGCAGTACGCGAATACCTTGCTGCTGGTGATTGCCCCGCTGACCTGGGTCTGCGGGGCGGAAATCCTGGTGCCGCTGATCGTGCGCGAGACCGGCGCGCAGTCGCGCGCCGCCCACGCCGACGGCAGCCCGGCACTGCCGCTGGAAACCATACTGGGCAGCGCCTTTGTGCTGCGCTTCTCGGTTTCGCTGGCGGCACTGCTGCTGTGCTGGGGCGTGCTGGCCATGGGCTGGCTCGATCCCATCGTGGCCGCGATGCTGGCCGGACTGGCGCTTACCATGGTGTTTCGCGAACCCTTCGGTGTGATCAGCACCTGGTTGCAGAGCCAGACCTACAGCAAACCGGCTCTGATCATCAGCCTGTCCACGGCCTTGCTCAAGGCTTGCGCGGTATATGTGCTGGTCCGCGCGGGCGTGGCCGCGACCCGCTTCGGCTGGTTGTGGGCGGTCGAAGCCGGCGCCATCGCCGCCGCCTTGCTGGCCTACTTCATGCACCGCCATCACGGCCGTCTGGGCTGGCGCGTCCAACCCAGCCTGTTCAAACACCTTGCTTCAGCCGGCACTGTGTTCTGGCTCGGGCTGATCTGCATGTATCTGTTTCTCAAGCTCGATCGGCTGGTGCTGGAGCACTACGTTTCCTATGCCGAACTCGGGCGTTACTCGGCCGCCCAGCAGCTCAACGAGAACTGGATCACGCTGGGCCTGATGCTGGCGCAAACTCTGGCGCCCGCCTTTGTCTACCGCATCGAAGCCACGCCCACCCTGCGCCGCAATGTGGCGCGCCTGATGCTGCTGGCCGCGCTCTTGATGGCGGCTGGCGCGCTGGTGCTGGACCTGCTGGCGGGCTTCATCATTCGGCATGTGTTCGGCCCCGCCTTTCTGGATGCGATCGGCATCTTTCGCTGGGCGGTGTGGCTGTCGGTACCGGCCGGCGTTGAAGCCATCGGCAATTTGGTCGTGCTTAAATATCAGGCGAAATTCGTGCTGCTGTGCAAATGGCTGCTGGCGCTCACGGTCGCGTTTGTGGTCGATGCGCTGTTGATCCCGCATCTGGCCGGCTATGGCGCGCTGATTGGCCTGGCCTGCGGCTATCTGAGCGCGGCGGCCGTCAACCTCTACTACTATCGTCTGCGCCTGTACACATGAACCACGCCTCCCCCGCACGCGTCGCGTCCAGCACACTGGCCGACGTGGCGGTATTGATCCCCGCCTACAACTGCCAGGCCGACCTTGAACGCACGCTGGACTCGTTGCACGAAGAGGCGCCGCTGGCGGTGCTGATCGTCGACGACGGCAGCACACCGCCGATTGTAGCCACACCGCGACCGGGCCTGCAGATCGAAGTGCTGCGGCTGGATCAGAATGGCGGAATCGAGCGCGCGCTACAGTACGGATGCGAACACTTGAGCCAGCGGGGCCTATGCTATATTGCCCGCATCGACGCGGGCGATCTGGCCGTGGCGGGGCGCTTTGCCCGCCAGCGCGCCTACCTTGAGCAACATCCCGAAGTCGGTGCGCTCGGCACCTGGGCGGAAGTGGTCTCGATGCAAGGCGAGCGGCTGTTCACGTTGCGTCCGCCGAGCGCACCCGAGACCATACGGCGCCGACGCTTTTACCGCAGTTGTTTTGTGCATCCGGCCATGATGTTGCGCACCCGCGCCGTGATGCAAGCCGGCAATTATCGGCAGGCCTATCGGGCCGCCGAAGATCTCGATCTGTTCCTGCGCATCATGGAGCACTACGAATGCGCAAACCTGCCCGAGGTCGGCATCTTCTACGAACTGAATCAAAGTGGTATCAGCAGCACGCGGCGGCGCACCCAGATCCTGTCGACGCTGAGGCTGCAGCTGCGCTATCTTGAACCGCTCAATCCCTACTATTGGCTGGGATTGGGCAAGTTGGCCCTGCATCTGGCTTTACCGTATCGCACCTTGCAACGTTTGAAGGCTGCCGTGTTGCGGCGCTGATCGCGCGCAATCACGCCGGCCCGCAGCACACCTCCAACCCGACGTGTATTGATGCCCCTGCTTGATGCGCCGGCACTTGCGCGGCGGCATGGTGATACCCCTTGCTAA
>Ga0116226_10002864_pt1 | contig 15143 bp, 13 predicted proteins | sample S1TSphfallax_FD_89692 | JGI IMG/M metagenome (GOLD analysis project Ga0116226, IMG submission 89692) | Host-associated microbial communities from peat moss isolated from Minnesota, USA - S1T2_Fa - Sphagnum fallax MG | ecosystem: Host-associated > Plants > Peat moss > Unclassified | place: USA...
GCCGCGCCTCCCAGCGGCGACGCAATTCGGCCGGCGCTAGGAAATGTCCGTCGGTCCCAAGGTTGTCGGCGAAGGGATGATTAACCGCGCCCGGCACATGGCCGGCGACCGGATCGATGGGTTCGACCGTGCCCGCATAGCGTTCGGCGGCGCGGGCATCGACGAGCACGCGCGAGGGGTCCGCGAGCGCGCGCAGCACGTCGTCGGCCGTCAGCACTGCGCTGCCGTCCACGACCGCCGTGACGGGCGCCGCGGTCGCCAGGGACACGGCCGCCGGCATCGCTCCCGATTCGAGTTCACCGCCGTCGGCCAGCCACGCCCGGTAACCGCCATCGAGCACCGCAACCTGCCGGTGGCCCAACCAGCGCAGCAGCCACCAGGCACGCGCGGCAAACGAGCCGTTGACCTCGTCGTAGGCCACCACCTGCACGTCGCGTTCGATGCCGAATTGCGCACAGCGGCGGGCCAGCGAGTCCGGCGTCGGCAGCGGATGGCGGCCGCTGGTGGCGGAGGTCTGGCCGGCAAGATCGAGATTCAGATCGGCATAATGCGCACCGGGAAGATGCCCGCGCAGGTAGGCCTCCCGGCCCGCGCCGGGGGCGGCCAGGTCGAAACGGCAATCGAGCAGCACCGGTGGTCGCGCCGCGCCCGACGTTCCAGAGGTGGCCGGCTGGGGGCAGAGCAGCCGGCGCAGTTCAATGACATCGATCAGCGTGGTGAACGTCATGGCAGCGAGCTTAGCGCGATGCCGGGCGGACTTATCGTTACAATTGCCGGATGGCACTCACTCTCTACTGGGGCAGCGGCAGTCCGTTTTCTTGGCGCGTGTTATTGGCCCTGGAGCACAAGCGTCTGCCGTTCGAATCGCAGCTGCTGCACTTCGACAAGCAGGAGCACCAGTCGCCGCAAATGCTGAAATTGAATCCGCGCGGCCGGGTGCCGGTGTTGAAGGACGGCGATTACATCGTGTTCGAGTCGGTGGCCATTCTCTACTACCTGGACATGAAATACCCCGCGGTACCGATTTTCGGCGCGAGTCCGGAGGAAGCCGGCGTCATCATGCGCGTCATCTGCGAATTCCAGTCGTACGCCGAGCCGTCGTTGCAGAAAATCATCACTGCCGTGTTCGCGGACCGGGTCACGGATGACATCGATTCATTGACCGATGCGATGCACGTGGTGGGACGCGAGGCGCGCACCATTGAGGGGCGCTTGAGCAAAGAAGAATGGATCGTCGGTGCCCACTATTCGGCGCTCGACATGGTGATTTTTCCGTGGATCCAGCTGCTGCGCCGGGCGCTCGACAAACCCGCCGCCAGGGAATTGGGCGCGCGTTTCCTGCCGATGGAAACCAATTATCCTGCCCTCGCGCGCTGGATCCATCGCATCGAAGCGCTGCCGGGCTACGAGCGGACATACCCGCCTCATTGGTAGGCGCGGGGCGCGCGAGAACCGCCCGCTTGCCGAAACTTGAGCATTTCTTGGGCGGACAGGTAGTCTGACACGGTCCACCCGCCGCGGCGTCGCCGCGGTGGGCGTCATTCTGTGGGCTTGAACTTTAAAGGATTAACAAAATTGGGGAAAAAATTATGACCAAACACGAAGTGCATGTGAATTTTAAGGGCAGGATCGTCTTCGTCGGGTTCGGCAGCATTGGACAGGGAGTCTTGCCACTCATCTTACGTCACATCGGCACTTCGGCAGAACGCATTACCATCGTCACCGCTGAAGATGCCGGACGTTCGGAGGCCGAGCAATTCGGCGTAACCTTCGTGAAAATCGCGCTCACCCGGGAAAATTTCCGGCAGACCCTGGAGCCGCTCGTGGGGCACGGTGATTTTCTGCTGAACCTGTCGGTCGACGTTTCAAGCGTCGCGCTGGTTGAGTTCGCGCGCGAGCGCGGCGCGCTGTACCTCGACACGTGCATCGAGCCCTGGGCGGGTGGTTATGTCGATCCCACGGCCTCGGTCGAATCGCGCAGCAACTACACCATGCGGCTCGAGGCGTTGAAACTGCGCAATTGGAGCAAGAACGCGCCGACCGCCGTGCTCACTCATGGCGCCAACCCGGGCCTGGTGTCGCATCTGGTGAAGCAGGCGCTGCTCAACATCGCCGCGGACACCGGGGTCGAGGTCGCGGTCCCCACCACGCGGGATGGCTGGGCGCACCTCGCGCAGACCTTGGACATCAAGGTCATGCACATTGCGGAACGCGACACCCAGGTGGCCAACGTGCCGAAACAGGTGAACGAGTTCGTCAATACCTGGTCGGTGGACGGCTTCGTGAGCGAGGGCGCACAACCGGCCGAACTCGGCTGGGGCACGCATGAGAAACATTTTCCGCTGGACGGCGGGCGGCATGCTGAAGGTTCCGGATGCGCCATCTACCTGAACCGCCCGGGCGCCAGCACGCGGGTGCGCACCTGGACACCCAAAGCGGGACATTTCCACGGCTTTCTCATTACCCATTCCGAGGCGATCTCGCTGTCCGACTATTACACGGTGAAAGAGGGCGATGAGGTGGTCTACCGGCCGACCGCGCACTACGCCTACCATCCCTGCGACAATGCCGTGCTGTCGGTGCACGAGTTTGCGGGGCGTAATTGGCACCTGCAGGAGCATAAACGCATCATGCTCAACGAAATCACCGGCGGGATCGACGAGCTCGGCGTGCTGCTCGCCGGACACCGGAAAAACGCCTACTGGTTCGGTTCGCAGTTGTCGGTCGAGGAAGCTCGGCGGCTGGCGCCCTTCAACAGCGCCACCAGCCTGCAGGTGACCGCCTCGGCCTTGGCGGGAATGATCTGGGCCATCGAGAATCCGCATCGCGGCATCATCGAGCCCGATGAGATGGACTTCGAGCGACCGCTCGCAATCGTCATGCCTTACTTGGGCACTGTGGTCGGCAAATACACCGACTGGACGCCGCTCTACCAACGTGCCGAGCTGTTCGCGGAGGATCTCGACCGCTCCGACCCGTGGCAGTTCAAGAACGTGCGGGTGGTCTAAGTCAGGGCCGCGCGGCACCGTAGTGGATGGCGACGATGGTCACCGTGGCGGCTCCGCCGGGCAGGGCCATGGTGACCTCGTCGTCCAGGTGCTTGCCGAACAGGCTGCGGCCGAGCGGCGAGTCCATGCTCACGTAATCGGCCGCCATGTCGAACTCATCGGGTCCGACGATGCGGTACCAGCGTTGGCCGCCATCCGCATGCTCGAGTTGCACCCAGGCACCGAAGTAAACCCGGGTGTGATCTCGCCGCGCCGCAGCAGCCAGTGAACCGGAATCAACGATGACCATGCCTTCCAGGCGCTTGCGCAGGAAACGCACCCGCCGGTCGATTTCGTGCAGGCGCTTCTTGCCATAGGTGTACTCGGCGTTTTCCGAGCGGTCGCCCTGGGCGGCCGCCTCGGCGACAGCAATGGTCACGCGCGGCCGTTCCTCGAGCCACAGGCGATCCAATTCGTCGCGCATCCTCCGAGCGCCTTCCGGAGTGATGTATTTGGAGCCGGGGGCGGTGGGGGGGCGATAGCGTGACACGGTGCAATAGGCGGGAAAATGTTGAAAGACGTGAAACGTTTCCTGCGGCTCCGCGCGGCGTTTGTGTGGTTGCTCACAGATTGACCAAGGCTTATGTCTTTAAGCTCTGGGTCCATGAGCAGCAAATATTACACCCACTTCATCGCGCAGGCGGAAGACGCCATTGATTACAGCGAGTACCGCGGTGTCGTGGAACTTCTCGGTCAGTCCGGCAAGGTGGAGGGCAGCCGGGAGATTGCCAAGATGCTGGCGCGCAGTTTTGACCTCGAGGAAGCCGACATTCAAGTCCTACAGTGGCATCAGCTGCACTGAGGACGTCCAAGCGCATCCCCTAGCGGGCTTTACTTCCCTTCATTGAAGTCCGCATCTCCGCCCTGAGCTCATCACTCGGGGCTTTTTTTTGGGCGACAATTGCCTGATCGGGCAGCTTTGCTGTAGATAGGCGCATGGTAATCACGCGTTTCGCTGCAGTGCTCCTCGGTGTCGGCGTCGCCGGCTGCTCGCTCTTTCATACCGCGCCGGTCGCCCCGCCGTCTGCTCCGGCACCCGCGCCGCCGCCGCCGCCCGAACTGCCGGTGCCCCAGGCCACGCATCGCTTCGACATCGACGCCAACGCCGAGATCGTCGGCTACGTGCAAAGAACCGTCATCGGCAAGGAGGACACACTGCCCGATATCGCGCGGCGCTTCGATGTGGGTTACGAGGAAATGTTGCTCGCCAATCCCGGGGTTGACCCGTGGTTGCCGGGCGTCGGGCGTGAAGTGGTGGTGCCGACGCAGTTCATTCTGCCCGCCGCACCGCACCAGGGGGTGGTGGTCGACGTCGCGGCGATGCGCATCTTCTATTACCCGCCACACAAAAAGAACGAACAGCAGGTGGTCTACACACATCCCATCGGCATCGGCCGGGTGGGTTGGAAAACACCGGAAGGCACCACCAAGATCGTCAGCCGCACCAAGGATCCGGTCTGGGTGGTGCCCAAATCGGTCCGCGATGAACATGCGGAGAATGGCGACAAACTGCCGGCCACCGTGCCGGCGGGCCCGGACAATCCGCTGGGGCAATACATGTTCCGCTTGAGCTGGCCCAGTTATCTGATTCACGGCACCAACAAACCGTACGGGGTCGGGATGCGCTCGAGCCACGGCTGCATGCGCCTCTACCCCGAGGACATTGCGGTGTTTTTCGATCTGATTCCGATCGGCACCAAAGTCACGGTGGTCAATCAGCCGTACCTGTTCGGTTGGCGGGACGGGACGCTGTACTTCCAGGCGTATGCGGTGATGGAAGACGACTCGCGCGATTGGGGCAAGAATCGCAAACGTTTGCTCGCGCATCTGTTGAATCCGAAGCTGCGCCAGCAGATATCTGCCGAGAACGACGACATCGACTGGCAGCGGGTCGGTGATCTCGCCCACACGCCGCGGGCTGTTCCGGTGCCCGTGACCGGTGGCCACGACGGGGTGGACGCGGTGGTGGCGCAGTCGTTGCTGGTGGCCAACATGCTGCCGCAAGGCTCGAATTGGGACGGAAAAACCGGCTTGCTGGTCGATGAGAAGACCTTCAACGATCTGGTCGGCGGCCAATCCAAGTCGCCGCCGATGAGCCAGTCGCCACCGTCCACCCAATAACCGAGCGCCATTTTATGCTGCGTCTTTTTACGGCGGCCCTGATTACCCTGGGGTCGGCTGTGGCCTGCGCCGCAGCCGGCGCCGTGCCGGCGGACCTCACGCCGATCCAGTCGGGCCTCGACTATCATTCGTTTGCCAATGTCGAGGAGTTCCGGGTAACTCACCTGGAGCTCGATCTGCGCGTCGATCCATTCTTCAAGACGCTGCGTGGCGTGGCCGCCCTGCAGGTCAAACGGCTGGATCCGAACGCCACTGAGTTGATCCTCGATACCCGCGACCTCAATATCTCGGACGTGACGATCAAGGCGCAGGATGTGCTGGGGGCGACCTCGAAAAGCGAAACCACCTGGGTGAGCCGGCCATTTCACTTCGAGAAAAAGGATCCAATCCTGGGCCAGGCGCTGGTGATCGAATTGCCGCCATCCAAGCGCTCGACTGTGTTGGTGCGGATCGATTACGAGACCTCGCCGACCGCACCGGCGCTGCAATGGTTGACTGCCAAACAAAGCGGCGGCAAGCACACGGGGTTCTTTTTCACGCTGTCCGAGCCGATCGGGGCGCGCAGCTGGATTCCGCTGCAGGACACGCCCCAGGTGCGGATGACGTACTCGGCCACCATTCACACCTCGCCGGGCGTCCTTGCCGTCATGAGCGCCAAGAATGATCCTAAGGCCAAGAGGAGCGGCGTTTATACGTTCGACATGCCGGAGGCGATCCCGTCGTACTTGATCGCGTTGGCGGTCGGAGATCTCGCCTTCCAGGAGACGGGACCGCGCACCGGTGTGTATGCGGACAAATCGGTGTTGAAGGCGGCCGTCAAGGAGTTTGGCGACACCGAGGCCATGCTCGAGACCGCGGAGAAACTGATCGGGCCGTATCGCTTCGGCCGCTACGACATTCTGGTCATGCCGGAGAATTTTCCCGCGAGCGGCATGGAAAATCCGCGCCTGTCGTTCGTCACGCCGACCGTGCTCACCGGCGACAAGAGCGAGGTGGCGGTGGTCGCGGACGCACTCGCGCATTCCTGGGCTGGCAATCTGGTGGGTAATGCGAGCTGGCGCGATGTGTGGCTGAACGAGGGGTTTGCGGCGTATATCGAGAGCCGGATCGTGAGCGCGGTGTACGGTGAGAAGCCGGAGATGATGGACCGCGCCCTCGGCCTGCGCGACCTCAACGCGACCCTCGCCAAACTCGACCCCAAGGATCAGGTCCTGGCGATCGACCTGCGCGGCCGGGATCCGGACCAGGCATTCAGCGCCGTGCCCTATGAAAAAGGCCGGCTGTTGCTCACCGCTCTCGATGCCAAATTCGGACGCGAGCATTTCGACGAGTTCCTCCGCGGTTACTTCGAGCATTTCGCATTTCAGAGCATCAGCACCGAACAGTTCGTTGCGTATCTCAAGGCGAACCTGCTCGACCGCTATCCGGGAATCGTCAGCCGCGATGAGGTCATGGCCTGGGTCAGCGGTCCGGGACTGCCGGCCGACGCCGTGCTGCCGGTCGCGGGTGAGTTTGCGCCGGTCGACGCGGCGCGCACCGCGTGGCTTACGGGCGCCCTGATGCTCAAGAAATTGAAGGTCGACAGCGGCGGTTGGGTGACCCAGCAGTGGCAGTATTTCCTCGACGACATGCCGCCCGCCTTGAGCCTCGCGCAAATGGCGGATCTCGACCGAACCTTCGAGTTCACCAAAACCAACAATGCAGAGATTGCGCAGAGCTGGTTGCTGCTGGTGATCCGCCATCAATACCAGCCGGGCAACCCCCGGCTCGAGGCCTACCTCAAGACGGTTGGCCGCCGCCGACTGATCGCGCCGCTGTACGAGGAATTGATGAAGACGCCGGGCGGCAGCGCGCAGGCGAAACGGGTCTACGCGCTGGCGAGCCCGGGCTATCATCCGCAGACGGCGGCCGCCATTGGTGCGATCGTCACGCCCCGAGCCGAGGAGTCCGATGAATAGCGAGTGGATGAAAGTGATGCTCGACGAGATCGCGCGCAAGAAAGCCGAGGCGGACCAGGAGCGGCTCGAACTCGAGCGACGCGAGCGCGAGCGACGCCAGGTGGAACGGCAGCCGACCGACACCGATGCGCCGGCGGGCCGCGTCAATGATTCCGCTTAAGGACGACAACGCTTCCGCGCGGCGGCCGTATGTCACGATCGCGTTGATCGTCACCTGTACCGCCGTGTTCCTGTGGCAGCAATCGTTGGATCTCGATGCGGGCCGGCGTGTCGTCGATGCCTTGGGGGCGATTCCGGCGGTGTTCTTGACCGATGCGCGATTGCCGGCCGATCTGCAATGGATTCCCCGCTATGTCTCGCCGTTCACCTCCATGTTCCTGCACGGCGGCTGGCTGCATCTGTGCGGTAACATGCTGTATTTGTGGATCTACGGCGATAATGTCGAGGACAGCATGGGGCACGTCCGCTACTTCGTGTTTTATCTCGTGTGTGGTGCGGCGGCCGTGGGTGCGCAGGCGTTGTCCGAGCCGCAGTCGGCCTACCCCATCATCGGTGCGAGCGGCGCGATCTCGGGCGTGCTCGGTGCATACCTGTTGTTGTTTCCGCGTGCCAAAGTGTTGACCTTGGTGTTGCTGCCGTTTTTCTTCACCACGCTCCGGCTGCCGGCGATGCTGCTGTTGTTGCTGTGGTTCGCCGCGCAGCTGGTGAGCGATCTGGCGGCGCGGGTGGGCGGGTCGGCCGTGGCATTCGGCGCGCACATCGGCGGTTTTTTGGTGGGCATGCTGTTGGTGCCGTTGCTCAAGCGGCGCGAAGTCGCGCTGTTCGCGCCCTAGGCTTCCGCCATTCGGGCGTGTGGTACAGTTCGGCGATGACGCCCAGCAACGTCGGGTTGCGCCTCCAGCCCGAACGCGAACTCAATCCGGCGATCGGGCGTTTGCCCACTGCTCGAACTGCGTTCGTGGGCCGCACGTTGCGCGGACCCGTCAACCGTCCGGTGTTCTTGAAGAGCTTCGCCGAGTTCCAGCTCATCTTCGGCGGCCTGTGGCAGCCGAGTCCCTTAGGCTACGCAGTGGAACAGTTCTTCGACAACGGCGGCCGCGAAGCGATCGTGGTGCGTGTGGTCAATGGCGCGCGCGCCTCGACGCTGACGTTGGCCGCGGGGTCTGGGGCGCTCAAGTTGCGGGCGGTGCGCCCGGGGACGCGCGAGTTTCTGCGCGCCTGCGTCGACTACGACAACATCGCCGCCGGCAACCTCAAGGAGTTCAACCTGACCGTGCAGCGCGTCCGGCTGCAAGGCACGGAGCAGGTCGAGGACCAGGAAATCTTCCGCAACGTCTCGGTCCTGCCGGACGCCGAGCGATATGTGAGCCGCCTGCTGGCGGAGTCGGAGCTGGTCGGCGTGGCCGGGCAGACACCTGCGGTGCGGCCTGACCTCACGCTCGACTCGGCGAGCGGTCTGGCCATCCGCTACGTGTGTTCCAATGCGGACGGCGACGACGGTGCCCCGGTGACGGACTACGATCTCATCGGTTCCGCAGCCGACAAGACCGGCATGTTCGCGCTCGACCAAGGCGAGAGCTTCAATCTGCTGTGCCTGCCGCCGTTGTCGCGCAGTCAGGACGTGGGCCCCTGCACGCTGATGGTGGCGGCGCGCTATTGCAAGGAGCGGCGGGCGCTGCTCATCGTCGATCCGCCGGCCGGTTGGCACACCGCCGACGAGGCGCTCTCCGGCATGCGGCAATGGGAATTCGCCTGCGAGAATGCCGTGATGTACTTTCCACGGATTCTGGCGCACGACAAGCTGCGCGGGCATTTCGAAGCTTTCGCGCCGTGCGGTGCGGTGGCCGGCATGCTGGCGCGCGCCGACGAGTCGCATCCGGTTTGGGGTCCTGCACACCACGAGGATGCGGTGCTCAGACCTGGATTCAGGCCTGCCTGTCTGGTTCCTGAGGAGAGCCGCAAACGGCTGGCCGCGATGGGGGTGAACACCATTCAAGCGGTACGCTCGGCGGCGCGCTTTGGCGCCCTGCCGCGCACGCTGGCTGCCGGCGCCGCGGGGGCCGCGGATTGGCAGAGTCTGGCGCTGCGGCGCCAGGCGTTGTTCATCTTAAATTGCGTCGAGCGAGGGACTCGCTGGGTGGTCAACGCGCCGCGAGAGACCGATCTGCCGGCACTCGTCGGCGCCCAGGTACGCACGTTTTTCGAGCGGTTGCATGCAGCCGGCTGCTTCGGTGATCGACCGGTGGAAGAAGCCTTCTTCGTCATCTGCGACGACCGCATGAACCCGGCCGCAGGCGCGCCCCCGGGCGAGTTTCAGCTGCTGATCGGCTTCGCCGCAACCCGCCGGCACGAATTCCACAGCTTCCGCATCGCGCACACGGCTGACGGCAGCCGGGTGACGCCGGCCAGTCTCAACCGCTTGAACGACGTGCAGTTCAGTCCGGAGGAAATCGAGTGGGTGGACGCGCTGGCGGTGCAGCTGCTCGCTACTCCGCCGTAGTCGCGGCGGCCGCAGCGGCGGCGGCCATGCGGCGCTTGAGCTCGAGCGTCAACGAACTCACTCGCGCGGCGCCGGCGCCGGACGGCGCCAGCCGCGGGATGTCGGGAATCTCCGCGATGATTTCGCGGGCATGGATAAAGCCTGCCTCGATGGCACGGTCGAACGCGTGCCAGTTGAGCAGATCCACATTGTCGAGCAGCGGCTTCAGCAGCACATCGGCGAGGGAGCGCTGCGACGCGGCGCTGGCGGCGCTGTTGACCATGCCGGCCTGCATCAGAATTTGAAAAATGTTGATCCGCTGCGCCGTGTGCTGACTGCGCTCGGCGCCCACATCGCTGCCGATCACGAGTCCGGGGGCGTGACGCTGCATGACGTCGACGGGAAGATTATTGATCGCCGCGCCGTCGACCAGGACGTCGTCGCCCCAGACCACCGGTGGCATCACGCCGGGGATGGCGACCGAGGCACGCAAGGCCTGGGCCAGCGAACCTGCACGATGCTCGAAAGCCCGGCCGTTGGTTAGGTTGCAGCTGATGCAGAAGAACGGATGGCGCAGGTCTTCGATCATGATGTCGCCGTATTCACGCTGCAGCAGCCGCGATACCTTGCGGCCCCGGGTCAGCGCCACCAGCGGAAAGGTGTAGTCGTTCACGGGGTTCGAGTCGACGAAGCCGCGGCGGTAGCATGAGTGCATCTGGGCGTCGCTCCAGCCCATGGCAACGCCCGCGGCGATGATCGCGCCGATGCTGGCGCCGCCCACGAAATCGATCGGCACGCCGGCCTCGCGCAGCGCGCGGATCACGCCTAAGTGCGCGAAGCCGCGCGCTCCGCCGCCCGACAGCACCAAGCCGACGCCGCGCCGGGTCAGCAGCCGGGCCACGCGGCCGAGATCGGCGTCGTCGACGAGGTGGTGATGCGAGCTGGTGGGTGACGCCGCCAGCCAGCGCACCGCTGCGCCGGCGGCGAACTCGCCATCGTGCAGCAGCGCCAGTTCGATGCGCGCACCGCGATCGACCGCTGCGGCGACGCAGTTGGCCCAGGGGCGAGCGGCCGCGCGGGCCCGTGCGGCGAGGAGAATCACATCGGCCTGCCGGCAACATTGGCGCGTCCAACCCGACTCGGTGGGGTCGGCGACATAGACCACGTAATCGTTGATTTCCTCGATGCGGTTGAACCAGGCCAGCGTTTGCATGCTGGCGCGCACGTCCCAGACCAGCTCGGCCGAAGCGCTTTGCCCCAGTTGGTCGACCAGCCGGCTGGCGAATTCGGCCACGTCGATCTCATCGTTGTTCGGCACGACGACGAAAACCCGGGCGCGCTTCAGGGAGCGGTGCTGGCGGTTACTGCGACGCAAGCGACGCGCCGCGAGACGCGCGATCGCCATCGACAGGGAGGTCGAGGCGCGCGTCGCGGCATCCATGCCGGCGTTCGGAATCAGGATGATTTCGCTGTCGCGCAGCGCGACCACCGAGGCGGTGCGCGCTTCACGGAGCAGCCAGCCGGTTTCACCGACCAATTCGCCGCCCTCGATTTCGGCCACCCAGCCTCCGCCGCCGTCGAGCTTGACGCCCAGGCGGCCGCTGATGAGGAGATAGACGCCGTCGGCGGCCGAGCCTTGGGCGAACAACAGCGTGCCGGCGGGCAGGGAGAACTGCACCGCACAGGCGGCCAGTGCCTCGAAGGTGGGCGAATCGACGCCGGCCAAATCGGCGCAATCGCGCAGGCGGTCGATCACCGGTCGCATTTGCTGCGCAGCGCTCGACTGCTCTTCCTCCAATGCCATGAGAGGATAGCGGCCGTTGCAGCCTGTTTCTTGATGGTGCATTGCGCAAGGGGAGGAGCGATGAAACGGAGTTTCGGTGCAGTGGTGTTCTCGCACGGCAAGGAAAGTGGTCCTTGGGGGTCGAAAATCACGGCCATGGCGGCCGTGGTCGGCGAACTCGGGGTGCCGGTGGAGTCCATCGACTATCGCGGCATGGACGATCCCGCCGCGCGGGTCGGCAAACTCTTAGGCGTCGCGGCGGCGCTCCCCGGGCCGGTGGTGTTGGTCGGATCGAGCATGGGCGGGCACGTTGCGGCCGCGGCGGCGGCCCAGGTCAAACCGCGCGGCGTGTTCCTGTTGGCGCCGGCGTTTTACATGCCGGGATTCGAGGCCCACACGCCGCACGCGGTGGCGTGTGCAACGGCGATCGTCCACGGCTGGCACGACGACATCGTGCCGGTGGACAACAGCATCCGCTGGGCGCGGGAGCATGCCGCGGCACTGCATCTGCTCGACTCGGGTCATCGGCTGGAGGATCAGATCGGCAGCATCTGCGTGCTGCTGCGGGCCTTTCTCGAGCAGCTCGGTTAACGATGCGGCAACACCGGGGGCGGTGCGGCGATGCCCGCCGGGGGCAGCGTGTCGGTTGAGGGCGCCTCGGGCGGAGGTGCCAGCTGGGCCTGGGCGAGTTCGCGCAGGCTCTCGCCGAGTTCCTCACCGGTGCGCCGGCCCATCGCATCGAATCCCGCCCCCATCGACGCGTTGTAGGCGCTCACGTAGCGCTGGCCCGAGGAGGATTGCATGAAGGACAGCAGGTGCTGCAAATCGGCGTCGCTCAAGTCCCGGTAGCCGTAGGCCATGAACCGGCGCATGGGCAGGCGCATGTTCTCCTCCATACCGGCGCGGCTCGACTCGCCGGATTGGTGGGCGCGTTCGGCCACCGCCGCCGAGTCCAACCCAGAGCCGACGGCGGTGCCCACCGCCACCGCCTCACCCATGCTCAAAAAGATCGCGACGGTCGATTCGGTCGAGTGCGTGGCGCGCTCCAGCTTGTCGAAGATCTGATCGCGCTTTGGCGTCGACGGCGCCGTGATCTTGCCGTTCATGACCTTGTCGATGTTGTCCTCGCCCAGAGTTGCGAGCGCGACGTCCGCCGAGACCATGCGCTTGCCCAGGTCACTGGTGAGGAAGGCTTCGGTCTTGGTCACCGTGGTCGGATCGAGATGATGGGCAAAGGCCTGGAGCGCCGGCGCCTCGAACACGTCGATGCGAAAGCCGCGCTCGGCCGCCGCGGTTACCGCGGCCAGCTGCGCGTCGGAGAGCTTGGCCGAGGTGTCGGTGGCGAACAGCTGCCGGATGTGCTGCGGCATGGCACCCAGGGAGGCGCGCACTTGTTCGCGGATCGCGGCCGCTTGGTAGACTGTGGCGGCGGTATCAATATCGACCGTGGACTCGACGGCATGCGCGCCGAAGCTCAAGCACATCAAAAACACAAAGCGAAACATGCGCGAACTCCGGGTGATTGGGCCGGCAACAATTGTACACTCACGCTCCTCACGGGCCGGCGGTTGCGAGGTTGCCATGAACTTATTGCAGTGTGCGGTTGTCTGTCTGGCGGTTTTGTGCAGCGTGGCTTGTTCGCCGCCGCCGCCGCCCAAGAAGACGGTGTTCGATCCCATGACGCAACAACTCGAGCGCGCGCGAGAGGTGCAGAAAACCGTCGATCAGAACACCGACGCGACCCGCAAGGCGGTCGACAGCCAGGAACGTGGCGATGACCATCCGTAACAGGTGAGCCTCGCCTGGCGTTGGAGCGTCCGCAAGCTGCTCAAGGTGTGGGTGCGCACCACCATCAAACCGGATGACGCGGCGCTCGAGATAGCGGCAAGTCCGCGGCCCATCTGCTACGTGCTCGAGCGTGAGAGCCAGGCGGATTTGGCCGTGCTCAACAACGCGTGCCTGCAGCTCAATCTGCCGGGCCCCGAGCGGCGCTGGGTGGTCGGCCAGCGTCGCGTCGAGCGCGCCTACTTCGAACTGCTCCGCCGCCCGGGATTATTCAGCGGCCGCAAGATTCCGCGCGCGCCGCGCTTCCTCGACCAGTTGGTGGCAGCGGCGGCCAGCCCGGACTTCGACGTCGATCTGGTGCCGGTGGCGATCTTCTGGGGGCGCGCACCGCAGAAAGAGGTGAGTCTGTGGCGGCTGCTGTTCACCGAAGATTGGGCGTTGGTGGGCCGTTTCCGCAAACTGCTCAACGTGCTGTTCAACGGCCGCAATACGCTGGTGTACTTCGGCGCGCCGCTGCGGCTGCGGGATGTGCTGGGTGACGGCTTGAGCGCGCCGCGCAGCGTGCGGCGGATCCTGCGCACGCTGCGCACCAACTTACGCGCGCAGCGCGCCTCGACCATCGGCCCGGATCTGTCGCACCGGCGCACCCTGGTCGCGCAGATCTTGAAGACTCAGCTGGTGCGCAACGCCGTGCGGCGCGAAATGGCGATCCGGCTCGCGGCGGGCCGGCCGCTGAAGCGCCGTGCCGCGCTCCTGGTCGCGCGTCGGCACGCGGTGGAGATCGCCGCGAACTATTCGCAATCCTTCATCACGTTCATGGCGCTGTTGCTCGGCAGGCTGTGGAACTGGCTGTACGACGGCGTCGAGTTCGAGCACGTCGAACAACTCGAGGCGGTCGGCGACGGTGCCGAGATCATCTATGTACCCTGCCATCGCAGCCACATGGACTACCTGTTGCTGTCTTATGTCGTATACCGCAAGGGGTTTGCCGTGCCGCACGTCGCGGCGGGCGTGAATCTCAACATGCCGGTGATCGGCCGGTACCTTCGCAAGGGGGGTGCGTTCTTTCTGCGCCGCAGCTTCAAGGGCGATGCGCTGTATGCCGCAGTGTTCACCAAATACCTTGGCGTCATGATGGCGCGCGGCCACCCGCTCGAGTACTTCATCGAGGGGGGCCGCAGCCGCACGGGCCGGCTGCAGTCGCCGCGCACCGGCATGCTGTCGATGACGGTGCGCAGTTTCCTGCATGACGCGAAGCGTCCGGTGATCTTCATGCCGGTGTATTTCGGTTACGAGCGGATCGTCGAGGGCCGAACCTATATCGGCGAATTGTCGGGGCGGCCGAAGGAAAAGGAGAGCGTGGCCGGAGTCTTCAAGGCGACCGTGTCGGTGCTGCGCAGCAAGTTCGGCAAGGTGCACGTCAATCTCGGACAACCGCTCGCGCTGGAGGCGGTGCTGGAAAAGCACAACCCCGGCTGGCGCAGCGCCTCCCTCGAGAGCGAGGACGTGCGGCCCGCCTGGATGAACGCCGCCATCGACGATCTCGCGCGAACCCTCTGCATCCGCATCAATGCGGCGGCGGCGGTGACCCCGATCAACCTCGTCGCCATGGCCATGCTGGCGACCCCGCGTCAGGCGTTGCCGGAGGCGGCGCTCAAGAATCAGCTCGAACTGTACACGCGGCTGCTGCAGCATGCTCCGTACGGACCGCTGGTGACCGTGACGCAGGCCAGCGGGGCGGCGATGATCCATCATGCCGAGAGCATGGGCATGCTCGAACGGCAGCAACATCCGCTCGGCGACATCATGCGCATGAACGCCAAGAGCGCGGTGCTCGCGACCTACTACCGGAACAACATCCTGCACCTGTTCGCGCTGCCGTCGCTGCTCGCCTGCTGTTTCATCAGCAACGCGGTGATGCGCACCGTCGATCTGCAGCACCTGGTGTGGCGGGTGTATCCGTACATCGC
>Ga0116226_10002865_pt1 | contig 15141 bp, 14 predicted proteins | sample S1TSphfallax_FD_89692 | JGI IMG/M metagenome (GOLD analysis project Ga0116226, IMG submission 89692) | Host-associated microbial communities from peat moss isolated from Minnesota, USA - S1T2_Fa - Sphagnum fallax MG | ecosystem: Host-associated > Plants > Peat moss > Unclassified | place: USA...
GAAGGAACCACCTTCAGCACTTCTGACAATCGCATATTCTTGGAGCGCACATCGGCTACTCTTTACGATTTTTTAGCCGAAGTTCGGTCTGAGCTTTCGTCCAACGTTTGACTAACATATCGCTGGCCCAATGTATTCTTGCAAGGCTGTCAGTTGATAGCCATTCTTCAATTTGTTCTTCGGTCATTATTTCTTGTTTTGGAAGCATAATAGATACTCGAATTGTGAAACCCTATTTATCCGCCTTCAATTTCCGTTTCTTTGCCTTCTGATCCGCCTTGAGCTGCGCTTCCGCTTTTTTCACATCCTCATGACTCACAAACAGCAATCGACGGGTCAACGAAGCAAAACGCTCCATCGTTGACCCGCCTTCCTTCAATTCAATCTCAGGCAGTGGTTTTGGTTTCTCGCCCTGTGAGTTCATTATATGTCAACCTTTTTCCCGTGACGGAGGATAATACCTCAAGGAACCGCCTGCCGTCATTTTTATCCCGCTCATTAAACCGAAAAACCTGCTCATCCAAATACCGATCCAAGTGATGCGGGTCCACACTGACATACGTGCCTTTTATGGTCCGCTTCAACAAACTCCAAAAGTTCTCCATGCCATTCGTGTGCACGTGGTCCCGCACGTATTCGACGGCATGATCCACGACTTCGTGCAGATATTCAGCCTCAAGCCCTTGGTAGCCAGCGTGGGCATCCGTGAACAATCTTGAACCGGGTTCAACGGATTTCTTTACCTCTTTGTGTAATGTTTCCTTGGTCGGGCGATGAATGCGTTTCGCCTTCACCTTGCTCTTGGCGGTTTCCGAACCACGGCGCAAAATCCCCATCACCACAGCCTTGCCGACACTGCCGGAACCCGTGATCTTCTCTTCCCGCTTCTGCCTGTGCATGTTCTTCGCCAAGCCGCCGATGTAGGTTTCATCGGCTTCCGCATCGCCCGGCTCTTTCATAAACGAGCCGTTCTGCATCGCCAGCCTGATCCGATGCAGCATGAACCATGCTGATTTCTGGGTGACACCAATTGCCCGATGTATCTCATAGGAGCTTACGCCGTTCTTGCAGTTGGTGATGAGCCAGATGGCGGTGAACCACTTGTCCAAGCCAAGCGGGCTATCCTCGAATACCGTGCCTGTCTTAGCCGAGAAGCGTTGCTTGGGGTGCTTTGCCCGGCATTCCCATACCGTGCACAATCAGCGCGACGCCAACAACGGCTATTGCAAACCCGAGGCAGAGCGCCAAACGGGAAACATCTATTTTTGTAATCATAAATGAGTCGGAGGCAGTTTGCTTTTCGCCGTCAACAGATGCCATCGGAAGTCCTCCTGAATCTAAAATGATATTGAGGTTGCGGTAAGACTGCTGATAATGCCATCTACTACGGTTCCTGTCAGCGTCACGGGGCAGACGTTTTGAAGCAAGTCGCAGTTTAGCAGTCGTTTTCTTGACTCCCGATCAAGACGATCTGCATCAAAAATGACGGATGCGCCTGATTCGCCCGGCGATCCGATGTAGCAAAGATCATTCGCACAAAATGCGTTCCCCGTCACCGAGACGGTTTTACCGATTAGCGTTTTCTTATCCAGCACCAAGTCTTCGACGCTCATGGCATGGGCAGTTGTCGCCGCCAGAACGATGCCAGCACTCAATGCAATGGATACCTTCATCGCCGCCCCCAGAAGTTGTAACCGACCGCAGCCATGCAACCCGCCAAACAGCGGAGTGCGCCGCACACGCCCCAGCCCGTAAGTTCAAACGTAACTCATAGTCCACAACCGTCAAGCGTTTTGCGACTCATCATCCATAGACCGATAGTCCACAGACCCCTCTGCTTGGCGACATGGATGCAAGGGGTCTATTGGGAAGAAATGTCCGGCGTTTGCGAGAAGAACGGAACTGGTCGCAAGAACAACTTGCGTTCGAGTCCGGTCTTGACCGCACCTATATTTCGGCGTGGAGCGGGGTGTCAGAAACCCGACCATATTGGTGATCGGGAAAATTGCGGTCGCCTTGGGTGTCAAAATGGACGAATTGCTGCGATGATAAATACAGTTTTAATGGAGAAACTGTATGACTGAGAAGGAAGAAGATGAACTGGTTTTTGCTGCGGTAGCTGCGGGGCCGAAAATCTCTAGTGGATTCAATTTTGGCGTTATGGCCGCTGCGATAGCGTCCGCTTACACCGCAGGGTCAGTTAAGCCAATCAACCCAGACGATATCGCAGACAACACGATTTCACAGGCTCGGGCCGATATTTCATCTCTATAATGAAGAATTAACAAAGGTTTTCCCGTGTCATTCGTGATGGTGAGGGAATACGCTGGACCAACGTTTAGTATCGCTTTTGGGCCGGTTGTTTGGGTGAGCAATTTTTGCGTAGGATAGGTGGTCACGATGCGCCCGCTTGTTGCCGCTGGTGTGAGGATCGTGCCCCGAGTCGTCGGGTCAAGACAAGTCCTACATATAGTGGGTGTGGGGAGTCGTGCCACAAGATGTGGGTGGCAGTGCGTCAAGTATATTAATGCCAAAACTTTTGCTTACTTCCCTACCATTACGTCCGATGCCTTGATGATCGCAACCGCGTCATCGCCAACCGCCAGTGCCAGGTCATCGATCGATTCATTCGTAATGGACGCGGTTACGATCACGCCGCCGCCGATATCGATCCGCACGTGGCCCGTCGTCTGGCCCTTCTCCACGCCGACTACTTTCCCGCCAAATTGATTGCGCGCGCTAATTCTCATGCCACGGCCTCCGCTTGCGCGCGGAACATAGTCCGTTGTTCGCGCGGGCGACAACCTATTGCGTGGCGGAAACTGCCGCGGGCGGATCAGCACTTGCGGGAAATCCGGGTGGATAGGCGCGAACCAGCCGCATTTCCGGGCCGCCCGCCTCCGTCGCGGCACCCGTGGGGTAGCTCGCCGGCATGGCAGGCTGTGCCGGCTCCGGCGGCGGCGCGACGATCGGCGTCGCGGTCACCCCGGTGGGCGGCGCCGGCATCAGCCATCCCGCGGGCATCTGCGGGGCCGGACCAGGTGCGCCGATCGGGCTGCTTGCGGGAACAATATTCGAGGGTGCTGCCAGCGGCGCTTGCGCTTGCTGCGGCGCGACGGCAACCACTGCGTAACCGGGCGGAACAAATTGCATGTATCCCGCCCGCGCCGGAGCACCCGATGTCGCTGGGCCCGCGTAATAATAGAGCGGCCCATTTTGCCAGGATGCTGCGTACGTCTGCGCGGGTGCCGAGATCGGGGCGCCGCCCGGGCTCAACTGCATGGCTAATTGCGCCGACGGTGCTGGGGCTATTTGCGCCGCTGCCGGCAGCGCTGTCGGGGCGGCTGATGCCAGGTTGCCGATAGCGGGCGTGGCGGGAATTGTGGCCTGCGTGAAAGTGAGGTTGACCGGTGTATCGTATTTGTTGTCCGCGCCTGACGCGGAATCGACCACCCAGCCCACGCCGGGCACCAGAATATCGGCCGCGGTCGCAGCGGCGAGGCCCGAATGATCGATGGTGACCACGCGCGCGTAGCCGGGCTTGTCGCAGATCACATTGATATCGCGCTTGGTTTTTCGGATTAGCGCCGAACCGGGCGTGGGGGTGATTGTTGCGATCTGTTCGCCGTTGCGCAGCAGCGTGCACGAGGCGCCGGCCGGATAGGTGTTCACCAGTATTTCCTGCGACGTGCCCTCAAGGATTGAAGAGCAGGCGGCGCAAGGAAGGATGGCGCACAGGATGATGGCGTTGCGGGTCATTGGGGGGTGGCTCCGAATTCAATCGCGGCACAGGCGAGTGTAGCGGGATCGCGCACAACCTCAAGTTGTATTTCAAGGTAGGTCTCTGCGCCGGCGATTTGTAATAATGCGGTCACGTCAGCAAGCTTGCAGTCCACGCCGCTAAATAGACAAAAGTTTCTGGCTTCTTTTTTGCAAAAAAGAAGTGCTTCCTTTTGTGCTGGCGCCGACGCCGGTTCCGCCGTCCTACCGTATTTCCAGCGCCTTAAGGTCATGCACCCCACGCGCGAAACTCGCGTCGCCTGGCACCACCAGCCGCGGCGACGCCAAAGGTGCGTCGTCCTGCCGCATTGCAACGATCACCTGCTTGCCTTCGACCGAAGGGTCGATTTCGCCGATCGCAATGGCAACCGCGTAGCCGTCAGACCCTTGCGCGATGATTACATGGCGCATGTGAGTCTTCGTCCCGGGCTCGTCCTTCAGCCCGACCGAATTCACCACGTCGAGCAGCAGGGGGCCGCTCCACCGGTGCGCTTGCGGACCATGCATGGTCTTGAACGTGGCCGCCACCGTCAGGGATTTTAGCCCGTCGAGCTGCACGGGGCCGGGATGCGCCACCATGCCGCTTACTTGCAGAACGGGTGCCGGCTGCGCCGCGGCACTTCCCGCCCACAGCCATGCCGCAAGTGCCGCATATTTCACGCGAAGCGTCCGTTCAGTCGCACGATGGTCCGGTTCAGATACGCTGCAAAGGCGACCCAGCACAGATAGGGGACAAGCAAAATACCGCCGAGGTGCGAAACGCTTCCCACCCCCAATGCCAGCACCAGAATGGAAACCCACAACGGTCCCACTTCCAGCAACGCCCAGTCCGGTCGGCGGAGGTAGAAGAAAAAATAACTCCAGGCGATATTGAGGACGAAATTCACCGTGAACAGGCTGACGACCATCAGCCTTTCGGCGCTGCTGTGCGCCCGCGTCCAGCCGAGCACACCAGCGCTGCCGATGCCGACATAAATGAGTGTCCAGGCCGGCCCGAACAGCCAGTCCGGCGGCTGCCAGCTTGGCTTGTTCAGGCCCTTGTACCACGGCCCAATGGTTGTCAGCAGCCCGCCGGCCACGGCGGACACGGTGCAGGCGGCCGCCGAAACGATGACCGGTGTCCAGCCCCCCCCACCGGGTGCGTTCATGCAGCTGCCAGGCCGGTGAGATAGGCCATGTTCTTGAAAAATATTTTTGCGTGCGCGGCTGGTTTGGCTCGCACCAGTTCCTTGTTCATGTAGGCATCCCAGGTCAGGTCCTGCACATCCTTGTCCTTGCAGATGGCCACGAACCGCTCCCGCCGCCAGTCCGACTTGTACCAATAATTCTGCATGAATCCCAGAACCCAGAACACGCTGCCATGTGTTTTCATGAAGCGGCGCCGCGCCTGGCCGAGGGCACGCGCATCCTGCGTGCGCAGCGCTTCGGCCACCGCATCGGCCGCCAGGCGTCCGCCGAGCATGGCATAATAAATCCCCTCGCCGCTCGCCGGCGCCACACAGCCCGCGGCATCTCCCGCCAGCAGTACGTCCCGTCCGTTATCCCATTTCTTCAGCGGATACAGCGGCAGCGGCGCGCCCTCGCGGCGAATGGTTTCGCTTTCCGCCAACCCCGCGATGTCACGCAGCGCGCCGACGCTCTGTTTCAGCGAAAACCCTTTTTGCGCCGAGCCGGTTCCGACGCTGACCGTGTCGCCATGCGGGAACACCCAAGCGTAGAAGTCCGGCGACAATCTCCCATCGTAATAGACATCGCAGGTCTTCTGGTCGAACGACGCAGCGGCCGGCGCGCGGATCACCTCGTGATAGGCGAACACAAACGGCGCGTGGGCACCGATATTTTCACGGCCGACCGCGGAAAGTGCGCCGTCCGCGCCGATCACATGCCGCGCGCGGACCGTCGCTTTCTGGCCGTCCTGCGTTGTGTAATGCACGGTGGAGGCGGCGCGATCCTCGCGCTCGATGTGATCGTATTCGCCGGTGCGGCGGTCGGCACCGGCATCGGTGGCGCGGGTTCGCAGATATTCATCGAACACGTCGCGGTCCACCATGCCGACAAAGCCGCCGGTGTTGATGTTCATCCGCACGGCGCGCGACTTCGGCGAAACGATCTTGGCGCCGTTCACGCGGTTCACCACCAGGTAGTCCGGGATGTCGAAGTCCCGCAGCAGCCGCGGCGGTATGGCGCCGCCGCACGGCTTGATGCGGCCCGCTTTATCAAGCAGCAAAACGCTGAGCCCCTGCTTCGCCAGGTCATGCGTGGCGGTCGCCCCCGCGGGACCGCCACCAACTACAACAACGTCATATGTTTCGTTCATGGTCGCTCCTGTTTGCGGGCACCCAGCATGAGTAAAAGTCTTTTGGTTCTTTTTCTTTTTTTCAAAAAAGAACTGCTTTCTTCCTTTATCTTAGTGCAAACGCCGTCACCATCATCCCGGCCACGTAAAGAGTTATCCCGGTCCCGTTATACCAGGGCGCCAGTTCTTTAGGCTGCGTCAGCAACCGCCGCATCAGCAGCACCTGCGCGAACAGCACGCCGCCGACAGCCGCCGCATGGATCGGCTTGCCTGCCGCCGACAGCAGCACCATCACCACCCCTTGCGGCGCCGCCATAGCCACGCAAGCAACAACGGCCGCCCGATTCACCCCAAGCTGCGCCGGCAGCGAGCGGATACCCATCGCCAGATCACCCTCGACCGACTTGAAATCATTGAGCGTCATGATGCCGTGCGCGCCCAGCGAATACAGCGCCGCCGCAACGAGTATTGGCCACCCTGGCAGGTGGCCGAGCAGAATGGCCGCTCCCGTCACCCACGGCAGCCCCTCGTAGCACGCGCCGCACGCCGCATTGCCCCACCAGCCGTTCTGCTTTAGCCGCAGCGGCGGCGCGCTATAAGCCCACGCCAGCGCCAGCCCAATACAGCCGGCCACCAGGCAAACCGTGCCAAGACTTGCCGCCACCACGAGCGACAGCAGCGTCCAGCCCAGCGCAATATAAAGACCCCATTGCCCCGGAATGCGCCCGCTGGGGATCGGCCGGTTCGGTTCGTTAATCGCATCGACATGGCGGTCGTACCAGTCGTTCGCCGCCTGGCTGGTGGCGCAAACCAGCGGCCCGGCCAGCGCCACGCCCAGAACAATCTGCGGCCAGTGGCCAGCCGCCGGACGGCCTGCCGAAATCGTGCCGCAGACGAACGCCCACATCGGCGGAAACCAGGTGATCGGCTTCAGCAACTGCGCCACCGCGCTCAATTGCGGCAGGCTGCGCGGCGGCGCCCCGGTCTGCACGCTCGCGCTCACGATTTATCTTCCGTGTCGTCGAGGTCGCCCAATCCGTATCGCCGCAACTTAACATAGAGACTCTGCCGGCTCAGCCCGAGCATTTCGGCCGCCGACGCCCGGTTATCCCCGGTCACCTCCAGCGCCGCCTCGATGCACAGCCGCTCGATCATGTCCGTCGACTCGCGCACCAGTTCCTTCAGCGACACCCGGCCGATCAGTTCGGTCAGCTGCTCGACGGAGCGCGGCAATTCCAGCACCGGCCGCCGCTCACTGGCGAGCCTGCGCCCGACATTGCGAATGGTGAAGCCGAAGCACGACACCTCGCCCTCCGGGACGGTCGCCGCGGATAGTTCCACATCCGCCTTTGCGCCAAATTCGCCGCGCAGGCTGGTGGCGAACAGCCGTACCGAACCGCGCTGGCGCAAATTCGCCAGCACCACATCCAGATCCACACCCGGCCGCCCGAGCCACCGATCCAACGGCTCCCCGCGCGCCTGCTCCTCCTCTGCGAGTTCCGCCATGTCGAGAAACGCGCGGTTGGCGGCGATGATCAGCCCGTCCTGGCTGGTCAGGACGATGCCATCCGGCGCCTGTTCCACCAGACGGATATATTTCGACTTCTGCGGCGGCAGCAGCGTCACCGACGGCTCGGCATCGCCCGCCGCCAGCACCCGCACCAGGAAGAACGTCGCGTTCTCCTGCCGGAACAGGGTCGCGGTGACGGTCACCTCCTGCCGGTTGGCCGCCAGCCGTCCGCGCACTTCCTCGCCACGCGCCGACGCCCGCATGCCGGCCAGCAGCGCCTGCACAGCAAGCTGCGTCTCGCCGGTAAACAGCTCGGTAAAGCTGCGATCCATGATGCGCGGCCCGCCGGGGTCCATCACATGCTGCGCCGCCGGATTGGCCTCCACCACGCGCTGCGTAATCGCATCGACGATCAGCACCGCATCGGGCGACATCTGGAACAGCAGCCGGTAGCGCGTCTCCACCTGGCGCAGGCGGGCATAGTCGCGCTCCATGGAATGCTGCGCGTCCAGCAGCCGCCGCTGCAGGGTAGATATGATGCGCAAGTCGCGGCCGCAGACGAGCACGTTCTTCGTCTTGCCGATCCGCATCGCCGAATACAGAATCGGTACATCCACGCCGCCCACGCCCGGGTGATTGATGTGGCGCGTGCGTCCATTCTGGTCCGCACTGGCTGCCGCATCCTTCAGCAGCGCCCGCACCTTGGGGTGGCATTCGACCGTGACGGTATCCACCAGTGACCGCCCGATCCACGGCTTTTCGCCTTCCAGCTCGGCCGCCAGATCCTCCGACTGGAACGACCGGTCGCGGATAATGCCTTCGGAATCGACCACAAGCGCTACGTCGGTGACGGCGGCGACCAGGGCACCGGTGGATTCAGCGTCCAGCGGGCCGATGGACGATTTTGGGGCACGAAAAGCCTTCACGAACAAAAACAACCCTCCAAGGCCGGCATGCCGCTCCGCTTCGGCCCCGCTTTCCGCACTGTCGTCATCACCAGACGTGGTGCTGGAAGGTTCCGGAGTCCTCAACTGTATGGTGGCCTACCTGCTAGCATGTTTTCTGCCACCCACGTGGCCTGAACCCCATCCGCGGCCGTCGCATCCGCGCCAATTTCGTGCGCGAGCTCCGGGCGGGCGACAAAAACCGGGCCGCCAACCAGAACGGCGAGCCCCGGATTGCGTGATGCGGCGCGCAGTTGCGGCAAGGCGCGGGCCAAAGCGGCCACATGCACCTCGGCACTCACGGAAATGCCGAGCACGCCGAACCATTCGCGCTTCAGCAGCGCGGCCAGTTCGGCAACTGTTTCCTCGTGCATTGTGGTAACCATCCAGCCGGCCTGCTGAAAGAACGCCCCCACCATCGCCAGGCCGAACCGGTGATTGTCACCGGGTGCTGGCGCCAAAAGAATCTTATGCCGTCGCCGCCCATCCTGCACGCTGTCGCGCGTCAAGCCGGTGACCGCGTTCAGCCCGTCATGCAGGCGCATCATGCCGATCGTGACGTCGGTGAAGCTCGCCGTATCCTCCATCCACATTTCGCCGAGCTGACGCGCCGCCGGCTGCAGCAGGGTGAGGCAAAGCGACTCCAGGGTCATGTCGCGCGCGCTCTCGAGGATACGTAGCCGCACCGCGTCCTCGTCATGCCCCATGGCCAGACCGACAAGTTGCAATACCGCCTCGGTCGGGGCCGGGCCGGCCAGTTCCACCCCGGGTGTGCACAAATCCGGCGCCGCGCGCGCGACCAGAAGGCGCGGCACGATCTGATCCTCGATCGTTCGGACAAGCGCTTCCCGCCGCCGGCGCGCCGCCGTGCCAGCCATAGTCGCCGCCTGCGACAGGAAAATGTCGCCGGTCTCCTGACCCGTTCCGGACTGCTGCATGGGCAGGTTCATGGTGCTCCCCCGGTGCCTCGCCACATCACCGCGTCAGGCGGGATGTGTCAACGTTTATTGACGTAAGGTTCGCTTGACATAAGGTCGGCCGCCGTCTTAGCTTTTCGTTGACGGTCGGGAAGCCCCCAAAAAAGGCAACCTCGCCGCCCACTAACTGGCCACGCCAGACTTTTTACGAAAGCATCGCTGTCTCGCCTCGGTTTTTTTGGCTTCCAGGTTGCGTCGATCTGCACCTGAAAAGCGCCGGAGCGGACTGCGCAACGGGAGCGGTGTCAAGCGATGTTTGCAGAATTTGCCTTCGGGCGGTTGCTCAATTCCGTCGACGGGTCGCCCTGGGGCGCCGCGTCGGGCCGCGGGGCGCCGCAGCAGGACCAGCATGAGCATCGCCCGCCGGGGCTGTACACGCCCGAGCAGCGCCGGCGGCGTGACGCAACCGTATGGACGCTGGTTCAGGGCGTGCTCGCGCCCGTGCAGTTCGCCGTATTTCTCATGAGCCTGGGCCTGGTGCTTCGTTATCTTGCCACCGGCGAGGGCCTGATGGCGGCCACCGCCAGCATCGTGGTGAAAACCCTCGTACTCTATACGATCATGATCACCGGAGCGATCTGGGAGAAGAAGGTTTTCGGGCGGTATCTGTTCGCTCCAGCCTTCTTCTTTGAAGACCTGTTCAGCATGCTGGTGCTGGGCCTGCACACCGCCTATCTCGCGGCGCTGTTTTCCGGCGCGGTGGCCCCGCGGGACCAGATGTTGCTGGCGCTGGCCGGCTACACCGCATATGTGGTGAACGCCACGCAATTCGTGATGAAATTGCGGGCCGCCCGCTTGCAGGAAGCGGGCGACCGCGCGCGCCTCGCAGGCGGTCAGCACGCGTGACGCAAGCCACCGTCGCCCTCCAGCTTCCGAAAGACGGCTGCGCCACACCGCCGGCGCAAGCCCGCGTCACCACGGCCCGCATCACCACTGAACGCGGCCAGCGCGAGGTTTTCTGCGGCCTGACCGGCATCGTCTGGCTGCACCGCAAAATCCAGGACGCCTTCTTTCTCGTGGTCGGCTCGCGCACCTGTGCCCACCTCGTGCAATCCGCCGCCGGCGTCATGATCTTCGCCGAACCGCGCTTCGCCACCGCCATCATGGAGGAGCGCGATCTCGCCGGCCTCGCCGACATGAACGACGAGCTCGACCGCGTGGTAACCCAACTCGTCGCCCGCCGGCCCGACATCAAGTTGCTATTCCTCGTCGGCTCCTGCCCCTCAGAGGTGATCAAACTCGATCTCGGCCGTGCGGCCCAGCGTCTTTCCCGCCGCATGATGCCGGAGGTGCGCGTACTGTCGTATTCCGGCAGCGGTATCGAAACGACCTTTACGGAAGGCGAGGATGCCTGCCTCGCCTCGCTCGTTCCCGAATTGCCGTCCGAACCGGAAAATGCCGACCCAAGCCTGCTCGTGCTCGGCGCCCTCGCCGAAGCAGTCGAGGACCAGTTTTCGGCACTGTTCGCCGGCCTCGGAATAAACCGCGTCGCCTTCCTGCCGCCGCGCCGCGCCGGATCGTTGCCCGCGGTCGGCCCGAACACGCGTTTGCTGCTGGCCCAGCCGTTCCTCGCCAACACCGCGCGCACGTTGCAGGAACGTGGCGCCACTTTGCTGACCGCACCGTTTCCGTTGGGAGTCGAAGGCACCACCGAATGGCTGCGCGCCGCCGCCACTGCCTTCAACGTGGACCGCGGCTTGTTCGAAACGGTCACCGCGCTACCCTCGCAACGAGCCCGCCAGGCCGTCGCCCGCACCAGCGCGCGCCTTACCGGCAAGAAAATATTTTTCTTCCCCGACTCGCAGTTGGAACTGCCGCTCGCCCGCTTCGCCGCCCGCGAAATGGGCATGCATGTCGAGGAAATCGGCACCCCCTATCTGCATCGCCAGCATCTGGCGCACGAACTGGCCCTGCTCGGCGACGACGTCCGCATCGTTGAAGGCCAGGACGTCGATCTGCAACTCGATCGCTGTCGCGCCGCCCGTCCCGATCTGACCGTGTGCGGTTTGGGACTCGCCAATCCTTTGGAGGCCGAAGGGCTGGCCACGAAATGGTCCATCGAACTGCTGTTCACGCCAATCCAGGGATACGAGCAGGCTTCCGATCTTGCGGGGTTGTTTGCTCGGCCGCTGGCGCGGCGTGAGTTGTTGAAGGTTTAGGGAAGTGGAAGGAAGCAGTTCTTTTTTGAAAAAAAGAACCAAAAAACTTTTGCTCAATGGCGTACGTGGCCCAGGGCCACATACGCCATTGGATAAAAGTTTTTTGGTTCTTTTTTTCAAAAAAGAACTGCTTCCTTATTTCGTGCCATGCAACTAACCCTCTGGACCTACGAGGGCCCGCCCCACGTCGGCGCCATGCGCATCGCCAGCGCCATGCGCGGGCTGCATTACGTTCTGCACGCGCCACAAGGCGACACCTACGCCGACCTGCTTTTCACCATGATCGAGCGCCGCGACTCGCGCCCGCCGGTCACCTACACAACGTTCCAGGCCCGCGACCTCGGCGGCGACACCGCCGACCTGTTCAAGCGCAGCGTGCGCGACGCCTATGAACGTTTCAAACCCGACGCCATGCTGGTCGGCGCCTCCTGCACCGCCGAATTGATCCAGGATGATCCCGGCGGCCTCGCCCGCGCCTGCAATCTCCCGGTGCCGGTCGTCGCGGTCGAACTCCCGGCCTATCAGAAAAAGGAAAACTGGGGCGCCGCCGAGACGTTTTACCAATTGGTGCGCGCCTTCGCCGGCCCGCACGCCCCGCCGCCCGGCACGCAACGCGCCCCACGCGACGCCTCTCGCCGCCCGCGCGCAAACCTGCTCGGCCCAACCGCCCTCGGCTTCCGCCACCGCGACGACATACGCGAAATCACCGGCCTGCTCGCCCGACTCGGCGTGGACGTGCACGTCACCGCCCCGCTCGGCGCCTCGCCCGCCGATCTGGCACGCCTCGGCGACGCGGACTTCAACATCGTTCTCTACCCGGAAGTCGCCGGCCAGGCCGCCGCATGGCTGGAACGCAATTTCGCCCAGAAAAGCGTCCGCACGATCCCGATCGGGGTCAACGGCACCCGGGCCTTCATTGCCGAAGTCGCATCCCTCGCCGGCATCGACGCGACCGCGCTGCTCGCCGAACAAACCTCGCGCCTGCCCTGGTATTCCCGCTCGGTCGACGCAAACTACCTGACCGGCAAACGGGTTTTCGTCTTCGGCGACGCCACGCACGCCATCGCCGCCGCCCGCGTCGCCGCCGACGAACTCGGTTTCGCCGTCGTCGGCCTCGGCACCTACAGCCGCGAATTCGGCCGCGAATTGCGCGCCGCCGCGGCGCTGCACGGCGTGGAGCCTTTGATCAGCGACGACTACCTTGAGGTGGAAGCCGCCATCGCGGCCGCCCAACCCGAACTGGTGCTCGGCACGCAAATGGAGCGCCACATCGCCAAGCGCCTCGGCGTCCCATGCGCGGTGATTTCCGCCCCCGTGCACGTGCAGGATTTTCCGGCTCGTTACGCCCCGCAAATGGGTTTCGAGGGCGCCAACGTACTCTTCGATACGTGGGTGGCGCCCCTCATGATGGGCCTGGAGGAACATCTGCTGACGATGTTCCGCGAAGATTTCGAATTCCACCCCGAGGCCGCCGCCTCGCATCTGGGCGCCGCGGCGCAACCAGTGTCGCGGCAAGCCGATGTCGCTCTGATGGAGGCGCCCAAGGATGATGTGAAACAAGCCCTGCGCTGGGCGCCGGAAGCCGAGAAGGAACTCGGAAAAATTCCTTTCTTCGTGCGTGGCAAGGCCCGCCGCAACACGGAGAGTTACGCACAGACTCAGGGCCTCGCCACGATTACGGTCGAGACACTTTACGATGCCAAAGCCCATTTCGCCCGCTAGCACCGTGCCCGTCCGCCTCGTGGTTGTCACCATGGACAGCCACATGGCCGGCGCGTTGCACAACGCCGCCGAAAAAGTGCGTGAGGAGTTGCCCGGCCTGGAACTGTGCCTGCATTGCGCCGACGAATTCGGTGCGAGCCGCGTGGCACTCGATAAATGCGTGGAAGACATCGCCCGCGCCGACATCCTGTTCGGCGGCCAGCTTTTCCTCGACGAGCATATCCGCGCCGTGCTGCCCGCGATGACCGCGCGGCGCGACCATTGCGATGCCGTGCTGTGCGCTCTGTCCGCCGGAGAGGTCGTCCGCCTCACCCGCATGGGCAAGCTGGACATGTCCGCCCCGGCGAGCGGCATTTCAGGCCTTCTGAAACGTTTGCGCGGCAAGGCCAAGGGCCCCGGCAGTTCCGGCTCCGGCCAGATGAAAATGCTGAAGCGGTTGCCGAAACTGCTGAAATACGTGCCGGGCACCTCGCAGGACGTGCGGGTCTATTTCCTGGCGCTGCAATATTGGCTGGCCGGCTCGGAAGAGAATTTCGCCAACATGATCCGCATGCTGGTCGGCCGTTACGCCACCGGCCCGCGCTCCGGCGCCGGCAAATCCGTCCAGGCCGCGGCCCCGATAGACTATCCCGACGTAGGCATCTATCATCCGCAGGCGCAGCCCAAACTGTTCGAAGACCTGACCCACTTGCCGGACACAGGTGGCGCCGCCGGAACGGTCGGCCTGCTGGTCATGCGCAGCTATGTGCTCGCCGGCAATGCCGGGCATTACGACGGCGTAATAGAAGCCATGGAAGCACGTGGCCTGCGCGTCATCCCCGCCTTTGCCAGCGGCCTCGATGCTCGCGAAGCCGTCGAGCGCTTCTTCACCTGCGACGGCACGTCCACCATCGACGCCATGGTATCGCTCACCGGTTTCTCGCTCGTCGGCGGCCCCGCCTACAACGATGCGAATGCCGCGGAAAAGACGTTGGCCGCACTCGACGTCCCCTACATCGCCGCCCACCCGGTCGAATTCCAGACATTAGCCGACTGGGACCGCGACGCCCGCGGCCTCACCCCGGTCGAAGCCACCATGATGGTTGCGATGCCGGAACTGGATGGCGCCACCGGACCGATCACCTTCGGCGGACGCGCCGGCGACACCGACGAAAGCCGCCACGCCATGACCGCGCATCCCGAACGCGCCGCCATGCTCGCCGCGCGCGTCGCCAAACTCGTGGCGAACCGCCGCCGCACCCGCGCGGAACGCAAACTCGGCATCGTGCTGTTCAATTTCCCGCCGAACGCCGGCAACACCGGCAGCGCCGCCTACCTGGCCGTGTTCGAATCGTTGTTCAATACGCTGCACGCCCTGGCCCGCGGCGGCTACAACGTCGAATTGCCCGAGAGCGTCGACGCGCTCCGCCAATCGATCATTGCGGGAAACGCCGAACGCTACGGCGCCATCGCCAACGTCGCGGCGCGCATTCCCGCCAGCGACCACGTGCGCCGCGAACCACATTTGGCCGCGATCGAAAAAGCCTGGGGCCCGGCGCCGGGCCGCGCCCTCTCCGACGGCAGTTCGATTTTCATCCTCGGCCGTCAATTCGGCAACGTCTTCGTCGGCGTGCAGCCCGGCTTCGGCTACGAAGGCGACCCGATGCGCCTGCTGTTCGAAACCGGCTTCGCCCCGACGCATGCGTTCTCCGCTTTCTATCGCTGGCTGAAACAGGATTTCCAGGCCGACGCGGTGCTGCATTACGGCACTCAC
>Ga0116226_10002866_pt1 | contig 15138 bp, 12 predicted proteins | sample S1TSphfallax_FD_89692 | JGI IMG/M metagenome (GOLD analysis project Ga0116226, IMG submission 89692) | Host-associated microbial communities from peat moss isolated from Minnesota, USA - S1T2_Fa - Sphagnum fallax MG | ecosystem: Host-associated > Plants > Peat moss > Unclassified | place: USA...
AGGACTCGCCTGACGGATTTTTACCGGTCCTTGAGGGCGTGACCGAGGCCGACGTGATGGCATGCCATGATGCGACCTTGTTGTCGCTTGCGGAAGCGCAAAGCACGGTAAAATCCCTATGGCGCCCTTTGGAAATCCCGGAGAATTTCAAGACTAAGCTGCGGTCTGCAACACTCACGATCCTGCAAGATGTTGCGGCGGCGGCGATGGGCCCTGCGGCGTCAGCGGCGCCCCCGCCGAACGATGCAGATGCCGAGATTGACACAACAGCCTCGCCAATGGATTTGGAATTCAGGCAACAGACTGCCGGGTTGATCAAAAACGCCGAGCAATTCGCAATCATCACCGGTCAGGTCAGTGAAACCTGCAACCATGTCGCCGCGTCGGCGGGCGTCATGACCGAAATGATCGACGGGGTAGCCAATTCTACCGACCAATTGACCCAATCCACCGCGGAGATTCATCGGCAATTGGCCGTGAGCAGCGCGGCCGCCGACGATGCGCGCGCGCAGGCCCAACGCGCCAGCTCGGTAATACCTCCCTTGGAGGCGGCTTCGACGCGAATCGGCGGGGTTTTGGAGATCATTCTCAAAATCGCCCGTCAGACCAATATGCTTGCCCTAAACGCGACGATCGAGGCGGCGCGCGCCGGCGACACCGGACGCGGATTCGCCGTTGTGGCCGAGGAGGTCAAAAAACTCGCGCAGCAGTCAGCGACCGCGGCGGAAAGTATCCGCGGCATGATCAACGATATCCAGGACAATGTACTGGCCGCCGCCGAGAGCATCCGGGGCATCCAGGAGACCACCGGAAGGATGCGCGAAATCAGCGCTGCCGCAGCGGCCGCGGTCGAGCAGCAAAGGGCCTCGACCGCCGAGATCAACCGCGCGACAAATACCGCTTCGGAAGCCGCCAAATGCCTCGCCGGCAACATGGACCAGATCGCCGCGAAAACCTTCAATCTATCGATGACGACTGAAGAGCTGATGTCCGGCCTCGAAATTCTCGCCCTCAAAGCCAACCCCAAAACCTCATGACACCACGGACGCCGGGCGTCTGAAGGCAAATATTAATGCGCCGCCATCACATAGTCGCGCAGGCTGTCGACCTGCATGGTGGTCTCATCGAGCCGCGCCTTGACGATATCGCCGATGGTGATGATACCGACCAGCGTGCCGGTCTCGAGAACCGGAAGGTGGCGGATCCGGTTGTCGGTCATCACGCCCATCAGACTGTCAAGCGTGTCGGAGCTGGCGCAGGTCACCACATCTTTGGTCATCAACTCGCCAACGGTCATTTCCTCGACGGACGCGCCATGACGCGCCAACCCGCGGACGATGTCGCGTTCCGAGAGGATTCCCACCAATTGGTGCTGCTCATCGAGCACCACCAGCGCACCGATGCGCCATTTGGCGAGCAGCTGCGCCGCCTCGAAGACTTTCTGGCTGGCGACGGTGCTGGACACGTCACTGCTGCTTTTGCTGGTCAATATGGTTCGAACAATCATTGCCGTTCCTCCGATCTCGGTACGGGGGCGGACTCTGGCGGTCGCTCACCCGGACCGTCATCATAGCGAGCTTTACTGGGCAAAGGTCAAGGTTTGTCTGTGCTGCGACTGCTCACTTGATCAGATCGAGCCATTCCTCCTCGCTCAATACAGTAACGCCCAAGTCACGCGCCTTGGTCAATTTTGAGCCGGCATCCGCGCCGGCGACGACATAGTCGGTCTTTGCCGATACGGAACCGGCCACTTTGGCCCCCAGTGCTTGGGCTCGCGCCTTGGCTTCATCGCGGCTCAGCCGGGACAGGGTGCCGGTAAAGACCACGATCTTGCCGGCGACCGGCGAGTCGGCCGGCGCAGCGGCGGAGAAGTCATGTACCGTGAGAAGGGTCGCCAGATCATCGAGCACCGAAATATTATGCGGTTCGGCAAAGAATTCGGCGAGATCCTCCGCCACTGACGGACCGATCTGATCGATACTCATCAGCTGCTGGCGGGCGGGGCCGGACGGATCCAGAGCGGCTTCCTGCATCGCCTGCCGCCAGCGACCCAGCGAGCCGTAATTCAGCGCTAGAAGCCGCGCCGTGGCTTGGCCGACCTGACGGACGCCCAGGCTGTAGACGAAGCGGTCGAGGCCGATCTGGCGCCGCGCCTCGATGGCGTCAAACAATTTGGCAACCGATTTCTCGCCCCAGCCGGGCTGATTGCGCAGCGGCAAAAGATTCCCGGCCTCACGCTCGGCCAGGCGGAAGATGTCGGCCGGCGACCGGATGCGTCCCGACCGAAAGAGAAACTCCACGTTTTTCTCGCCCAGCCCCTCGATATCGAAGGCGTCGCGCGAGGCAAAATGGATCAGCCGCTCGACCCGCTGCGCATCGCACTGCAGACCTCCCGTGCAGCGCCTGATCGCCTCGCCGTCCGGCTTGACCGCAAAGCTGCCGCAGACCGGGCAGCGGTCCGGTGGGATGAAGGGCTGGCTATCGGGCGGACGCTTGTCCGGCACCACCGACACCAATTGCGGAATGACATCGCCCGCGCGTTGTAGAATCACCCAGTCGCCGGCCCGGAAATCCTTGCGCGCAATCTCGTCCTCATTGTGCAAGGTGGCGCGACTGACCACGACGCCACCCACCGTGACAGGCTGCAGCACCGCATAGGGCGTGAGCGCGCCGGTGCGGCCGACCGAGATTTTAATATCAAGCAATTGAGTCCGCGCCTGCTCGGCGGGAAATTTATGGGCGATCGCCCAGCGCGGGCTGCGGCTGACCTGGCCCAGGCGGCCCTGCCAATCCAGGCGGTTAACCTTATAGACGACGCCATCGATGTCATAGGGCAGAGTGGCCCGGTCATCCCCCAAAGCATGGGTGAAGAGGAGTGCTTCATCCGCGCCCTGACAGGGCTGGGAGCGTTCATTGACCTTGAAACCCCATGCCTTGAGACGGGCAAGAAAATCCCAATGGCTGGCGCCGATCGGCTCAGAAATTTCGCCCATGGCATAGCAGAACAGCGACAGGGGGCGGCCGGCGGTGACCGTTGGGTCCAATTGCCGCAGGGAACCGGCGGCGGCGTTGCGCGGATTGGCAAAGAGAGTCTTCTCCCCGGTGGCGGCGCGCTCTTCATTGAGGCGCAGGAAGTCGGCCCGCGCCATATAGACCTCGCCACGAACCTCGAGCAAATCGGGCACCGCACCCACCAAGCGGCGCGGCAGATCGGCAATGGTCAGGAGATTATTGGTCACATCCTCGCCGACCTCGCCATCGCCACGGGTGGCGCCCTGGACGAACAGACCCTTCTCATAGCGCAGGCTGATGGAAAGACCGTCGATCTTCGGCTCGGCGATCAATTCGATCACCGCATCATCGGCCAGCCCAAGGAAACGGCGGACCTTAACCTCGAAATCACGCACGTCGTCATCGCTGAAGGCATTGTCGAGGGACAACATCGGCCGGCTGTGGCGCAGCTTGGCAAATCCGTCGACGGGGGCAGCTCCAACCCGGCGGCTTGGGCTGTCGGGCCGGACCAGGGCGGGGAAACGCGCCTCGATGGCATCATTGCGGCGCCGCAGCTTGTCATACTCCGCGTCCGACACCAAGGGCGCGTCATCCTGATGATAGGCCGCGTCGAGCCGCGCGATTTCTGCCGCCAACCGGGCGAGCTCAGTCGCCGCCTGATCCTCGCTCAGGGCCGCGATATCGGTGTCATCAGTCAAGCCTGCCCCCCGCGGCAAGCAGTCGATCGGCGGCGGCGCGAGCCTCGGCGGTCACCTCGGCGCCGGACAGCATGCGCGCCACCTCCTCGCGCCGCTGAGCCTGGGCCAGCGGTTGGATGCGGGTGACCCAGCCGCCGGCGCCACTGTCCTGCTTCACAACCTGCCAATGCTGGCCGCCAACGGCGGCGACTTGCGGCGAATGAGTGACCACCAACACCTGAAGCCCCGCGGCCAGCCGACCCAGCCGGTCGCCGACGGCGGCCGCTACGGCACCGCCTATTCCGCTATCGACCTCGTCAAAAATGATCGTCGGTACGGAGGAGGAACTGGCCAGCACCAGTTTCAAGGCCAACATGAAACGGGACAATTCGCCGCCGGAGGCGATCTTGGCCAAGGGGCCGGGCGGCAATCCGGGATTGGTGGTGACCTCGAAAGCAACCTGATCGAGGCCATACTCGCCCCAGCCCGACTCGCCAAGGCGTTCGAGGCGTGTGTGAAAGCGGGCCTTATCGAGTTTCAAGGGTGGCAACTCCAAAGCGACGCGGCGATCAAGCTGCGCTGCCGCGGAGCGCCGCGCCTCGGACACTGTTTCGGCCTGCTCGCGATAGATCTGCCCGGCCGCCTGCTCGGCGGCCCGCAGCCTTTGCAGCCCTTCGCCGCCCTCATCGATGTCGCTCAATTCCTGTTGCAGCCGCGTCAGCAATACCGGCAATTCGTTGATCGGCACGGCATGTTTGCGCGCCGCCGCGCGCAAAGCGAACAGACGCTCTTCAACGCTTTCCAGGGCGCCGCGGTCAAGATCAACCGACGACGAGGCCTTCTCCAGCAAAGCCAGGGCCTCCTCGGCCTCGATGGCGGCGCGGTCGAGCGCGGCGACGACCGGGTCCAGCCGTCCCTCGGCCCGATCGGCAACCCGCTGCAAGGCGCGTTCAGCGGTCCGCAGTGCCGAGGATACCCCACCTTGGCGATTGAGGCTGTCGAGCGCCGTGTTCATCCCTTCCATCAATTTTTCGCCATGCATCATGAAGGTCCGACGGCTGAGGAGCACCGTCTCCTCATCGGGCTGGGGCGCCAGGTTCAGCAGATCAGCGACAGCTTCGCGCAAATAGTCCTGCTGTCCCTGGGCACGTCGAAAGGAGTCCTGCGCAGCCGTCAGGGCGTCAGCGGCGAAACGCCAATCCCGCCAGGCGGATCGCAGCGTCGTAAGCGACAAGCCGGCGAATTGATCGAGCACCGCGCGATGGGTCGCGTTATCGAGCAGACCGATATTGGCGAATTGTCCGTGAATTTCGATCAGGGCGTCGCCGACCCGGCGCAATAGACCGACCGATACCGGTTGATCGTCGATGAAGGCGCGCGAGCGGCCATCCACCCCGACCACCCGGCGCAGCAGCAGGGATTCCGCCGGAATGATATCGTTCTCGCGCAAAAGCCCAAGGATTTGATGACCGGCGGACAATTGGAACTCGGCAGTGACCGAGAGGCTGGTAGCGCCGGGTCGGACCAGCCCGCTTTCTGAGCGCGCGCCCAGCGCCAGGCCGACAGAATCGAGCAGAATGGATTTCCCAGCACCGGTTTCCCCGGTCAGGACGGTCAACCCCGGCTCAAAGGCCAGATCAAGTCGATCGATCAGCAAGACATCGCGAATCGATAGCCCGATCAGCATGGTTCAAGGGATCCAGTCGAACCAACCGTTGCTTTTCTCGGCGCCGGGCGCGTCGCGCCCCTCGATCAGGGTGTAACTGTCGAGGTACCATTCATTGCCGGGATAATTATAGCCCAGCACCGCGCCGATCTTCTGCGCTTCGTCGGTCAGGCCCAAAGCGGTGTAGGACTCGGTCAGCCGCTCAAGCGCTTCCGGGACGTGGGTCGTGGTCTGGAAATTATCGATGACCCGGCGATACCGGTTCACTGCCGCCAGATACATATGCTGCCTCTGATAATAGCGGCCGATGGCCATTTCCTTGCCGGCCAGATGGTCGCGGGTCAGATCGAGCTTCAATTTGGCGTCCCGCGCATAGCGGCTGGTCGGGAAACGATCGACCACTTCTTGCAGGAATTTCAGCGCCTGCTCGGTCGCCTTCTGATCGCGCTCCACGTCGGCAATCTGTTCATAATAGCACAACGCCTTCAGGTAATAGGCATAGGCCACATCCTTGTGGCTAGGGTGCAGCTGGATGAAACGATCGAGGGCGCCGATCGCGTCATCGAACTTGTTATGCTCATAATGGGAATAAGCGGCCATCAATTGCGCTTTGGACGCCCAAACCGAATAGGGATGTTGGCGTTCGACCTCGTCGAACTCCTTGGCCGCCTTGGCGTAGTTCTCGTCGGCCAGATCATCCATGGCGACGTTATAGAGCGTTTCCACCGGACGCTCGACATAGAGGTCCTTTGGCGTATCGCTGCAGCCCGCGATGAAGGGTCCGATCAGGAGCAAAAACAGCGGGAAACGGGGAGAAAAACGGCGCGACAACAAAGCCTGGGACATTACCTACTCTGACAAAGAAGTTCGAAGCGGCGCGACTATAGCATGCGGGGCGATGACGGGAAGTCAGCTTTTCATGAGCGGTACCTGGGGCGGTCCCTGGTTGACGATGAGCCAATAGAGTCCGAGTTGATGCACCATATCGGTAAAGGAGCCGAATTCCACCGGCTTGCGGACATAGCTGTTGGCGCCCGAACCATAGGAGTCGAGAAGATCCTGCTCCTCATCGGACGAGGTCAGGATCACCACCGGCACCATTCGGGTCCGCTCATCGGCACGAAGCCGCCGCAGCACCTCAAGGCCGCCGATCTTTGGCAGATTGAGGTCGAGCAGGATCAGGGCCGGCGGTCCCACATAGGCCCGGCCGGCATGGTGGCCGGTCATGAAAAGATGGTCGAGCGCCTCCTCGCCGTCCCTTGCGATGATAATTTCATTGGTCACTGCCGCTTTGCGCAGGGATCTGATGGTAAGAGCCTCGTCGGTGGGATTATCCTCGACGAGGAAAACATAATTCGAGTTCATCGCCTCTCCCCGATGGTGAAATAGAAGGTTGCGCCCTGACCGACCTGTGCCTCTGCCCAAATCTGTCCACCATGTCTTTGAATGATGCGGCTGACCGTCGCCAGCCCTATGCCGGTGCCCTCGAACTCCCCCGGCGCATGCAGGCGCTGGAAAGCGACGAACAGTTTGGCCTGATAGGCCATATTGAAGCCGACGCCATTGTCGCGAACAAAATAAACCGTCTCATCCGCCTGCGGCAAGCACCCCAGTTCGATCTGGGCGTCCTTCCGGCCACGGGTAAATTTCCAGGCATTGCTGAGCAAATTAGCCAGCACGATCGACATCAGGCCAGGATCGGCCAGCACCGGCAGTTTATCCGGACAGACGAAAGTGACAGCGACATCAGGCCGAGCCAATCTCAATTCGGCTACGGCGTCGCAGGCTATGGCAACCAGATCGGTGGGCGCGAGGCGCAACTCCGCCCGGCTGACCCGCGCCAATGACAATAAATCATCAATCAGCTGCGCCATGTGCTGGGCTGAGCGGCGCACATGGCCGAGATGGCTTCGCCCCTCTGCGTCGATTTGTTCGCCATAGTCCTCCAGCAGGACCTGGCTGAACCCGTCTATTCCACGCAGCGGCGCCCGCAAGTCATGGGCGACCGAATAGGAGAAAGCCTCCAATTCCCTGTTTTTACTTTCAATCGATTGATTTGCCAGCCGAAGCGCCTCTTCCGCCCGCCGGCGTTCTTCGACCTCCTTGCGGAGTTCATTGTTCAGGCGGGCCAGCTCAGCGGTCGATGGCAAGGCGACCAGGCGGGGAACCAGCGGCCACAGCATGAGGGCGGTGGTCACCGACAGGATCGCGGTCACGAACTTGATGACGCCTTCGATGCCATAGGCGGGGACCCACAGGGTCACGATACTGAAGGCATGGGTGGCACCGCAGGCCAAGATGAAGGCGCCGAAAGCATAGATGACCCAGCCATAGCGAAAATCTTCACGCTGGCTGGCCAGCCATCCCAACGCGAAAGGGATCGAGAAATAGGATAAGGCAATGACCGCATCAGACCCGGCATGCAGTACCATCAGGGCCGGAGACCAGCTCAAACAAAAGCCGTGCGCTGTTAGGCCCACCGGGTCGAATAGCCAATTCCACAACTGCATGGCTGCCCCTTCCGTGTAATTGCGGACTCAAACGATCCGCTCACCAGGAAGATGCGTCAACTAAAAATGGCAGACACTATTTGAAAGACAATCGGGTCGAAAGACAATCGGGGCGCCGGCCAGCGCCTACATGACAGCCGCGGCAACCATGCGCGAGTCGCGGTCCATGCTGCGCGGCAGGGTTCTGCTACCCTGAAGACCCTGCGGAATACGAACCCAGGCCGAGCGATCGGCGAAGAGCGCCCGCAACAACTGATTATTCAGGGCATGGCCGGTGCGGGCACCGCTGAAATGCGCCTGTAACGGCGCACCGGCGAGAGACAGATCGCCGAGCGCGTCGAGCAGCTTGTGACGGACGAACTCATCGCCATAACGGAGGCCGCCCTGATTGAGAATTCGGTTGCCATCCCCGGAAATCACCACAGCGTTATCCAGGGAGCCGCCGCGTCCGAGACCGGCGGCGCGCATCGCCTCGACCTCCTGTTCGAATCCAAAGGTCCGGGCATTGCTGATCTCCGCCTTGAAGGCGGCAGGGTCAACCGTCAGGGTCGCCTGCTGACGGCCAATGGCGGCGACGGGAAAATCAATATCCACCGCCAGGGTGAACTGGTCGGCGGGACACAGGCTGGCGGTTTTGCCGTCCTCGGCAACCATCACGGTTTTCAAAACCTTGATCACCTGGCGCGGCGCCGCCTGTTCGGTCAAGCCGGCGCACTCGACCAGAAAAACGAAGGGCGCGGCGCTGCCATCCATGACCGGCACTTCCTCGCCATCGATTTCAATGATGGCGTTATCAACCCCCATGCCGACCAGCGCCGACATGAGATGTTCGATGGTCCGCACGGAAACCCCATCCTGATTGGCGATGCAGGTATTCAGACGGGTATCGGAGACATTCGCCCACAAGGCCGGGATCACGGCCGCCCCGCCTTTGACGTCAGTGCGGCAAAAGCGGATTCCGCTGCCGGCCTCTGCCGGATGCAGGGTAAGGGAAGTTTTTGCGCCGGAATGAAGTCCGATGCCCGTACAAGAGATGGAACCACGAAGAGTCTGCTGCCGGGCATATTGAACTTTGGCCATCGACAGCCGCTCCACCAGAGTCGGATCGGTGTGGAGGACGGTTTCGTTTCCGCCAATCGTTTCAGAGGTCACGGAAGCATTCAGCATGGAACATCGGGCCTTCACGGCTGTTATCTCAGGCGTACTTCTAACAGCGCCCCGGTGTCCTCTCAAATCAATCATTGTTACGGTTTATTGCACCCGCACAATAAGCAAAAACTGAGGCGCCGGGCGCGATTACACCGAGCCCGGCGCCGACCACTTGTGTTTTATTTGCGTCCCTCACTTGCCAGGCGGTGACGCCTTGCCTTACCGGCGGACGATCATTCGACGATTTCGGTTTCGGCGAAAAAGAAGGCGATTTCCTTTGCCGCATTCTCCAGAGAATCCGATCCATGCACCGAATTCGCCTCGACGGACTCGGCGAAATCGGCGCGGATCGTGCCCGGAGCGGCATTGGCTGGATTGGTCGCGCCCATGATGTCGCGATTCTTGAGAACCGCTCCGTCGCCCTGCAGCACCTGAACCACGACCGGGCCTGAGGTCATGAAGGCGCACAGATCGCCAAAGAAGGAGCGATCGGCATGCACTCCATAAAAACTCTTGGCTTGAGCCAGGGTCAGCAGGAGCCGCTTCTGGCCCACGATCTTCAAGCCCTGGTCTTCGAAACGCGCGTTGATTTTGCCGGTCAGATTGCGTCGGGTCGCATCAGGTTTGATGATCGACAGAGTGCGCTCAATTGCCATGTTCAATTCCTTGTGGTTGATTGTCTGGAGCAGGCCGTCAGTCAGACTTGCCGCTCTTTCCCCCTTCCTGCTCCCCGCGGAAGTTGGCGGTTTATACCGCCTCAAACTCGCGCTTGCAACGGACAGGTTTGACAAGCCGGCGCGGGCGGTCTATCAGCCCCCTTATGCTTGCGATCAACTCCCTTTCCTTCCGCTATGGCGGCCGCGTTCTGTTCGAAAATGCCAGTGTCCAGATCTCCGCCGGCCAGCGCGTCGGGCTGGTCGGACGGAATGGCACGGGCAAATCGACCCTGTTCAAACTGATCAAGGGAGAATTGGCGCCCGACCGCGGCACCATCAGCCTGTCGCCGCGCACGCGGATGGGTGACGTCGCGCAGGAAATGCCGGAAGGCCCGGACAGTCTGACCGACTGCGTGCTGGCGCACGACAAGGAGCGCGCCGCCCTGCTTGTTGACGCTGAAACCAGCGAGGACGGCCATCATCTGGCGGAAATTCACGAGCGGCTGAACGCCATCGACGCGCACGCCGCGCCGGCGCGCGCCGCCGCCATCCTCGCCGGTCTGGGCTTCGACGCCACTGCTCAGGAGCGCCCTGTCTCGTCCTTCTCAGGCGGCTGGCGCATGCGCGTGGCGCTGGCAGGAGCGTTGTTCGCGCGCCCCGACCTCCTGCTGCTCGATGAGCCGACCAACCATCTCGATTTGGAAGCGACCTTGTGGCTGGAGAATTATCTTGCCTCCTATGAGGGGACCTTGATCGTCATCAGCCACGACCGCGATATCCTGAACAATGTCGTCGATCGCATCGTTCATCTGGATCAGTCGAAACTGGTCGCCTATGGCGGCAATTATGACCGCTTCGAACAGGTCCGGCGCGAGCAGATGGAATTGCAGGGCAAGGCCGCGGTCAAGCAGGCAGCCCAGCGCCAGCATCTGCAGAGCTTCGTCGATCGATTCCGCGCCAAAGCCAGCAAGGCGGCTCAGGCGCAAAGCAGGATCAAGATGCTGGAAAAACTCGGTCCGCCGATCAGCGTCATCGAGGACCAGCCGGTCACTTTCGATTTTCCCAATCCCGACGCCCTGCCGCCGCCAGTGATTTCGGTCGATCACGGCCAGGCCGGCTATCATCCCGGCAAACCGGTCCTGCGCGGCCTGCATTTCCGCATCGACATGGAAGATCGCATCGCGCTTTTAGGCGCCAACGGTAATGGCAAATCGACCCTGGCCAAGGTGCTGGCCGGGCGTCTGGCGCTGATGGAGGGCGACACATTCCGCTCGCCCAAGCTCAAGATCGGCTATTTCGCGCAGCATCAGACCGACGAGCTCAAGATGAATGAGACGCCGTTCCAGCATATGCAGGAGCTGATGAAGCAGGCCCAGCCCTCGAAAGTGCGCTCCCAGCTCGGCCGTTTCGGCTTTTCACAGGACCGCGCCGATGTAAAGGTCGCCAGCCTGTCGGGCGGCGAAAAAGCCCGCCTGCTGTTCGCCTTGATGAGCCGCGATGCGCCGCATCTGATGATCCTTGATGAGCCGACCAACCATCTCGACATCGACAGCCGCGAGGCGCTGGTGAATGCGCTTAATAATTACGAGGGCGCGGTCATCATCATCAGCCATGATCCGCGGCTGATCGAGCTGACCGCCGACCGGCTTTGGCTGGTGGCCGATGGCAAGGTCACCGATTTCGACGGCGATATGGCCGACTATAAGGCCCTGTTGCTGAGCGGCTCGGCGACGGCGCGGCGGCAGAACCGCGCGGAAAACAAGCGCAGCAAGGAAGACCGCAAGGCGGCCGCCGATCAGCGCACGCACTTGGCGCCGCTGCGGAAACAGGCGGAAGAGGCGGAAAAACTGGTAGAAAAGCTGACCCGGCAAAGGACCAGACTCGCGACCGACCTGACCGACCCGAAACTCTATAACGGGCCGGCGGAGGCGATTACCGCCCTGAAGAGGTCTCTTGCGGAAACCGAGCGCGATCTCGCCCGTGCCGAGGAGACCTGGCTCAAGGCGCAGAACGCCGTCGAGCAAAGTAAATAACCACTTCTTTGACCCCTCTCCCGCTTTCCCGGGAGAGGGGATGAGCCGCTACTTTTTCAGGATCTTGGCGACACGATTGCCGATCCCGCGCAATTGCGTCGTTTCGGCCAGATCGGCCCCCAGCAAGGGTCGCAGATAATCGCAGAAGGCCGGTGTCACCTGATTGCCCTCGGCGATGATGAACTCATCTGGCATGGTACGGGTCTTACCGGCCACCGCCGAGAGCGGGATCAGTTGGTAATCGACGGCATAATTGCCGACCCGCCTGATCGCCACCGATCCATCCTGATCGCGATTCATGGCGAACTGCACCGCTTTTTCGCCGACATCACGCGCTTCCCGCTGATCGACATCGGACACGCATCCGGCGAAGGAGCGCTGCAGATAGCCAAGGGTGTCGCCGCGCACGCGCTTGATCTTGAGCCTGGTCTTGATCTCCTCGGTCAGCAGATCGGCGAGCGCCCCTGTGCCGGACAATTGCACATTGCCGTGGGCGTCCTTCTCGACATGGCTGGCCAGCTTGACCGCAATCGGATTGCCCGCCTCATCATGAATCCCTTCCGATACGGCAATGACGCAGCGCCCGAAACGATCCTGGGTCGCCTTGACGTCGGCAAGAAAGCCGTCAAGCGAGAAGGTCCGTTCCGGCAGATACACCAGATGGGGGCCATCCTCGGGAAATTTGCGCCCGAAAGCGGCGGCAGCGGTGAGAAAACCGGCGTGACGGCCCATGATTACGCCAAGATAGACGCCCGGCAGAGAGCGATTATCGAGATTGGCGCCGATGAAGGCTTGCGACACGAAGCGCGCCGCCGAGGGAAACCCGGGCGTGTGATCATTCTCAACCAGATCATTGTCGATGGTTTTGGGAATATGCACCGAGCGTAAGGGATAGTTTTCGGCCTTGGCTTCCTCAGAGACGATCCGCACCGTATCCGAACTGTCATTGCCGCCGATATAGAAGAAATAGCTGATGCCATGCGCTTTGAGGACCTTGAAGATCTCCTGGCAATAGGCCCGATCGGGCTTGTCGCGGGTTGAACCGAGCGCCGAAGAGGGCGTCTCGGCGACTTGCTCCAGGGTCAGCGTGGTCTCCTGGCTAAGATCGAGGAAATCCTCGTTCAAGATGCCGCGCACGCCATGCAGCGCGCCATAGACACGCTCGACCTGAGCATATTTACGCGCCTCGAGCACCACGCCGACCAATGACTGATTGATCACCGCGGTCGGCCCCCCGCCCTGAGCGACCAACACCTTACCCTTCACCATAGGAGACCCCTCTTTGTCTAACTTGTTTTAGCTTTTTCCTGCCAGCCGCCCCGGTCGGTCTGCTGATAATAAACCAACTCATGGCCGGCCGCCGCCCATTCCTTCCAGGAGAGGCGCGCCTTTAACAAAGCTGTCTCATCTCGACCATCGAACAGAGTCAGGCAGCGGGCGAAGTCGCCGAGATGAGCCGAGCCAACGCCATCGGTGAGGACCAGAAGATCCGCCTGATTGGGATTGTCGTCGCGATCGCTGAGAAAAATCGGCTGGAGCGCCTCGGTCCCGTCACGCATCGCGCCATGGGGTAGAAAGGAGGCTGGATCAAAGGTCCAAAGATGAAAGTCGAGATGCTCAACACGTTCGGCCGATCCCGCCAGCAGCAGAATCCGATGCCCGGCATGTCGCGCCTTTTCGAGCAGGGGCGGCAGAGCCTGTTCGAGACTGGCCGTCTGAAGATGATAAAATCCGATCCGGGTCATGGCGCTGACTCGTAAAGGTCGCTGACCAGTCGGTCAAGCAGGCGTACGCCAAAACCGGTCGGACCTTCAGCGGCAAGCGGACCATCTTCCTGCGCTTCCGATAGGCCGGCGATATCGAGATGGGCCCAGGGCACCTGCTCCGGCACGAAATGCTGCAGGAAGCGCGCGGCATGGAGCGCGTCCGGGCCGCGCTCCCAGGTGCAATTGCGCAGATCGGCGATTGGACTGGCCAGAGCGTCGTCATAGCGATCGGTGAGCGGGAGGCGCCACAATTTTTCGTCCTCCGCCTCGCCGGCCGCGAACAGGCTGGACGCGAGCCGGTCATCGGCGGTGAACAGGCCGGCCCGCTCGAATCCAAGGGTTATCTCGACAGCGCCGGTCAGGGTTGCCAGATCGATCATCACGGATGGTTTGAAACGCGCCGCCGCATAGGCCAGCGCGTCGGCCAGCACCAGCCTGCCTTCCGCATCCGTATCGATGATTTCGACGGTCTGGCCGGCGAAGCCTTTGACGACATCGCCCGGCCGCATGGCGCAACCCGAGACCATATTCTCGGCGATGGCCAGCAGGCCTACGACATTGACAGGAGCCCGGCGCGCGGCAAGCGCCATCAGGGCCCCCGCCACCGCCGCGGCGCCGCCCATATCTCCCTTCATTTCTTCCAGATGCAGGCGCGGTTTGATGTCGATCCCGCCGGTATCGAATGTGATGCCCTTACCCACCAGGGCGAGCGGCGCCGCCTTGCCGCCGCCCTGATAATGCAAAATCGCCAAAGCGGGCGGAAAGGCGCTGCCCTGTCCGACCGCCTGCAACAGATGCAGCCCGGCTTTGACCGGATCGACCACCTCGAGGGATACGCCCTTGATCTCGCCGACCAAATCGAGGAAGCTTTTCGGGGTCAGGTAATTGGCTGGAGCCACTACCAGATCGCGGGCGAAATGCACTGCATCGGCGATCTTGTCGAGGCGCTCGAAACAGGCGGCGGCAGCACCCGGTGCATCGGTCAGTCCGATGATCTGTTTGAGATGCCAGACTTTTTCGTCATCCGGTCGCTGGCGATAATGCGCCGCAGGACGCCATGCGCGCAGGCGCATGCCATAGATCAGCTGCGCAAGTTGTGCCGGTGCGAGATCGAGTTGGAGCCCGAGACGCGTGATCCCGACATCTTTGAGTTCGGCGAATATTTGTCCGCCAATACGACGAAGGCAGGCAGTATCGAGCTTGGCCAAATCACCAAACCCGACCAGGACCCGCCAGCCCCCGTCGGTCAGGATCGGCAGAACCTGCTCCGGTTCGTTCTTGAAGTCGTGCTCGCCGATTTTCGCCAGCAGATCCTCGGCCACCGCGGAGGACGCCGCGATCGCGCGAGCGCCGGGCGGCAACTCGGTGGCGAAACTGACCTGCAGTTTGTCAGGCGTTTTCGTAATAATCCGCCACCAGCCGGTCAAGCAACCTCACGCCGAAAGCCGTCGCCCCTTTCGGAGTCACCGGACCATCCTTCTTGGTCCAGGTCACGCCGGCTATGTCTAGATGGGCCCACTTCGCTTCCTTGACGAAGCGCTTGAGGAACATCGCGGCGGTGATGGAGCCGCCCTCGCGGCCGCCGACATTCATCATATCGGCGATCTCGGACTTGATCTGCTTGTCATAGACATCATCGATCGGGAGACGCCAGACCGGCTCACCGACT
>Ga0116226_10002867_pt1 | contig 15133 bp, 10 predicted proteins | sample S1TSphfallax_FD_89692 | JGI IMG/M metagenome (GOLD analysis project Ga0116226, IMG submission 89692) | Host-associated microbial communities from peat moss isolated from Minnesota, USA - S1T2_Fa - Sphagnum fallax MG | ecosystem: Host-associated > Plants > Peat moss > Unclassified | place: USA...
ACTTCATCTGCACCGGCACTTCCACCTTGAGCACATCGACGTTGTACTTGTCCTTGCCGAACTCCTCCATCGATCCGGTGACAATCTCCGGCTTCCGCTTGGCGTAGCCGAGACCCTTCTCGTCCTCCCCATGCACGTCGTAGCCCACAAACTCGAGGAAGAACGGGATATCCCAGGCGCGGCATTCATCGCCGATCCGCTCAATAAAGGCGTGCTTGACATCATTGATAGCCGTGGTCTCGAACGGCGTGTAGTAGAGCAGGATCTTGATGCAGTCCGCCCCGGCTTCCTTCAACCGGCGCACCGACCAGTTGTCGAGCAGGTCCGGCAGGCGGCCAGCCGTATCGGCGTCGTAGCCAGTCTTCTCGTAAGCCAGCAGCAGTCCCTTGCCGTGCCGCTTCTTGGTCGCCGGCAATCCGAACTCGGGGTCGAGCAGGATGGCCGACGCGTACTGGCAGAGCGTATCCGTCACCATCGACTTGAAGTCCTCGAGCATCGAGTCAGGCACATCGGCCACGCCTTTTTCCTTGGCGAGAGACTTCTGCAGCGATCCGCGCTGGTCCATGGCTGCCGCGGCGATCACGCCACGCTCGTTTGAAACTGCCTTCAGTCCCGCCAGCTTGCCGGGCGTCAGCTTGATCGACATCGTTCTTCTCCTGTGCTTCGAGTGCTGAGTAAAGCGCCGCCTACATCGTACCTGTTTCGTTTTGCAACAGCGCAATTCTACACGGACGCTCGATATTGACTTCTACCCTGACCCTCAGGCAGGTTTCAAGAGAGCGCGCTGCGCCGCGAAGAGCTCCCGGATCCCCCGCTCGGCATAGTCCATCATCTCGAGCATCCGCTCGCGCGGAAACGCCCGGCGTTCGGCGGTCGCCTGCACTTCGATCAGGCCGCCATCTTCGCCCATCACCACGTTCATATCCACCTCGGCCTGCGAATCCTCCTCGTAGGCGAGGTCAAGCAGCGTCGTGCCCTCGACCACGCCCGCGCTCGCCGCTGCGACCAACTGCAGCAGGGGAGAGCGCTTGAGTGTGCCGGCCTCTACCAGCCGCTCAAAGGCAAGCGCGAGCGCCGCGCAGGCCCCCGTAATCGCCGCCGTTCTGGTCCCTCCGTCGGCCTGCAGCACATCGCAGTCAAGGATCACCGTTCTCTCGCCCAGCGCCTGCATATCCACCGCAGCGCGCAGAGAACGGCCGATCAGGCGTTGAATCTCGTGCGTCCGGCCGCCAATCTTGCCTCGCTCGGCCTCTCTTGCGGTGCGGGTAAGGGTGGAGCGCGGCAGCATACCGTACTCGGCCGTCACCCAGCCGCGCCCGCTGTTGCGCATCCAGCCCGGAACGCCCTGCTCGACAGTAGCATTGCAGAGCACCCGTGTCTGACCTAATTCGATCAGGACCGAGCCTTCCGCGGTACTGACGTAATCGCGAACCAGCCGGAATGGCCGAAGAAGATCAGGAGCGCGTCCGGCGGAGCGGAAAAAGACTGTTGAGCTTGGCGTCATTGTCCTATTCTACGGCGGCCCTCAAGTCAGGTTCGGGAATCGCAGGATTGATCCCATTTCAGAACTGAGCGAGCTAAGTCAAAGCAGGCAAGCGACTTAACATCTGTTCTCGTTGCGAGATTCCCGTTTCGGGACGGAGGGATACCTCAAGAGTCGCCCGACAGGCTCATCTGCGACGCCGCTAAGCCGATGATTTGGCTGGGTTTGATCAAAGGAGCCCGTGTGGCCTCCCGCTTGCAATAGCAATCGTCAAGGCGGCACAGACGCGCCCGGTTCCCAAGGAGAGTAGAGATGCAATTGACCGATCTTCCCGGCAAGAGTTCCGGCAACAAGCTGCTGGCCTTCCGTTCTCCCACTTCTCGCGGCGCCCTCGGCGCGCTTCCCGGAGGCCTGCACCTCGATCAGGCGTCACATGATGTCGCCACATTGCGGCGGCCGTCCGATGTCGAAGCGTTGCCTCTGCCGCGTCTCAGCGAGCCCGAGGAGTTGGCCCACGATGCCCGGAACCTGCTCACTTCCCTCGAGTTGTTCGCCGGCCTGCTGGCCGAGCCGGGCGTTCTCGCCGAGGAGCACCGGCACTTTGCCGGCGACCTGAAGTCGTTGACGATTCCGCTGGCGGTCCTGGCAGAGCGGATCGCGCGCGCGGCCGGCTCTGCGGCGGAGCCGGAACCTGATGCAGATATTGACTGGGATACGGAACCGGTCTTCCGGCGGGAGCCGCTGCGCAGGCAGCTTGGGCCAGGTCTGGGGTTGAGGTCCGACGGCCAGGCTGTCTGGCAGGGCCAGCGGAGCCAGGATCCGAACGATGCGGGCGTGATGGTGAAGAGCTGCGAGCGTTTGCTGGGCGCCATCGCCGGGCCGGCCGTCTCGCTGCATATCTCCTATGAGCGAGGGCTGGGTGAACTGGCCCTGAGCAGCGAGTCGGTCACCCGTGTCCTTATCAACCTGGTAAGGAATGCCAGTGAAGCGATGCCGCAGGGCGGACGTATCTCGATTGAAGTGCGCAAGGCGCTTGGCGCAAAACCGGGCGCGCTGCTGACCGTTCAGGATACCGGGGCCGGGATCCCCGCCCACGCCCTGGGCCAGGTCTTCCAGGCCGGGTTTACCAGCAAGAAGGCACAAGATCGGTGGCCATCGGCCAGCCATCACGGACTTGGGCTTACTATCGTGCGCGAACTGGTGGAGGGGGCTGGCGGAAGCGTGCGAGTGGCCTCAACCCTGAGGAAAGGCACGACCTTTGAGATAAAACTGCCCTGCCGCAAGGGCTAAGCCGCCCGCAGGCAGGCCGAAAAGCGCGGGCCAGAGGGTCTGGCGAGAACTTCCGTAACTGTGATATCGGGTGCAGGTCTCCTAGAATGAGCCACACAGTCACTTATACAAACGATATGGCCTTTTCACCGCCAGGCAAAATGCACGTACTAATTCTGGACGAGGATTCGGCAGTCCGATCTGCGATCAGCGAAATAGCTGCGAGCCGAGGATTTCTGCCGCACGCAGTAAGCACGGTTGAGGCTGCGCGCGAATACCTGCGCGGCAACTCGACTGACTTGCTGCTGCTCGACTTGAAATCGCCCAATGGCGATGGCATCGAGCTCCTCGACGAGGTTAAGACGCTGCAATCGGATACTTCGGTGGTGGTTATGACGGCCTTTGCCAGCGTTACTTCCGCAGTGGAGGTGATGCGGACCGGCGCCACCGATTACCTGACCAAACCGTTTGCTATCGAGGAACTGGCCGCAGTACTGGAGCGCACGGCGACCCGCCGGCAGCTGAACTCCGACAGCCGCAAGCTCCGGGAGCGGCTTCGATCACAGCAAAATCTGGGGACGATCATCGGACAGAGCCCGGAGATGGATAAGCTCTACCGGATCCTGTCCAAGGTGGCTCATTCCTCGCACCCGGTGATGATTCTGGGCGAGAGTGGTACGGGCAAGGAACTTGTCGCACGGTCAATCCACGGTAACGGGCCCAACGCGCAGAAGCCGTTTCTGCCCGTCGATTGTGGCTCACTGGTGCCGACGCTGGTCGAGAGCGAACTGTTTGGGTACGTCAAGGGTGCCTTCACCGGGGCCAATCGCAATAAGGATGGACTGCTGGTCTCGGCCGAGGACGGTACGGTCTTTCTCGACGAGATTGGCGAGTTGCCGCTCGAGCTGCAGGCCAAGCTCCTGAGGGCTCTCCAAGAGCGCGAAGTGCGGCCCGTTGGCGCGAGCCACCGGGTGCCGATCAAGGCCCGGGTCCTCGCTGCGACTAACCGCGATCTGACGGTAATGGTGGAGCAGGGGCGCTTTCGCAAAGACCTGTTCTACCGTCTGAACGTGGTCTCCTTGAAGATTCCGCCGCTGCGTGAACGGCGCCAGGACATTCCGCTGCTGACGGCGCATTTTCTCGAGCGGATCGGCAAGGAGTACGGCAAGAAGTTCGAACTGGGAGACGAGGCGCTGCGCGTGCTGGCCGAATACGACTGGCCTGGCAACGTGCGGGAGCTTGAAAATGCTCTGGAGCGCGCGTGTTCCTTTGCTTCGGGCGATGTGGTGCAACTCGGGGACCTGCCGACCCAGCTGCAGGACTTTCGCATGCAGCAGCGCCGGCTGACTGTCCCGCTGCGGCAGACGCTCCAGGCCGCCGCTGCCCAGCCGGGCGTCACCTCGCTCGCGGAGATGGAAAAGCAGGCGATTCTAGACACGATCCGGCGGCTCAAGGGCGACAAGCTGCAGGCGGCGCGGCTGCTCGGCATCGGCAAGACAACGCTCTACCGCAAGCTCAAGGAGTACAACATCGGAGACAGCATGCTCGGCGCTTGAAAGAGCATCGCGCATGGAAGGAGTGAGCTCGCCGGCCGGAGTAGGGCCCGCCGAAAAGATCGCCCGAGGCAAGGCACCTTGGTAACGTGACGTTCCCTAGAGAACGCGCGACACTGAAAGGAACCTGGCCCCGGTCACAGATGTATCCCCGCAACACAGAGACCGCAAGACGTATGGAACTAGGATTGGATCAACCCTTATGCAGAACGCTCTGATCATCACCGCAGTCTCCGGAGCCGAGCACTGTGCCGCCAGTCTGTCGAAGCAACTTGGTTTTCCGGTCGAGGTCGCGCCCAGCCGGCGGGAAGGGATGGCTGCGCTGAGGCGCCATGAGTACACCATCGTCGTCATCGACGAGCCGGTGGCCGAGGCCAGCCCCGAGGGTGCGGACTTGCTCTGGAAACAAGCCGGCCTTGCCATCCCTCTGCAGATCAACTTCGCCATCTCGGGCACAAATCGGCTGATCCGTGAGGTGCGCTCCGCCCTGCAGCGGCGGGAGCATGAGCAGGCGCTGGCGATGCGCGCTGCCACCGCCGCCATCGAAAACGAACTGAGAGATACGGTCACCGGCCTGTTGCTTCACTCGCAGCTTGCACTGGCCGAGCCTCTGGTCTCCGCGCCCTTGACGGCCAAACTGCAGACCGTGGCCGAGCTGGCCGGACATCTTCGCAACCGGCTGGACCGCACTTCACCCGCCCCCTGACCGGTAAGACAATCGGGCATGTGGCTCTTCCAAATGGGAAAGCCGGAGGAGTTGAGCCGGTCGTCTTACGGTACCAGCGATAACGCGCTAGGCATAGGTGGAGACAGCCTGCATGTTTCTGCCACCTCGTTCCCTGCCGATCCGCTCCACATAGCCGCTCTCGGCCAGCGCCGAGAGCGGGTGCGCGGGCAGGCCATGGGCTTCGCGCCAGGCGCGAACCATCGGCCGCACGTCACTCCAGAAAGCTTCGCGGAAACACTCCTCGGCCTCGACCAGCCTGCACTCGTTCTGCAGCCGGCCTAGGCGTTCTCTATCGACGAGCGCGGCTTTTGCGAATAGCTCCTGGGCGGTGACCACGCTCTGCACCATCGCCTCCATCTTGCCCTTTAGATTGTGGCTCTGGTCGATCATGTAGGCGATCTCGGTCTGGGCACTTTCAGCAGTCGTCAGGATCTCGTGAAAGATGCGGAAGACCTGGTAGGGGTCGATCGAGCCGAGGGTGAGGTCATCATCGGCATATTTGCGGTCGTTGAAGTGGAACCCTCCGAGCGCATCCACGTGCAGAAGCCAGGCGACGATCTGCTCGATGTTGGTGCCGGGGTAGTGGTGCCCCGTGTCGACGAGAACCTTGGCGCGGGGGCCGGCCACGCGCGCCAGGTGCAGCGCCATGCCCCAGTCGGCGATGTCGGTGTGATAGTAGGCCGGCTCAAAGGGCTTGTACTCGATCAGCAGCCGCTGCGAGTCATCCATCGCCGCGTGCACGGCCGAGAGCACCTCCTCCATCCAGCAGATGCGCTTGCGAATGGACTGCGTGCCGGGGTAGTTCGACCCGTCGGCGACCCAGAGCGAAATGTCTCGCGAGCCGAGCGCGCGGCTGATCTCGACCGACTCCAGCAGGTGCCCGAGCGCGACCTTGCGTATCTCGCTCGAGGGATTGGCGATCGAGCCGAACTTATACTCCTGTGACTGGAAGATATTTGGGTTGATCGAGCCTGCCCTGACGCCGTGTTGCTGCTCGAGCGCGCGAATCTGCGCCGCGTCGGCGGTCCCGTTGGGGAGATCCCAGAGTACATGCAGGGCGATCGTGGGGCTCGCGCCGGTCAACCGGTGGACTTCGCCCGCATCGGCAAATCGCTCCGCGATCGTGGTGGCGGCGGCGGCTTGCACAAACTTGCCGAACCGGGTGCCCGTGTTGGCGAAGCCCCACGAGGGCAACTCGATGCGGAAGCTGTCGAGCGCCGCCCAGACGAGTTGTTCCCTCGCCGATCCCTGATCCTGTCTATCCCCCATCTGCGCGCCTCCGGTTCTGAGCAGAAATATACTCCCTAATGGAAAGTCAGGGAACCGCGCGCTCGAGCGTGATCTTCGGGGACCCCCGAAATCAAACACAATCTCGCCCGGTTGCTATTCAATAGAGAGCATGTTTCCCAAACGCAAGATGCATCAGGTAGAGTAGTCGAGCGCACTCGCTCGGAGGCGTTGCATGGCAGGTGTCATCCGGGGTTGATGCACCGGGCTCCTTTTCTGCGGGAGGGGAGACACAAAACGGAGCTGCTTCGCTCACGTTGACTGTGAAAATGCTTCCGAGGGACGCAGCACGCTCGATATCCGACCAGCAGAGGGTCCGTGGGGCCAAATCCGTTCATAGGCATCGTGTACCACTGGATCGGGGGTCTGGCCTCGGCGACCAACTTCATCCCGTTCCGGGGCATCAAGCGCTGGTCGTGGGAGATCTACTGGATCGTCCAGGGGTTCGCGGCCTGGATCGTTGCGCCGCTCGTGATCGCGTCGATCTTCGTGCCGCACCTTGGAGAGGTGCTACGCGCCTCGCCCCGCAGTGCGATCGGGTACTCGATGCTGTGGGGCTGCCTGTGGGGATTCGGCGGGCTCACATTCGGGCTCTCCGTGCGGTACCTCGGCATCGCGCTCGGCTACTCGATCTCGCTCGGTCTGTGCACCGCCTTCGGCACCCTGATTCCTCCCATGTATTCCGGCGAGATGCACGCGATCCTGCATGAGCGGTCGGGCCAGGTCATCCTGGCCGGGGTGGGGGTTTGCCTGATCGCCGTTGCGGTCAACGGCGCCGCAGGCTGGCTGAAGGAGCACGAGGTGACGGCGGAGGAGCGGATCGAGGCCGGCGAGTCGGACTTCTCGCTGCTTCGCGGCCTGGGTGTGGCCATCTTTGCCGGCATCATGAGCGCGTTTTTCGCCTTTGGACTCAAGGCCGGCGCGCCGATTGCCGTCGTGGCCAAGCAGCGCCTGCTCGCCGAAGGCCGGCTCGACCTGTGGCAGAACCTCCCGGTGCTGATCGTGGTATTGTGGGGCGGCTTTGTGACCAACTTCGCGTGGTCGGTGGTGCTCATCTTTCAAAATCGCTCCATCGCCCAGTTCGCAGGAGCGCCCGGGCGCAACCCGATGCGCGCAGCCAAGGCGACCGGCGCTACCCTGCAGGATTTCGACCCGCGTGAGCTGACGCAACGGATCGCCCCGGCGGTGCTGTTACAGAATTATGCCTTTGCCGCGCTGGCCGGCGTTATCTGGTACTTCCAGTTCTTCTTTTACTCGCTAGGGCAGACCAAGATGGGCAAGTATGACTTTTCGTCCTGGACCCTGCACATGGCATCCATCATCATCTTCGCCACTTTATGGGGACTGGTGCTGAAGGAGTGGGTGGGCACCAGTTGGCGAACCCGCGCCCTGGTGGCCCTCGGTCTCGCGCTGCTGATTGGCTCCACGCTGATTGTCGGCTATGGAAATTATCTGAAGGCGGCGGCCGACAGCGTGGGCGTCGCAGCGAGATAGTTGGATCAGGGCAGTGGGCTTATCCGCTGCGCGATCCAGTGGTCGATCAGGAAGGCTCGCTGGTAGCGGCCCCGCTGGCCTTCGACGGACAGCGACGCCCGCGCCACTCGTAAAATGGCGATATGCTTAACGGCCTCCGGCTTCCTCGTACCTCGACCTTTGCGCATGCAGGGTTCATGGCGCAGTGGCGCCTCCAGCTTTTTGCGTTGATGCTGTTCGCATGCGGCGTCGCAGCGCACGCCGGCTTACCGGGCGAGCCAGACCAGGCGGGAGCAACTTTGCCCAGCCATCTGCGTACCGAATCCTTGGCGAACCCTTATGGCGTCGACTCTCGCGAGCCGGCATTCAGTTGGCAACTCGCCGCCGCCGCTCCCGGCGCGCGAGGTCTGCGGCAGAGCGCGTACCGCGTACTCGTTGCGTCTTCGCAGCAAGGTCTGAACAGAGAGCGCGGCGATATCTGGGATAGTGGCCGCGTTGCGTCCTCCGCGCAGATCGGCATCGTCTGTGGGTGCCACGCTCTGCAGCCTCATCGGCCCTACTCTTGGAAGGTGATGGTTTGGGATGGGCACGGTCGCGCCTCGCCATGGAGCGCCACCGCTCACTGGGAGACCGGTATGCTCTCTGCGGATGCCTGGCAGGCGCACTGGATTGCCGCGCATCCCGATCCATCTCCTGCCGTTCCGGCTCGCGAAGGCGTGGATCTCCCCGAGGCGGTTCCTCAGCCGCTGCCGCTGTTTCGCCGTGAATTTATGCTCTCCAAACCTGTCGCCAGCGCCACCGTCGCGGTCTCTGGCCTGGGCCAGTACGAGCTGCATGTGAATGGATCAAATGTAACCGCGAGCGTCATGAATCCCGGCTGGACGGATTATCGCAAGCGCGTCTTCTACAATATGTTCGATGTGACCACGCTGCTCACGCAGGGCTCGAATGCGATGGGGGTCATGCTCGGCAATGGCATGTATAACGTCCCCAACGCCCCGGGCAGATACAACAAGTTTACCGGCACGTTTGGCCAGCCGAAGCTTATCCTGCAGTTGATGATTCGCTTCAAGGACGGATCGGAAACAGTCATTGTTACAGATAAATCCTGGACCGATGCCCCGGGGCCGATTACGCTCTCGAGCATCTACGGAGGTGAAGATTACGACGCGCGCCGCGAGCAGCATGGCTGGGATAGGGCGAGGTTCCATGGGTCTCGATGGAGTGCGGCCGCTGAAGTGGATGGTCCCGGCGGCATACTTGTCGCGCAGTTGCTTCCGCCCGTCGTGGTCGCACAAACGTTTACGCCGGTAAGCAGCAAAGCGTTTGCCGACGGAACCACGGTCTTCGATCTGGGCAGGAATTTTTCTGGCTGGCCAGGCATTGTCGTCCATGGCGCGCCCGGCGATACCGTCAAAATCATCGCGGGCGAGTTGCTCGACAAGACTGGGCGCGTGACCCAGCAGAGCAACAATGCGCACCCGGGATTCGACAATGAGTTCAACTACACTCTCGGAGCAGGAGGGCGGCAGAGCTGGCATCCACAGTTCAGCTACAACGGGTTTCGCTTTGTGGAGGTGCGGCCCGCCGCCGCAGTGACCGGGGGAGCGCTGCCTGAAATCCTCGCTGTCTCCGGCAGTTTCCTCCACGACGATGTTGCCGTTACCGGCGCCTTTGCTAGCTCCAGTGCACTCTTCGTGCAGATCCATCGACTTATCGACCAGGCTATCTTGAGCAACATGGTCAGCGTGCTCACCGACTGCCCTACCCGTGAAAAACTCGGCTGGCTCGAGCAGACGCACCTTGCCGCAACATCCATTATGTATAACTACGGCGTCCTGGCGCTCTACAGAAAGATGGCGGACGACATGGGCGATGCGCAAACTGCGAGCGGTCTTGTCCCATCGATCGCCCCGGAATTCGTCGCGTTTGTAAACAACCAGGGTGAGAGTACTTTTTTTCGCGATTCGCCGGAGTGGGGCAGCGCCATCATCCTTAGCCCTTTTGCAGCCTATCGATTCTACGGCGATATCTCTCTGTTAGCGGCGCACTACGAGCAGATGCAGAGATACATCGATTATCTTTCGTCCAAGGCAAACGACAACATCCTATCCTATGGACTCGGCGACTGGTACGACATTGGCCCAGGCGCGCCGGGTGAGTCTCAACTCACCGGAAAGGGCCTCACAGCGACCGCGATCTATTACCAGGACTTGGTGAGCATGTCGCAGATAGCCGCCCTGCTTCACAAGCCGCAGGATATGGAGCGCTATGCGCAGAAGGTAGCCAAAGTCAAGGACGCATTCAACCGCGCCTTATTTCACCCTGAAACCTCGCAGTATGACCGGGGCAGCCAGACCGCCAACGCCATGCCGCTCGCGCTGGGCATGGTGCCGGAGGATCATCGTGCGGAGGTGCTCAGTAATCTGGTCGCGGATATTCGTAACCATGGCTATCACATTACCGCAGGCGACATAGGTTTTCACTATGTTGTGCGCGCGCTCACTGATAACGGCCGGTCCGATGTACTTGCGAAGATGCTCTCGCAGACAGATCCGCCAAGCTACGGCTACCAGCTCAAGCAGGGCGCAACATCGTTGACCGAGGCTTGGGATGCGAACCCGGCGAGTTCACAAAACCACTTTATGCTGGGCCATGCCGAGGAGTGGTTCTATCGTGGGCTTGCGGGCCTCGATATCGATCTCGCAAATCCGGAGCCGCGCCGAATCGTTATTCATCCCGCCATCGTCGATTCCGTGAATGCCGCAGACGCGAGCGAAGATACTGTTTTTGGCCAGGCTCGCTCCAGTTGGCAACGCCTGCAGGGCGGAGCCGCATTCGATATAACTGTGCCGCCTGGCCAGCAGGCGACCCTGGTTTTGCCTGCACCTGCCGGCAGCAGCTTTCAGGAGGACCACAAGCCTCTTCAGATCGGTGGAGCAATCCTATCGATGCATCGCAATGAGCAATCTATAGAACTGATAGCCGGGTCCGGCAGCTACCACTTTGTGCGTTCCGATCAACGCTGAGCTACGTGCGACGCGTCCTATATCTGAATAACTGCCGGGCTGCTCAAGCGATCATGCTTGATTGTCTTGAGCGCTTCCCCTGCGTCGCGAAGACTGAAGAGTTGCACAGTGGGCGACAGGCCAATTTCCCCTGCAAGCGGCACGGGTGTCGCGGAGGCGCACCTTGCGGAGACCCTCTGGCTTCTGTGGCGCTCGCTCCTATCAGTGATATTCGCAGCACCGCCGGCTATCGCGCGGCGGTGGCTGCGAATCTGATCGACGAGTATCTCCGGTTGCTGGCGCGTTTGTGATCCTGCTGCCGCCGCAACGCCTTTGCTAGGCGAGTGAATTGCGGGCAATCACAGTGCGGTAGAACTCCGATGAGAGCTTTGGAGTTCGCTTTTGCGTTGTGAAGTCGACATAAATAATGCCAAAGCGCTTTTCGTATCCGTCCGCCCACTCGTAATTATCGAGCAGGCTCCAAAGGAAATAGCCCTTGACAGGCACACCCTCGGAGACGCCCCGCTGGAGTTGCGTGATGTAATTGCGTAAATACATGACCCGGTCCGAGTCATACACATGGCCATCGGACGCAATGACATCGTCCGATGAGCAGCCGTTTTCCGTAATGTACATCTCCTTCACGTTCCAAACCTGGTGCACAAGTTTCGGCAGCCAGTAGAGCGCCTCCGGGCCGATCGTGAGCCAGGGCGAGGCCATATGCGGGTACGATTTCGGGTTAGGCACTAATTCGTAACCGAGCGCGTTACTGGCTGCACGCACATAAGTAGGCGTATAGAGGTTCAGGCCCAGGTAGTCGAGCGGCGACGAAATAATCTTGAGCTCCTCGGAGGTAAATTTGGGCGCGGCTGCGCCTAACCGCGCGAGATAAGCGTCCGTGTATTTGCCCTCCATGAGCACTGTGAGAAACATGGCATTTTCTTCACGCAGGGCCGTGCCGGCGGCCTTGATATTCTCGGCCGTCTCAATGACCGGAGTGGTCGCCGTCGCATTGTCGGGAATGCCGACGCGGGTTTTTGCGCTGCCCGCCGCGCGGATGGCCTGCACCGCCAGGCCGTGCCCCAGCACCACATAGTGGTTGAGCTGCGCGAGTTTCGCCGGGTCCAACTGCAGCCCCGGAGCATGCATCCCGGTCTTGTAACCAAGCTCGACAAACGAACGCATTTCATTCATCGTCATGTAGTTCGTAACCAGGCTGCCGAGGTTCTTTACCGTGTAGCCGCAGTACTCGGCAAACGCTGTTGCTGTATCGCGATTCTGCCAGCCGCCTTTGACTTCGAGCGCTTGCGGCAGGTCCCAGTGATAGAGCGTGCAGTAAGGTTCTATGCCGTTCGCGCGTAGCTCTTCGACCATGCGTTTATAAAAGTCGAGCCCCTTGGGATTGGGCGCGCCCGTGCCCATCGGAAATACGCGCGGCCAGGCAATCGAGAAGCGAAAGGTCTTCAGCCCGAGCGCTTTCATCAGCGCAATATCGTCCTTGTACCGATGATAAAAATCGTCGGCAACATCGCCCGTGTCGCCCTGATAGACCTTGCCCGGCGTGTGCGAGAAAGTATCCCAGATCGATGTGCCGCGGCCATCTTCATGGACAGCGCCCTCCACCTGGTAGGACGCAGTCGCCGAGCCCCACAGGAATCCTGATGGAAAGCTGCCCTCGACGGGCTTCGCCTGGGCCGCCGGCAGCAGGCCCGGCGTGATTGAGGATGCGGCTGCGAGCAGGCCGCCAGTCTTGAGAAAGTCTCTACGTTGCATGCAGATGTCTACGCTCCGGAATCATTTGCAATAGAGGGTACCTCTTTCCCCGTACGCTCGTCACTCCGGCGGCCGGATCGCGATGCGCAGAGAAAAACAGGGACCCGCAAACGCCGGGTCCCTTCTGACGATGCATCCGGCTATTGCCTGTTTTGCCCGCCGCACCCCGCGCCGTCGGTCAGCCCGGTAAGTACGGCGGTCGTCGAGGTAAGCAGCCGGCTGTAGCAGTGGCCCTGCGAATCGCTCTCCTGATCATGCGCGGTGCTGGCGCCGGCATGATTGAGAAAATTTCCGATTGCATCATAGTTGAGGGTGTCGTTACCCTGCACTGTCTCATCTGCTGTCTTGGTGTAATAGTTATATCCCTCCAGCAGCTGCTTTTCCTGGGTAAAGTCGCGCTGCATAATCGTCGAAACGATGGCCTGGGTTCCATCGCTATGGAGCAGAAAGGCGTAATTGAGCGTAAATGGATAGACAAACAACCGGTCGGTCTCGAAGTTAAGAAATCCGTCCGTGGTATGCGTTACCGAGTAGGCCCCGCTCAGCTGATCGACAGTTTGCACGTATTCGGTCGGATCATTCACGAATGTCTGATAGTTCGCGAAATCCACGGTCTCATCGACTGTGGTTTGAACGCGCCCGTGCGAAGTATTCACATAGCCGCTAATTGTAAAAGTGTGCTGTTGCGTCACCAGCGTGTTGCCTGAAATGCCGCCGGTCGCATCGGTCTTGTAGTTATTCAGCACGTACGGGGCAGTTGGCGACGGCAGCGTGTTGCTGGTGACCGCGCCGCTGGTCTGATTGGTGCCATGGTCGAGATAGAGCAGCAGGTTTGCGGTCTCAGCGAAGTATCTGTCCGCGTCGTATATGCTCACGCCGATTGTATGTGGAGTGCCGTCGGAGAGCATCCCGGCAAATGGGGTCAGATCGACCCGGTAAGGTTTGAAGTCGAGCGTCTGCACGCCAACCGTCGGCTCCCAGAGATAGGGATCAATGCCGCCCGTGTAAACCCAGGGGTATACAGGCGCAATCCCGGCCGGTTTATTGTCAATCGATATTTCGGCCTCCCGAAATCCGGTATTGCCGCAGTTATCCAGTTCTGCGGCTACATCGTTCGGCGAACAGGTATACCAGAACTCATCATTACTCTGGCTCTGCGAGATAACGTCGAGGTAAGCAGCCTCGATATTCCGGGGCAAGCTAAACGTGTTGGCCATAACATCGGTGGTCAAATTGAGCGTATAAGTCAGGCTGCTGCCGGGCAGCGGCAACACGGCATCGGGCACCAACGGGGGCAGGTTGGCCAGGTTGGCGGGGTAAAACTCAAGCGCGGCGTTGCCATAGATATAGCCGTTATAAGTGACGCCGCCGGAGACGCCAATGAAGTTGCCCAGCGACGCGACGCCCGGCTGGCTGGTCTTGAAGATCGCGCTCAGGTCGGTCACGTCGTTCTCAACATGCCAGGATGGGCTCAGAGCCGCGCGCGGCTCCGCCGTGGTGCCAAAGTAGACATTCGCATTCCCGATGAAGACCTCCGCCGTCCGATCGAACTGCCTGCCGGCCGTCACCGTGAAGTCGGCCGTGAAGACGACCTTGGCCCAGGGACCCGGGCAGCCTGCGGGCGGCGTGTAGGTAAAGTTCTTGTTATCGAAGTCGTTGAAGGATTCGTCCTTGTACAGCTGGACGATGCACGGGGTTGTGGTGGGCCGCTTGACCAGCGGCTCGGACGAGACCGGGTCCGAGGAGCCGATCTTGGGTGTCGCCGGTGCGAGCACCACCTGGGCGCGGGCGGTCCAGCAAGGGGTTGCAAGCGTGAAGAGTATGCCGAGCGCGGCCGTCCAGTAGATGCGCGAGCCGGACGTGCGGGTCGCCTGCTGCTGAGTCTGGGGCGATGGATTCAAGTGGAGCCTCCTGGGAAGATGACTGCAGAATACCGGGTAACGGTACCAAAGGCTGCCTGAATCGGGAAATTCATCACACTTCCGGTTTGCATTGCCGTGCGCAGCAGTCGCTAGCCGACAGATTCAGTGAGAGTCTCGTGGCAGACGACACAGACGGGCTGGATTCAACCAGCATCGGCTCCTGCTGTCTCTCGACCCAGAGAGGTATTTGTCCATGAAGAATCTCACGTGTGTGTTGCCAGTTCTCTGCATCAGTTTGGCCACTTCGGCGGCAGTATTGGCCCAGCAGCCAGCGCAGTCGCTACGTGCGTCCTTGGAAGTATCCTCCGACACAGCGGCTCCGGGGACCGTGTCCTCAACCACCAAGCCGGTCGCACCCAAACCGCTGCTTGGGCGCTGGCTCGACCTAGAGAGTTTTTCCCACTCCGAGCGATATCGGAACGCCTACCAGGATGGCGGTCATCGTGATTTCGACAGTGCGCAACAGCGTTCGTTGATCGCGGGTAAGATCAAGCTCGACTCTGAAGGACGCTACGATATAGGATTTCGCGCTTCGTCCGGCCGTTACTTCAATTGGGCTTATGGCAATTACACTGGCGCGACATTCCAGGCGCGTCTTTTCAATCCGGCCGCTGAAAACACAGCCTATACACCTGCCG
>Ga0116226_10002869_pt1 | contig 15127 bp, 8 predicted proteins | sample S1TSphfallax_FD_89692 | JGI IMG/M metagenome (GOLD analysis project Ga0116226, IMG submission 89692) | Host-associated microbial communities from peat moss isolated from Minnesota, USA - S1T2_Fa - Sphagnum fallax MG | ecosystem: Host-associated > Plants > Peat moss > Unclassified | place: USA...
GCGAATATTCTCGATGTCGCCAAGCGTGTACGTACAGCCTTCCCGCCGATTCAAGAGCAGTTGCCAAACGGCCTGACTGGCGAAATCGTGTACGACTCGACCGAGTTCATCAATACCTCCATCGTCGAAGTGATCAAGACCCTGGTCGAAGCACTGTTGATCGTGACCGTTGTGATTTACTTGTTCCTCGGCACCTTCCGTGCTGTGGTGGTGCCGGTGATTGCGATGCCATTGTCCTTGATCGGTACCTTCTTCATCATGTTGATGTTGGGTTACTCGATCAACTTGCTGACGCTGCTTGCACTGGTGCTTGCCATCGGGCTGGTGGTGGACGACGCGATTATCGTGGTTGAGAACATCGACCGCCATATGAAGGAAGAGGGCAAATCGCCATTTGAAGCGGCCTTGATCGGCGCACGCGAATTGGGTAGCCCGATTCTGGCGATGACCGTGGTGTTGATTGCAGTGTATGTGCCTATCGGCTTCCAGGGCGGTTTGACTGGCGCGCTGTTTACCGAATTCGCATTCACACTGGCTGCATCGGTGACGGTATCGGCGATTGTTGCGTTGACCTTGTCGCCAATGATGTGCTCACGCTTCTTCAGTCGCGATCAAGATAGCGGCAAGTTCGCGCATGCTATCGACGTCGTGTTCGAGAAAGTACGTCACCGTTATCAACGTATCCTGGGCAGTCTGTTGAAGACCTGGCCAGTGCTGATCGTGATGGGCTTCCTGTTACTGGGCTTGCTGGGATTGATGTCGAAGATGGCGCAATCCGAACTGGCTCCTGAAGAAGATCAGGGTCTGGTGTTCTCGCAAGTGGTTGGTTCGCCCACTGCAACTGCCGATCAGATGCAGACCTACGCTAATCAGATGTTCCAGATCAGTAAGGACGAGCCTGAGTATAAGCAGATGTTCCAGATTACCGGCGTTCCGACCATTAATGCTGGTCTTGGCGGCGTGCTGCTGAAGAACTGGGATGAGCGTCACCGTAGCCAACATGAATTGCAAGTTGACCTGCAAAGCAAGTGGAACAAGATCGCCGGTGCGCGTGTTGCAGCGTTCCCGCTGCCACCGTTGCCGGGTTCTTCTGGTTTGCCTGTGCAATTCGTGATCACGACAACCGAGCCGTTTGAAAATCTGAACACCGTTGCGCAACAAGTGTTGGATAAGGCACGTTCGTCCGGCAAGTTCTACTTCGTCGATGCTGACTTGAAGGTCGATGAACCGCAGGCGACATTGTCTGTTGATCGTGACAAGATTTCTGCACTCGGCATGACCCAACAAGACGTTGGTAACGCACTTGGTGCAGCCTTGGGCGGTGGCTATGTGAATTACTTCTCGATCGCTGGTCGTTCTTACAAGGTGATTCCGCAAGTGCTGCAAACGGATCGTCTGAACCCATCGGAAATTCTGGATTACTACATCAAGACACCGAAGGGCGACATGATCCCGGCCAGCACTGTTGCCGACATCAAGTACAGCGTTGTACCAGAGTCGATCAACCGCTTCCAGCAGTTGAATTCGGTGACGATTTCCGGCGTGTCCGGTGCGTCGCAAGGCGAAGTGTTGCAATTCATGCGTGATACCTTGAAGGCTGTTGCGCCGAGCGGCTACACCGTCGATTACTCCGGTGCATCGCGTCAGTTCGTGCAAGAGTCAGGCGGCTTCCTGGTCACAATTCTGTTTGCTGTGATCATCATTTTCCTGGCCTTGTCCGCACAGTTCGAGAGCTTCCGCGATCCAACCGTGATTCTGTTCTCGGTGCCGATGGCGTTGTTCGGTGCGATGATCTTCATCTTCCTGGGCTTTGCGTCGATGAACATCTACACCAAGGTCGGGTTGGTGACGCTGATGGGCTTGATCAGTAAGCACGGTATTTTGATCGTTGAAGTGGCTAACCACCAACGTGCGCTTGGCAAGAACAAGCTGGAAGCGGTGATGGCAGCAACCGGCATCCGTCTGCGTCCGATTCTGATGACGACTGCAGCGATGGTGTTCGGTGTGGTGCCACTGGTGATCGCATCCGGTGCAGGTGCTGCAGGCCGTCAAGCGATGGGTCTGGTGATTTTCACCGGCTTGTCGATTGGTACGCTGTTCACCTTGTTCGTTGTTCCTGCTGCTTACCTCTGGTTGGCCAGCGAACACAAGGCTGAACCAGCTCCAGATGCGTCGGTTGAATCGCCAACCACACCGGCGTTGGAAATGTAAGTATGTAGTAATCAGACCTGACATGGTCTGATCCCCAAAAAGGCGGCAAGGATCATATCCTGCCGCCTTTTTGCATTGTTAATTAGATAAAACAAGGCATCTTGAGGTTTTGCACCGGTTTTTGCAGCTTTTAGTGGTGTAACTACTACGTAGCGTTTAATTAAACGCAGCACTTACTTGCTACAATGTCGGTTTCGCAAAATTACAAAGCACCGCCATGATCGACATTCAATTGCTCCGCAAAGACATCGACACCGTTGCCGCCCGTCTGGCGAGCCGCAAATATGTGCTCGACGTTGCCACCTTCAGCGCGCTGGAAGGCGAGCGCAAGCAGATCCAGACCCGTACCGAAGAATTGCAAGGCAAGCGCAATACGTTGTCCAAGCAAATCGGCGCGCTCAAGGGCAAGGGCGAAGATGCATCTGCGGTGATGGCGGAAGTCAACAGCATCGCTGACGAGCTGAAGGTATCGGCGACACGTCTGGACGAATTGCAGACGCAATTGAGCGACTTCATGGCAAGCATTCCGAACCTGCCGCATGAATCTGTGCCGGTCGGTGAAGACGAAACAGGCAATGTCGAAGTGCGCAAGTTTGGTACGCCACGCCAGTTCGATTTTCCGGTCAAGGATCACGTTGACCTCGGGGAAAGCGTCGGCTTGAGCTTTGAAGTTGCAGCCAAAATAACCGGTTCGCGCTTCTCGCTGATGAAGGGAAGTATCGCGCGTCTGCATCGCGCATTGGCGCAGTTCATGCTCGATACACACACTGGCGAGCATGGCTACACGGAATGCTATACACCTTACATCGTCAATGCCGATTCACTGCGTGGTACTGGTCAGTTGCCTAAGTTCGAGGCTGACTTGTTCGCGGTGAAAAAGGGTGGTCAAGAAGGCACAGGCGAATCGCTGTACCTGATCCCCACATCGGAAGTGTCGCTGACCAACATCGTGCGCGATGAAATCGTTCCGGCTGAATCGCTGCCGATCAAGGTGACAGCGCATACGCCATGCTTCCGTTCGGAAGCGGGTAGCGCCGGGCGCGATACCCGTGGCATGATCCGCCAACACCAATTCGACAAGGTCGAAATGGTGCAGATCGTACACCCGGAAAAGTCGATGGAAGCACTGGACGAAATGCTCGGCCATGCTGAAACCATCCTGCAAAAGCTCGGTTTGCCACATCGCGTGATCACGCTGTGTACCGGCGACATGGGTTTCTCTGCCGCGAAGACTTACGACATCGAAGTGTGGTTGCCAGCACAGAATACGTATCGTGAAATCTCGTCGCTGTCGAACTGCGAAGCCTTCCAGGCGCGTCGCATGCAGGCGCGTTTCCGCAATGCGCAGGGCAAGCCGGAATTGGTGCATACCCTGAACGGTTCGGGTCTGGCAGTAGGCCGTACACTGGTTGCGATTCTGGAAAACTTCCAGCAAGCCGATGGCAGCGTTGAAATCCCTGCTGTACTGCATCCGTACATGGGCGGTCTGACTCGCCTGACTCCAGCGGTTTAAGTTTCAAGTCCATCTCCTCGCCGGGGCAATGCCTCGGCGATTCAGATATTCACACCGTGAGCGGTATGGCGATCGTGGTTGCAGGCTTCTGCCTGCGGTCGATGAACAAGCTATTGCCTGCAATTTTCTTCGATTGCTTCTTTGCTTCTGCAACCGCAGAAGCTATTTGGTGATGTGTCGTGAACTGGCTGGGCGAGACTTTTACCACGCCCAGTGATAGCGATACCAAGGGATGGAAAATCTGATTCCCGCGCCGGTCTTCACTGGTGTAACCATCATTGGCAAAATCTTCAGTATTCAGAAATTCTGGGATGCATGCGGCAAACGCTTCCAGGATACTGTTGCAGCGCGCCTCCCAATCATCGCTCTGAAACAAGATGATGAAATCGTCGCCGCCGATGTGGCCGACGAAATCCTGGTCTGCATCAGTATGTGCAGAGAGTATCCGCCCCGTTAGCTGCAACACGTCATCGCCTTTACGGTAGCCATAGACGTCGTTGTAGGGTTTAAAGTGATCAATGTCGGCATAGCAGGCAACGAATTCCACTTCGCCTTCCAACAGCCGTTCGATATGTTCATTGACCGGCACGTTCCCCGGCAGCATCGTCAACGGATTTGCATAACGTGCAGCATTGATCTGCATCTGCGTGATCTCGCGCATCAGATCATGTCCTGTTCCCATGCCAAGATATTTGCCTTCATCGGTGATGATGAAACCGTTGAACAGATGATGGCGGTCAGCATCGACTATCGTTTGGCTCAGCTCCTGTATGCCGGTGTTCTTGTCAGTGATAAGGGGCTTGTTGTCCATGAATAGCGTACAGGACTTCTTGCCATATAACTCGCGCAGATAAGGGCGGGCGAAACGGCCTATCAGCTCAGCACGCGTAATCACGCCAAGTGGAACATCATCTTTGACGACAGGCACGATCTCCAACTCGGCAGACTCGGCAAACAATTGATAAACCTGCGTATTCGACATATCGGGCGACACCACCGGCACTTGTCGCAATAGTCGTCCAGCGGTTTGCCCTTTTTGCTGTGTGCCATTGTCTTGTGGATAGACAGCGAGGCTGTTCCTATGCAATTGCGATGCAATCGAATTTGGTGCCGCGATAGGCGGATGCGCCTGAGGGCGGCAGATGTGATAGCCCTGTCCCAGTTCAACACCAAGATCGCGTACCAGCAACAATTCCGCCTTGGTTTCTATGCCTTCGGCAATCACCTTTGTGCCGGACTTTTTCGCGATCTCATGAATCGAGCGCACGAATTGCATCTTCACTGGGTCCTGGTTAATGCCTTGCACGAAGTGCATGTCGATCTTCACATACTCTGGTCGCAGTTCTGACCAAAGGCGCAAACTGGAAAATCCTTCGCCAAGATCATCGATGGCAATCTGGAAGCCTAGCTGCCGATAATAATTGACTGCTTCCAGCAGCAGGTTGTAATCGTACGTCGGCTGGTTCTCGGTCAGCTCGATGATGACGCGATCCGGGTTCAAGCCGATCTGCTGCAGGAAATTTTCTTCTCTGCCTTGTCGTGCGGATGGCTGCAGCAGACATTCCGGGCTGACGTTCAGGAACAGCTTACCCGGCAGGTTCAGTTGGGTAAACGTCTCGACCACCACGCGTTGACACAATTGCTCAACCTGCATCGCCAGATTAGCCGCATGCGCGACCTTGAACAGATTGAGTGGGGAGTGTAGCGAGCTATCCGATGGCCCGCGTATCAAACCTTCATAGCCGATGATTTGCGCCGTCTGCATGTCCATGATCGGCTGGAACAGCGCAGTCAGCTGCCGTTTCTCGATGATTTCGTGCAGTCGATTGATCTGCATGATGTCCCGATTATCAGAAGGCTTGGGCGGGCTGGGCGGCATGAGTATGTCGGCTTGCTGCACACCATCACTTCGCGTGCGCATGCCACGAATGGCAGTGGTGATCGCAGGCAACAGAGGCCGGTGCGCTATCGCAGGCTTTCCAGGCATTTCCCGCTTACGCCGGGCGAATTGTTTGGCGGAGCTCAAAAACAGACTTTCATTGAATTGGACTGCAACTGTCCTTTGCGACGCATCCTAAACCTCAAATATGACACGTTGATGATTTACGGCAACATTAAATGTAACGGCGATTCGATTTGTGATCATAGTGCTGTATGGACATCTTTTTATTGGTCAAGCAACCAATAAGTAGATCGTGCAGCAATATTCTGAAAAGAGATGGTTCCGAATTGAAAAACTCTCTGCTATAATCTTGCTCTTTGCAGCATCCGTGCTGTAAAGAACGACCAGAGCAGGAAAGGTGGCAGAGTGGTCGAATGCGCTGGACTCGAAATCCAGTGTACGTCTTTGGCGTACCGTCGGTTCGAATCCGACCCTTTCCGCCAATAATTCGAGTAGTTATAAGCAAAAAGCCATAATTGATTGATGGCTTTTTGCTTTGGCTCTCCGAAAGCATTTCTGCAATCATCAAATTGTGGAATTCTTGGAAATCCTCTGCTTATTTGGTTTGTTCTATTGCTGCTCGTATAGAAATCAAAGCCAGAATCTCGCGCTACTCTCATTTGACAAAGTCGGTCATTGAATCCATCCGTTGTAGTTCTGCCTAAGTGCTTAACAATTGGGTATCCAGATATTGAGCGAATAGCATTGCAACGCTATCTCATCTTGCATTGATGTCATCCCGAACTGTAAAACATCGAAAAATTCTTGGCAATATACTTGCCACAGGCCAAGTAATCGATAAGATCTACCTGCCAGATCAAGATGTTCTGCGCCTATATCCAAACTTGCCTTGATGCCTAAATAATACGCAGTAGAGGTGTTGTACAAGTTCTCAATCTCTCGTCGCCGTTCTGCGACAACCTGTGTTCCCTTGGCCTAGCCCTGCCAATTTTTCAAGCTGCTTTTATTCGTTGTACTGACTCGTTTGCCTGTATTGAATCCGCTAAAGGGTTCTGTGGAATGCGAGTTGATGCTGCGGTCAACGGCTGAAAAACTAATCAAATCTAGATGTCCGGCTAAGATACTTTGGAGTAGCACATGAAATTTTCCAATCTTAAGGTTGCTAATCGCTTGCTGATAGGTTTTGGCGGTGTATTGGCGTTGATGACGGTTGCGCTGATCACGGCAATTTTCCAATTGAGCGAATTGAATGATGCAGCGCAGACACTTGCATCCAATCGCCTGGTCAAGGTGAATATGTGTAATGCGTGGATAGTGCAATTACTGCAATCGGCACGCCATACAGGTAATGTCCTTTCTCTCTCTGATCCGGCTGCAATCAAAAAGGAAGTGGATGCAGTCATGCAGGCCAAGAAGCTACGCAAGTCTTATATGGAGCAACTGCAAAGCAGTATTCATCTGCCCCAAGGTAAGGTGTTGCTCAAGGATGTGATGGATGCGCGTGACCGCTATGCGCCGCTTGAGACACAGTTCTTCAAGGATGTCGAGCTGGGTGATTTCGCTGACGCGAAGGACCTGTTGATTGGCAAGATGCAGGTTGAACAAACCGCCGATATCGATGCCTTGCAAAAACTGGCAGACTTTGAAATGAATACAGCCGTGCAGGATGGTGTTGCTGCAGGTGACCAATATCAAAGCGGCCGTAATTTGCTGGTGGCACTGGAAATTATTTCGTTGTTGTTAGGGACTGGTGCGGCGGTGCTGATTACACGTGGCATTCTGAGTCAGCTTGGCGGCGAGCCTGTAGCGGCAATGTCCATAGCTGATCGCATTGCCAATGGTGACTTGTCCGTAGAAGTTCAGGTCAAAGCCAATGACCAGTCGAGCTTGCTGTATTCAATGAAGAGTATGCGTGACAAGTTGCGTACCATTGTCGGTGACGTGCGGGGCAGTGCAGGCACGATTGCGTCGGCGACGGATGAGATCGCCAGAGGTAATCTTGATCTGTCTTCGAGAACAGAAAATCAGGCAGCATCGTTGGAAGAAACTGCATCCTCTATGGAAGAGTTGACCAGCACAGTGCGTCAGAATGCGGAAAATGCTCGTCAGGCAAATCAGCTCAGTATTTCGGCATCTGATGTGGCAGTGAAGGGCGGCGAAGTGGTTTCGCAAGTCGTGACCACCATGGAGGAAATCAACGAGTCGGCGAAGAAGATTGTGGACATCATCGGTGTCATTGATGGTATTGCCTTCCAGACCAACATCCTCGCCCTCAATGCTGCTGTAGAAGCTGCACGTGCCGGTGAGCAAGGACGTGGATTTGCTGTCGTTGCCAGCGAGGTTCGCAATCTCGCACAACGTAGCGCAGGGGCCGCCAAGGAAATCAAGGAACTGATCGGCAACTCGGTGGAAAAGGTCGAGGCTGGATCGAAGCTCGTCAACCATGCAGGTGTGACCATTGAGGAAGTCGTGCAAAGCGTCAAGCGCGTCACCGACATCGTCGGGCAGATTGCGACGGCAAGCAACGAGCAAGCTGCAGGAATCGAGCAAGTCAATCAAGCCGTTGCGTCGATGGACGAAGCGACCCAGCAAAATGCGGCGCTGGTTGAAGAGGCCGCTGCGGCTGCAGGTTCGATGCAGGAGCAGGCAGCCAATCTGATGAAAGCCGTTGACGTCTTCTCGATGGAAACGGACGCGCCTGTTGCGCAAGTCAATGTGCTGGAAGCGCAGCGTAAGCCGGTTGTAAAGTCGCGGCCCAATCCGACGTCAAAGCGTTTGAGTGGTGGCGGGCGTGATCATCAGGTGCTTCCATTCAACCGTCGTGTTCAGGTATTGAGCCAAGCACGATAGGTCGTTGCTGGAAAACGCAAAAAGCCGTCATTGATTGACGGCTTTTTGCATACTCGATTGTGGTCATTGAGTTATTCGTATTGCTTCGAAATATACCAATCGTGTTTATTGGTATAATTCTTACATGGTTTTAGGGTAGTTGGGATTTGTATGGCGTTTTTATCACTGCTTTGCATCCTTCGCTTCTGCCAGCAATAGAACGTGCGCTGCACACTAAAAAGACCGTCAAGACGGTCTTTTTGTTTGTTGATTTCTTCAACTTCATATTTGAATAGACATGGTAATGCCCGCTGAGGACAATCTTCCTGCGTTGTGGCAAGGCTTGGTAGCGACAGCCGAGAAGAATGCCGTCATCATTTCAAATGAAGTGATCAACGACGCGGTGTTGGGCAAGTCTGTCACATCCGCTGTCTCCCCTTATTTTGCTTCTGCCGACAAGTCAGCTTATCTGCGTGACGAATTTGCGGCTGCTGATCAAGCCTGTCACGACCTGCGCGCCAAAGCTGCTGCGACGATGGTGCGTTTCGGCTTGACGGGCGAATGGGATAGCGACGATCTGAAAGCTGCCGATGAAGACCTGTGGCGCGCGATGAATCAATCGATGGAAAATGCGTCCCTATTAAACCGGAAACGTCTGGATGCAAAAGCACAAGTGCAATCGTTGCGCGACAATGCTATCGACGTCATCGATAATTGTGCCGGTATCGCAACCTTGCGTCACTTGAATGAATTCCGCTGCGAGGGTGATGCGTTCTGCACCGCATATGTGTCGGCGTTATCGATTGCTGACTACATGATAGGTAAATCGATTAAAGCCAGTGGCATGAAGGTGCTGACCGATTTCCTGCAATTTACAGTCGGCATTAAAGCCGCCTATCGCAACTGTGACGTCTATGCCAATAACAAAACCATCTTCGGTATAGGCCGCACCCTTGGTATTGAAAGCACGAATGCCTTGAGCACGGCCTTGATTCTGGCTATCAAGAAGAATGCCACGATGGCAAGTCAGTTGAAACCGCAAATCGAGTTGGCGATTGATAGAGGCGGTTACTCAAGTTATTAGTCTGCATACACCTGAGGTGCAGCTGCCCAGGCATGTCGTGCCGGGCCGCCCGTCAGGGCTTATCAGCTCTTACCAACGCGAATAACCCCAAGCGTGATAAACAACAACTGGTTGCGGAGCTGCCACATAACCACGTGCGGGTACGACGACGCAGCCGGTCAAGCTTGTTGCTGTCACTGCAACTGTTGCGAGTGTGAGGATCAGGGAGCGGATTTTCATGATGTTATCTCCTGTTAAAAAAGTGCTGCGATGAGCATAGAACGCTGCAACTTCGCTGGCGGACGACCGGAGTTACAAACGATTACATGGCTTACAGACCGAGACCTTCCTGCCGGTAATTGATGTCTTTCGTTACAGAATCTGCAGCTCCTGTTATCTGCGAAACACATATCCAACACTGAAAACATTCGTTTTCACACATGCTGCACTGCGATAGGCTACCTACGTAACATCGCGTCACTACCTTGGTTGGACAAGGGATTGGTGCCGCAGTTTCCAGGGAGAGGTCACCGTAGTTGACTGGTGGCAAATCATAAAAATTACTAGCCGGAAAATGGATGGATAAATTACTGACATTCCCCGATACGGCAGGCATGACCTTATCGATACGTGCCAAGGCTCTGCTGTTTCACGATCAGCGTTCGGTGGCGCTGCTTCATCAGGTCGAGCGCATTGCACGTAGCGATGCAACGGCCTTGATCATCGGCGAAACCGGCACGGGCAAGGAGTTGGTCGCGCGCCATATTCATAACCATAGCGAACGCAGAGGGCCATTTGTTGCCGTCAACTGCGGCGCGTTCAGTGAATCGTTGATTGATGCCGAATTGTTTGGTCATGAAGCGGGCGCGTTCACCGGCGCGTCGCAAGCACGCTCGGGCTGGTTCGAGGCCGCCAATGGCGGGACTCTATTTCTTGATGAAATCGGCGACTTGTCATTGGCTCTGCAAGTAAAGCTGTTGCGCGTGTTGCAGGAACGGCAGGTAACACGCTTGGGGTCGCGACGGTCAATCCCGCTTGATGTGCGTCTGGTTGCCGCGACCAACGTCGATTTGCAGAAAGCGATTGCTGCAGACCGTTTCCGTGCTGACCTGTTCTATCGCCTGAGTGTGGCAACGATCAATCTGCCACCGCTGTGTGAACGGCCTGGTGACATCCTGCCGCTGGCGCATCACTTTATCAACGTCTATCGCGAAAAACTGGATTTGGGATCGGTCTCGCTGTCACCGCAGACGCAAGCGGCGCTGCTTGCTTACGAATGGCCGGGTAATATTCGCGAGCTGGAAAATGTGATCCACTATGCATTGATCGTCTGCCGGGATCGTGTGATTCAAGTTGATGACTTGAAGCTGGTGGGAGCGCTGCATCGCAATTTGACTGCAGTACAAAGTACATCGCATGTCGAGCATATCCCACCCGTAGTCAATAGTGTGCCTGCTGCCAATGTGGATGCTTACCTGACACGCTTCGAGCGCCTCATCAACGAAATGATCGTTGCAGGTGAAGCAGAATTGTTTGACACTGTAGAAGAAACGCTGATACGCACGGCATTTGCAGCATGTCGCAATAACCAAGTGCAAACCGCCAAGGCATTAGGCATCAGCCGCAATATTCTGCGCACGCACTTGAAGCGCTTCGGCATGATAGGTGGTGACATCCATGCAGTTGATGCATTGGATGCCGATGCATCGGTTGCCATCAACTGATATCGTCCCATTTCGCCACATAGCGTCAATGCACAAAAACAAAACCGGCCCTGCTTGCGCAAGGGCCGGTTTTTTATTGCCTTATCAAGCTATCAAAGACCGAGATCCTTGATGAACTCGTTGGTATAGGTCAAGCCGGTATCGCGGTCGAACGACCAGTATTCGATACCCGCCAAACCATTCGACTTGGCCCATGCTGATACCAAATCGGTATCGCTGACCGTGAAGTCTTCACCAGCCGTATCGTTGGCACCAACCATTGGCGTCACCATGATTTGGCTGTATGGCACGCCGTAGTAGCCGTGCAGATCCATCGCAGCCTGAATCGCCGATTGACCCATTTCGCAAGCGCCACCGCTGATCACGCAGTATTGCGAGCTGGCTGTGCCGTAATCCATCGTCATCAGGTTGATCGTGTAATTCTTCAAGCCCGCAGCCTTGATTGCGCTCATCACCATCACACCGTAAGAGCCCAGCGGATTTGGCGACGATGAGCCCATATCAACCGCGACCGAGGAACCACTTTGGCTTGGTCCCCAGGTACCGACTGTGAAGATGAACTTCATGTTCGGATAGCTTGCCTGAGCGGTTTGCACCCGTGCCACGATGTTGTTGATATCGGCCTGGCTTTGACCTGCTTCGATGTCGAAGTCAACGCCGACCATATTGGCCGAGTAATACGTCTTGATGAAAGTGCTGAAGCCCGCATCCGATGCACAGGTGAACGAACCATTCGCGCCGCCAGTCGAGACGATGTACTTCTTGCCTGCCGACACAAACGTCGCGACATTCGATGCAATGTCTGCTGGTGTGATGCCTGCCCAGTTTTCTGATCCGCAAGCGCCTGTCGCAAAAGCCCATGTCAGGATGGAATCACCTGATGGCATTGCGCTGGTCACCACTTGGGATGTACCCGTTACGCTTGACTGCATAGCGCCGTTGTTCCAGTTGGCATCGACAGTGACGTCCTTATACGGTGCGAAGATGAAACCAGTCGGAGTCGGGGTCGGTGTAGGAGTAGGCGTTGGGGTAGGTGTCGGGGTTGGCGTAGGGGTTGGTGTTGGAGTCGGAGTAGGGGTTGGTGTCGAGCTGCAAGAACCATCTGGAACCCATGGCTCGCCAGTACCGGCTGCGCCGCTATTGGAGGACGGTGTGCTGCCCTGCGACCAGTATGCCGCCGTGTAGTTTTCACCGTTATAGCTGACTTCTGCACCACCGTTATACGCAGTACCGGATACCCACGCTGCATAGCACGAGCCAGTTGGCGTCGGGGTAGGCGTTGGGGTTGGTGTCGGAGTAGGCGTTGGGGTAGGGGTGGGTGTTGGAGTCGGCGTTGGAGTAGGTGTCGGGGTTGGCGTTGGTGTTGCACAGGAACCACCCGGGCTATACAGGCTACCTACAGTTGGATTCCAGCCGGTTCCGGCGTAATCTGTTTGTGATATCAGTGCTGTGTAGTTGGCGCCGTTGTAAGTGACAACTTCACCTGCAGTATAGCTGCCGCCTTCCACCCAGGCCACGCAGGTTTGTGCTGCGGACTTGTTGCGGATCTGGAATTTTGCTGCTGGTGCAGTACTGGTGTCGCTACTGGTGCCACCGCCGCAACCGGCGAGCATAGCACCTATCATGCCAAGCACCAACGTGCTTGCTACTTTTGCTTTCATGTCTCTCTCCTCGAAAAAGTGAAGTTCCTTGCATCGCTTCGGTTAGCTTAGGTTGAAGTCGATTCGGCAAGGCTCAAATACAAATTCAGGAAGCACGAGAAATAAAAAATTGAAACCTGACCCTATGCATGAATCAGTCAGACGAACATTGCCGCCTGTCATCCCCCTGATCCACACTGCCTACTGCACACGACAAGGTCCCGTTCTCTTATTCCTCAAGTTCCTCGTTCCGCTTGCTGTCAATGCGAACCGCTGCGTTGTGTTTGCTCTTTTAACCTGCAGCTTGCGCAAGAATGGGGTTGTCAAAATGTCCGGTCAAGTGGTTTTGATATTTATATACCAGTGACATACCACTAAAAGTTTACTGGAAGCGGAAAAATCAGAAATTCAAGGGGATGATCGTCATGAAATTGGGAGAAATGACCATCTTGATCAAAGAAAACTTTGGATTTGATTACCATACCACTTTGCGTGAGATTCTAAGGTGGTCTTAGCTTATGCAAATCTGAAATATGCGTACTTAATCAAGCACATGCTGTAATCACTTGTTGAATTGGTTCAAATGTACTGCAAAATAGCAGGGGCATTGTCTGACTTCGGACATACTGGTATTTGCCCTATGTCAATCACTTTGCGGTTACCAAGCAGTGGGTTGCAATAGAAATGTATTTTATGGAGTCAGCGGTAATATGATGCTTGCTATCAGGCCGCCACCGGGATGGTTGGTCAGTACCAGTTCGCCTTGATGCAAACGTACGATACGATCAACAATCGCCAGTCCCAATCCTGCACCGCTTTGTCCGTTGCGGGCTGCTTCCAGTCTCGTGAATGGCTGGCGCAGACGTTCGATTTCCTGAAGTGGAATGCCTGGCCCATGATCGCGCACAGTAATGCGAACATGATCGTTATCCAGTCCGGTTTTTATTATGACAGGTAAATTGACGTCACCCCTTCCATAGCGCAAGGAATTTTCCAGCAGGTTGGCAATAGCGCGTCGCAGCGCAAGAGGGCGGCAGTTGAGCGGCGGTACTTCGCCCAGCTCCATGGTGATCAGATTGCTGCCAGAGGTCGTAGCAAGATCGCGTACCAGTTCATTCAACTCGCACAGCTGCAATGCCTCGTCGCTGCCAACGCGGGCAAAGTCGATGAATTGACCGATGATGGCATCTGCGGCACCGATGTTGCGTACCATCCCTGCAATCAATTCCGGCTCGTTGCCTTCTGCAAGAATCGCGGTTGCCAGCCGCAATTTTGCCAACGGCGTACGCAAGTCGTGTGAGACGCCAGCTAACATTACCGCACGTTCGCGCTCGGCTAGTTCCAAGGCTGTAGCCATTTGATTGAAGCTGGTGGCGACCTGCGCAATTTCGGTTGGCAGACCGGATAACGGAATAGATTGCACCTGACCCTGTCCAATCTGGGCGGCAGCCTTCGCCAAGACCCGCAATGGACGGTTGATGCGCCGTTGGATTAGGAAAGCACCAAGCAAGGCGAGCAATCCCGCGCCAACGGCAAAGGCGATGAACAACGATGTCGTGCTTTCGACGAAGATGCCAGAGTCGATGCCGAACCAGTAATCAGCATCGTCGATGCGGGAGCCTATCCACAAGCGACGCTTCGGCGTCTCTTGCCAACCTAGTTTGTAATCCGGGCCTAACCGATCTTGCATGTGCTGCATGAATAGCGAGATGGTGCCGCGTGGTGGTTCTGCGAACTCCAACGGTGCCTGACCTGGCGCAGTAATACGGCGCACAGCAATGCGATCCGAATCGTGCTGGCCAAGATTTTTCAATAACGCGCTGCGCTGTGACGGTGTCGTCAATTCCAGCGTGGAATGCAGTGCAATCACTTGCAGTTGTGCGACTTCTGCCATGCGTGCAGCGCGTGGTTCCTGCACCAGTTGGCGAAACAGGATGGTGATGCCAAATTCAGCAGCGAAAATCAGCACAACGATCAACAGCAGATTACGCCCGAACAAACTGCGTGGCAGCAACGCAATCATGAGCGCGCGCCGGTTGGTGCGAACAGGTAGCCCACACCCCATACCGTTTGGATATAGCAGGGCGTGGAAGGATCGTCTTCGATCAGGCGGCGCAGGCGCAGGATCTGCACATCGACGCTACGGTCGGTCGCCAGCTCGTTGCGCGCATTGTTGCCAGTGGCGAGAGAGATCAGCCGTTCGCGCCCAAGCGGACGTCCGGGATTGCGTGCCAAGGCGCGCAA
>Ga0116226_10002870_pt1 | contig 15127 bp, 10 predicted proteins | sample S1TSphfallax_FD_89692 | JGI IMG/M metagenome (GOLD analysis project Ga0116226, IMG submission 89692) | Host-associated microbial communities from peat moss isolated from Minnesota, USA - S1T2_Fa - Sphagnum fallax MG | ecosystem: Host-associated > Plants > Peat moss > Unclassified | place: USA...
CAGTGCCACGGCGCCGGAATGCTCACCCGCGATGTTGGAAAACTTGCCGACGAAGGTGAATTTCAGTTGCGGCAGACTGGCCGACAGCGCTCGTATCGCTGCCAGCATGATCAGGAAGCCCTTGCGCACATCCTGGCGGGCGAAGAACACGACTTCCGACAACTGGCCGGCCAGCAGGCGGCGCGGCAACGTTGCCTCACCCGCCACCGGCATGATGTTCTTGTGAACGTAGCTGTGCTTCGGCAGTTTGACGCCGCGTGCGCGCAGCCATTGCAGCATATGATGGCTGACGCCGAGCACCACGTCGCAGAACTCGAGTGTGCGCTCCTCGAGGAAACAAATTTCCTGCTGCGCCGCGGTGGCCAGCGGGCGCTCGTCGCTGCAAAGCGCCCAGCGCGTGGGGCCGTGCACCGTGGTAATGACGATACTGTTGTGCAATGCCGTGCCGGTATGGCGGGCCTGTGCGGTGTAGAAACCGTTGCCCAGATAATCGTTGAAATGAATGATCGCGGCCTGCTGGCGGCGCAGCAGCCAATAGCAGGCATAGGATATGCGGCGGGGTGACCCCATCCAGTCTTCCGGGACACTTTCCTGCAAGCAGATGAATTCAATGCCCCGCAGCCTGATGTCGGCGATAGCAGAGCGGACGTAGTCGGCATTCAAGTCCAACCGCGCGGTGTAGATGACGCAGAGTTTGGCGCCTCGTTCGGCCAGCGTCTCGATCAGCCCCGTGGTCGCGGTGCCGAGGCCGCCGTTCTTGTGGAACGCCACCATTTCGTTGGTGACGATGCATACGCGGGTGCCGGGTTCGAGCTGTGCAGCGGGCACGCTTGCGATGAAATCCGCAAGTTCACGAAAACCCGCCGTTACGGGGCGCGGGTCGGCAAAGGCCTCAGGCGCTGAAATGGCGTTATCCCGAGGCGCTGTGGAACGCCCGCCGGGCGCCGGTTTGGTCTTGGAGCGCGGCACCTTGCCGACAGGCTTTTTCGCGGCCGCGAGCGGCAGCTTTTCGGGCTTATTTTCCGCGGGCTTCGCGGCGCCCGCCTTCACGCCGGCGCGCTTGGCCGTGGCATTGTTTGACGTGGTAGCACGCGCCTCGCCTGCAGCGTGCGCTTTGGGCGCGGCAGAAGCGGGCCGGCCCGCACGGCTTTTCGTTTCGGAAACCGAGACAAGCGCGGCGACAGCCTTGGCCGGCGTGCGCCGTTTCCCCGACCGCGCCTTGGTTAATGTGGCACTAAAATCCACCTAGATCCCCGCACACGACAAAGCCTTAAGACCGCCTGCAACTATGGTCTGTCAAGGCTGCGGAGACGAATACGCTTGATTAGTATTAAGGAAGTGTTGGCGGCAAATTCTTCGCCGCCGCGACGGCAAGGCAAGGAAAGCAAGCGGGCCTAGGCAGAAAAAAGCGAGTATATCCTGCCTCGGCAGCCTCGCGTCTCGCCTTTTTCAGTCCGCGGCGTCGGCCAGGGTCCCCGGTTTCTTGTGCGCCAGGCTCGCCATTTTATCCTCGACGTGGCGGCTGAACACAAATTCCGCCGGGCGCTGCCCTTCCAGGGGTATTTCCGGCGCCATGTCGCCTTCCAGCCGCGGGCCGCGCAACGCCACGGCGGCGATTTTAAGCGGATGCTTTACGGCGTCCACCACGGCGGCGGCTTCGTAGCCTGAATGCACCATGCAGTCCGCGCATTTTTCGTAATTGCCGGTGCCGTAGGCGTCCCAGTCCGTGGTTTCCATCAATTCGGTGAAGGTGCGGGCGTAGCCTTCGCCGAGCAGGTAGCAGGGGCGCTGCCAGCCGAACACGTTGCGGGTCGGGTTGCCCCAGGGCATGCAACGATAGCTCTGGTTGCCGGCCAGGAAATCGATGAACAACGGGCTCTGCGAGAATTTCCAGCCCTTTCCGCGGCCGCGCGTCAGAATGTCGCGGAAAAGTTGCTTGGTCTTCTGCCGGCTGAGGAAATGCTGCTGGTCCGGCGCGCGCTCATAGGCGTAGCCGGGTGACGTCATGATGCCGTCAATGCCGAGCGCCATCGCGTCATCGAAGAATTTGGCGACTCGGGCGGGGTTGGCGCCGTCGAACAGCGTGCAGTTGATCGACAGGCGGAAGCCGCGGGCCTTGGCGGCCTTGATCGCGCTGACGGCGCGGTCGAACACACCCTCCTGGCTGACCGCCCAGTCGTGCATTTCGCGGTCGCCGTCCAGATGCACGTCCCAACTGAAAAACGGGTGCGGCTTGAACTGGTCAAGCTTCTTTTGCAGCAGCAGGGCGTTGGTGCAAAGATAGACGAACTTCTTGCGCTCCAGGATTTTGGCGACGATTTCCGGCAGTTCGCGGTGCAGCAGCGGTTCGCCGCCGGCGATGGCCACCACCGGCGCGCCGCATTCGTCCACCGCGTCCAGGCACTCCTGCACCGACAGGCGCTGGTTGAGGATTTCGGCCGGATAGTCGATCTTGCCGCAGCCGGCACACGCCAGGTTGCAGCGGAACAGCGGCTCCAGCATCAGAACCAGCGGATAGCGCTTGCGGCCGGCAAGATGCTGCTTGACCACATACGCCCCGACACGCAGGACCTGCCTTAATGGAACCGCCACGCCCGAAACTCCCTGAACACCGTTGGGCCGATATTGCATCACGGCGGGTGATTAACAACAGGTAGGAAGAAAGCAGTTCTTTTTTGAAAAAAAGAACCAAAAAACTTTTACTCAATGGCACACGCGGCCCACTTCATGGGGGCCGCGTATGCCAATAGTTAAAAGTTTTTTGGTTCTTTTTTTCAAAAAAGAACTGCTTCCTTCCTTGTGACCGCCCGCGCCCGCATGCGCGCCGATTTGGCCCTGGTCGCCCGCGGCCTCGTCGAGTCGCGTGCCAGGGCGCAGGCCCTGATCCTCGCGGGGAAGGTGTTTTCCGGCACGCGGCGGGTGGACAAGGCCGGCGCGCCGGTGGACGAAGCCACGCCATTGGAGATCCGCGGGCAGGACCATCCCTGGGTTTCGCGCGGCGGGCTGAAGCTCGACCATGCGCTGGCCGTATTCCCGTTCGACGTGGCCGGCCGCGTTTGTCTGGATATCGGCGCCTCCACCGGTGGCTTCACCGATGTGCTGCTGGCGCGCGGGGCGGCGCGGGTGCACGCGGTGGATGTCGGGCACGGCCAATTGGCGTGGAAACTGCGGGGCGATCCGCGAGTCGTCGTGCATGAGCGCACCAACGCGCGCACGCTCGACATGGCGGTCATTGGCGAACCTGTGCAAGCGCTGGTGTGCGACGCAAGTTTCATCGGGCTGCGCGTCGTTTTGCCGGCCGGGCTGGCGCTGTGTGCGCCCGGCGCCTGGGCGGTGGCGTTAATCAAGCCGCAGTTCGAGGCGGGGCCCGGCCAGGTGGGGGCACGCGGCGTTGTGCGCGACCCGCTGGTGCACGCGGCGGTATGCGAAACGATCAGCGCGTGGTGGGCTGCATTGCCCGGCTGGTCGGTGCGAGACATCGTGGCAAGCCCGATTACCGGGCCAGAGGGAAACCGCGAGTTCCTGATCGGAGCTACGAGATAGCGAGCGCGTGGCGGCGTCCGGCCCGCATAAAGACTGACACACCAACGAAGAAAAGAAACTATTTCTTTCTTGAAAAAAGAAACAAAAAACTTTTGCTCTTTTGTCAAGGCGCCGGTTCAAATGCGCCAACCAGGTGGCGCCCTTCATTGGTAAGAGTTTGTTGGTTCTTTTTTTCAAAAAAGAGCCGCTTCCTGAAATATTTGGCAAAGTCAGATCATTCCGTGGCCAGATACGGAAAACCGGATTATGCAATGGTCACGCCGTAGTGTGACATTACGGCGAACGTTTCAGATAAGGTTGTGATCACAGAAATATGTGCTGTTGCGGACGCTGGCGCACAAATGTCATTTGCGCCGGCGCTGCGTGCGCTCTATAACCGTTTCACATTTAAGCGGGCGCGGGGGGCTTTGCTCTCCGCGCCATTTTCATGAAAAGCAGCCAATTTCATATCAAGCGCGTATGAATCCGCCGCCCAAAACGCGGGTGCCGCGGTAAAATACGCACGCTTGCCCCGGCGCCGGCAAGGAAGGCGCGGCGAGATGAACCTCAGCGCCCGATGGTGTGGCATGCACGCGCGCGGGCCGAAATGCGTCGCCGGCGCGTAGCCGCACCGTGCAATCGAGCCCATCGGCTGGCGTATCGATCAGCCAGTTCATGTCGCGCAACCGGATCTTCGTGGTGCCCTGGTCACGCGGGCCGACGATGACACGGCGGGTTGCCGCATCCAGCGACACGACCGCCATGCGCTGGCCGCCCCGCATCGCAGCCGGGCCGAGCCGCTTGCTTTGGCCGACGGTGAAGCCGGCAATGCCGGCGTGGTGGCCAAGTAGCGTGCCGTCCGCTGTCACGATATCGCCCGGCATCGCGGCGTCGGGGCGCAATCGGGCAACCAGGTTTGCGTAGCTGCCGGCCGGGACGAAGCAGATGTCCTGACTGTCCGGCTTTTCGGCGACCGGCAGGGCGAAGCGGGCAGCGTGCGCGCGCACGGCCGCCTTGTCGGGCAAGCCGCCAAGCGGGAACTGGCAGAACGCCAACTGCGCGCGGGTGGTCGCGAACAGGAACCAGCTCTGGTCGCGGCTGGGATCGGCGGCACGATGCAGTTCGGGGCCATCGGGCCCCTCGGCACGCCGCACGTAGTGGCCGGTGGCCAGAGAAGCTGCCCCGAGGTCGCGGGCGAGGGCAACCAGATCGGTGAATTTTACACCCTGGTTGCAGGCGATGCACGGCACCGGTGTTAGCCCCGCCGCGTAGGCGTCCGCGAACGGCTTGATGACCGATTCGCGAAACCGCGCTTCGGCGTCAATGACATAGTGCGGAATGCCAAGGCGGTCGGCGACGTCGCGGGCGTCGTGGATGTCCTGGCCGGCGCAGCAGGCGCCCTTTTTGGCCGTGGCCGCACCGTGGTCATATAGTTGTAGCGTGACGCCGATCACTTCGTGACCGGCCTCGGCGAGCAGCGCCGCGGTGACGCTGCTGTCAACGCCGCCGGACATGGCCACGACGATGCGCACTTTATGTCTCCTGGTGGGGGAGACGGTTTAGCGGGAGAAGAAGAAAAAGGAAGACTTCTTTTTTGCAAGAAAGAAGCAAAAAACTTTTATTTATTAAGGTTGGCAGCGGATTTGACCGCTTTGATCCGATTGCTGGCTAATCGTTATCCGGCCCCGCCATCGAGTGCGGCGCCTGTATAAAATACCTGGCGTTGTACCGCGCCGGGATGGCGACGAAGCTGCGGGGCGTGCCACGGGTGAAGAATTCCGACAGCCAGCCGCGTGAGCGGGCGTGGTAGTCGGCATATTGGCCGTAGGTGGACATGTCGCTGCCACCGATGAACCCGAGGCCGAAATTATGCTCAATAAAATAGAGAATGCTCCCGAAATCATGGACCTTGTTGTTGACGTAGCCCGGCGGCGTATAGGCTGACACCACCAGCATCGGCACGCGGAAGCCATAGGTGTAGCCATCGCCCCATGCGGGCGGATCGGTTGGCTGCACATTCACGGCGAAGGGCGGCACATGGTCGTACCAGCCGCCCCAATCGTCCCAGGAGATAATAATTGCGGTGTCGTTCCAGTAAGTTTCGCCGTTCGGGCAGGCCGCCTGCTGGCCTATGGCGTTGACGATGGAGGCGACCCACGCCGGCCCGGTGCCGTTATTGATGCTCGCGTGGTCGGACTCCTCGGCGGTCGGGATCACCCAGCTTACGCCCTGGAGGTTGCAGTTGGAGATATCCGTCAGCACTTGCGCCGGGTTGTTCGCGACGATGTCGCCGTTGGTCCAGTCCGGCCCGGTGCATTGCAGCTTTTTCTTGACGGTTCCCGGCTGGCAGATGTGCTGGATCGCGTTGGGCGCGAGCCAGATCGAGCCGGGATTCGGCGCATAGTAGCGCCAGGTGATCGGCGGCGTGGTGGCGCCGAGCAGGTCCACCAGGGTGTTGTGCTCGAAACACGGAAAGATGGGCGCGTTGCTCGTTTCGCTGCCGTAGCCGTCGATCAGTTTCACCCGCTGCCCGGATGCAGCGGCGCAACCGGCCACGTCCCCCTTCACGCTCATGTTTTCCGCCGCGAACAGGGGGCTGTCGACACTTGGTTGCGAGGTGCCGCCGAAGATGAACTGGTGCGCCGGAAAGCTCGGCCCCTCGTTGGTCTGGAACATGCGGTTGGCGAAACCGTAGTTCGTCGCGATATCAAAATACGGTTGCACGGTGCCGGTGGAATTATCGACGTATTTGAATTGCGGCGAGGACGGCAGCGTGCAGCCTTTCTTGTGGCTGGTCGGCTCGGCCGCGAAGCCGCTGTTCAATGCGTCCTCGAAGCTCGCATGGGAGTGCGAAATGTCGTAGCACCCGTCAAGCGGCTCCGGGGTCAGCCCGCTTGTGGCGATATCAACGCCCGGCTCGAACGTTGGATTGCTGCCGAAAATATTGTCGGGCGTGCGGTTTTCCTGAAACACGATGACGATGTGCGCGAACGTCGGCGCCGACTGCGCGGGCGCCGCGAGGCACGATAGCCCGAATGCGGTTAGTGCGAGGGGCCGGATGCCCGTGCTGGTTGAAGCGGCGTGCGCACGGGCCATCGCTTTTCTCCTGCGGCTTTACCGTCGTATTTCACTGATAGCGTTGTCCTTCCGGCTGCGGCAGTCAACCCAAAAACCGCCGCAGTTACGGCCGCCACGAGCTTTGCAATACTGAACGAAACGCCGGACACCATTAATGAAAGTTTTTGGCTTCTTTTTTTCAAAAAAGAAGTTCTTCTTTTTATTTGTGATGCGTCTCAATCGTTATCCGGCCCCGCCATCGAACGCGGCGCCTGAATGAAATATTTTGCGTTAAACCGCGCCGGGATCGAGACGAAGCTGCGCGCCGTTCCCAGCTTGAAGAACTCCGACATCCAGCCGGTTTTGCGGGCGTGGTAGTCGGCATATTGCCCGTAGGTCGTGTTGTCGCTGCCGCCGATGAACCCGAGACCGAAATTATGCTCAATAAAATATAGAATGCTGCCGAAATCATGGATGGTGTCGTTGACGTAGCCGGGCGGCGTATAGGCTGACACCACCAGCAGCGGCACGCGGAAACCGTAGGTGTAGCCGTCGCCCCATGCCGGCGGGTCGTTGGGCTCCACGTTCACGGCGACTGGCGGTACGTGGTCGTACCAGCCGCCCCAATCGTCCCAGGTAATAATGATGGCGGTGTCGTTCCAGTAGGTTTCACCGTTCGGGCAGGCCGCCTGCTTGCCTATGGCATTGACGACGGAAGCGACCCACGCTGGACCCGTACCGTTATTGAAACTGGCGTGGTCGGACTCCTCGGCGGTCGGGATCACCCAGCTTACCTGCTGCAGGTTGCAGGCGGCGATATCGGTCAGCACCTGCGCCGGATTGTTCGGCACCACATTGCCGTTGGTCCAGTCCGGCCCGGTACATTGCAAAACCCCTTTGACCGTACCGGGTTGGCAAATATGGCTGATGGCGTTCGGCGCGGTCCAGATCGAGCCTGGATTGGGCGCATAGTAGCGCCACGAAATCGACGCCGCGGACAGCAGATCGGCCAGGGTTTGATGTTCGAAGCAGGGATAGACCGGCGCGTGGCTCGTTTCGCTACCGTAGCCGTCGATCAGCCGCACGCGCTGCCCCGGCGGTGCTGTGCATCCCGCCGTATTGCCGGCGATACGCGGGTTTTCAGCCATGAACAGCGGACTGTCCACGCTTGGTTGCGAGGTGCCGCCGAAAATAAACTGGTGCGCCGGGAAGCTCGGGCCCTGATTGGTCTGAAACATGCGGTTGGCAAAACCGTAGTTCGTCGCGATATCAAAATACGGTTGCACCGTGCCTTTGGAATTATCGACATACTTGAATTGCGGCGAGGCAGGCAGCGTGCAGCCTTTTGGCGTGCTGGTCGGCTCGGTTGCGAAGCCGGTGTTCAGTGCATCCTCGAAGCTCGAGTGGGAGTGGCTGATATCGTAGCACCCGGCCAGTTCCACCGGAGTGAGGCCGGTGTTGGAGATATCGACGCCCGGCTCGAAGGTCGGATTGCTGCCGAAAATATTATCCGGCGTGCGGTTTTCCTGAAAGACGACGACGATATGCTGGAAGGTGGGCGTCGCCAGGGCCGGAGCCGAGAAGCACAAAAAAACGACCGCCACGCGGGCAGGCAGTCGGACATCCGCCATGGTCATGGCGGGCGAACGGCTGGTCAAATGGAATCCCCCCGGCAAGCAAGGAGCAGTCCAATCATGCCCCATCGGGGAATTATTCGGCCGAACGCGGTCCCCGAGTCAAGCGGGTCGGCGAGGTTTTAATCATCGTCAGGCCCCTCGGCCGACCGGGGCGCGTGCAGGAAATACGCAAGCGGCGTGGTCGTCGGGATCGCAACGAAGCCGCGCGGTTGGGCGAGGCCGAAGAAGTCCTGGAGCTTGCCGCGGCCGCGCGCGTGATAATCGGCATAATTGCTGTACCTTGTCGTGCCGGGGCCGATAAAACCGAGGCCGAAATTCTGTTCGATGAAATACAGGATGCTGCCGAAATCGAGGATGCCGTTGGCGACGTAGCCCGCCGGCGTGTAGGCGGAAACCACCAGCAGGGGCACGCGGAACCCGTAGGTGTAGCCGTCGCCCCAGGCGGGTGGATCGTTCGGCTGAGCGTTCACGGCGAACGGTCTGACATGATCGAACCAGCCGCCCCAATCGTCCCAGGCGATGAAAATGGCGGTGTCATTCCAGTATGTCTCGCCATGCGTGCAGGCCGGCTGTTGCCCGATCGCATTGACAATGGAGGCGACCCATTGCGGACCGAGGCCGGTATTGCTGCGGGCGTGGTCCGATTCGTCCTTGGTTGGAATCACCCAACTGACCTTTTGAAGCTCGCACGAAGCGATATCGGTCAGCACCTGCGCCGGGTTGTCCGGCACCACTTCGCCGTTTTTCCAGGCGCGACCGGTGCATTGCGTGTGGGCCTGATTTGGCCGGCAAATATGGGCGATGGCGTCCGGCGCGGTCCAGATCAGGCCGGGGGTCGGCGCGTAGTAGCGCCAGGTGATGTGGGGCCGGGCTGCATCGAGCAGGTCGGTCAGCGTCGGATGATCGGTGCAGGGATAGATCGGCGGATGGCTTGTCTCGCTACCAAATCGGTCTATCAGGGCGACGGTGCCGCCGGTTTGTGCGATGCAGCCTGCGTACTTTGTATTCTGCATATTCTCGGCGGTGAAAGGCGAACTGTTCGTTTTGGGAGCGGAGGTGCCGCCGAAGATGAACTGGTGCGCCGGGAAACTGGGCCCCTGGTTGGTCTGGAACATGCGGTTGGCAAACCCGTAATTTTCGGCGAGATCGAAATAGGGCTGCACGGTGCCGGTGGAATTGTCCACGTATTTGAATTGCGGGTTCGGCGGCAACGGGCACTCTGCGGACGCCACCACTGGGTCCTGGTCGAAACCCTGGGTCAGGTCGGCTTCGAACGCGCTGTGGGCGTGCGATAGGTCATAGCAGTTGGCGAGCGGGATGGCGGTCAGCCTGATGGTCTTGCCCTTCGAATTGACACCATTGATGGCAAGATCGACACCGGGCTCGAATTTCGGGTTGCTGCCGAACAGATTATCCGGCGTGCGGTTTTCCTGGAAGATGATGACAATGTGCTTGAATGCCGGGGCCGCGTGAGCTTGTGTCGCGGTAGCTGCTATCAGCAGAGTCAGCATGCCGCATGTGCGCATTATGGGTCTCCCGGAGCAGACCCTCGTGCCCGGTGACGACTGCGTCAAGCAACCAAGTGTTGCGTTTGATTGCCGCCAGTAGCGAAAGTTTTGGTACTTGCTTTCCGCGTTCAACAAAGAACTGCTTCTTTTTCTTACGGCACCCCAGTGAACCTGCTGTCGAAATCCGGCATCCGCAACTCAATCCCCCCGCGCGGGCCCGAAGGTGCGGCCGTTGGCGCATAGACATCAATTCCCCCGGTGCCGTCCCTCGTGCTCAGATCTCCGGTCAGCGCGAAATGGTGCATTTGCCGATAGGAAGGCGGCTTGATGGCCGCCACGAAAAGCGCCATGACACGCAGGTCGGACCAGAAATCCGGCTGCAAAACGATATAGTCTGGCTGCACGCGGCGGATCAGGCGCGCAATATCGTCCGCCTGGAACGCCGCTTCGCTGACACCGCGGCTGGCGCGTTCGCCGAAACGCACCGACAGCAGCAGTTTGTCGGCGCGCACCACGGCGATGTCCGGCCGGTGGGCGATCGTCATCAGGTCGAACACCAGGTTGGCGTCGCGGTAGCCATCGTAAAGCACAACGGCATTCGGTGGTGCGTGGGCGGCGATGTAGGTGGCGATTTCGGCGTAACCGTCCACGCGCGGCGCGTGGGCAGCGATGCCGCGCGCAGCGACAAAGATGCCGAGCACCAGGGCGATCATTCCGCCGAATTTGGGCACGAAACGCACCAGCGCGTAGGGCACTGCGATCAGCAGCGGAAACAGCACTGCCAGGTCGTGACGTTCCTCCTTGATGGGAATGATCGAGAATGTTGCGTAGCCGACAACAAGCCAGGTGAGCAGGCACAGCACGAGCCAGGCGTTTCGTTCGCGGGCGCGCAGCAAGAGGGCGGCAAGCCCCGCGAGGCAGAATGGCACCAGCAAGATGCCTGTCTGGTCGGGCAGACTTGCCGGATAATAAATCCATGCAGCGAGGCTCGCTGCCGGCGCATCACCGGTACGGCCAAACAACGATTGCGCGTTGGCGCTGCCGAACTTCGCCACCAGGAATGCCGCCGGCAGCAACATGGCAAGCGCTGCCGCGCCGATCGCGACCAGCCGCCGGTCGCGCCACGGCGCCGCCCGCCGGGCGGCGCACCATCCCACGGCGAGCGCCGTTACGACAAACGCAATATTGTATTTTGTATAGATGGCCAGAACCATTGCCAATGCCGCGGCCGCGAGTGGCGCGAACCTTTCGCCTTCGAGATACCGCGCCAGGCACCACAGGCTGGCGACCGCAAGGGCGTAAGCTGGCACGTCGAGCATGACCTGACGTTCCCACATTGTCGCGAGCGGTATGCCGATTACGAGCAGGGCCGCGGCCAACGAAGCCGCGTCCGGCATCATTCTGCGCGCCACCTGGAAACTCGACAGCCCCAGCAAGAATGTGAAACACCCGACCGCGGCTTGGGCGACGAACTGGCTGGCGCCAAAAACCGTGTAAAACACTGCCAGAACCGCCGCGAAGAAAGGCGGGTAATACGGTATCGCAATGGCGGGGTGGCGGAAATAATACGACGTGGCCCAGCGCAACGGGGTTTGGATCGGGGCGGCCGTAACAAAATCCCGCACGAACAAGCCGTCCATCGCATGGCGGGGGGCGTCGGAGTTCCAGAAATTGCCGGCGACCGGTGCTGTTGCTAATAAGGCGATCGAGGTTGCCAGGATGAGGGCATACGGCGCGATCGCTCGAAGAAAAGGAAGCAGTTCTTTTTTGAAAAAAAGAACCGAAAAACTTTTACTATGTTGGGCGACGCGGTCAGCACGACCGAAGCTTGCCGCAGAGAGCAAAAGTTTCTTGGTTCTTTCTTTCAAAAAAGAACTGCTTCCTTCATGCTTGCTTCTCGCTTAGCTGCATCACCTGGAGCGGATACAAAGCGTAGAATTCTAACCACGAGCACGTAACTACGGTAGTTATATTTCGGGGCTAAATCAACCCCTCGCCGCGCATGCTAAGCGTGGTGCCGTTGCCGACGATCAGATGGTCATGCAGGACGACCGACACCGCTTGCAGCGCGTCAGCCATCTGGCGCGTCATGTCGATATCATCACGCGAGGGGGTGGGATCGCCGCTCGGGTGATTATGCACCAGGATCACCGCCGTTGCGTTCAGTTCCAGCGCACGGCGCGCCACCTCGCGCGGATAGGCCGGCGTGTGGTTGACCGTGCCGCGCGACTGCGCCTCGTCAGCCAGCAGCCGGTTTCGCGTGTCCAGAAACAGCACACGGAATTGCTCGACTCGTTCGCGCGCCAGAATACTGGTCAGATAGGCGGTCAGCGCGGCCCAATTGCCCAGCACCGGCCGGTGGAGGAGTTCGGCGCGGGCCAGGCGCAGCGACGCGGCCTGAATTATTTTGAGCGCCGCGGCGCCCGCCTCGCCGATGCCGTCCACCGAGAGCAGTTCGTGCATCGGGGCTGCGATGACGTTGGCGTAACTGCCGAACCGCTCCAGCAGGCGGTATGCGAGCGGCTTGGTGTCCTGCCGCAGGATGGCGAGGAACAAGGTCATTTCCAGCAGTTCGTGGTCCGCGATCGCGTCGGGGCCACCAGTCAGCAACCGCTGGCGCAAGCGGCTGCGGTGTTCCTCGGCGCTGGTTGGGCTTTTCAGGCCGGAACGTCGCGGCACGGCAGCGCCGGTGGCCGCGAGCGGGCTCAGAAGATCGGCGGTGGCGCAAATCTCCTTTGCCAACCCGCGCCGCGGTCAGACGCCGTACGGCGGATGATGAAATCCGGCGGGCGATATGGTGAAAATCTCCACGCCCGAGTCGGTGACGCCGACCATGTGTTCGAATTGCGCCGACAGGCTGCGGTCGCGCGTGACGGCGGTCCAGCCATCCTCCAGCACCTTCACGTCGGGGCGGCCCGCGTTCACCATCGGCTCGACGGTCAAGAACATGCCGGGCTGCAGCACCGGCCCCTCGCCGCGGCGGCCGAAATGCAGAATGTTCGGCGGCGCGTGGAAGGTTCGGCCGATGCCATGGCCGCAGAAATCGCGCACCACGCTGAAGCGCTGGCTTTCGACGTAGGACTGGATGGCGTGGCCGATATCGCCCAGCGTGGCACCGGGCCGCACCGCCTCCACGCCGCGCATCATGGCGTCGTAAGTCACCTGCATGAGCATGCGCGCCTTGGTGGACGCAGTGCCGGCGACATACATGCGGCTCGTGTCGCCGTGCCACCCGTCGAGAATGACGGTTATATCTATATTAAGCACGTCGCCGTCGAGCAGCCGGCGATCGCCGGGAATGCCGTGGCAGACGACGTGGTTGATCGAAATGCAGGTCGACTTCGGGAAGCCGCGATAATTCAGCGGCGCCGGAACAGCGCCATGGCCGATGATGAAATCATGGCAAATCCGGTCGAGCTCGCCGGTAGTGACACCGGGCCGGACATGCGGCGTAATCATGTCTAGCACTTCGGCCGCCAGGCGGCCGGCAGCACGCATGGGCACGAAGTCCGCCGGCGGGTGAAGAGTTATCCGCCGAAGTTCGGCGCCGCCGTCCATGAACGCGTTCCTTGATGAAGCCGCCAAGATGCGCACCGTGCGGCGCGGATGCAAGAGCAGGAAGGAAGGTCTTCTTTTTTGAAAAAAAGAAGCAAAAAGATTACATTGAGCCTAGCGGCGCTTAGGAAGAACGAGAGAGGCGGACCATTGCCGCAGATCTCCTTTAGCAGCGTCAGGCTGGACATAAGCCAAAGTTTTTTGTTTTTTTTCAAAAAATTGCTTAAACTTTAGCACTGCCACAATGATGGTGCGCATGCACGTGGCACGCGCCGTTGAGCGCCAGAGTCCGCGCGTGGGCGGTGACCGCCAGCGTACGGCCATGAGCCACCGCGTAAGTGGGACGCGGCGGGGCCGCATCGGCGAGCTTGCGGCTCGCCACATGCATCGGCTTGCCATGGGCACCGTGGCCGTGGAGGCGGAGCGACACATACCGCGGGTGCAGCGGCGCCGCTTCGGCCGACGCAATGAGCGACGGCAGGTGGAAACGCGGACGCTCGTGCGGGGTGACCGGAACGCCGAGCTGGCCAAAACCGTCATCGAGCAGTGCGGCCATGTGCATGTCGCGCTCGGGATTGCTCGCGGCACCCAGCACAACGCCGATCAGCCGCACGCCGCCGCGTTGCGCGCTGGTGACCAGGTTATGGCCGGCAGCGACAGTGTAGCCGGTCTTCAGCCCGTCGGCGCCCTCGTAGTCGGTCAGCATACGGTCATGATTCGGCACCATGCGGCCGTGAAACGTGAAGTAGGGGACGCTGAAGTAATGGTACTGCGCTGGAAAGTCGGTAATCAGGTGATGAGCGAGCAGGGCCAGGTCGCGGGCAGTGGTCACCTGCTGCGGGTCGGGCAGGCCAGACGCGTTGCGGAATGTGGAGTTGGTCATGCCCAGGGCACGGGCGCGCAGGGTCATCAGCTGTGCGAAACGCTGCTCGTCGCCACCCACCAGCTCGCCCAGGGCACAGGCCGCATCATTGGCCGATTTGGTCACGATCGCGAGGATCCCCTCCTCGACCGTCATGCGCGTGCCCGGCAGCAAGCCCAGCTTGGTCGGCTCCATTTCGGCCGCATGCACCGAAACCGGCACCACCTGGTCGAGCGTGATCTTGTGATCGCGTAGCGCCTCGAACGTGACATACAGAGTCATCAGTTTGGTGAGGCTCGCCGGATAGCGCGGCGCGTCGGCATTCACCGCCTCGGTCACCTTGCCGGAACCGTTATCAACGATGATGGAACTGTAGCGGTATGAGCCGATTTGCGCCTTTGCGTTGCATGTCATCAGACCCGCAAGCCCGATACCGAGCCAGAAGGCGCGCCGAAACATGGCGGGGGCGCCCGGCGCCCGGCGGGTGCAACCTGCCGACATGAGGTTGCCGTGCCTTGAGGAGTGGCGCGAATTATCCGCCATGGGCATGAAGCTCCCTGCGTGGTCACGGGACTGTAGCGGCGGGATTCCACGCCTGTCCAGCATGATAGCGCCCGAAAGCATGAATCGAACGTAAGTACGGCACGTAACACGCAACGGGCGGCGCGCGGAATGCAACCTGGGCGCGTAATTCGCATGGCCCCAAGGCGAAGGCCGAATGGCCTAACGTCTTGTTGTGCAGCGCACAATTTTTCTTGACCGCGTGGGAAATTGCGCGTTACACGTGTTTTGCTGCACCGCACAAGCGGCGCAAAACCGCACCCTGGTTCGCCGGCACTGGAACCTTCGCTGCATAGAAGGAGCGCAGACTGCTATGACCATTAAGCCGAAAGCGGGTGAGCCAGTTGCGGCCGAGACACCGGCCGTTGCCGCCCGCACTTTTGAGAAAACCGTAGAAGGTTTGAAGCAAAGTGCCGCCACCGCCA